>Ga0209131_1002064_pt1 | contig 13769 bp, 21 predicted proteins | sample GraSoi_2013_40cm_FD_185826 | JGI IMG/M metagenome (GOLD analysis project Ga0209131, IMG submission 185826) | Grasslands soil microbial communities from the Angelo Coastal Reserve, California, USA - Sample 9_17_2013_40cm (SPAdes) (version 2) | ecosystem: Environmental > Terrestrial > Soil >...
GAGCATATTGGGCTCGAGTGCTTCGTGCTCGTGGTCGCTCGTGTCGAAGAGCTGGCGCATGGCGCGGAGGATGTCCGTTGCGCGCCGCGCGTCCCCGTCGATCGTCGCCATCGCCTCGCGCGCCTCGGCCAGGTTCGGCGGGGAGTATTCCAGCCATCGGTTCGCGGCGCCCGCGTTGGCAACGATCGCGCCCAGCGGCTGGCGCACCTCGTGCTCGATGGCCGCCGACATCGCTTCCATCGTCATCACGCGCCGCTCGCGTTCGCGCCGCCCGGCCATCATCGAGGCGACGATCCGCGCGTACAGGCGCGTGGATTCGGCCAGCAGGACGAAGAGCACGACGTTGGCCGATATGATCCGGACCACGCGGTTGGCATACCACGAGCCGGTGTAGCGGCTCTCGGTGATGTACGTGAAGACGGAGTCGAGTACCCAGGCGAACAGGACGACGAGCAGCCACGTGTCCAGCACCGAGCGCCGGCGCCTGCCGAGAATGAAAAACGCCGCCGCGCTCAGGCAGACGACGACGACGGCCACACCCCTGTCGCTGCCCAGGCGCACGTTGTCCACGATGACGGGGGGAAGGATGTCGGCGTTCGCGATCCATGCGGCGAGGCTCGCGAGCGCGACGGCCGCGCCCGCAGCGACGGCTATCGCCTGGGGCACTGGCATGCGAACCAGCTGGATCGGGGGCCGCGCGTCGCGCAGCAGCGCGTAGGCCATCACCGTGGTGGGCAGGCCCAGGTGCCAGAAGACGAAGATCCACGCGGCGGTCTGCACGTTCGCCCCGAGCAGGCCGCTCTCGGAGAAGGCACCCGGGAAGGTGAGCGCATAGGCAACGACCACGAGCCCCGTGAAGAGATATCCGCCCGCGAGCACCAGCAGCGCGCGGGTGCGCAGCACCGCGAACTGGCCGAACAGCAATACCGCGCTGATGCAGTCGCCGAGGAACATGATCGTCGAGACGACCGGGATCACGCTGTCGATGCGCGGCAGGCTCGCGGATGCGAACGGCAGCACCGCAAGGAAGAACGCGAACAGGGCGATGGCGACCGCGATCGCCGCGCGTTGCTGCGCGCGCGAGGGCGGCAGCGTGGAGATAAGGAGCTGAGACGATTCCGGCATTCTTGGCCCGCATGGTACCTATAAAATCCCGGGATGGCCCGAAACACACAGGTAGCGGCGGACCTCAACGCGCCACCGGTCACGTCGATCCTCGCGAAGTTCGTCGCATCGCATCCGTCGCGCGGCTGGAACGATTCGGTCGAGCACGAAGCGCATCGCACCTTCCTCAACTGGGTCGGCTGCGCGGTGGGCGCCGCGCGCCACGAGTCCGTGGAAGCGGCGCTGGGGGCCGTGCGCATGCTCGATCCCGCCCCGCAGTCGAGCATCCTCGGGCGCGGCGACAATGTGGACATGGCGAGCGCCGCGCTCGTGAACGGCATCGCGTCGCACACGTTCGACTTCGACGACACGCACCTGAAGACGGTCATTCACCCCGCGGGCCCGGTTGCGTCGGCGCTGCTCGCGCTGGCGCAGACCCACGACGCGAGCGGGCGTGACCTCATCGACGCGCTGGTCCTGGGCGTCGACGTGGAATGCCGCATCGGCAACTGCATGTACCCGGAGCACTACGACCGCGGCTGGCACATCACGGGCTCGACGGGCACGATCGGCGCGGCGGCCGCGTGCGCGCGGCTGCTCGGCCTGGACGAGCAGCGCACCGGCTGGGCGATCGGCATCGCCGCATCGCAGCCCATCGGCATGCGCGAGCAGTTCGGCACCATGACCAAGCCGTTCCATCCCGGCGGTGCGGCGCGCGCGGGACTCACCTCGGCGCTGCTCGCGAAGAACGGCTTCACCGCGAGCCCGAAGGCCCTCGAGGCGCCGCGCGGCTATTGCCAGGTCGTCTCGACGAAGAACGACTGGCGCGAGATCACCGACGAGCTCGGCAAGCGCTTCGAGATCTCGTTCAACACGTACAAGCCGTTCGCCTGCGGCATCGTGATCCACCCGTTGATCGACGCCGCGGCGCAGCTGCGCAAGCAGGGCGTCAAGGCCGAGGACGTGGAGCGCGTCGAGGTGCGCGTGCATCCGCTCGTGGTCGAGCTCACCGGCAAGAAGGAGCCGAAGGCGGGACTCGAGGGCAAGTTCAGCTTCTACCACGGCTTCGCGGTGGGCCTCATCTTCGGCCGCGCGGGCGAGGGCGAGTATGCCGACGCCGTCGTGCGGCGCGAGGACGTCGTGGCGCTGCGGCGCAAGGTGAACGCGACCGTGGACACGTCGATCGCCGAGGATGCCGCCGATGTGACGGTGCACCTGCGCGGCGGAAAGCAGGCGCACGTGCGCGTGGACCACGCCGTGGGATCTCTCGAGCGCCCCATGAGTGACGCGGACCTGGAAGCGAAATTCCACGGGCTCGCCGATCCCGTCATCGGCGCGGCAAAGGCGCGCGCGCTGATCGCGCAGTGCTGGAAGCTCGCGCAGGCGAAGGATGTGACGGCGCTCGTCGCGGAAGCGCGGCCATGAGCGCGCGCAAGAGGATCGTCGTCCTCGACGATTACGAGAACCAGTTGCGCCGAACGGCGGATTGGTCGCCGGTCGAGAAGCTCGCCGACGTCGAATACCACACCGAGCGCTTGCGCGGCGAAGCGCTGGTCGGCGCGGTCAAGGACGCGAACGCGATCGTGCTGATCCGCGACCGCACGCCGTTCAAGGCGGAGCTCCTGTCGAAAATGCCGAACCTGGAGCTTTTCATCTTCACGGGCGGGCGCAATACGCAGCTCGACTTCAAGGCGCTCGCCGCGCGCGGCATTCCTGTGGCCAACACGGCGATGGCCGATTCGAAACCGGCGACGGCCGAGCTCACCTGGGCGCTGATCCTCGCGGCGGCCAAGCGCCTCGAGCCATACACGGCGTTGCTAAGGAGCGGCGGCTGGCGCGACGGGAAGGGCCTGCCGCAAGTCCTGAAGGGGCAGCGCCTCGGTCTCATCGGCTTCGGCGAGATCGGCCGGATGGTCGCCGCCGTCGGCAAGGCGTTCGGTATGGAGCTCGTGACGTGGAGCCCCCACATGACGCCCGAGCGGGCGGCCGAAGGCGGTGACGCTCGAGGAGCTGCTCACGACCTCGAAGGTCGTGAGCCTGCATTTGGTGCCGTCGGAGGAAACGCGCAGGCTCCTCAATGCCGAGCGCCTCGCGATGATGCGTCCCGACTCGATACTCGCCAACACCGCGCGCTCGGCCCTCATCGACATGAAGGCGCTGGAGGACGCGCTCGCGAAAGGCCGTCCCGGATTCGCAGCGCTCGATGTCTACGACGACGAGCCGCTCGTGCCGGGGTACGCCCTTGCGAAACGCGAAAACGTGGTCCTCATGCCGCACCTGGGATTCGTGAACGATTCGGCGTTTTCGAAATTCGGCCCAGGCTCGGTCGAGAACCTGATGAACTGGCTCGAGGGCCGGCCGCTCGCGCGGTTGCAGGCCGGTTGAACGCGATGCATTACCTCGAGGATTTCGCGGTGGGCCAGAAATACGGCACCGCATCGCTGCGCGTGGAGCCGGCCGACATCAAGGCCTTCGCGGCGCAGTTCGACCCGCAGGTCTTCCACCTCGACGAGGACGAAGCGAAGAAGACGTTCTTCGGCGGCCTTGCGGCGAGCGGCTGGCACACCGCGGCGCTCACGATGCGGCTCCTGGTGCAGGGCACCCTCAAGCCCGCGGGCGGCATCATCGGCGCGGGCTTCGAGGAGTTCCGCTGGCCGCGGCCCGTGCGGCCGGGCGACGTGCTGCGCGTGGAAAGCGAGATCCTCGAGGTGCGCGAATCGAAATCGCGCCCCACGCAGGGCCTCATCAAGGTGAGGACCACAACCTTCAACCAGGACGGCGAGCCGGTGCAGGTGTTCGTCGGAAGCCTGGTCGTGCCGCGCCGCGGCGGTGGGCCCGCCGGCGAGCGCTAGCGTGCGCATCCCGCGTCACCTTCGCGGGCATTTCCTGCTATTCGACTCGAAGCCGCGTCCGTCGTATCCGTCGCGCGCGGGCTTGCGCCTTCTCGCCGCCTTCCTCTTGCTCGAGGTGGTGATCGGTCCGCGCTTTCACCTGCTCACATTGCTGGGCCTGCCGCAGCCCGCGCCCTGGATCCGCATCCTTGCGCTTCTCGCGCTCGCCGTCGCGCTCGTGAAGCTCTTCGCTCGAATCGACTTGTCCGCGATCGGGTTCATCGCGTGGCGGGAGTGGAGCGTCGTCGAGAAATCCTACTTCGTGCAGGTCATCGTCATCGCGAACGTTGTTTTCGCGCTCGTGGTGCGCGATGCACGCTTCAACGCGCCCGATTGGACCGCGGTGGCGGCCGTCAACTTCCTGTGGGGCTTCTACCAGGAGCTGGCGTACCGCGGGATGCTGCAGACGGAGCTCACGCGGCGCTTCGGCGCGACAGCCGGCGTATTGCTCGCCAACATCGCGTACACATTCGGGCCGCTGCACTTCTATCACCTCGCGGGAGCGTCGCCGATCGCGATGTTCGCGGCCATCTTCGCGATCGGCCTGTACTTCGGCTTGCTACGCCATCGCTCGGGTAACCTCTGGATGCCGGCCGTGTTCCACGGCATCGGGGCGGCGTGGATCCTGGGCGCCTAGCCGGGGACTCAACCCGCTCCCTGGTGCAGGGCGATCTTGTCAGTCACGACCCCTTGGGCATTGAAGGTGATGTCGTAGTCGGTGTCCTCGTTCCATTCGTCGCGCGTCGTGTAGATCCACAGCTCTTCGCCTCGCTGCCGAGAGCCCGTCTTGATGCCGGGCGACCCCGCGATGCGAAGGACGTCGTCCTGGGTGAGGCCCGGATGGATCTGTGCCATGCGCGCGTACCCGGGCTCCGTGGCCGCTGCCTGGGAAAACGACGCGCACGCGGAGATGGTGGATGCGAGCGCGAGCGCTCCGATGGCTTCGAAAATGCTGCTTTTCATTTTGGATCCTTGTTCAATAAGAGGAACGGATAGTTGGCGCTGTCCAGGTTGCGAAGCCGCTTCGCGATCACCGGGCTTCGTTTCGGACGAAATCGGCCGCCCAGTGCCGGCTCATCTCGAGGTAGGTGAAGGACGCGGTCCACGCGACCATCACGAGGCCCACGAGCGCCTCGATGCCGCTCAGCAGGCGCAATTCGCCGCGCGGGTAGATGTCGCCGAATCCCAGCGAGCTGTAGGTTTCTGTCGAGAAGTACATGAGCGAAAACGCCGACGGCTGCGTGAGCCCGCGCAGCTCGCCCAGCCCCGCCCGTAGCAGGAACGAGTAGGCCGCGGCAAACAAAGCGACCTGCACGATGTGGCTCGCGAATGCGACCAGGATCGCGAGGAGCGGCCCGCCGCGCGTTTGCCCGGCGCGAAGGTTTCTCAGCAATACGTTGCACGCACGCAGCGCGTGGAAGTGAACCAGCGTGCACGTGAGCAGCAGGAGGAGGGCGAGCCCGGTGGCGAGGGCGAGCGCCTCAGCCACCGTCGCCCGCGGAACGCGCGCTGCGTGCGACGTTCTCCAACAAGGCGGCGATGAGCGCGGCCACCAGGGTCACCCCGAGCCAAGCGCCGGCGATCCACGGCGTGCTGGCGACGAAAGCGGTGGCGACGAGGATGAGCACGATCGTGATCGCGAGGCTCGCGTCGTCGACGAAAAGCCCCGCGAGAGCGAGGAGCACGCTCCTCAACGCTTTCATGGCGCCGCACGCGCGGCGCCAGGGGCACGCGCGAGTTGTATGCCTGCCGCCGCGGCCGCGAGGAAGATGGCGATGATCGCGAGAATCGCGACGTCGCCATGGGGCCAGTGGATGCCCACGCCCTCACCGAACCAGAAGGTGCCGAACGCGCAAACCATCACGCCCACGGCGAGCTTGAGGGCGTTCTCCGGGACCCGCGAGAGCGGCCGGTGCACGACCGCGCCCAGCAGCGCCACGGCGAGGATCGCCGCGAGGGCGCCGATGGAGGCGGGCACCAGCATGCCCCCCACGGCGCCGATGCCGATCACGATGACGATCACCTCGATGCCCTCGAGCAGGACGACCTTGAACACCGCGAACGCCGTGATGAGGTCGATGCGCGCCCTGCCCGCGGCGGCGCCGAAGGCCTGTCGCTCGCGGGCGTAGATCTGGTCCTCGTCGCGCATCGCGATGACGCCCGCGTAGCGCAGCATCGCCTTGCGAATCCAGCGCATGCCGAAGAGCAGGAGCAGCGTGCCGGTGGTGACCTGCAGGACGGAAATCGGAATGGCCGTGAGCGACGGCCCCAGCAGCGCCACGATTGCGGCCAGCAAAAGGGCGCCGATACCCGCGCCGGCGAGAGCAGAGCGCCAGCCGCGCGTGATGCCCGCGGCCAGGATGACTGTCATTGCCTCGACCGCTTCCACCGACGAGGCGAGGAAGGCGGTCGCGACCGTGGGTGCGAAATGCGCGGCCAGCGTCATCGCGCCGCCTCGATCGCGGCGCGCTCGACGGAAAGAAAGTCGTGATCCCATTCGCCGCCCGACGCCATGAAGGCCATCGTCGCGGCGCACAGGGAAACGAGCGCGACGGCGATGACGATCACGACGGCCGGATGGCGCATGGGGTCTCAGTAGCTCGTGCGCAGCTGGGACTTGCCGTCGACGCGGCCGTTCGAATCGAACGACACGTCGAAGACGGAGCGCATTCCCCACGTGTCCACGTAGTTGTAGACGTAGTGCGTCTCGCCCTTGACCACGGGGGTCGAAACCGGCGCGCCGAGCGCGTCGCGAACCTGCTGTTGGGATTCGCCGGCTTCGATGCCCTTGAAGCGGTCGTCGCCGAGGGGGACGAGATGCGGGGCGGCGAGGCTCGCGAGCGGGGCCGCGAGAACGGCGGCGGCGAGGAGGGACCTGGTGATGCTTTTCATTGCAGCTTTCCTTTCGGGAATGAGGTCGAATTGACCGCTTTCATTACATTGCGCGGGCGCTTCGGCACGGTTTTGAAACCGCGAAGGAAAATGCCGGATGAAACGCAAACTAGTAGGCGAACGAAATGGCGAGCTGGCCGAAGCGGTCGTTGCCCACCTGGCCATCGAACTCGTGGCTGCGCTGGACGAACGTGAAGCCCACCCGCGCGCTCGGCCACGCGAGAGCGAAGCCCACCTGCGAGTCGTAGCCGAATGGCTTGCGGCTCACGCTCGGGCTATCCCGAAACGTGTTGCCGTCGAGGAACATGTTGCGCGCGACCGCGCGCCCGTCGAGTCCCGCCCACACATACCAGCCGAACTCCGGTGTGCCGCGGTAACCGTCGCGAGGGGGGCCGAGCGAGATGTGCGTGACCGGAATATCACCCGGGAGGTTGCGCCCATAGCGCACCACCGCGCCCACGTTCGCGTAGGTGAGCACGTTGCCCAGGGCTCCGCCGACTCTTGGGGCGACATCGAACGACTGGCGGCCCAGCGTGCCGGAAAGAACGGCAGGCCATGCGCGCTCGTAACCCACCATCATGGTGGGCTCGTTGTGCAGCTGGTGGCTCCAGCCCACGGACTCGGCGTCGCCGATGATTCGGTGCACTCCGTTCTGTACCTGCCGGCCCAGCGAGGCGGGTCCGACGACGCCGAGCGAGAAGGTCAGGTGATCGATCGTCCCGCGCGTGTCCAGCCGCCGGTCCACCATCGCGTAGAGCCAACCCGCGTAAGGACGATCGCGCGGGTCGGGATCCGCGATGTCCGTGTTGGTCGGCGTGTAGATGCGCTGGCCCACGGCGAACACCGTCCGCGGGCTCACGACGAAGGCTGCCTGCATGCCATTCGTGTAGTGATGGTCGTAGCCGGCGAAGAAATCGTTTTCGATGGTGAGCGCGGCCAGGCGCGCCGGCGCCTCATCGGCGAGGGCGGGCAGCGAGAGTGCCAACACGGTCCATGCGAGCGAGCGGATCATATGCGGGCAGTTGGCGCCGTGCTCGTTGCAGCGCAGTTTCGCATCGAGCGCGCGTCGGTTGCAACTGCGACATGGCGACTACATCCACGTCCACACGACTTCCGGCTCCGTATCGGTGAGATCGATGAGCTCGATCGCGGGAACGGGGTGCTGCTCGGCGGACCTCGCTCGCAGGGTCCGGGATACGGCGGCTTCGGGCGCCGCCTCGCCGTGCAGCCAGGATGGCGCGAACCACGCCAGCGCGACACCGGCGACGAAGAAGAGGACGGCGTCCCGGTTTGAAAGCGTGCGCCGGGTCATGAAGGTCATGCGCCAGTGCAACGCCTGCGCGCATCGCGACCGTGTCGGTCAGGTGCCGCCGCATTTCGCCTGACACAGATGCCGGTGCACGGTCCTTACAGTGCGAGCTCATCCCACCTCATGGAGCTGAGATCGTGAATCCGTCCGATGCCGATGCCTCGCTGATCGCCCACGTGATCCAGCTGGCCGTCGCACCCGTGTTCCTGATCAGCGGCGTCGGAGCGTTGCTCGGCGTGATGACCGGTCGCCTCGCGCGCGTGCTCGACCGTGCGCGCTCGGTGGAAGCCCTGGTGGCTTCTCTCCCGGTGGGGGAGCGTGCCGAGGCGATCCGCGACTTGCGGACCCTGGCCCATCGCGCCCACCTGGCGAGCTGGGCGATCAATTGGTGCACGATTTCCGCGCTCTTCATCTGCCTGGTGGTGGCAACGCTTTTCATCGATGCGTTCGCGGGTACGCACATGCGCTGGTTCGTCGGCGCGCAGTTCGTCTTCGCCATGTGGGCCCTGGTCGCCGGGCTGGTGTGCTTCCTGCGCGAGGTCTACCTTGCCACGCACACGCTCAAGATCGGCTCGTCGGTGGGTGAAGCGATAGGCTGATTTGCGGGAGCGCGCGGGACCGCGGACGGGCACGTTCCAGGAAGCGGGCGACGGGCGCGATCTGCTGCGGCGACATGAGCGAAGGCGCGTGCCCCGCATCCGGGATCTCGATCACCTCCGTGTCGGGCTTCGTGTCCCGCATCTTCGCGACGACGTCCCGGGGCAGGATCGCAGAGCGTGCGCCGCGCACGATGAGCACCGGACAGTTCACGCGGGCCCACGCGCTCCAGAGCGACAGCCCTGGAGCGAAGGCGGGAAACTGCATGAGCCGCGCGAGCGCGGGATCGTAGTGCAGCGAGTGGCGGCCGTCGGCGCGGACGCGCACGGCGTGCCGGATGAGGTGGCTCCATTGTTCGCCGGAAAGCGGCCCCCATTCGCGATGCGTGCGGCGTACGTGCGCGCCCAGCGCATCGAGCGAAGGGAAGCGCGACGGCGCGCGCAGGTCGCGCCCGATGACACGCAATGCCTCGCCCGGCACGAAAGCGCCGATGTCATTCAGCACCAGGCGCGTGATGGGGCTCGGTGGCTCCGAGGCGAGGATGAGGCCCAACAGGCCGCCCATCGAAGTGCCAACCCATTCCACGCGATCCGCGCCGATCTCGGCCAGCATCGCGCGCAGGTCGGAGAGGAACTGCGGAAAGTGGTAGGCGAAAGGCTCCGGAAGGCGCGCGCTCTCGCCGCGCCCCGCGATATCGGGGCAGATCACGCGCGCGTGACGAGCGAGGCGTCGCGCGAGGTAGTCGAAATCATGCGCGTTGCCGCTATAGCCGTGCACGCACACGACGACGCGGCGGCTGCGCGGATCGCCCCAGTCGAGCGCGTGCAGGCGATGAAAGCCCCAGGGGCCCACGCCTCGCCACTCCAGGTGCCGCGGTTGCGTGTCCATGACGAAGTCTGCCAGCCGCCGGCGTGAATCGCGTCGTTTGAAACACACAGGTGGCATTCGGAAACGCGGCGACGACGCGCGGGTGCCCAAATGCAGGTCATGATTCAGCTCGAGACCTTCGCGCCGCTCACGCACGCCGCGGTCCTCGCGATCGCGGGCCTGCTTCCGATCGTCGATCCCCTGGGCAGCATACCCATCTACCAGCAGCTCACCACCCGCATCGGGCGCGGCCAACAGGCGGCGATGGCGAGGGCTGTCGCATTCGACACGTTCCTTCTCCTGTTGGCTTCCACGCTGGTGGGCGCCTACGTGCTCGACTTTTTCGGGCTGTCCATCCCGACCGTCCAGGTGGGCGGCGGATTGATGGTGTGCGCACTTGCGTGGACCCTCCTCACCAAGCCGGACACGGATGACGCGGCGCGCGCGAGCGCACTGGAAATGTCCGCCGATGAGCTGCCGCGGCGCGCGTTCTACCCGCTCACGATGCCGGTGACCGTCGGTCCCGGCTCGCTCTCGGTGGCCGTGACGCTCGGCGCCAACCAGGGCTCCGATGTCCGTGGGCTGGTCGTCACCGCCGCGGGACACGCGGCGGGCATCCTCGCCGTCGCTGTTGCCGTCTACCTTTGTTATCGCTACGCCGACACGATCCTTTCGTGGCTCGGCAATACCGGACGCACCGTCCTCATGAGGCTCTCGGCGTTCATCACCTTATGTATTGGCGTCCAGATCGTGTGGAACGGCGCGCACCAGCTTCTCGCGGTGGCATTCCCGGGCCTCACAGGCCACAACTGAAACAGGTTCCCCGTCCTTGCGAAATGGGGTTGATACCGGCCCGGAGCGAAATGGGCCTCATCAACGCAACGACCGGAGATGACGCAAATGCCATACGACGAAACCCAGATGCTCGAGCCCGTGCCGGCACGGCGCGTGGAACGCGCGATGGACCTGCTGCGCGCCCACCTCGTCGAGCGCACGGCGCGCGACGAATGGAGTGACGACCATATCCACGAGCTCGCGCGGGCGATCGTCACGTGCATGCGCGAGTCCGCGGACGATCCGCCGGACCGCCCCAGGGGACGCGACCCGCGGCTCGCCCGCGAGCACCTCCATCGCGCCATCAAATACGTCAACGCGAACCTCGATTCCAAGCTGGACTGGGAGGAGATCGCCGCGGCGGTAGGCCTGGCGCCGTTCCACTTCGGCCGCAGCTTCAAGCTCACGACGGGCCTCACGCCGCACCAGTACGTGATCCGGTGCCGGATCCGCAGGGCGATGCGGCTCCTGTCCACGACGGAGCTCAGCATCGTCGATATCGCGCTCGACGTCGGCTGCTCGTGCCAGAGTCATCTCACGACCCTTTTCCGCAAGCACACCGGCACGACGCCGGGCGCGTTCCGCGAGGCGTCGCGACGCCGTACAACCGCGGGCCCGGTCCAGGAGGCGGCATGAAGAACCTCATGAGCGGCCTGAAGCTGGGAATCGAGAATCTCCTCTTCAACGGGACGGGCGGTCTCAGCCAGGAGAATTCCAGTCTCGGATTCAGGGCGGCGTTCTTCGATTTCGATACCTGCACCATCTATCTCTCGCGCTTCACCGACGGGCGCATCGCGCCGATGCACCTCATGGACGGCTTGCCCAACGAGGTCGTGGTGGATCGATCGCCCGCCACAGGGCGTGTCATTTCGGCCAAGGCCTCCATCATCTCGGGCTTCGAGCGCGGCGGCTTCTTCTACACGCGCAGCGCCGCCGTCCGGGCGACGGCTCAATGGGCCGTTGGCTAGATCGCGCCGTAGGATCGCAGCTGCCTGAAGACGCTTCCGCCGAGGGCACGCCCGAAGGCGAGGGCGGGCACCGCGAATAGCGCGCCGAGGAAGCCGAAGATCGTCGCTCCCGCGGCGACGCCGAGGATCACCGCGACGGGATGCAGCTCCAGCGCCCCGCCGAAAACCAGCGGATCGTAGACCGCATTCTTGATCGCATCGGTCGCCAATACCGCGGCGAGGACCGCCCACGGCAGGTTCTCGGCGTTCACGAATGGCATGAACGGGTGAGCCTCGTATCCCAACAGGGCGTAGAGCATGCCGCCGGCGAGCGCGGTGCCAATGCCCGCATAGGGAACGACGTTCGCCATGCCGGCGAAGAAGCCGATCACGAGCGCCCACCGCGGCGGAATTCCGGCGATGGCGAGCGCTAGCGCGACCGTGAATCCCAGCAGCGCGCACTGCGTGAAGAGCGCCTTCGCGTAGCTCTGCAGCGTGGCGTGCAAGTCCGCGTGGATCGACAACACCGGCTCGAAGTAGCGATTCGGGACCAGGGCGAAGAGGTCGCGCTTGATGCGGCCATCGTCGGCGAGAAGGAACACGAAGAGGAAGAAGGCCGTGACCCACGCCGGCAGGAGCTGAGCGAGGACGGCGACCGAGGCGGCCATCGAGCCGGCCCAGGCGTCGGTGCTGTCCGCGCTGTCCGTCGATGCGCGCGCCGGGTCGCGCAAGCCACGACGCTCGAGCAACGCTTCGTCTTCGAAATGCTGGCGCCGCAGCCGCTCCCAGCGCGCGTCGAGGGAGCCTTGCGTGACGAGGAGGCGATCCTCCTCCGGCGTGAGCGCGAGGAATCGCGCCGCGCGCGCCACGGTGGCATCGGCCTCGCGCCCGACGAGCTGGTGCAGGCGGTTACCCCGGAGCGACGTTTCGTCCAGGTCCATCAATCGCGCATAGCGGCCGGCGACCGCATGGATGGCTCGCACCTTGAGCTCCAGCACGCCTTCGGCCGATGGCGCGGCGCTGCGGATGGCGAAGCCGACGCCGATCACCGCGACGAATCCCGCCAGGGCGACCAGGATCACGCCTGCCGCGCGCGGCAACCCGTTGCGTTCCACGAAGTCCACGGCGGGCACGCAGACATAGGCGAGGAATGCGGCGCCGATGCAGGGAACGAGGAGCGAGCGCGCCTGCCACAGGACCCAGGCCGAGGCGATGAATGCAGCGGCGAGCAGCACGCGCCTGGCGATTCGCCATTCGGCGCTGGCAGGCGAGCTCATGTTCCCTGCGATTCGAGCAACAGGTGCAGCCGCCGCGCGGTGGCCTCGGCAAGGCTCACGATGACCTTGTTGGCGGCACTCGGATTCTGCCGCGAGAGCGATTCCAGGTCCGCGCGGCCGAGTGCCAGCAGCTCCACGGCGCCTCTCGCGCGCGCCGAGGTCCAGCGGGCAACCTCGCCGCCGATGGCGGCGAGCTCCTCGAAGGACGCGGGCGGATCCAGGCTCGCGACGGCGAGCGTGCTGCCGTCGGCCATCCGCTTGGTGATCTCCACCCGGCCCGTGCGCACGAGGAAGAGGGCGGCCCCGGGACGGCCTTCCTCGTAGATCGATTCGCCGTCGCGGAATTGCCGCACGAGCACGAAGCGGGCGAGATGCTCGAGATCCCGCTTGCCGAGGCCGCCGAAAAGGGTCGTGCGCCCCAGGAAATGGACCAGCGTCTCGTGATCGGCGGACGCCGGCGGTGCCGGGGTCATGCCGAAGAGCACGCGCAGGCGCTGCGGCAGTGACCCTGCGTCAGGTTTCGCGAGATTCACCGGACTTCTTCTTCAGGAGTCCCGTGAGCCGCTCGATCAGGCGCATGAGCGCTTCGGCCGGCAGCGACTCGAATTCCGCGACGAGGAGCTGCCATGAGATGTCGTGTGCCTCGGAAGCCGCGGCCGCTTCGGGCGAGGGCTTGCGCGCGCGCGTGGCGACGAGGAAGGCGATCGATGCGAGCACCAGGTTGGCCGCACCCATCGAGGCCGCCGCGACTGCCGGCGACGCCGACTCGGAAATCCGCAGGAAAGCGGCGAGCTCGAGGAACGCGAATCCCACGAGCGCCCCCGCGGCCGCCGTCCCCGACGCCATCGCTTGCGCCAGCAGGCGCCGCATCCAGAGCCGCGCGAGGATGCGATCGGCGCTCCAGAGAAGGTGCGCCGTCTTGCGAATGCGGGCGATGGCGTGGGTCACGCGCGCTATTTCAGTGCGAACACGACGATCGAGGAGGGCCCCGAGCCTCCGTGGAATCCGGAAACCACACCCGAAGTGGTCGCGACGTACTGCTTGCCCTTCA
>Ga0209131_1002065_pt1 | contig 13769 bp, 17 predicted proteins | sample GraSoi_2013_40cm_FD_185826 | JGI IMG/M metagenome (GOLD analysis project Ga0209131, IMG submission 185826) | Grasslands soil microbial communities from the Angelo Coastal Reserve, California, USA - Sample 9_17_2013_40cm (SPAdes) (version 2) | ecosystem: Environmental > Terrestrial > Soil >...
GCGTCGTGGCCGACGACGGCATCCGCGACGTCAGTGCCGTGCTCGCGAGACTGCCGGCGGTGACCTATCCCTTCCCGCGGCACGATGCGCTGATCGCGCACCTCGCGGAGCTCCGACCGGAAATCGAGCGCGCGGCGAAGTCGGCCAAGGCGGTGCCGGTGGAGAAGGTCAAGCTCCTCAGTCCGCTCGCCAACCCGGGGAAGATCATCGCCGCGCCGGTGAACTACAAGAAGCACCTCGAGGAAGCGCTGGCCGACAAAGGCATCCACCACGGCAACCTGGTGCAGGAGATCCACAAGGCCGGCATGTTCCTCAAGGCGACGAGCGCGCTGGTCGGTCCCGGCGAAGGCGTGAAGCTGGTGCACACCGATCGCCGCAACGACCACGAGTGCGAGCTGGCGGTGATCATCGGCAAGCGCGCGAAGAACGTCAGCGCGGCGGATGCGATGGGCTGCGTGGCGGGCTACGCCATCGGCCTGGACATGACGATCCGCGGACCCGAGGAGCGCAGCCTGCGCAAGTCGCCCGATTCGTACGCCGTGCTCGGACCATGGCTCGTGACTGCGGACGAAGTGCCGGATCCGGGCAAGCTCGCGCTCAAGCTCACCGTCAACGGCGAGGTGCGCCAGGACGCGCACACCAGCGATCTGATTCTCACCGTGGCGCAGCTCATCGAATGGGGCAGCTCGTTCTACACGCTGCATCCCGGCGATGTGATCCTCACCGGCACGCCGCAGGGCGTCGGCCCGGTGCGCCCGGGCGACGTGATGGTCGCGAGCATCGAGCGCATCGGCTCGATGGCGGTGCAAATCACTTAAATAAAAAGGCCGCCGGGCAAAGCCCGGGCGGCCTTGGTGAAGCGCTGCTTTGAAGCTACTTGGTCGTCGAGCTGGAGCTGGAGCTGCTCGGCGGCGTGCTCTGCGGCGTGCTCGGGCTGCTCGGCGGGGTCGAGGAGCTCGACGAGGACGAGGACGGCGTGCTGCTCGAGCCGGCGCCGGCCGCGCCGCTCGGGCTGCTGGAGCTCGACGGCGAGGTGCTGGACGAAGACGAGGACGAGCCGCCGCTCGCGTTGTCTTTCTTGTTGAGGTCGATCGAGGTCGACGAGGAGCTCGAGCTCGGGGGCGTCGTCGTGCCGCCGGCCGATGACGAGGGCGCGGTGGTCGAGGACGAGCTCGACGAACGATCGGCAGCGCGGTCGCACGCGGTCATCAGCGATGCGCCAAGCGCCAGGGAAACAGCAACTGCGATAGTGGAAAGTCTCATGGGGCCTCCGTGGTTGGGGTACGAGAGAAAGCGTGCAAGGATCGGGCCACGATTGTTACGTCGCAATCCTGCCCTGCCCGCGTCAGTGCTACGTCAGTTTTTCATCGTGGGTTGCGTGTCGCTGCTCTTGGGACCCGCCGAGTCGCCGCGCTGCTGAAAATCGCGCTGCTGCGCACCGGCCTTGGGATCGACCTGCCCCTGCACCGGGTTCGCGTCCTCTTTTTTCTCCGCGCTTGTAGGATTTCCAGCGTTCGCCGGTGTCGTGGAAGAACCTGCAGCAGCCTGGGGAATCACCGACGAGCTGTCGGTTTTTGGTGACGGTGGCGTCGTGGGCTTACGATCACAGCCCCCGACAAGCGCCAGCGAAACAGCAAGGGCCAGCGTAAGAAGTTTCATAGCAGTCTCCGGGTCAAGCTCTGTGCGCCGCAAAGGACAGGCCCGCTCGCGTGTACCATCGCCGCCCGTGAATCGCCTCCTTCCGACCACCGTGGTGGGCAGCTATCCGCAGCCGAACTGGCTCATCGACCGCGCCAGGCTCGGCTCGAAAGTGCCGCGGGTGCGTGCGCCGGAGATCTGGCGCATTGCGCCGCAGTTTCTCGAGCAGGCGCAGGACGACGCGACGCTGCTCGCGATTCGCGACATGGAAGCCGCCGGCATCGACATCATCACCGACGGCGAGATGCGGCGCGAAAGCTACTCGAACCGCTTCGCCACCGCGCTCGAAGGCGTCGACCTCGAGAATCCCGGCAGCACCATCAACCGCACCGGCGCGCGCTCCGTGGTGCCGCGCATCACCGGACCTATAAAGAGAAACACGCCGGTCGAAGTGCGCGACGTCCAATTCCTCCGCCGCAACACCGACCGCCAGATCAAGATCACGCTGCCCGGGCCGTTCACCATGACGCAGCAGGCGCAGGACGATTTCTACAAGGACGAGGAAGCCCTCGCCATGGCGTACGCCGCGGCGGTCAATGAGGAAATCAGGGATTTGAAAAAAGCGGGGGCCGACGTCATCCAGCTCGACGAGCCGTGGCTGCAGGCGCGCGCCGAGCGTGCTGCGCGCTATGGCGTCAAGGCGATCAATCGCGCATTGCAGGGCATCGAGGGCACGACCGTCGTGCACCTGTGCTTCGGCTATGCCGCGGCGGTGAAGGACAAGCCTTCGGGCTATTCCTTCCTCGCGCAGCTGGCCGAGACCAGCGCCTCGCAGATCTCGATCGAAGCGGCGCAGCCGCGCCTCGATCTCGCGGTGGCGAAGGCGCTCGCGCCGAAGAGCGTGATGGTCGGCGTGATCGACCTTGGCAGCGCAGCGGTCGAGACGCCCGAGGAGGTCGCCGCGCGCATTCGCGCCGCACTCGCGCATGTGCCGGCCGAGCACCTGGTGCTGGCGCCCGATTGCGGCATGAAATACCTCACGCGCGAAGCCGCGTTCGGCAAACTCAAGGCGCTATCGGCGGGCGCGGCGCTGGTGCGCCGCGAACTGAGTTAGCTAGGCGGCAGCGGCGGTGCGCTGCTGCTTGCGCGGCTCGTAGCCGGCTTCGCGCGCAGCGGTGACGCACTCGAAATAGAGCGCGTAGCTGTCCTTCGATTCGAGCGCGCGGCCGTCGGCGCCGAGGTGGCGCCACTTCCAGCGGAAGCTCTTCTTGTGAACCACATGGAATATTTCGCAGGCTTTCATGCATTCCGTTATACAGGCCCGCATGGCGCCGCGCGCGTGGCTAGCCCTTGAATTTGGCGTCGGCGCTAGAACGACACGAGGTTGAATTTCTGCACACGTCGTCCAAACCCGACTTCCGACGTGTACAGGTTTCCCTGTCGATCGATGGCGATGTTGTGCACCCATTTGAACTCGCCCGCCATGCGCCCGGTGCGGCCGAAGCTCGACAGCTGCGCGCCGTCGGCGCGGTTGAGAACGTAGACGCGGCCGTTCGCGCCGTCGGCGATATACATGAATTTCTGCTGCGCGCCGAATGCCGGCGCGAGCTGCCGGCGAAGCTCGAGAAGCTCAATGCGCTCTGGAGCGCGCGCCAACTCCCCGAGTTGCACCGCGCTGCGGGCCGACGCTCGACGCCAGCCAGCAGGCGGGCTTCCAGCGGCTGCTCGAGGCTATTTGCTCGCGGGGCGCTTCGGCGCAGGAGAGCTGTCGGTCGAGCCTTCGCTGCCTTGCCCGGTGGCGGCGCCGCTCGGGGTCTGCATCGACGAGCTGCCGCCGGCTGCGGACGAGGGCGCCTTCGGCTGCGCGGTACGCCCGCCGGCGGCGTTCTGGTCGCGGTGGCAGCCCGCCAGCGCGAGCGCCAGGGAAGCGGCAAGGATCATCAGCACTTTCATGGTTTCCTCCTGGAAAAAGGGCAGCGAAAGCTCAGCAAGCAGCGCGCCGATGTAGCATTCCCTTCGCCATGAAGATCACCTCCATCGATACCTGTCTCCTCACCGTGCCGACGCCGAAGCCGATGGCGCTCCAGTACCCGCATCACAAGCTGGTCATCGCGCAGATCGCCACCGACGAAGGCATCCGCGGCCTCGGCTACAGCCTCGCGTTCAACGGCGGCGGCGCCGAAGCGGTGCTCACCTATCTCGACACGCGGCTCAAGCCCGCGCTCCTCGGCGAGGACCCGCTGTTCGTCGAGCGGCTGTGGGAAAAGATGTTCCGCGTCGACATGGGCGTAAAGAAACAGGGCATCGCCGCGTATGCGCTATCGGCGCTCGACATCGGCTTGTGGGACATCGCCGGGAAGGCGGGAAAGCTGCCGCTCTACAAGTTGTGGGGTGCGGTCAACGACCGCATCCCGGCGTACGGCAGCGGCGGCTGGTCGAAGTACAGCGTCGAGGACCTGGTCAGCGAAGCGCAAAAGTACGCCGGCTATGGCTGCAAGTACTACAAGATGAAAATCCACCATCCCGATCCGGCGGTGAACGCTAGCCGCGTCGGCGCGGTGAAGAAAGCGCTCGGGCCGGGCGTGCGCATGATGGTCGACGTCAACCAGGGCCGCGATGTGATCGGCAACCAGCGCCAGGCGGCGCTGCTCGAGGAATTCGATCTCCTCTGGTACGAGGAGCCGGTGCTCGCCGACGACTATGCGGGACTCGCCGAGGTCGCACAGTCGATCCGCATTCCCGTCGCGGTCGGCGAGAACCACTACACGCGCTGGGAATTCAAGGAGCTGCTCGAGCGGCGCGCGGCGAAGTATCTAATGCCCGATGTCTGCCGCGCCAACGGCTTCTCCGAGACGCTGCGCATCGGCCGCATGGCGTCGGCCTACGGCGTCGCGCTAACGCCGCACCTGATCCACGAGATCTCGATCCATATCGTCGGCGCCCTCGCCAACGGCTTCCTGGTCGAGTTCATGGACTGGGCGCCGCCCGATCTCTTTGAAGAGCTGCCGGCGTGCAAGGACGGCTTCTTCCGCATCCCGGAGAAGCCGGGGCACGGCATTGCCTTGCATCCGAAAGCCATCGAGAAATACCGCTCGTGAGCTACTGGGGTCGCCCCCCTGACAAGGGGGGAAGCGAGCTTCGCGAGCGGGGGGTTTTAGGTTTCAAAAAAACTAAACCCCCCGCCAAGGGGTCAGCTTGAATTTCACCAGGGTAGTGCTGTTCACCGACGGCGATGGACGAGCGAAATTCAAAGAGGAAACCATCGCGCTGCCCGAAGGCAATCCGCAGGCGATGCTCTCGCAAGTGTTTCCCTCCTCCGGCTACCAGCTGCGGCACAGCCCGGTCGGCTTTCGCAGCCAGTGGCACTGCACGCCGATGCCGCAATGGGTGTTCATCCTCGGCGGCGAGATGGAGATCGGGCTGCGCGACGGCAGCTCGCGCGCGTTTCGGCCGGGCGAGCACTTCTACGCTGCGGACGTACTCCCGGAAGGCGCGACCTTCGACGCCGCGCTGCATGGCCACTGGAGCGCGCAGCGCGGCGCCAAGCCGCTGATTACCCTGTTCTTGAAAACCTGATTACTGGCTGCGCTCGAAGGGGTCGGTGTGCTCGAAGCGCTCCCATGCGGCGCGCGCGGCGTGGCGGTTCCTGTTCCAGTCGAGCTGTGAGGCGCCGCGGTTGCGCTGGTAGTCGCGCGCCAGCTCGCGCTCGACCTGGTCGAAGTCGCGGCCCTCGTAGCGCACGCGGCCTTCCCAGCCGGTGCGATAGCCGGGGAGGTAGTCGTCGAAGGTGTAGCCGCGCTCGAAATAGGTCTCGCGCGTGTAATTGGCGCGCCAGAAGGTTTCTTCCGTCACGGGATCGAGGCGCTCGCTAATGCTTTGGCGCCGGCGGTCACCCGATGGGGGTATGAGGGCACGGTTTACAGTCACGCGCCGCTCCGGTGTAAAAGCTGGCATCTCGCGATCCTTGTTGACAGGAAGTCGCTAAAACGTCGCAAGATGCGTGCCGTTTTCCTAAGGGCTAGCGCGCAAGCTGCGTGAGCGCGCTGATCAGCAGCCCGGCGAGGCCGCCGACCAGCGTGCCGTTGATGCGGATGTACTGTAGGTCGGGACCGATGTGGCGCTCGAGCTCGACCACCAGCTTCTCTTCCTGCCAGCCCATGATCTGGTCCTCGATGAAGCGGCCGATCTTCGCGCGGTGCTCCTCGACCAGCGCCGGCGCCGCCTTCAGGATCTGCTCGTCGATCCAGTCCTGGATCTCGCGGTCGGCGCGCAGCGTGCGCCCGAGCGCTTCCAGCATCGCGGTGACGCGCTGGTGCAGCGACGCCGGCCGGCGATCGTACTCGGCGGCGAGCCACTCGCGCAGCTCGGTCCACAGCCCGCCGAGATAGCGCCCGAGTGCCGGGCTGTCGAGCGCGTCGTCGCGCAGCCGGTGCACTTTCTCGCGCAATGCCTCATCGGTCTTCAGCTTGCGGATGAACTCCGAGACAAAGGCATCGAAGCGCTTGCGCAGCTCGTGATCCTGGTCGCGGCGCACTTCCGAGATCTTCTGCACCGCGACCTGCACGATCTTCAGCGCCGCGCGCTCGTCGAGCTTGAGTTGCAGCCAGTCGGACAGCCACTTGAGCAGCGGCGCGCTCTTCGCCACCTCGCCGGCGATATACGCCTGCATCTCGGGGCGCGCCAGCACCTCGTCGAGCGCGCCTAGCGCACCGTCGAGCAGCTCGTGGTGGCGCTTGTTCTCGGTGAGGATATCGAGCAGCTGCGCCGCGGCGCCGGCGACGTCGGCCTGTTTCAGGCGTCGCGCGATGGTCTGCTGCAGGTAGTTGCCGACGCGCTCGTCATCGAGCGCCGTAAGTCCATACGCGGTAAGGCGCGTGACGTAGGTCGCGACCGCCTCCGCGTTCTCGGGCCTGAGGAGCCAGTTGTACAGCGTGCGCGCCGGCCGGAAGTCGCGGATGCGCTGCACCACCGCCTCGCTGCTCAGGAAGTTGGTCTGGATGAAGTGCGACAGGCCGGTCGCAATGCGCTCCTTGTTGCGCGGGATGATCGCGGTATGCGGAATGAAGCGCAGCCCGAACGGATGGTGAAACAGCGCGGTGACCGCGAACCAGTCGGCGATCGCGCCGACCATCGCCGCCTCGGCGGTGACGCTGACATAGAACAGCCATGGGTATTGCTTCTCGAACGCCTGCGCCACGACATAGATCGCGCCGGCGAGCAGGAGCAATCCCGTCGCCAGCCATTTCATGCGCCGCAGCCGGGCGTCGCGTTCGGCTTCCTGATGTTCCAACATGAGCGCCTCCAGAGAACCCCGATTCTCTAGGATTCAGGCGCGGCTGCCGTCAGGCAATCATTTGGGCGTCTTTGCGACGATGTCCGCCTCGACCATTGCGCGCAGCTCCGGCGTCACCTTGGGGTTGCCGCCGAACCATTTGCGAAAACCGAACCCGGCCTGCTGCAGCAGCATGCCGAGGCCATCGACCGTGCGGTGGCCGCGCTTATTCGCCTGGGCGAGAAGCCCGGTCTCGAGCGGCACGTAGACCACGTCGTACACCACGGCGCTCTTCTTGAGCGGGCCCAGATCGATCTGCAGCGGCTCCTTGCCGGCGAGGCCAAGCGACGTGCAGTTCACCAGCACATCGGTCTGCGGCAGGAGCTTCGGCACATCGGCCCAGCCGTGCGCGGTCGCGCCGAAGCGCTGGGCGAGCTCCTGCGATCTCGCGAGCGTGCGGTTCACGACATGGACTTGGGCGCCGCGCTGCTTGAGCGCATATACCGCCGAGCGTCCAGCGCCGCCGGCCCCCAGGACGAGCGCCTTGCAGCCTGGCACGTTCCAGCCCGGAGCGCGGTCGTCGAGATTGTCGATGAAGCCGTGGACGTCGGAGTTGCCCCCCATCAATTTGCCGTTCTCGAGCCATAGCACGTTGACTGCGCCCACCGCCTCGGCGGCGGCGTCGCGCGCGCTGACCGCCCTATACGCCGCTTCCTTGTGCGGCACCGTGACATTCCCACCCACGTAGCCGTTGCTTCCCAGGCCTTTTACGAAACCGGGGAACTGCTCGGGTGTCAGGTCCTTGAGCTCATAGGCGCCCGGGATGCCGAGCGTCTTCAACCAGTAGCCATGGATCATCGGCGAGCGCGAATGCGCCACCGGGTGGCCCATGACGCACGCGCGGCGTAGGGTGCTCGCCACTTACAGCGGCGAGAACGAAGTCGACTTGAGGATGCGGCACTCCTGATTCAGGTGCGCGCCGAGCTCGCGGCTCTTCTGCAAATAGGCCTGGAATGCCGGGTCGGCCATCAGCGCATCGCGCTTTTTCTCGCGGTCGGCCTGGCTGGCGTATTTCCACACGTGCACCACCTGGTTCAACTGCCCGACCTCGGAGGTCGCATAGAACACCGGCTCGCCGCAATGCTTCACCTGCGTCGCGTGGCCGTGCTCCTCGTAGAGCTTGAGCCAGGCGCCGAACTTGTTGTTGAAAAGCGTGTAGATGCGCAGATCGAAAATCATGCTTCCTCCGTGGCGGCGAGTATATAGGCCAGGCGATAAACGCCCGCGACGCCGTTAAGCTCCTTACTCGCGAGGGCAGCCACGGCTTCAGCGTTGTATCCCGTGACCAGCGCGATCCAATCCGGCAGCACGTCGCCGCCGCGCAGTTTCTGCTCGGTGGTCTGCGCGGCGTGCGCAGGCGCGATGTTTCGCAGGAGATGAGCCGCCACCAGGCCTTTGCGCGACGCCATGGCGGCGAGCTGGTGCGCGATTTCGGGATTCCCGAAAAAGCGAACCGTGAGCAGCGCCTGCCCGAGCGCGGCGCCATAGCTCGCCTCCACGCGGCACAGGCCGCGCACCATGTTGCGGTGATGCGGCATCATCTTGCGCGACCACGGCGTCGGGTTGTTGAGGCGCTCGAGATACGGCCCGGCGGTGATGGTGCTCTCGCTTTGCGCTTCGTAGAGCATGAAGTACCCGCTGCCGCCATCGGCCGCGACCCAGCGCGAGCCGCGCAGGAATCCGGGAATCGAAAGCCGCTCGGGCATGTGCTCGTGCGCGTGCCAGTCGTCGAATTCTTCGCGCGCCTCCGGTGCCACGTCGCACCAGATCGTCACCGCCGCCTTCATAGGGGCACCGCTCTCCCGCTGCCCGCCGCCTCGTGTATCGCCTGCACTACGGCGAGCGTGCGGGTCGCGTCGGCGCCGCTCGAGCGCGGCGCTTCCTCGCCGCGGATCACGCGGCAGAAATGCTGCAGCTGGCGCACCTGCGGATCCGCGCGTTCGATCGCGATGTGCTCGCGCGCGAGCGGCGCATACCACCCGCTTTTATCGCCATAGCGCCAAAGCTCCATCCTGGGTAACGCGAGCGAGCCGCTGGTGCCGGAAAAAAAGTAGCAGTTCTCCGGCTGCTGCGGGTACACCGGGTTTTCGCCCGCGGCGAGCTCCCAGCTCCACGGCGCCGGCACGGCGTCCGACAGCGTCGCGCTGCCGACCGCGCCATTCGCGAATCGCAGCGTCACCGCCGCCGAATCTTCGACCGGGAAACCACGCGCAGCATTGGCGGTGATGGCGCGTACCTCGGCGATCTCGCCGCAGATGTAGCGCAGGTCGTCGATATCGTGGATCAGGTTGATCAGCAGCGGCCCGCCGCCGGCTTCGCGCCGCCAGGCGACGTCGAAGTAATCGGCGGGCTTCTGCAGCAGCCACAGCGCGGCGACCGCCGCCAGGCGGCCGATGCCGCCGCCCTGCACCACTTCGCGCGCCTTCTCGATCAGCGGATTGTGCCGGCGGTGATGGCCGACGAGGAGCGGCACGCGCGCCTTTTCCGCGGCGTCGACCAGGCGGCGGGAGGATTCGACCGTCTCGGCCACCGGCTTCTCCACCAGCATCGGAATGCCGCGCTCGACGCAGGCGAGGCCGACGGGCACATGCAGCGCGTTCGGCGTGGCGACGATCACGCCGTCGGGCTTTTCCTTGTCCAGCATCTCGGTGTACAGCGCGTAGCGCGGCACGCCGAAATCCGCGCCCTGCACCGGATCGGCGACCGCGGCAAGCTGGCACATCGGCTCCTTGCGCACCGTCTCGATATGCCGACGGCCGAACTGGCCGGCGCCTACGACGGCAATGCGCATTGCTCGAGCAGTGCTTGGGTCGCCGCGAGCGCCCGCCGCGCGCGTTCCAGCGGCTCGAGCTTTTGCGCCACTGGAATTTCGAGGCTGAGCGGAATGCCGGCGGGCAGCGCGCGCAACAGTCCTTTGAGGTCGAGCCCGCCCTCGCCCGGGAACAGGCGATCGCCGCGCGCCTGGCGGATGATCTCCTGCATGTCCGAGGGGCGCTCGGGCCGCGCATCGCAGAGCTGCATGTAGCGCAAACGCTGGCGGCCCACCTTCGCCAGCACTTGCGGCGTGTCTCCGCCGCGGTAGAAATGAATCGCATCGACCAGCAGGCCGCCGTTCGCGCGTGCCGCGCCGTCGAGGATGCGCATCGCCTTGGCGACGTTGGAAACATCCACCCAGGGCATCGGCTCCAGGTTGGCCGACAAGCCGTGTCGCGCGCCGAGATCGCAAAGGCGCCCGAACGTTTCGATCAGCCGGGCTTCGTCGGGGTCGGCGCCGTGCACCAGGAGCTCGGTCGCACCCAGGCGCTGCGCCGCGGCCATCACCGATTCAAGCTCGGGGATCTTGGTCTCGGGCGTGAGGCGGAACACCTCGACATCGAGCATTCGGACGCCGGTATCGGCCAGGCGTTTTTCGACCTCCGCAACATCCAACGGGTAGTTGTACGGCTGGCCCGCCACCGGAACCAGGCGCAGACCGACGTGCGAGTAGCCGGCCTGTGCCGCGACGCTGACCTGCTCATGGTGCGGCAGCTCGAGCACCGTCAGCGCGGCCAGGCCGATTTTTCTCATGAGACGATCCTGCGGAAGTGCGCGTCCATTCGCGCCACATCCGCGTCGAGGCCGGTGAACAGCTTGAAGTTCCTGACCGCTTGTCCTACGTTCATGTGGCCGCCGTCCATGGTGGCGCAGCCCGCGCGACGAGCCGCCTTGAGGAGTGGCGTTTCGAGCGGCACGTAGACGATCTCGGAGATCCACAGCTCGCGCCGCAGCAGCTTCTCCGGGAACGGCATGCCCGACTGCTTCTCCATCCCAACGGGCGTGGCCTGGATGAGGCCGTCGGCGCGCTGCAGCGCCGACGCGATATCGCCGTCTGCGCTCGCCCGCCCGGCGCCGTGGACGTCGTTCAGGTGCTCGGCCAGCGCAGCGGCACGCGAAGACATGACGTCGACCACGACGAGAGTCTTCGCGCCCAGCCGCAGCACGGCGTCGGCGACCGCGGAGCCCGCTCCGCCGGCGCCGAGCAGCACCACCCGGTCCAATCGCGCCTGCGGCAGTGCCCGCCGGAATCCCCAGCCCCAGCCTGCGCCGTCGGTGTTGTAGCCGACGAGCCGGCCGTCCGTGTGCACGACGGCGTTCACGGCCCCGATGACGCGCGCCTCCTCGGAGACATCGTCCAGCAGCGGAATCACCGCTTGCTTGCACGGATAGGTGATGTTCAGCCCGTCGAAGCCCATGCGCCTGGCCGCGAGCGCCAGCTCAGGCAGCGCCTCAATACCCAGCTGAAGCTCGTCGAGATCGATGAGCTTGTAAACGCTGCGCAGCCCATGCGCCTGGGCTTCGGTCTCCATCAACGCGGGAGAGCGAGAGCGCTGGATCCCCGCGCCGATCAGCCCCAAGAGGAGATTCTTCTGTCGACCGGCCACGCTACTTTTTGCCGAGCGCCGGCAGCGTCTCGACCACCACCTGCTTGCCGCCCTTCACTTCCACCAGGTAGCTCTCGCGGTCGATGTCGCCCTTGTCGTCGAAGCACACGTCCATCAGGAGGCCGGGCGTCTGCTTGGCGCTGAAGCACGAGTTCTTGATGGTCTGGGCAAAACCCTTGCGATCGAACTTGCCCATCTTCTCGGTCACCGCCTTGACGACATAGATGCCGGTGTAACCCTTGATGCCGTTATGGTCCGATTTGCTCCTGAACTCTTTTTCGTATTTTTCCGAGAAGGCGCGAATCGCGGGATTGGGCGCGTCGATCGTCAAGCCGACGTGGCCCTTCACGCCGTTAGCGGCGTCGCCCGCGAGCTCGATCACTTTCTGGCCCATGATGGTGGTCTCGCCGATGATCGGCTTGTCGTAGCCCTGCTTGCGCAGCTCGCGCAACAGCCGCGCCGATTCCTCCTCGTTCAAATAGGCGAACAGCACATCCGCATTGGCCTGTTTCGCGCGCAGCACCGGGCTGGAGAAGTCGACCTGGCCGGGATCGGTCGAGATGTCGGCGAGCACCTTGATATTCCGAGCACCGAGCTCCTTGAGGATGGCGTCGCGGCCGCCCTTGCCAAAGTCGTTGTTCACGAACATCACGGCCACGCTCTTCGCCTTGGCGCCGCTCGCGATGTACTGCGCCACCTTCGGCATCGCGGTGACCTGCGAGAAGGAGGTGCGATAGACGTAGGGGTTGCCCTGCATGGTGATGTTGGTGGCCTCGCCGCCGGTGAAGTTCGGCACCTCGGCGCGGCGCGTCTCGGCCATGCTGACGATGATCGAGCCCGAGAACACCGGGCCCATGACCACGTAGACGTCGTCGTCGATCGCTTTGACGGTGAGCGCCTTGGCGACCGCTGGGTTGGACTGGGTGTCGTTGGTCTCGAGCTGCAACTTGCGGCCGAGGATGCCGCCCGCGGCGTTGATCTCCTTCACGGCAAGCTCGACGCCGTTCCTGAAGTTGGTGCCGGAGGTGGTGCCGGTCCCCGACAGCTCGACGACACTGGCGATTTTCACGGTCTGCGCGTGCGCGGCCCCCCAAGCGAGGGCGAGTGCCAAGGGAATGATGAGTTTTTTCATGCGGTCCTCCTAGTTGAGCCTCCAAGAAACAGCCGGTTGAGATTCGGATCGTTCAACAGCTCGCTCGCAGGCCGGTCGAGGGCGAGATGCCCCATCTCCAGCACCAGCGCACGGTTCGCAAACTTCAGGGCACTGCGCACATTCTGCTCCACCATCAGCACGGTGGTACCGCCGTCGGCCAGCTCGCGCAGCAGGCGGAACACCTCGCGGCTGATGAGCGGCGAGAGCCCGATCGAGGGCTCGTCGATCAGCAGCAGGCGCGGGCGCAGCAGCAGCGCGCGGCCGATCTCGAGCTGCTTCTGCTCGCCGCCCGAGAGCGTCGAGGCCTGATTGTGCAGGCGCTCCCTGAGGCGCGGGAAGCGCTCGAGCACTTCTGGAATTCTTTCGTGAATCAGCTTGCGGGGCAGCGTGATGCCGCCGAGCTCCAGGTTATGCAGCACCGAGAGCGAGCCGAAGAGATTTCGGCCCTGGGGTACAAACGCGACGCCGAGATCGAGCATCGCCCGGGGCGGCGTGCCGTTGATGTCTTTGCCATCCATTTTCAGCGCGCCGGAGCGCGGCACGAGCAGGCCGAACAGCGTCTTCAGCGCGGTGGACTTGCCCGCGCCATTGGGTCCGATGAGCAGCGTGATCTCGCCGTCATTGGCGGTGAATGACAGCTGGTTCAATATCGTCAGCGTGGGCGAATAGCCGGCCACCACGTTCTGGAACTCAATTGCCAAGGTAGGCCTCCAGAACCGCGCGATTGGCTTGCACTTCCTCCGGCTTGCCCTCGGCCAGCACCTTGCCTTCGACCATGCAGATCACGCGCGGACACAGGCGCATGATGAATTCCATGTTGTGCTCGATGACGATGAAGCTGCCGCCCTGGCTTTGATTCAGCTTCGATAATAGGTCCCTGAGCTCGTCGACCAGCGCCGGATTGACCCCCGCGCAGGGCTCGTCGAGCAGCACCAGGCGCGGCCGCGCCATGAAGGCCATGGCGATGTCGACCAGCTTCTGCTGGCCGTAGGACAGGCTGCCGGCCGGCAGGTGCGCGACGTGCTCGAGGCGGAACAGCTCGATCATCTCGTCGGCCTGCTGGCCGAGGCCCGCGTCGGGGGCGGCGAACAGGCGTCCGGCAAGCGAGTCCCTGAACTCCTGGGCCGCGGCGATCAGGTTGTCTCGCAGGCTCAGCTTGCCGAACACCTGCAGCGTCTGGAAAGTGCGGCCGATGCCGCGCCGCGAGAGCTTGAGCGGCGACATG
>Ga0209131_1002068_pt1 | contig 13764 bp, 11 predicted proteins | sample GraSoi_2013_40cm_FD_185826 | JGI IMG/M metagenome (GOLD analysis project Ga0209131, IMG submission 185826) | Grasslands soil microbial communities from the Angelo Coastal Reserve, California, USA - Sample 9_17_2013_40cm (SPAdes) (version 2) | ecosystem: Environmental > Terrestrial > Soil >...
ACGATCGGCGGCGCATCCTGCACTTCAATGTCACAAAGCATCCGACAAGCTTTTGGATCGTCCAGCAGTTGTGAGAAGCATTTCCATTTGGATCCGCTCCGAGGTTCGTCATCTTTGATCGGGATGCCAAGTATGGACTGGAAGTCCCCGCAGCAGTTCGATCCCTGAGCGTGAGTCCTGATCCGCACCTCGTTCGAGAGTCCTTGGCAGAATGGAGTCGCAGAGCGTTGGGTAGGGAGTTGCCGCCGTGATCTCCTGGATCACATCATCGCAGTTGACGAACGCCACCTGAAACGCCTGCTCGCTGAGTATATTCGCTACTACCACGAGGACCGCACACATCTCGGACTGGGGAAGGGAACGCCAGACGGAAGAACTCGCACGATAGCCACAGGTCACGTCCTTTCTCATGTGCGACTGGGAGGGCTGCACCACCGGTACGATCGGGCTGCCTAATCCGAACCAACGTAGCGTCGCGAAAACGTCGGGGGTTCCTCCATCCTTATATATAGGTATACCGCGCTGGGTTCCCCCGGGAGAGAATCTTGGCGCTCGAGGGTGAAGGAATAGCTTGGACGGGACAGCCCTCACGGCAGGGAATCGCGCTATTTTCAGTGCGCACAGAATTTTGGCGACGCACACCCGCTCAATAAGCAGATTGCGATAGCTATTCATGTCCAGGGTAGCCGTCCGGCCTGGGATAGAGCATCACGTCGAGCAAACGGTCTCTTTCGAAACCAAGATCGCCGGACTGCGAATCCCTGGCCGATGGAACACTCTTGAGTGGTCTGAGGGACAATGTAAAGGTTGAGAACACAAGATCTGATTTCGCATCGACGGGTCTGCTGCAATCCCTTCTACTTGATACGAAGACAATATAGGGAGTCGCTCAATAATAAAGATGAGAAAATACTTAACGATATTCCCGGGGGCTGGCGTGAGAAAGCCCATTTTCTTATTACTATTCGCGCTAGCTTTGTGTATTCCGACGTTCGCTCGGACGACCACAAATCTTACAGAGGTTCCTAAGCCGGCAGACTCACTGGTGGACTCCATTGGCGTTAACATCCACTTGACTTACGGCAATTCGGTCTATCGTGACGTAGTCGCCGTCAAACAAATGCTCTCTACATTGCACGTCCGACATGTGCGAGATGCCGGCAAGTACTATCCAAATGATGCGAAATACAACGACTACGAGTTTGGCTCCTATGGAGCGGTTGCTTCCCTCGGAATCGGATTCGATCTCATTCTGGATTATAACGGCGGCACCGTCCCTAGCCCGATCACTCCCGAAGTAATGAGCGCCCTGCAAACTCTTGCCGCAAAGAATGGCATAGCCGTGGAATCCTACGAGGGACCGAACGAACCAGACCTGGCGGGAATCCTAAATTGGGTCGCGAGTACAAGATCGTTCATGCAGTCTGTGCATTCCTCGACAAAAACAAATCCAAGTACAGCAGCAATTCCAGTGATTGGGAACTCTTTAGGCGGTTCGCCCCTCGATTGGGTTCTGTTGGGAGATATGACTGCGTTCGAGGATTACGGCAACGTGCATCCGTACGCGAACACGCAACATCCCTCATTTAACTTCACTACTGCTTTGGCAAACCAAATAAACGTGAGCGGTTTCCAGACGATTTATGTCACGGAAGCCGGATGGTCAAATGCCATAAATGCCAAAGACAATAGCCCTAATGTATCGGAGGATGCTGCCGGCCGTTACATGGGAAGATTGTTTCTGGAAACTTTGCTGCATGGCTGGCCACGCACGTATGCTTACGAACTGGTAGACGAGCAGGCGGACTCCGGCCTGACCGACACGCAAAGACACTTCGGCCTCTTCCGGGACGACTATTCCGCTAAACCTGCCGCAACGGTGATTACCAATATGATCGCGCTGATGTCTGACAAAGGAGGTTCGGTCCGCCCGAGTGCTGTGTCGTATTCCTTGGACACTGCCTCATCCGCGATACATCACCTGCTGTTTCAGAAGCAGGACGGTTCTTACTGGTTGGCTCTGTGGCAGGAAGTTTCTTGTTGGAGTGAGTTGAACGGGCGAGGCGCCGCGGTTACAAATCCTGACGTCGCTGTTAAATTAACGCTGCCAAACGCTGGCCCTTTCATTACTACGTACAGACCTCATGACTCGATCGCCGTAGTGCAGTCATTTACGAATCAACAGACGATTACGCTGATGGTACCCGACCATCCGTTGTTGGTTAAGTTTTCTCTCATCGCTGCCCCGACTAATCTCCGCGCTCGCGTCCAATAAAACTCGAGCAGGCGGTCAGTCGGAAGACTGGAGCTGATTAGCGGCGAGCCGCTCCTGACCGTGGTATGGAGAAGCTGCCAAACGCATTCCCGTGAAGGTCCAGAAGATCGCGCCAGTTACGTTCACAAAGATATTTGCGCCGACGAGTTGGGCAAGCATGGCGATGACGATTGCTTTTCCAGCTCTATAGAAGTCATCGTGCATTTCGGGTGCCGGCTGCTTCTTCAAAAACAGCGATATTATTCCAAGCGCGTAGAGCAAAGTCCCCAGCCATCCTAACGAGAAAACCGTGACGAGAATCCCGCTATCGACCGGAATTCCGTGCGAGACTTCCAGATTCTTGAGCCCGTGACCGAAAGGATTGCCGGCGGCATCGCTTACCAGGACTCGATACATTTCCAGCCGATCTCCAAAACTTTCGTCGTGCCCTAAGTCTGTGAAGGTCTTGACTCGGTCTCCGATCACATTCGCCAAACGCGGATCATTCAGTAGTGGCACGAGACAAACGAGCAGAACGAAGGCAGAAAGAAACATTCGACCAATTACCCGAGGATTTATGTTTTTGAGCATCAAGAAAAACCCGATGAGCCAGCCGAGCCACGCCGTGCGCACCATGGAAAGAAGAAATGCGAGATAGCCTGCCACGGCTGCAGGCAATTTCAGCGCAGAACGAATCATAAGCAGCAGAAGCAATCCGGTCATCATGGCATTGGCGAAAGGGGCGGGGGAATTCATGGTGCTCCAAACCCGCACGCGCAACGGCTCCGGCTGTCCAAAGCTCGGGCTTATCTGGCCAATGCTGCCATTTTCCAGCCAAACACGGTCCCACGTCGGAGGCAGAAAAAATTGATAGATCCCATAAAGCCCGAGAATCAGCAGGGCCCATAGCAGCGTTCTACTGATTGCTCTGCTGTGCTGCTCATACTGAGGCCAGTTCAAGTAAAGATGAACTCCGAACAACAAGGGGCAAAGCCAGTTCAGTAGCCCGTAAACCGTCTCCGCCGACGGGCGGACTATCATGCCGACAACAAATCCATAGAGGATAGCCGTGCTGCAAAGCACGAACACAGCGGGTACACCAGTGTTTTTCCTACGGCCGGGGAGTACCAGCGTCAGTCCGGCAATTCCCGATACCAGGAACGGCGCGAGCAGAACCATATTCGGATCGATATATCCGAATCGCCAATCGACGATACGCCGCGCCAATGGAGCTAAAAACCAGACCCAGAGCGAATACTGGATATAGAGAACTGGCCTAATGAAATACAGGGCGAGGGCAATAAGCAGAGCCGCGACCGGTATTGCTCCGCGAAGCAGCTGAGCTTTCCCCGCAAAGCACAAAGCCAGAACAACGACGACACTCAAGCCGACCGCTAAGCCAATCCCCAGGCTGCCGATCTCGCTGCGATTTTCGGCAAACTCCATCGCTGGATACGCGCGAGCTTCCGTCATGATGCGCGAGCGTTGGGGAAGACTTCGAGAACCCGTGCATGGTTCGATTTGAAATTCGGCGCGCCCACAGGCATACCGACGCGATGCAGAAACGCACGGAACCGGCGCTGGAACACTTCGATGCTGAAACCCTCAGCGTGCTGTCTGAGTCGATCCCGAGACCACTCTTGGAGTTCAAAGCGCTCGATCGCGTCTCCCAAATCTTCCGGCGTTTGCGAGTTAAAGAACACCCCGGTCACATTTTCGATTATCGTTTCGAGAGCGCCACCGGCGCGGTAGGCGATCGTCGGCCTGCCCGCGGCCGCAACTTCAAGAGGCGCCATCCCGAAATCTTCCTCCCCAGGAAAGAGGAGCGCGCGGCAACGGGACACGTAGTATTCCACGTCTTTGTCCGATGCGCGTCCGAGAAAATGGACAGACGGTCCAGCTAGCGCTTCCAGGTTTTTTCGATCCGGCCCGTCGCCGATCACGAGGAGTTTCTTCTTGCGTTCCGTACACGCTTGCACCGCCAAGTCGAATCGTTTGTAGGAGACCAGACGCGATAGGACCACGTAATAATCCTCAACCTCGCCAGAAGGATGAAATCGGTCTACTTCAATTGGCGGGTGAATGACTTCCGCGGCGCGGCCATAGGCTTTTCGTATTCGCTCGGCCACTACTCGCGAGTTCGCGACAAAGTGGTCCGGCTGACGCGAGGCTTCCTCATCCCAACGCCTCAATGCGCGCATCAGAACTGGCAGGAGGGCGCGTTGCATGAACCCAAACGATTCCCGGCTGGAATAATTGTCATAATTCCACACCCACCGCGTGGGCGTATGGCAGTAACACACGTGTATAGCGTCCCGGCCCGTTCGCACGCCCTTCGCGTATGATGACGAACTGGAGAGCACCAAGTCATATCCGGATAAATCCATGGAACCAACGGCGAACGGATAGAGCGGAAAATAAAATCTGTAGTACTTCTGAATCTTGGGAAGATTTTGCATCCACGAAGTCTGCACGTTGGCATTTCTTAGCTGGGGCGGCATGCAGTCTGCAAGCGCGACCGTCGCAAAGAGTGAAGGATCTGGAACCATACGGTACAGTTCCTCAGCGACCCTTTCTGCTCCGCCCAGTTGCGTGAAATAGTCGTGTACGACCGCAATCTTCATCGTGTTCTCACAGTCTTAAGGCTTAAACTGCGCCAGTGCGTTTCATGACCGCTTTGACCGTCCTGGCCAAAATCTGGAAATCCAAGGCCAGAGACCAATCGTCTATATATCTGAAGTCCAGCTTCATCCATTGCTCGAAGCTCACTGCGCTCCTACCGCTCACCTGCCACAATCCGGTCATTCCCGGCTTTACGCTGAATCGCCTCATCAAGGCAGCTTCACTAAAGAGAGAGACATCGCGCACGCTCATGGGACGCGGTCCGACAAGGGACATATGTCCCAAAAAGACGTTCCACAATTGCGGTAGTTCGTCCAATGAGGAGCCCCTCAGTATCCGTCCGAGAGGCGTTATGCGCGGGTCATGCCGCATCTTGAAAATAGGACCAGTCGCCTCGTTGTGTTTTTCTAGCTGGGCCATTAGCTCGGAAGCGTCTTCCACCATGCTCCTGAATTTGTACATCCCAAAAAGACGCCGCCGATATCCGTAACGCTGTTGCTTGAAAAACACTGGCCCCTTGCTGGTCGCCTTTATCGCGATGGCTACAAGCAGGAACAACGGTGAGAACAAGCAAAGGCCCACGAGTGCGCCGATAATGTCGACTAGGCGTTTGACGGCTTGCCGGGTCACGTAATGCTCGTGGAATGGCACCAATTCGCTGAAGAGCTCTCGATTGTGCGAGGCTGACATCTTGACTGTCGTCGCGTACGTATCCTGCATACAAACCACCCGCACGCCAACCTGCTCTGCAATGGGAATGGCCCGCTGAATCAAGCCGTAGCAGGACTTTATGGGCATCGCTATCAACAACTCGTCCACGACATTGTGAAGCAGCAGATCATTCAGATCGTTGATCGTCCCCAAGTAGCGGTCGGCCACATCCGGGGCCATCTCGCTCACAGGACGATCATCGACAAACCCAACCAGCTTGACTGTGGAGTGATAACGCGTGCGAATCTCTCGCCATGCCTTTACTGCTCTGCGGCCGCTGCCAAGAATCAGCACGAGCTGCGGGTCGCGGGCTGCTATCCAGGTGCCGCCAATCACGCGGCATGCTTCATAGACAAAGACATAAACAAAGAAGATGCCCCCAATTTGCGCGCTGGGACCCGTGGTGTGCGTGGCGTACAGGAAAGACACCAACAACCCCGTCATCGCCCCGCATCCCTTTGCGATCCGACCCAGTTTGCGAAGAACACCCTGGGACTCTTGCCCGTAGAGATCCAGAGCCCGGAAGCAATAGCTCCATGCGAGCATAAACAGGCCAGCAAACGCCGCATTGAGAATGGTGATGCGCATCTCAAGGAACTGGTGTATTCCCCCGTTCGGCATACGCCCACTATTCCCATATGTCACCGCCGCGAGAGCCATGGCCATTGCGAACAGTGCGTCCACTCCTGGCAGGATTCCAAGCGGATTTCTTCCACCGCTTCTCATTGTCTTCTCCTTGATTGTTTTTCTGAATGTCGTAGCGACTCGATTGCTCGAGCCCTTTTGTTGGCAGCGTCATGCGCGTTGCGGCCTGAAATAAGAATGCTTAGAAAATTCCGCATCAGTCGCCTTCCCCTGTGGCCATCAGCTGCTTTTTAGGAGAGAGAATGCGGTGCTTGAATACGCTTTCGACGATAAACGCCACGTCGCCCCACTTCGGGAGGAACTGGGGCACTCGCATTTTCAGAAAAAAAGGAAAGCTCAGCAGAACGAAGACCAACCGCACCGTTGTAGAGATTAGAAGCGCAAGTCCAGCGCCTAAAATGCCAAATCGCGGAACAAGGAAAAGCATTAGCGGCACCGCCAAAAGCAAGCCTGCTATCTGAAGCGCGGTGACCACTCCGGGACGTCCAAGCGCCATGAAAGCCTGCGACAGCACAAGCGCCGCGCCCGATAGCACAACCTCCATTATCAAGACTCGCAGGACTGTGCTTGCGCCTCGGTACTCGCCGCCATAGAGCAACGCGAGCAGTTGCGGGCCTAGGGTAACCACTCCTAATCCAGCGATCGCAGTAACCAACGTGCTCAGTCGCGCCGCACGGCCCGCCAGTTCCCGAACTGCGTTCGGCGATTCACTTACAGTTCTTGGGAACAGCACCGTTATTACCGAGGCATGAAAAGCAAGGCTAAGCATCCGCGATAAACTAAGGGCCACCACGTAAACGCCCATCATTTTGGGTTGAAGAACGCGCACGACCAGTGCTTGATCCACGTACAGAGCCATGGTTCCGCACAGGTCGATCCCATACGACCGAATTCCATAAGAAAAAAGCAGCCCCACCGAGCTTCGAAACGACTCTAGCGAGGGCTCGAACATCCGCCAGAGACGACGTCCCATCCAGAGCAGCGGCACGACCACCACTGGCGCATACGCCGCGGCTGCGCTGTACGGGGTCATCGAGTGAGTAGCCAGCAGGGTAAGCAGCACGAGTAACGTCAGCGCCGGGGTCCAGACCAGAATCTTATTTGACGCTGCGAAGTCACCGCGGCTTTCGAAGGCTGCTCTCGCCACGAGCGAAAGCGAAGTTAGAGGCGTGCTGATCAGAAAAATTCGGGCAAACAGCACGGTCTTCGGCGAATACTGCGCGAGCCACGATTGCATCATTACGGTTCCTACGAGTGCGGCGAGCCCCCCTGCTAAAAGAGCAAGTAGCAGCGCGGCGCCCAATAGTTGGGACTGTTTTTCTGGGTTTCGTTTGAGCTGAAAAGTCAGCGCGCTCGGAATTCCAAAGGTCAGCGCGCTCGCCAGAAAGACAGGCCAAAGAATCATCGCCGCGAGCTCTCCGCGGCCTGCGGGTTGCAGTGTACGCGCGCTGATAATTCCCGTGGCAGCGCCGATCACAATGATCAAACATTTCGCCCCGATTGACTGAGCTACCGCGCTGGCTGAGCTGAGCCGGGCGTTTTTCTGCCTGGCAGAGGCTCTCAGCTGTGATGCCTCGTCCGAAGGGACATTGCTCGCAAGCTTGCTCACCATCGTCGCTCGGGAAGCTCGAACACGGTCATTGAATCCGCTGGAGCGGATTAACATACGTGCCGATATTCAGCAGCTTTACGTACCGAGAAATTTTCTGAACTTTGTCTCGGGGCACAAACAACATGTCGCCCGGCTCAAGCTGAATATCGCGCTCCAGATCAACGGTCTTACGTAGTTTTGTGAGGTTCAATTTGCGAACTTCAGCGGTGTCGCTATTGATCTTTCGGAAGAGCAGCACTTGGCCAGTCTGCGCCGATTCTGAAAACCCGCCGGATAGGAGAACGGCCTGCATGGCGGTGGTTTTTTCTCTCAGCTCTATCTTCCCGGGCTTACCAACTTCCCCCGAGACAACGACGTAGAGCGGCTGGAACTCCTTCAGAATCAGATTTAGCTCTGGATCGTTCAGGCGGGCTTGCGCCTTTTGGATGATGGCATCGTGCGCCTGCGCTAGAGTTAGATCGCTTACTTTCAGATCGCCCACCACGTTCAGGTTGACATATCCGTCTGGCAGCACGGTTACGGTCTGATTGAATTCCGGAGTGTAGCGATATTCAAGTTGCAGAACATCTCCGGCACGTAACGTATAGCGAGGCCGGTGGCGTAAGTTGTCTTCACCATAGGTCGGCGGTACGAACAAAGAAACGAACAACAGCACTCGGTACAGTGTTCTCATCTTGGCCTCCATGCCCGAAGGGAAATGCTAGATACCCATCGCTTCCATCATTCGATAGCACCACGTAGGTATGACGTACGTCCTTTTGTTCAGGACGTGACCCATAATTCGTCCTTTGGCGCTTTCGATCGTTCGCTCGGCGTACAGGATTTGTTCCTTTTGCGTTCGGTTAGCTTCCACCACCAGCACGATTCCGTCCACCAGCGGAGCCAGTCGCACCGCATCCGGCGCGTCTTTTATCGATGCGCAATCGATCAGAACATACCGATATTTGCGGCGCAGTTTTTCGAGAGCTCTTGCAAGATTTGCCTGGGTGCCGCGCCAGTTCTCTCGCGCCTTCTCCATCTGCCAGAGATCTTTGACTGGCCGTTGCGAAGTGTTCTCTTCGCCAGGATCAAAGTCACCCTGAATTAGAGAGCGGCCGTCCACTGCAATCGAAAACTGATCTGCGGCTTGACCTAAGGTGTCCGCAAGCGACCTTGTGATGCGGCTGACGCCCGCTCCTGAATGCGGCGATGTCAGCGCTATTGCAAAACCCTGAGTAGTGTTTTCATCCGCTGGCTGCTGGAAGATCTTGAAAAACAATCCTTCGCAAAGCACGCTCAATTTCTCTGCCTGCATATTCCTCGTTCTGTCGCTAGCCTTGCGACGCTGATTTCCATGCTCTCGACGCTTTCTTGAAGGTCAGCAATCCATACCGAAGGTGCCGCCTCACATTTGGGATGGCAAATGGCAGGATGTTCCATTTGCCCAGGCGCGTCTCCTTGGGCGGTGTGGGTTCCGCAAGCGAAGGCAGTTGAGGCACTGTGGCGAGCAATGGGTAGCGCGAAATTGCCTCTAGCTCGCGAGGCGTGGCGATCGTGTTTCTTCCGATCTCCGCGAAATAGACCGCACACAAACCCAAGAAGAGCGAAGTCACACTGCCCAGCAAGGCGTTCAAAAGTGGCTTAGGCCGCGCCGCGACGTACGCCAACGTGGGCCGTTGCGCCACGGCAACGTTCATCAGGTTGTGTTCATCCATCGCGTCTTCGATTTGCGCCTGATCGCGCTTCTGCGCATAGAGCCGGTAATTCTCTTTGAGTTCATTCGCCTGCGCTTCCAGGTTATTGAACTCCACGGTCAAACTCCGCAGCGTATTCGAATCTTGTCTCAGCGCAGCGAGCCGTGCCTGCAGCTTCGCGCGGCGTTCCGCAGTTGACCGCCGGTTGATTTGGTTCTGCACGTAATTGGTGTGCAGGCTTTGCCATGCCGGGTCGACATCCGTAGTCTGCTCATGCGATCTCATGGTTACGGCGTCATTCAGGGCCGCTTTGGTGGTCTCAATCTGCTGATCCAGTTCGCGTACGGACCTGTCGTTGGCGTTGAGTTTGGTGAGCAGAGCCGTGCGCCGGTTCTCAAATTCAACGATAAGCGTGCTTAGCTTCTCCACCGATTGCTGATTTTGCGATGATTTCTCCTGAGTGGTCTGTCGCGCAGGCATGTCGCGCATCCGACGAGAAGTTTCGGAAAGTTGCGCGTCTAGCTCGCGCAGCGTCGCATCGGCGGCGAATAGATGGTCTTCGTCCGCGGTAATCCGCATTTCAAGTTCCTCTTCGCGGTGCGGCAGCGACAACAACTGATGTTCCTGCTGAAAGTTAACCAACTTCCGGCTCGCCTCATCCCAGGCCTTCCGGTTCCGTTCTGCTTCGGCCATGAAGAATTCAGAGGCACCCTTAGGCCGTTGCAAGCGCCGGCGTTCTGCAAGGTAGGCCTCTGATAATCGCGCCAGTTGCTCCTGGGCCTTTTCGGGAGTGTCTGCCAGAAGCGAGACGTGAATGATGTTTGTTTTGCGCACAATTTCCGTGCCGAATCTCTTCTCAAAGGAACGCAATTGCTTCTCGTGCCGGCGCACTGCGCGGGGAATACGCTGACTGGCCGCCACACTCGTCCATTCCGGATCCGCTACTGGGTCGAGCACATCGTGACTATGCAGGATCTCAAGCTCGGAATTGACCTGTTCCTCGGTGACATTGTTTGCGATATTTCTGGGGCTAGTCTGTTCCGGAGTGACCACGACACTCTCTCGCGCATTCTGCACCAGAAATTTCATTTCCGATGAGTACTGCTTAGGAGTCAAAAGCGTCGCGAGAGCCGTCAGCGCGAGCACTGTCATCGCCACGCCAAAGCACAACCGCCGTTTGCGAAAGAATGCTTCAATCGCTGCTCGAGCAGAGAGGTTAGAAGCCGAATAGATTTCCATATCGCCTTGCATGGTTACAGAATTCCCTCACACCCTTCCCCTTAGGGGCAACGGGTTCACAATTCTCGTGTTCTCTTCCTCAGCCCAAGGAAGCGCACGAAAGAAACCGCACCGAGGAGCAACCGGTGGATCTACTGCAGTGTGATGACGCAGCGTCCGAGAACACGGCTTCGGCAAGGTAACGACGAGTAGTCCGCCTTGACTGTCGGATCCAAAAACGAAGGATGATTTTGCCTGTCATTCGTCGTGACTGTCACTACAGCGATTACTGTATCGATGCCATCAATGTTCAAATTCGTTCGATTCATTTATTTCTTTTGCGGGTTGCCTTGCGGCACGATTCCGTCGTCCAAGATTGTGCTAATGTTCATTTGAAAATGGAGGCCGCTGGGAGTGGTTCAGAGGGAATCGATGAAACGCGGAAACGAGCGACGGAAAAACATCCCTGGTGTTCGTGTCCTGTTTTTCGGACACACGGCCGCACTGGGCGGTGGAGAAATCGCGTTGTTAAATTTGCTGCGTAACCTGGATTACGAAAAAGTGAGGCCGATTGTCGTGCTTGGGGCGGAGGGGCCCCTTGCCGCACAATTGAGTCCAATCGTCCCTACTTACATCGTCCCGCTGTCCCCGCATGTTGCAAAAGCGAAAAAAGATACGCTCGGCATGACGACTTTGTTCCGAGCGCGGGAAGTGCTGAGTGTTTTCGCCTATATCTTTCGGCTTGTTCTGTTTATTCGCCGGCACAACATAGATCTGGTTCACACTAACTCTCTCAAAGCCGACTTCATCGGAGGAATTGCCGGGCGTCTATCGCTGCGTCCGGTTGTTTGGCACGTTCGCGACCGAATTGAGGATGACTACCTTCCTGGATCCGTTGTGCGAGCTTTCCGGTTCTTGTGTCGCGTAATTCCAACCTACGTAATTGCGAATTCTGCTGCCACACTTCGCACTCTGCGGCTCCCGGCAATGTGCGCCAAAGAGGCCAACTCGTCCGTCGCCGAATTTGTCCGGCGAGCTGCCGTGGTCCACGATGGAACGAACCTCGTCGTAGCGCCTGCAAGGCACGCTCGAGATTCCGATCAGTTCCGCGTCGGTCTCATTGGCCGGATTTCTCCTTGGAAAGGGCAGCACGTCTTTTTGCAAGCCGCAGCGCAGGTGAACAAGCAGTTTCCAAACGCACGCTTTGTCATCATCGGAGCGGCTCTCTTTGGGGAAGAAAAATACGAGCAGGAAGTCCGACGACTGCCCGGTCAGCTCGGTATAGAACGTCTTGTTGAATTTACAGGGTTTTCGACCAACGTTGAGCAAGCGATCGTGGAACTCGATCTCGTTGTCCACGCTTCAACAACTGGCGAGCCCTTCGGCCAGGTAATCATCGAAGGAATGGCAGCCGGCAAACCCGTGGTCGCCACGAATGGAGGAGGCGTTCCTGAAATCGTCGAGAATGGAAAGACCGGAATTCTGGTTCCGATGGGAGACGTACAAGCGATGGCCGACGCTATTTGTCGAATCCTCGCCGACCCCGCCCTGGCCGCGGAAATGGGCTCTCGCGGAAGGCAACGAGTCGCTGATCATTTCACCGTTCAGCAAACAGCTCGAAGAGTGGAAGCTGTGTATCTTGAGGCCACGTGTCCAGTGCAGGGAGCGCCTCATCCGCAGGGCACGTTCGCCAGTCAATGAAGAAAGTTATGCTGCAGCGTCGCGCGTTTCAACCAACTGTGCGCGTGAAATAACGCATCTGAATGTTATGACGCCTTCAGTATTGGATTCAGCACACCACGCGTCGCTTGGTGCGGTGTAACAAATAAGATCTCCTGGGAATAGGATTCGGCATGTCTGTGCTACAGCAGTTCGTCGACAACGCGATTGAAAGCAATAAGTTTCAGTGGGCGTGGGACAATTACAAGTCTGTCGTGCTCGGGCTACAGCGGCAATTCGGCTGCAAGTCGCTGATGGAAGTGGGCGGCGGGCGGTCCCCACTCATTGATGAACGGGAGTATGGCAGCCTGAACATAAAATATACGGTGAACGATATTTCCGCCGCGGAATTGGCGCTAGCTCCCGAGTGGTCTCGCAAAGCGTGCTTTGACATTTCTTCTCCGCCCCCAAACTCGGCATCATCCTTCGATTTGATATTCTCTAAAATGGTATTTGAGCATGTGCCTGACGCCAAGGCCGCCTATCAAGCGGTCTACCATCTGTTGGCACCGAACGGCATTTGTCTTTCCTTTTTTCCGACGCTTTATTGTTTGCCTTTCGTGGCGAATTATCTTTCACCTGAAAAACTGTCGATCAAATTTCAGCGGAAGCTAGACCCGCGAGCGAATCCCAAATTCCCTGCATACTACAACTGGTGCCGGTCAACCTCATCCCTGCACTGCAGGCTCAAAGCAATCGGATTTCGCGAGGTGATTATTTCGCCGTTCTACGGCCATAATTATTACCGCTCGATTCCGCTCGTCCACAATTTCGCACAACAATGGACGGAAATAGTTCGGGCGAAAGATTTGAGGCCGCTTTCCTCTTTTGCCTACGCGTTCATGCAAAAGTAACTCTTCGCGCGGATTGGGCATGGTCTTGTTCGGTAGGTGTTTGTCTCTTATTTTTGTCGCTGTACCCAGCCTGTAGCGAAGAATTTGCCTCTTCTAACAATCTGTTAGCTGCGGTTCGCCAAAATTCTGGCCGACTTTGAAATCAATGACTTAGCAGCCCCTCCCGCCCCTGTTCTGTTATAACTCCTAGCCATGTTTCGATTCATCGGCCTGTGCTTCGGAACACTGGTTCGCCTCTTGCGCGCGCGTCGGAGCCTCCTACTCGAGAATCTCGCGCTACGTCAACAACTCGCCGTCCTGAAACGTCGACATCCGCGGCCAAGACTAGACCTGCTCGACAAACTCTTCTGGGTCGCCATTCGTCGATTTTGGTCCGGATGGCAGCAGTCCCTCATTGCGGTCACGCCCGAAACGGTGGTGCGTTGGCACAAGGCCGGATTCCGTTTGTACTGGAAG
>Ga0209131_1002069_pt1 | contig 13762 bp, 10 predicted proteins | sample GraSoi_2013_40cm_FD_185826 | JGI IMG/M metagenome (GOLD analysis project Ga0209131, IMG submission 185826) | Grasslands soil microbial communities from the Angelo Coastal Reserve, California, USA - Sample 9_17_2013_40cm (SPAdes) (version 2) | ecosystem: Environmental > Terrestrial > Soil >...
CAAGGCTGCCTTGCGCCCATGGCGATCGGCGACGTTCCCCAGCACGACCGCGCCGAACGGGCGCATGACGAAGGTGGTGACCCCGAAAGACGCAAACGCCAGCAGAAGCGAGGCCGTTTCGTTTCCGGCCGGGAAGAACAGCCTTGCGATCATCGCGGCGAAAAAGCCGTAGATGATAAAATCGAACCACTCGAACGCATTTCCGATCGATGCGGCGGCAACCGCACGCCAGCGCCCGCCGGGGTCCGGCAACTCTGTCGACGCCATCCTGAAGCACTCATCCAATCTGAACGAGGACGACCCCAACGGTCGCCAACCCCACGGCCATCAGTTGTAGCCTGCTGACAGGCTCTCGCAACACCAGCACAGCGAGCGCGCTGCCAAACACGATACCGCTCTCGCGCAAGGGCGCGACCAGGCCGATAGGACCGTGGACATAGGCCCACATGCCGCACAAATAGGATGAAAGCAGCAAGGCTGCGCCCGCATAGCAGAGCTTGGCGTGGCTCCTCAAGACGACGAACGGGTTCGTGCGGGAGATGCCGGATACCACTCCCAATCCGATCGCGGTGACGACCGAGCTGGTGACCGCATAGGGAATCAAGCAAGCTATTCCGCCGCCGCACGCGCGGATACCATTCACGTCGAACAGAAGCGCGAATGCCAGCGCTCCACCGGCGTAGATTGCCGGCAGCATTCCGCCTCCCCCCCGATCCCGAATCGTCCGACCCGAAAACGCAAACAGCAGGAGGCTCAACACAACGAGCGCCAAACCTTCAACGGCATACAGTCCGCGGGCCTCGTTCATGAAAATCCAACCGATCAAGAATAAAACCGGCGGAATAACCGCTCTTCCGACCACGTAGGCTATGCCGAAATCGGTGCATGCATAGGCATGCAGCATTGCTTGGGTGAAAGCGACGTTGCAGGCGCTCGCCGCCGCAACCCAGAGCCAGCTACCGGAAGGAGGCACGCCCACGAAGGGCAGGAGAACGCAAGACAAACTGGCGGTTGCGAAAACAATGCCGCGGAGCAAATCCCGGGGCGCCGAATGGAGCTTTGCCAAGACATTCCAGCATGCGTGCAAAAAGGCGCTTGCAACGGCAGCAATGAACACCGCCCAGGTCAAGCTAAGCACCCCTAGTGAATAGATTGCGAATCATACGGAACGTCATTGGAGGGCGACGCAGTCGCGAGTCCATGACCGCGGCCTAAGAGTTATGGATTGCGGGCTCGCGCCACCTGGCGATGGCGCCCCCGAATTCACCCGACACACCTCGCCGCCGCCATATGACGCGTATGTCGGCAACGGCCAATGCATAAAAACGCCGCGCAATGACGCGCATATATGCGAAATACAACAATGCCTCGTTAGCTGAGGAACGGCACGTGTCCATTTTGAACGTTCTCGCCCGGCTCCACACGCGTGGCGTCGGTGGCGGTCGCCCTCACCTTGAAGTCCACCACGTTCGCGACTGTGCGAGTGAAACTGCGAAGCTCGTCATGCGAAATCGCGTACAATTTTGTCTGAAGATCGAGCAAAGCCATCGCGAGCAAATGCGACGTGTCGTCGAGCGACAGCGCTCGCGCCTGTCTCGCGCTGCTCGAAAGTCGGTCGATCAAGATAAGAATTTGTTGGTGGCGGTCGGTCATCGTCTTCTCCTCAGCAACTCGGCATTGGTCGGGGTCTCGCTTACCCAACTGCTCGTGGTGACGATTTCGCCGTAAACCCCGACAATGCCAGCCACTGCTTTTTGAACGTCTGCGGCCGACAATTCGCCGAGCTGGTGGCTTGCGGAAGCATCCGCCAAATATGAAAATCGATGCTTGCGGTGGAATGCATCGATCGCGGTGGAGAGGCACGCGGTCTCTCCAGCAAATCCCGCGAGAGCGAAATGACCTCCACAACCGTCCATGAACTGGGCAAACGGCGCGCTGGAATAACAAGACGGATTCTCTCGGTCGAAAACCATATCGGCGCCAGTCGGCTCGAATCCCTTTATCCATCCACTGAATGACGTCGCGGGATTGAAATACGCGGAACGGCTGAACTGGCGGAGAAATGCCACCGGAAAGCCCTTCGATCTCGCGTGATCGAGCGCGGCGCGGCAGTTAGCGAGCGCTGGATCCGCGTCCGGCAAGGCCATGAGGCGGGAACCGGTGACATACTCCTGCTGCATGTCGACCAGAACCAGGCAAGGGGCGACCGATGCATCGGATAGAGCCCTGAGATAGATGACCTGGTTCACGCGGCAACTCCTTCAGCGGAAGGCCGGCTGGCACCACGGGCTTTCGAGCGCTCAAGAATTCCGGTTTCCTGCCAGCTACCCTCGGGACGAATGACCACATAGGGATCGGTCTCGAACGATATCGTCCCGACGGCGCGGCTCGTGTCGCAGACCATCTCGACATAATCGAAGTCCGAAAACACGAGTTCGCGAGCAGTGTCGGAAACCGAAAAGCCGCACTTGTTCCAGAACTTCACCAGCCGCTTTTGTGCGTAGGTGCACATTCGGGTGTAACCCTTCGTCCGACAGAACTCGACGCCGGAGTCGACGAGCTTCCGAGCCAAGCCAGAGCTTCTGAACTCCCTGCGGACAACCAAGCGTTCTAATTTGGCAAAATCGGAAAAGTAACGAATACGCAGACAACCGGCGGGTTCATTTCCCACATAACCAATCAAGTGGGTTGCAGTGAAATCATTCCCATCGAATTCCTCGTCGTAAGGGCACTTTTGTTCGCCAATGAAGACCGCCCCGCGGATCACCGCCGCGCGCATGAAATCGTCGATCGTCCGCGCAACCCGAACCGAGATGTAAGGCTCGGGCGACTGCCGGCCCGGCATCGCACAGAAAGTCGTCTCTTGGTGGCGCGTCATCGAGCGGCGGAACAGATGGAATTGGGGCGCCGTGCTGCCGGCGAGTTTGGGGGCGAGCCGCATCCCGAAGCCCTCCACGAAGCGCGCCGCCTCGCCGTTAATCGACCAACTGTAAATATCAACATCCTGACGGTGCAGGCTCCACATCTTCTGCACGATGAGTGGCACCGCGGCGGCGAGCTGCCCGGGGGCATAAACGTGCCACACGTAGATTCCTGCTGGTTTCTCGTGTTGGGCCGAAATGACTGAAAGAGGCGGATTTCGACGGTCCAGGGTTCCGTCAAGAAGCTGGCTCAGTCCTTGCTTGGTCAAAGGCAAGAACGAAACGTACCCCTCGCCCACAGGCGCGTTGATATCGAATCGGTCGCGATGTGCGATGGCCCAGAAGCAATCCGGATTGTACGATGTGACGCGCTGGACAACTTCCGCGCTTGTCAGCGTGGGAATTCCCTTTCGGGCCAGGTCCATAAGTGTCGCGATCTGCTCGCCCGCGACATTAAAAACGACGAGCCGGCGCGCAAGCGCGAGAATTGCTGGATCATCGAGCCTGCGGCTCGATCGCTGCGCGTCCTCGTAGGCAAGCTTGCCGGTCCCCGAAACCCGAACATCATGAGCAGTCATCTCGACACCCCCCTTTTACCCTTGCGCCTTAATCTGATATCTATTTAGCTTCACTTGGGGTGCGGTGGTGAGATCGAATCCGACTATCGGTGCTCACGAATTTGAGCACGTGCGTGCATCATGCGATGGTGCGGGCCCCGACTGGGAAAGCATTCGGATTTTCCTTGAGGTGGCACGGGCCGGAAGTTTTCGCACGGCAGCGGGCCGGTTGCGCATGACCGGTCACGGCATTGCGCGGCGGATCGAACAATTGGAACATCAGATCGGCGCGATGCTGTTCACCCGTCACCGTGATGGCGTCCGCTTGACGGGAGCTGGTCGCCACCTCCTGTCCTGCGCAGAGCAGATGGAGGAAGCGTCGCTGGGATTTGTCCGCCGACGCGGGATGCTTGCGCAGCCGCTTCGGGGCGAAATCCGGATTGCATGCACGGAAGGATTGGGAACATTCTGGGTGACGCCGCGGCTTCTCGAATTTGCCCGCGCGCATCCTCAAATCCTGGTTGATCTGCGTTGCTCGATGCAGCGGCCCGATGACTTGGTGGCGCGGGCGGAGGCCGACCTTGCGATTCAAATTGAGCAACCAGCGCCGCGCGACCTCATGACCCGCAGGATCGGCCGCATGCACATCGTGCCCTGCGCATCAAAGTCCTACATCGACACCTATGGCCTGCCGAAGTGTAAGCAGGAGGTCGAGGAACGTCACCGCATCGTCGTGATGTTCGCGGATCAGGGCAAGGCGCACGACTTGTACAATCAGTGGTATCCGGAACGGTTGCAGACCGGTTTTGTTGCGATGCGCACCAACGTCAGCACCGCTCTCTACGCGGCGATCGTCAGCGGCTTGGCGGTGGGCTGGCTGCCGACCTACTATTTCGCGATTGGAGCGTCGGTGATCCCGCTCGACATCGACTTGGTCTATTCCTTCGACATCTGGCTGAGCTACCATCCGGATCTCGGATCGGTGCCGCGTGTTCGCCGGATGATCGATTGGACGATCGAGCAATTCGACCCTCAGAAATGTCCCTGGTTCCGCGATGATTTCATTCACCCCACGGCGTTCGAGAAGTACTTACGGAAAGGCTCGCCCGGAGAGATTGATGCCGCGTTCGGCCGGCCAAAAAAAGAGCCGCAGGGATAGTTGGCCACTTAAATCTTCGGGCTTTCCGAGAAGGGCTTCGCCATGCCGACCAACGAGCCATCGCTTCGGGACGAAAACATCGGTAAGCGCCTCAAGCTGCGGCGGCTCCAGCTCGGGCTGTCCCAGGAGTCGTTGGGGCTTGCGCTCGGCGTGACGTTCGAGCAGGTGCAAAAATATGAGAGCGGAAACGACCGCATCGAGGTCGCCCGGTTGCAACAGATTGCCGAAATCCTGAACGTGCCTATCCTGTTCTTTTTCGGCGGCACTCTCAGAGCGGCCCGCGATCGGGAAGGCGCTTGCGACGTCGTCGATTTCCTCGATACGGCGTATGCGCTGCGTCTTGCGCAAGCATTCAGGCGGATCGAGGAGCGCCACATTCGGCGGTCCATCGTTGAACTCGTCGAGCAAGTCGCCAATACCGCCCGCGCGCGGAGAGGTTGATTCTAACCGCGCCACTTTCTTTAACCCTCCCCGCCTGCGTGGGAGGGTTAAGGCCGCGCACGCTCAAAAAAAGGCGAGCGTCTCGCAACCGACGCCGGCCTCGAATCGGCGCGACACGCGCCGCGTCGCGAGGTCGATCACATGAATGCTCCCGTCCCCCTGGCAGGCGACGAAGAGCGCCCCCGCATGAAACGCGGCATCCATCGGCTGCTGCCCGACCGCCACCGTCGTCTGGCGGTCAAACGTTGAGTCCATCAGCGTGGCTGTCGCGCTGCGCAGGCTGGTAACGAGGAGAATTTGACCGTCCGGGCTATAGCGGGCGATCTGGGCCGGCTTAGGCACGCCATCAAGCGGCACCGTCTGGACGATCGCAAAGCTCGACGTGTCGATCAGGAGGAGCATCGGCTCCTCGTCATCGACTGCAACAAGGAGGTCGCCGTCAGGTGAAATCGCGAGGCCCGCCAACGGATGCGGGGTCGCCACCTGCCGGACGAGTCGGCGTGCCGGCAGGTCGATCACCGAGATAGAGGCGTCTTCCTCGTTCTCGGTATAGAGCCAGCGCCCGTTCGGTGCGATCACAAGGCGATGCGAATTGACCGAGCCGGTTTCGATTGTGCCGACGACTGTATTCTTGGCAAGATCGACAAGGGCGACCACGCCACTGTTCTCGCAAGTGATGTAGAGCAGGCCGTCTGGCCCGATCTGCAGGCCGTGCGGCGCCACGTATGGCGAAAGGTCGATGTCGGTCACATGCCTGCGCGTCTCAAGGTCGATGACGGACAGCAAATGGCCGGGGTTGGGATTGCGTCCGTGGATGCCATCCCCGTAGATCGGGACGTAGGCGGTGGGCGATTGCGGCGGGACCAGGAGCTCATGCGGCAGGCGTTCGAAGTCGTCGAGAATATGCGTCGTCGCATAGCTGTCGGGGTCGAGGAAAAGCACCTTGCCGCCCATTTTGTCGACCGCAATCAGCCCGCGACCGCCCCTGCTATTCATTCGTTCAAATCCTGTGCCGGTTGTCACCCATCCAAGGCCATAGGATGGGTTGAGCGATAGCGAAACCCATCAGGGCTTTCCAGCGGTGAGGTCGACGGTGGGTTTCGCTTGCGCTCAACCCACCCTACGCCGGTTGTCACCCTTCCAGGGCGTTCGCCGCCGGGCAGGTCAAGCGCCAGATCAGACCCGAAGGAGCGTAGTCAAGGTGAACCTCACCGTCGAGGCTCCACTTCGCCATCGACTCGATGACCGCACTGCCGAAGCCACGCCGCTCCGGCTGTGACACGGGCGGCCCTTTGCGCTCAGTCCAGCTTATCTTGAACATCCCGCTGTCAAACCGCCAACCCACGTCGACACGGCCGGCATCCACCGACAGCGCGCCGTATTTGCCGGCATTGGTCGCCAGCTCGTGCAACGTGAGACCGATGGCTTGCGCGGCGGCTGCTTTCAAACGCAGCTTCGGGCCGTCCAAGGCGATCCGAGACCCGACAAGATCCGCAAAGTGCGCGAGCTCGGCGCGCACCAGATCCTCCACGTCGACCCCCTGCCATTCGTTCCGGACCAGCAGGTCCTGATTGGCGGCAAGCGCCCGGATACGCTCAATGAAGCGTCCGATAAAGTCTTCAGGCTCGCGAGTTGCGGTCTGGCGGGCGATTGCCTGTACCAGACTGAGCATGTTCTTGGCGCGATGATTGACCTCACGCGTCAGAAGGTGAACCTGCTCGTCGTGAGCTTTCCGCTCGGTCACATCTTGGGCCATGCAGACAAACAGACGTCGTCCATCCGACTGGGTTCCCAGGGCAGAGGAAACAAAGCTCCAAAGGCGGTCACGGCCGTCTTTGGTGCGGATCATCAGCTCAGCCGACTGCGCCTCAGGCTCTGTCGAAATGATCCGGCGAAAATGCCCGAGCATCTGGCCTGAGCGTCCGCCGCAGGCTCGCGTTATCCAGTCCTCGATGCGGCGCAGTACCTCTCTCGAATAACCGCTTCGTTCAACCCAGCTTTGGCTGACGGCAAGGATTTGCTCCCGATCGTCAAACAAGAGGATCGGCACTGGCGAGTGGAGGATTGAGGACCTGAAGCGTTCCTCGCTCGCACGTAAACCCTGCTCCGCCTCGAACCGCTCCCAGGCTTGCGCAAGAAAATTGATGATCGTGCCGAGCCAGACGACTTCGTCATCGGTGAAGCCATCCCGTGTCGCCGAGGCAACTGCAAAGGTGCCAAGCAAGCGGCCGTCGGACGCCTTGAGAGGGTAGCAAGCGTATGCCGTAGCACCGAGTTTGCGCATGAGGCCAGCATCCGGATCGGACGCAATGCGGTGCTTGTCGGCCACCAGCGGCTGGCCGCTTGCCGCCGCAATCCCGCAATACTCATGACTAAATTCAACCGACTGGGCCGCCTGCAGATGTTCCGGCGGTATGCCGTGAGCGAACTCCAGCCTGAGGCGCCGCCTGGTGGGGTCGAGGCGGTAGTTGGTGCAGACAACGGCGCTGAGGGGCAAGCTGACGTGCTCGAATGTCACGCGGCCAAGTTCGCCCGGCTCGGAGGCGCGGATCAGGTCCGAGATGACCTTGAGCAGCAAGGCCTGCTGCCCGGCGTGGCGGCGCAACGTGTCTTCCGCACGCTCGCGTTTGCTGATGTCCCGATAGATAATGGACGATCCGACAGTAACCCTGCCCGAGCCATCGACAATCGGCGAGACATTGATCTCCACCGGAACAAGCCGACCGTCCTTGTGCCGGCGCACGGTCTCCTTCAGCACGGCCGTACCGCTCATCACGGTCGCGTAGATAGCAGCGCTTTCGGCCTCACAGACATCGGGAACGATCAGCTCGTTGATCGTGCGCCCGCGCGCCTCGGCCTCGCTATAGCCGAACAGCCGCTCCGCGCCGGCATTCCAGGTCTGGACCGCGAGGTCGCATCCGACGCTGATGATGGCATCGCCGGAGGTAGCAACGATTGCGGCGAGCTGGGCGTTGCGCCGCTCCGCTACGCGCTGGGCTTCAATCAACCGGAACTGCCGCACGGCGTTGCCGATCGCGCGCCTGAGCATTTCGGCATCGAGGCGGTCCTTAACGAGGTAATCGAGCGCCCCGGCCTTCATGGCTGCAGTTGCAACATCCGCCGTTCCAGCCCCCGTCAGCATCACGACGGCGCATGGCAGTGTTCCGCCGGGTTCCCGCAAGGACTCCAACACCTGAAGTCCCTCCGCGTCCGGCAGGCCGTAGTCGAGGAGAAGGCAATCGGGCATGGAGGAGCGAGCGAGCATCAGGCCTTGCTCTGCGTCAGCGGCCTCCTGCAACACAAACCCTGCGGTCTCGAGAGCGAGCCGCACCGCGATCCTATCCTCAGGCGCGTCGTCGATCACCAATACATTGAGGGCTGGCTCGGAGGCGACTCTCGGTGTGGTCCGGTGCCGGCTCGGAAGCGGCTGGATCATGAAAGGCACCACCACGGCGTCCCTGTCGTCATGTAGCGCCCACGACAGCGCCACGATAGCGCCACAATAGTCACAATCGCGTCGCACTATCAACGGGTACGAGTCGGAAATTCAACCTTATCGGGCGGGTCGGGAAGCAGTTGTACACGAATTTCCGGCCCGCTCCAGCGCAGGTAGAAGCAAGGAGCCGAACTCAACCAAGCAATAGCCTGGCGGCTATCAACTTCTCTGCCACAAGCCGTGCGAAGGCCGGATCACGACGCAGGCGCTCAGGCCCTGCCGCAAGAAGCGATTTGCGTAACCCGTGAACGCGCGCGAGAAATACACCGTCAGCGAAAACGATCGGCACGGGCGCTTGAGACTATCAAATCCCGCGGAATGGGCCGTTGTGACCGGGGCCGAAGTCCATCACTTTCAGCCCTAATGTCCGGATTGCGACGCTCCAGCAATATTCCAATGGATGGCCACTTTTCGGCCCACGGAATGCCTGATCGGCCGTGCGTTATGCGTCCTGCGTGCGGCTGTGCGCGGTGATGACATCCGCACGCGACCTCGGTTCCCCTTCGCGTAGCCCCCTGAGGGGGAATGGGGTCTTGTTTCGACGTCCGGTCCCGCCCTCAGCACGGGACCGGTGAGTTTCGTCGAAGTGGCCGCGGGCCCAGGCGCGTGGAGGGTATTGGGAAATGCGCCGGGGCCCAACGCGGGGCTGATCGCTTCCGGAGAATCATCAGCCGCGCGGGTAACAAAGCAACCGTGCGGGTCTGTTGTCGGTCGGCTTCTCGACACGTTCGACGAGGATGCAAGCGGCGTGTCTGCCCGGCAACACTCGTCCGTCGATTTCAAGGTTCGAATCACCTCATGCAGGCGTGCTGGCGAATGTCCGCGGCCTCACCGGCGTTCCAGCGCATTTGCCGCCGGGCAGGTCAAGCGCCACTCCAGCCCTGATTGGGCGTAATCAAGCTCGACCTCACCGCTGACGGCTCGCTTCGCCATCGAATCAATGACCGTGCTGCCGAAGCCACGCCGCTCCGGCCGTCGCACCGGCGGTCCGTCGCGCTCAGTCCAGCTCATCGCAAAGATATCTCCGCCAAGCCGCCAGCCCACATCGACACGGCCGGCATCTGTCGACAGTGCGCCGTATTTGCCGGCATTGGTCGCAAGCTCGTGGAGGGCGAGACCGACGGCTTGGGCGGCGGCCGCATTCAGGCGCAGTTTCGGGCCATGCACAGCGATCCTGGCCCCGATCAGGTCGGCAAAATGGGCGAGCTGGGCGCGCACCAGGTCCTCCGCATCAACGCCCTGCCACTTGTTGCGGACCAGAAGGTCCTGATTGGCTGCGAGCGCCTGGATCCGCTCAGTAAAGCGCCCGATAAAGTCTTCGGGCTCACGGGCCGCGGTCTGGCGGGCGATGGCCTGCACGAGACTGAGCATGTTCTTGGCGCGATGGCTGACCTCGCGCATCAAAAGACGAATCTGCTCCTCGTGAGCTTTCTGCTCGGTCGCATCGTGGGCCATGGAAACGAACAGACGTCGTCCATCCGACTGGGTGCCGAGCGCAGAGGCAACAAAGTTCCACAGTCGTTCGCGGCCATCCTTGGTGTGGACTATCAGTTCAGTCGGCTGCGCCTTGGGCTCTGTTGAAATGATCCGGCGGATGTATTCCAGCACCTCGCCCGAGCGCTCCCCATAGGCGCGGCTAGTCCAGTCCTCGAGTCGGCGCAATTCCTCTCTCGAATAGCCGGTTTTTTCGAGCCAGCTTTGGCTGACCGCAAGGATTTGCTCCCGGTCGTCATACATAAGGACCGGCAGCGGCGAGTGGACGAGTGAGGACCTGAAGCGTTCCTCACTCTTGCGCAATTCTTCCTCGGCATATTTGCGCGCGGAAATGTCCTCAACCACCGTCACGAGATAGTCGATTGACCCGTCGTTCTTGCGCACGCAGCTGACAGTCAGCCGGGCCCAGACGATCGTGCCGTCCTTGCGCAGGTAACGTTTGTCCGCGTCATAGCGGTCGATCTTCCCGTCGCGCATTTGGTCGACACGGGCAACGCTGGCTGCGATGTCGTCTGAGTAGGTGACGTCCTGGAACGATTTCGAAGTGAGTTCATCGGGCGCGTAGCCGAGAATGCGGCACAGCGCTTCGTTGACCCTGAGCCATCTGCCGTCGGGCGCGACGTGTGCGATGCCGACCGGTGCACTCTCGAACGTCACCCGGTACCGTGCCTCGCTGGCGGCGAGAGCGCGTCGGGCCTCTTCGGCGCGCCGGCGTTCGCTGATATCTCGATAGATGATGGATGTGGTAGTAACCTTGCCCGCCGCTCACCACGGTCGTGTGAATAGCAACACTTTCGGCCTCATAGACATCGGGAACGATCAACTCGCTGAGCCAGCGCCCGCGCACTTCGGCTTCGCTATAGCCGAACAGCCGCTGTGCGCCCGCATTCCAGGTCTGGACGACAAAGTCGGCGCCGACGCTGATGATGGCATCGCCGGAGGCGGCAACGATCGCGGCGAGCTGGGCGTTGCGCCGCTCCGCCACGTGCTGGGCTTCAATCAACCGGAACTGCCGCACGGCGCTGCCAATCGCACGCCTTAGCATTTCGGCATCGAGGCGGTCCTTGACGAGGTAATCGAGCGCACCGGCCTTCATCGCTGCGGTCGCGACGTCCAACGTTCCGGCTCCAGTCAGCATGACCACCGCGCATGGCAGCGTTCCGTCTGGCTGCCGCAAGGACTCCAGCACGTCGAGTCCCTTTGCATCCGGCAGAACGTAGTCGAGGAGGATGCAATCGAGTGCAGAGGAGCGAGCGAGCTGCAGGCCCTGCTTGGCATCGGCGGCCTCCTCAAGTGCAAACCCGCCGACCTTAAGTGCGAGCCGCACCGCCATGCGGTCCTCGGGCGTGTCCTCGATCACCAGCACATTGAGGACCGCTTCGGAGGCAACGCCCGCTGTGGTCAGGCGCCGGCCCGGAAGCGGCTGGGTTACGAAGGGCACCAGGGCGCCCTTATTTTGGTGCGGCGACACGGTTATCTTACTCGCCTCGCCCAATCAGCGCGGCTGCACCCGCCTGTTCCAACAGAAGGTCGAGGCTAGGGCCGAGCCCAACTGCGCGATAAATCTCGCGACGATCAAAGTCTCCACGACGAATTGTGCGACGGCCGGATCGCGATACGGACGCTCATGAAGTTCCTGCCTGGTGGACCTGCCGCGGGGCGTCGATCCTGCCAGCAGTTAGCCTCGGTGCTGAACCGCTCAGTTCCACCGCGTCGAATGCATGTAACACCCGCACCTCACCCGGCACGTCGTGCATCCCGAGTCCTTCAGCTAGTACATTTCCGGTGCCGGACAAGGTTCACTGATCATCGCTTCAGGGTAAAGTGACGCACTCGCCACGAGTCGCGCGACGCCTCACGGTGCGACAAACCACTCACAACTTTGTTGCGAACTTGATCCCGACGCAAAAGCCCCGCCCGGCAGCGCCGGACGGGGCCGTTCAACTGCGTTCAGCCTTCCCCCCGGGCAAGCAGGGAGAGGAAAAGGCGCTCAATGCGCGAGCGGATCGGGCCGCACCTGGAAGTGCACGGCCATGGGCTTCATGCCCTTGCCGCCTTCCTGGAGCCACGGCGTGCGGTCGCCGCTCGAGGTCCACAGGCCGCGGCCTTTCCAGCCCGCGTTGGGATCGTCGATGCGGCCGTCGAGGCCCTTGGCGTAGAAGCCCGTCGGATACGGCACCTTGAGGACGATCATCTTGCCGTCCTTGAGGGCGACGAGACCGTCTTCAAGGTTTGCGGTGGAAACCGGCACGTCCTCGCCGAGTCCGGACGTGTTGTGCTGGTCGACCCATGAGTAGTAGCTCGATTCAGCGCTGTTCTCGCCGATGCCCTCGAAGCCCGGGCCCGGGTACTGATAGAACGACCAGCCTTCCGGACAGTGGTTGCCGGTCGCGGTCGGCCCGTTGAGGACCTTGCATTTGCGGCGGTCGAAGGCGCCCATGTGGCCGCTCGCGAGCGATACCCACACCACGCCCTTGCTGTCGATGTCGCCGCCGCGCGGACCGAAGCCCGGCATCGGCACGTTGTAGATCTCGGCGAGCGCGGTTTCGGGCGGGTTGGGGCCCGGATTGAGCCGCACGATCGAGCCGGGGCTCGACCGCAGCGTGCCCCAGATCGTGCCGTCGGCCGGACTCACCATCACGGCGTAGAACACCTGGGCGATGCGCTTGTCCTTGGTCGGGTCGACCGGCTGGTTGGGCTCGACATAATCGTCGCGCTTGCCGTTGCCGTTGGTGTCGAGGACAAGCGGCGTCCAGCCCTGGGCCTTCTGGGCGTCGCCGGTCTCGTCGAACAGCTTGGTGTTGAACCAGCCGACCGCGCCGGTGCCGCCGCCGCTCGATGTCCACAGCGTATCGTTGGCATCCCTGGCGAAGTTGAGGTGATGGGTGGTGAAGCAGGTGTCGACGAAGGTGTACTTCATCGTCTTCGGATCGAGCATGCCGAGCTGACGATGGCTCTCCGCCAGCGGGAATGCCTTGGCGGACGGATGGTCGGAGCCCTTCTGGCAGAACGCCGGGTTGTGGACGCCGCGCACCGCCGCGGCCATCCACATGCGGCCTTTGCCGTCGATCATGGAGTTGTGGTTGTTGACCCGGGTGTCCCAGATCTGCTCATCACCCCAGTAGGCCGACGGCTGCAAGGGCTTGAGCATCGCGGCATGCCCCGGGCCAAGCGACATCGGCATGTCCGCATCGCGCACCGGCGCCTTGAAATTGACGACGCTGCTCGCGACCGGATTGAGGATCGGGATCACGTCGGTTGCGTATTCCGGCTGGCCGAACACCGGTCCATAGCCGTTGACCGTCGGGTTTCGCTTGTCCGAGACGGCGAGATCGTGGAGGTACTGCTTCTCGTTGGCCCAGTCCCACGTCGAGACGACCACGTTGCGCTCGAGGCCCGACGGCCGCGTCGGCTTGGTATGGGGCAATTCGCCCTTGGCGATGCGGTCAGTCCAATCGCCGAAATACTTGTAGGGCGCGCCGCCGAGCTGGCCGGCCAGGATGTTCACCATAAGCTCGCCCGCCTGTCCCGACTGGGTGCGGCGCATCCAGGCATCTGCGCCCGACTTGAAGTCGCCGAACGCCTTCGGGATCGTTCGGGTGGACGCCTGCCCGAGCTGATGACAGCCGACGCAGCCGTTGTTTTTCAACAGGTTGAGCCAATCGAACTGCTTGACGTTGCGCGGAATATCGCT
>Ga0209131_1002071_pt1 | contig 13757 bp, 8 predicted proteins | sample GraSoi_2013_40cm_FD_185826 | JGI IMG/M metagenome (GOLD analysis project Ga0209131, IMG submission 185826) | Grasslands soil microbial communities from the Angelo Coastal Reserve, California, USA - Sample 9_17_2013_40cm (SPAdes) (version 2) | ecosystem: Environmental > Terrestrial > Soil >...
CGTGAAAGTGATAGAGCCGGGCAGGCGCCGCGGCGCGCTCCCAGTCAGCGTCAAGATACCGCCCGTGTTCGCGGTCAGCGTGAAGCTCACGCTCGTGCCGCCTTCGGCGATAGTCACCGCGGCCGGGAAGCTCGCGCTGCCTGTCCCTGTCGCAGCGAGCGTTACAACGAGACCGCCGACGGGCGCAGGATCGCTCGAGGTCACTGTCACCGTCGTGCTCGTTCCCGAAAGCAGTGTGGTGGTCGGCGCAGTCAAGACCAGCGCCACCGGTTGCTTCACCGTAAGCGCGGTGCTCGTCGAGATGGTCCGGTTGCTGCCGTCGATCACGGTGACGAAGCTGAAGCTTGCGCCGATGGTGCTCGAGCCCGCGGCGAGCGCGCTCGCCAGGCCCGCGGCGTTGATGGTTGCCACGCTCGTATTGCTCGAAGTCCAGGTGACGCGCGCGGTGAAATCCTGGCTCGTCCCGTCGGTCATGGTCCCGCTCGCGGTGAACTGCTGCGTCTCACCCGTGTAAATCGTAGGCGTCTGCGGCGAGAGCGTGAGCGCGGTGAGCTCCGCCGCCGTGACGGTGACCGTCGCCGTGGCCGAGCCTCCGTTCAAGCTCGCGGTGATCGTCGCCTGGCCGACCGCGTTGGATGCGACCGGGAAATCGGCGAACAAGCCTCCCGCCGGGATGTTGACCGAGGGCGGCACCGAGGCGATGCTCGGATCGCTCGAAACCAGGGTCACAGTCGTTGCCGCGCTCGGCGCGCGCGACACCGTCACCCGCAGCGTCCCCGGTGTGCCCTTGGGCAGGGTGAGCGTCGCAGGCGTGATGCTCGTCACGACCGGCGGCGGCTGAGTAACCTGCACCGCAGTGGCAGCGCTCGTGCCGTTCACCGAGGCGGTGATGTTCGCCGTCCCGGTGGCCAGAGCGTTCACCGGGATCAACGCGGAGATCGCTCCCGCGGCGATGGTCGCGCTCGCGGCGACGTGCGCCACTGCGGGCGCATCGTTGGCAAGCGCGATGACCGTGTCGATCTCCTGCGCGACGTTGATGGTGACCGTCAGGCTCCCGGTCGCGCCCTCCTGCAGCGGCAAGGGATTGGGCAGGAGCGAGACGATCGCGGCGGCCTGAGGCGAAACGTGCACGCTCGAGGTCTTGGACGTCCCGTTCGCCGATGCCGTGATGACCGCGTTGCCCACGGCAAGGCCGGTCGCGGTGAACACCGCGCTCGTCTGTCCCTGCGCCACGGTCACCGAAGCCGGAATCTGCAGCACCGACGGGTTGTCGACCGAAAGCGTGATCGGGGTATTGGTTGTCTGCGCCGCGTTGATCCTCACCGTGAAGCTGCTCGTCGCCCCCACTTTCATGGTGAAGCTCGCGGGCTCCAGCGCGGTGACCGCAACCGGCGGCGCCACCACATTGACGACCGCCGAGGCCGTCGTGCCGTTCAAGCTTGCGGTGATGCCCGCCTGGCCGAGCGCGAGCGTGCCGACCACGACCGGGGCGGTGGTCTGCCCGGCGAGCACCGTGACCTGTGTCGGGATCGATACGATGCCGGCGGGGCTCGCCGTGAGCGGCACCGGCGTGTCGGTGCTTTGGGCAGAGGAGATCGTGAGCGTGAGCGTGGTGCTCGCGCCCAAGGCCACCGTCGATGTCGCGGGAACGAGGGAGACGACGGTCGGTGCCGCCGGGCTCACGCTGATCTGGCTCGAGGCGGACGACCCGTTCAGGCTGGCGGTGATCTGCGCTGTTCCCGGCGAGACGCCGGCAACCGGGATGACGGCCGACACCTGCCCGGCGAGCACGCTCACCGAGGAGGCGACGGAGGCGATGTTCGCGTTGCTGCTGGCGAGCAAGACCTGCGTATTCGCGCTCTGCGCCGCCGAGATGGTCACCGTCAGGTTGCCGCTCGCGCCCTGCGTCACCGCGAGCGACTGCGGCGCGAGGCTCGTCACTGTCGGGGGCGCGGGCGTGACGTTCACCGTGGCGCTCGCCTGCCCGCCGTTCGCCGACGCCGTGATGATGGCGCTGCCCACCGCGTGCGTCGTGACCGGAATCGCCACGCTCGTCTGGCCGGAGGCAAAGCTTACGGTCGCGGGGACCGTTGCGACCGCAGTGTTCGCGCTCGTCACGTTCAAGCTGCCCGCGGCAATGGGCGTAGGCGACAGCGTCGCCGTCAGCGTGCCGATCGCTCCCACCGTGACCGAGAGCGGATTGGGCGCGAGCGAAGTGGGCTTGGGCAGGTTCGGCGTGGCGAACACCGTGACCGTGATGACCGTTCCGGCTTTGCCGGCGACCTGAACCGAGACGGAATTGTTCGTCTGCAAGCTCACCGTGCGATCGACGAGGGTCACGCCGTTGGCGAAGTCCGCGAGGCCCAGGACCTGCACGTTGTTCAACTTGACGGAGAGCGAGGTGAGGCTGTTGGGCGCGGAGAGCTGAACGCGCAGCAGATACGGCCCGGTCGCCGAGGCCGGCACGCTGAAGGAGTCCGAGAAGCTGAACAGCTTCGAGTTGGGCAGCTTCACCGACACCGGGCCGTAGACGATCTGGCTCGGAGTTTGCGCGAGCGCGGCTCCAAAGCCGAGCAGCGCACTCACCGAGAGCCCGATTGCCAACAGGTGCCGCAACCCGCGCAAAACGTTTCCGCCCATGACGCTCACCGTTTCTCTCTCAATTCATCTCTCCGCGATGCGTTCGCCGCATGCTCGCTCTCGGAGATCCATCTGTGGCTAATAACCCAACGCCGCGATCCTCAGCGCCTCGGCCGGCGCGTCGTACTCCTTGCCCGACACCGTGATCAGCGTCGCCTTCGATTTTCCCCCGAGCGTCGCGCTGAGCGTGATTTTCTCCACCCGCTCGTTGCCGGCGAAATTGCGCAGCAAGTCGCCGAGAGCGGCAATCACGGTGAAGGTGGTCTGCGCCTGCAGCACGCTTGGACCGGGCGGAAAAGTCACTGCCACGCTGGCCGTCGCGCTTGTAGTCGTCCCCGTGGTCGGCTGACTCACGGTCGTGACCGTTGCCCCCCTTGCAGGCGTGACCCGCAGCTGCACCGTGGTGCCGACCGGAACGCCCGTGGTGGTGAGCACCACCGTGACCGGATTGGGCGTCGTCGACGGAAGCGCGACGTCTATCCCGCCCGTCGGAGTCGCCGGCGCGCTCACTCCGGCGACGCTGGATATGCTGAGCGAAGGCGCGCCGACAACGAAGACCGGGCCGGGAGGGGCGAAGGTAAAAGTCGGGGTCGTGCCTGCGGTGCGGGTATAAATCTCCGCCTCGAGGCGAATCCTTCCTGCCGCGCCGGAACCGCCGGCCAAGAAGACGCCGGTCAATCCTCCGCCTCCGCCTCCCGCGCCGATGGCTCCATTGCCGCTCATCGTTGTCGCGACGATGCGGATGGCTCCGCCGCTGCCACCGCCGCCGGACGCTCCCGTGCCCTGGGAAAAATTCGCCACGCCCGAGCTGCCGCCGCTGGCGGCAAGGGTGCCGTTGACGGTCACGGTCCCTGTCGCAGCGATCAAGATCGCGCCCCCGCCGCCACCGCCGCCCGTTCCGGGAAAGCTTGCGCCGCCCGCGCCCCCGCCGCCTCCGGAACCGCCGATGAGCGGAAGAAGCTTACTCAAGCCGTAGCTCGCCCCACCGGAAACCACCGAGCCGGCCCCGCAGCTGATGCTTGCTCCCACGCCGTTGAATCCACCTCCGGCTCCGGGAACAAAGCCGCCCAGGCAACCGCCCGACGGGAAGGCCGCACCGCCTCCGCCACCGCCTGGTCCCAATCCGTCGCCCGCCGTCGCACCCGTGCTGCCGCTGGGCCCGCCCCGCCCGCCGTCGAATCCTCCGGGTCCGCCTACGCCCGGCGTGCCGGCGCTGCCGTCGCCGGCCGAGCCGCTCACCGGCGAGCTTCCGCCGCTAACGTCGAGCAGACCGCCGATGACGACGTCACCGGTCGCGAGGATGACGACGGGCGTATTGGCCGTGTTCCTGCGGAACGCCACCGTCACGCCCACGGGGATGTTGACCGAAGTGAAATTGAAGATCCCGCTAGGCGGCAGAGTGACCGTGGTATTGACGGCGGGATTGAAGGCGCCGTCGGCACCGGTGCTGCCGCTGACGAAAGCCGACGCGGCAGGCGCGAAGCACGCGCCGAAGACGAACGTGGCAATGGCTTTGATTGACGTATTCATGATTGCACTCCTTCGTTTTCGCGTGTCACCTGCCGGCTCCCAGCGCCGCGATTCTCATGGCTTCGGCGGGTGCTTCGTACTCCTTGCCGGACACCGTGATCAGCGTCGCCTTCGATTTGCCGCCATAGGTCGCGCTCAGCGTGATTCTCTCGACGCGCTCGTTGCCGGCGAAATTGCGCAGCAGGTCGCCGAGCGCGGCGACGATGGTGAAGGTGGTCTGCGCCTGCAGCACGCTCGAGCCCACCGGGAGCGTCACCGCGACGCTCGCGCTCGCGCTCGCCGTGCTGCCGGTGAGGGCCGGCGTGACCGTCACCGTTTTCGGCCCGAAGGCCGGCACGACCGTGAGCTGCACGATGTTGCCGACCGGAACGCCGGAGGTGGTGAACACCACGGTAACCGGGTTCGGGGTCGTCGCCGCGAGCGTGATGTCGGCGTTGCCGGTGGGATTCGCCGGCGCGCTGACTCCGGCGACGCTCGCGATGGTGAGCGTCGGCGCGCCCGCGACGAACACCGGGCCGGGCAGAGCGATGCTCGCCGCCGGCGAGGTGCCGGCCGTGCGATTGAACGTCTCCGCCTCGAGCCGGATTCGTCCGGGTGCTCCGTCGCCAGCGGCGCCGACGAAGCCGAATTGACAGCAGGGAACGGTCCCCGCAGGACCGCCGCCGGCCGAGATCGGTCCGTTTCCGGTGATCGTCGTCGCGACCAGGCGCACCGCTCCGCCGCTGCCTCCGCCCCCGGCGCCGCCAAGATTGGCGCCGGCGCCGCTTCCGCCCGCGCCTCCGCTAGCGACGATGCTTCCGGTGAGGTTGATGGTTCCGCTCGAGGCGATGAGAATGGCGCCCCCGCCTCCTCCGCCGCCGGCGCCGGGGAAGGACACGCCGCCGGAGCCCCCGCCGCCGCCAGAGCCCCCGATCAACGGAAGAATCGTGGACGAGCCGTACGTGGCCCCGCCGATTCCCGTCACCAGCGGTCCCAGGCAGGTACCGCTTCCGCCGTTCGATGAGGCGCCCCCCGTGGAGTATCCGGCGCCGGCGCCCCCGAATAAGGTGGTCGTGGTTCCGTTCGTCAGGCAGGGGAAGTCGCCGCCTCCGCCGCTGCCCGGTCCCAGACCCGCGCCGCCGCGGACGGCGTTGTTCGCGGTGTCGGGAACGATGGTGTCCACGGTGCCGCCTTGCCCGCCGTCGAATCCGCCCGGGGCGCCCAGGCCGGGCTTGCCGTCGTCGGCCACGCTGCCGGTGCCGGCGGCTCCGATGCCGGGCGCCGTGTTGCCGGCCACGGTCACGGTTCCGGCGAGGATCACGTCGCCGCTCGCGAGGATCACGACCGGCGTGTTCGCCGAATTGCGCACGTAGGAAACCGTCACGCCGGCGGGGATGTTGACCGTCGTGTAGTTGAAGATTCCGCCCGGCGGAAGCGTTACGGTGACGCTCGCGGTCGGGCTGAACGGCCCGTCGGCGCCCGTGCTCGCGCTGTTGAAAGCCGACGCGATGCCGGGCGCGAAGCACGCGCTCAGGGCGACGGCGATGGCGGTGGTTTTGAATGTCCTCATGGCGTTCTCCTACGGTTGCACGGTGAAAGTGTTGGCGGGCACGGCATCCGAGCGGCTCGCGCCGCTTGGCGTGATGACTTGGATCACCTTCGCCTCGAGCGGCGCGTCCGGCGCGATCGAGATCCTGACGTCGACCTCGGTGCCGGTCGCGTTGACGGTGGGCGAGTTGTCGATGAACATCCCCGTCGCCGGCGTCGCGGTGACCGCGCTCGTCCCCTGGAAGTTCTGGCCGCGGATGATCATCGTGAAGGTCTGTCCGCGGCTCGCGAGAATCGGGCTGATCGAGTCGAAGTTCGGCGTGCCGACCCCGATGCGGAAGGTGTTCGCCACCGGCGTGGTGAACGGGACCGTCACCGTTGCCCGGAACACCTGGACCGCGCGCAGGCCCGCGGTCGCGCCCGCCTGGACCGTGATGGGAACGGTCACCTGCGTGCCGTCGGGCGCGGTCGTCGGGGTTCCGAGGACGACGTTGCTGTCCGGCGGAGCGAGGGCAACGCTCGTGACGTCGCCCAGCGCGACGCCCGAAATCGTCAGCGTGCCGGACGTGCTCGGCGAGAGCGGCGTCGCGGAAACTCTCGTGGCGACCGCGCCCACCGCAACCCCGAGTTGCGGAACTTCCGCAAGGCTCGGTGGTGGCGGCGGCGGATTCGCGTTCTGCAGCACCACGCCGACGGATGCGGCGGTTATCGGTCCAACCGAAACGGGCGGTGGCGGCGTTCCGCTTTGCAGGACGACGCCGACCGACGCCGCGGTGACGGGCGTGATGGTCGGACCGGCCGCGGCGGTCACGGTGATGGTATTCCCGGGCGTCGTGGCCGACGACGATGTCCCCGCTGGCGTAGTGACCGTGACGGCGCGGGGACCCGTCGCCGCGTTCGCGGCCGCGCTCAGGTTGACCGTGATCTGCGTTCCCGTCGGGTCGACCGCAGGCGGATTGTTGATGCTGATGCCGTCCGGCGGCACGACGCCGACCGCGCTCGCGTTCTGGAAGTTGAGGCCGCGCACGGTGAGTGTGACCGGCGGAGCGCCGGTCTGCAGGAAGTTCGGCGTGACCGATTGAATCACCGCGAGAGGCGCGCTCACGCGGAACTGCGCCGCGATCGGATTCGCGAACGGCACGTTGACTGTCCCCGCCTTCACCTGAACGGCGCGTATGGTCTGCGGCGCGCTGGCCGCGACGGTGACGTTTACCGTCGCGGAGAGCCCGTCGCCGCTCACCGCCGGGGAGTCCGCGGTCACGCCGTCGGGCGGCGAGAACTGGATCGCTGTGACGCCCTGAAGGGCGGTGCCGGTGATCGTCACCGGCGTCGTCTGCCCGATGATTCCGACCGAGGGCGAGAGGCTGGAGACGGCGGACCCGACCGCGACCATCACTATCGGCGAGAACGCGGCTGCGGCGACCGGCGGCGGCGGCGTACCGCTCTGCAGGACGACGCCGAGCGGCGGCGACTCGATCGGCGATATCGTCGACTGAATCTGGTTCACGACCGTAAAGGTGTTGGCCGCGCTCGCGGTCGCGGTCGAGGTCCCGCCCGACGTGGTCGCGCGCACGACGCTCGCCCCGGTGGGCGCCAGAGGATCGATCGACAGCCTGACGCTCGCGCTGGTTCCGTCCGCGCTGGCGCTCGGAACGGCGTCGACTTGAATTCCCGTCCCGGGGACGAGCGACACGGCCTGGAGGCCTTGCAGGTTGCTGCCGCGGATCGTGAGCGTCACGATCGTCCCGGTCGCCGCGAAGAGCGGATCGATCGAGAAAATCTGCGGCGGCGGTAAGGTGACGAGGATCTGGTCGGCGCCGGGACGAGCGGGCAAATAGGGCTGCTGTGCGCCGGCAAGGGTGATTCTGCGCGGCGTCGTCGGCGCGCTCGCCGCGACGGTGACCGGGACGGTGACGGAATGCCCGTCCGGAGCAACGCTGATCGCGCCGAGTGTGAGTCCGTCGGGCGGCGCTACGCTCGCGCCGGTCACGCCCGAGAGCTCGTTGCCGCTGATCACTACGCTCGTCGGGCCGGTGCCCACCGCGAGCGTCGCGGGCGAGACGTGGTCGATGTACGCCCCGCTCGCGATGACGAGCAGAGGACTCAGCAGCGGCCCGACGGTGCTCGGGCTCGTGCCCGCCGCGGAAAGCACGACGACGCCGACCGGCGGCGCGAAATTGGTGTCGATCCCCGTCGCTTCGGTGCTCACGAACACGGGCACCGAGGTGCTCGCGAGGCCCGGCGAGCTCAGGGCGATGAAAGTGGTTCCGGCGGCGACGCCCGTGACGCTCACCGTCGCCTGCGTCTGGCCGGCGAGGATCGTGACGCTCGCCGGCGAGACCGTCGCGATCGCGGTGTTCGCCGAGACGAGGGACACCGGACGATCAACCGTGTCGGCGGTCGACAGGGTCACGAGGAAGTTGTGCGTGGTCGCGGGCGGCAGCGCCACGGGCTGCGGCGCCATGCTGAGCTTCGGCGGCACCGGGTTGACCGTGATGCTCGCGGTCGCCGTGCCCGCGGCATTTCTGATGTTGATTGCTTGAGGGCCGAGCGACGCAGTCAATGCAGCCGCCAGCGTAAAGCTGATCTGGGTCGCGGCGGATTGAACGCCGCCGATATCCAGGCCGGGGTCGCTCACGGTGACCTCGGCGTTGATCAGTCCGCTGCCGGTGATCGAGACCTGCTTGGTTTCACCGCGGACTATCGACGTCGGACTGATCGAGGTGACCGCCGGCGGCTGCGCGGTGCCACCGGTAATGACTTGCAGAATATTACCGGCCGCGTCGTAGACATATTGCGTAACCCGCCCTTGCTCGTCGATGACGCGCACCAGACGGCCGAGCGCGTCGTAGTCGTAGCGTTCCTCGCCGGCGATGAGCTCCGCCGAGCCGATCGCCCCGACAAGGCAGGCGACCGCGCACAGGAACGCAGCCGGAAAAGGTCCCCTCTCCTTGCCGCGCGAACTCGGCGACACCCTCGCTTGTTCTTGCAACGGAGGCCCTCTCCTAAGGCCTTGCGCAACTTTTTTACGTCGCTTCGATTCGCGTCCGCGCGAAGGCGGCGTGCGATCGCCTAACTAGTTATTAGCAGTTGCTAATACACGGTGTTTTTGCGAGTTCAGGCAGAGTACATCAAAGGAAATTGTTTTGATACCGAAACCTACAGGTGTCTTGAGCGCAACAGGGCGCGCTCAGAAGCTTCATTCGAGTCTCGCAAAGCTCGCGTAACGCATTGGCAGCCATTGCGCTTTATCGGGCCGGCTTAAGCCGCAAGCTAGTCGCGCTGGCTCAAGCTCGGATCGCCTCTTGTGGGGTTTTCCCTACACGCAATGACGGGATTACCCGGAGCGTCAGTGCATCCTGCGAAACTTAGGGGGTGATCGTCGTCCTGAAAGGCGTGAGGCCGTTATAGGCGATCGTGCGGCCCGCCGCGCCCTGGAGGTTGAGCGAGGCCACGCTGATCTCAGCGGCGGCGACCGCCTTGATGGGCTTGAAGGTGAGAACGAGCATTTCGGCGTCGGAGGCGGAAGCGGGAGTCTGGTTCGAGACGCCGACGAAAATCGAACCGTCCGAGTTGACGCGGTAGCCGAAACTTCCCGTTTTTTCCGCGCTGAAATAACGACCGGGCCGAACCGAGACGGATTCGAGCACAGCCGGGTCGAAACGCAGTTGCATCGGCGCAGCGCGGATCTGCTCGCCCGAGGTGACGCGCAACGACACGTTGAAGCTCGCACCCGCCCTCGCGCTCGCCGGCCCTTCCCACCTGAGTTGCGCAGGTCCGGTCTTGCCTGGGATCGAATTGTCGGACAGGGCGGCCCCCGGAGTGGGAGCGGGGATCAGCTTTGCGACCGGCGCCGGCGCTCTCGGTTGTAGCGGTCCGCCCTGCGCGGTGAGCTCCTGTTCCTTGAGCGCGCTGAACTGCATGGTCTGGCGCGTGCCGGTAGGAAGATGGACAAAGCTCACCTCGGTGGCGTTCACCGAATCGACCCTGTACTGGCCGTCGAGAGTGTCGCCTTCCCTGGCCGCGAAAATTTCCTCGCCTCGCGCAAGATACACTTCGATCCCGGAATCGCGGTGAAGCTGCCCGGCGAAGCGAAACGGCAGGGGCGGCGCAACGGGATCCGGCGCTGCGGGAACCACGGCCGGTTTGGGCCGCCGCGGCATCCACGAATGCGCGGAAAATGGATCGGCGGCGATCCTGCCCAGAGCGGAACGGGCAGGAATTCCGGGCTGCTTTTCCTGCGACGCGGGCGAGGCGGAGTGCTCGGTGTCCTGCGAGGCAGCCGATGCCGGAGCTTTTGCCGAAGGCGGCGCGGCCGGGTCGCGAAGGTCGATCGCAACCCAAGCCGCCGACCCGGCGAGCAATGCGATCAAAACTGCGATTCTTGGCGGCCGACGCATCTCTGCCCCTGAATTTCCTTAGCCGGACTAGTCTAGTACGGGCACATTACAAGAACAACAAACAACCGGGCGTCCGTGCGCACTACGCACGTTGCGATCTGGTGCCGGGTAAAGGATTCGAACCCTCGACCGTCGCATTACAAATGCGCTGCTCTACCAACTGAGCTAACCCGGCATTCAGGGCACATTATACGTCTGCAAGAGGTCCAGCCCCGGGAGGTTCCCCGCGAGTGAAGCGGCGCTCAGCGTCCGCTTCGCCTTACTTGATCCGCCTCAACGTGGGCTTCCTGCCGGTTTTTGGAGGGTCTTTCGGGTTGGTCGGCGCTGCGACCTCCTCGCCGCTCGCCTCCCTTGCCGCTTCCTTTTTCTCCGGTCCGAACGACATGCCGTTTCCGTTTTCGCGCGCGTAAATCGCAGCGACAGCGGCGACCGGAATGACGAGTTCCTTGGCGACCCCGGAAAAACGCGCGGTGAATTCGATGACCTCGTTCCCCATCTGCAGGCGGCTTGCCGCAACCGGCCCGATGTTGAGAACAATCTCGCCGTTGCGCACGTGTTCCATCGGGACGCGAGTCCGGGAGTCGACCACCACCGAAAGATGGGGCGTGTAACCGTTGTCCACGCACCATTCGTACACCGCGCGCAGGAGGTAAGGTTTGGTAGAGGTGGGCTCGGCCATTAGCGCGCAGCTGTCATTCTGACCCCGGTGGCGCGGGGCGTTATATCACTTCCGCATGACTTTTTCGGAAGGCGTCAGAGCCTCGATGAACGCGGGGCGGGAGAAGAGACGCTCTGCGTACTTCATGAGCGGCGCGGCCGCTTTGGGCAGGGTCACGCCGTAGTAATCGAGTCGCCACAAAAGCGGGCTGATCGCCACATCGAGCATCGAAAATTCGTCTCCCAGCATGTACTTCTGCTTGGTGAACACCGGCGCCATCTGCGTGAGCTGGTCTGCAACGTGCTGGCGAGCGCGGTCCTGTTGCTTCTGGTTGCCGTTCTCGAGCGCCTCGATGTGGGAAAAAAGCTCCACTTCGAACTGGAACAGAAACAGCCGCGCACGCGCGCGCATCACCGGATCCGCGGGCATGAGCTGCGGATGGGGAAAGCGCTCGTCGATGTACTCGTTGATGATGTTCGCTTCGTAGAGGATCAGGTCGCGTTCGACCAGCACCGGCAGCCGGTTGTAAGGGTTCATCACCGCAATGTCTTCCGGCTTGTTGTACATGTCCACGTCGATGATTTGAAAGTCCATGCCCTTTTCGTACAGCACGATGCGGCAGCGCTGCGAGAACGGGCAGGTGGTTCCGGAGTAGAGATTCATCATGTTTGCTTGCCTTGTCGCCGAATTCGGATCGATGTGCAGATGAAAAAGGCGCGGGCGCCGAGCGCGCCGCGCCTCCTGGGGGTTTTGTCTCAGTGCACGTCTTTCCAGAACTCCTTGTAAAGGAGGTACGTGAGCACGAGCAGCAGCAAAAGAACCAGGATCACGATGTAGCCGACCTGCTTGCGCGTGACTTGATTGGGCTCGGACATCCAGGTCATGAAATTGACCAGATCGCGGATCATGATGTCGTAGTCGATCTGGGAGAGCGATCCCGCCGTTTCGGTCCTGATCGTTTTGAGTATGAAGCGCTCCCCGTCCTTGCCAGCCTGATCAGGAGTTAGCACATCAATTTTCCAGGCGTTTTTCTGCTGCCTGCCGATCGCTTCCGCCTGCTCCATATCCTTGAACTTCCGCTCCACCTGCACCTGTTGCCCGGAGAGCGTCCACAGCACGTGCGGCATGGCGACGCGATCGAACACCATGTTGTTCCACCCGGTCGCCGACTCGGGGTCCCGGTAGAAGCTGCGCATGTATGTATACAGCCAGTCGGGGCCGCGGGCGCGGGCGATCACCGACAGGTCCGGCGGCGCCGTGCCGAGCCATTCTTTTGCGTCCTTCCTCGTCAGAGCGACGTTCATCAGCTCCCCGATCTTGTCCGCCGTGAAAAGCAGGTTGTCCTTGACCTGCTGCTCGGTCAAGCCCAGGTCGAGCAGCTTGTGGTAGCGCATCATCCCCGCCGAGTGACAGTTCAGGCAGTAGTTGACGAAGCTGCGGGCGCCCGATTGCAGGCTCGCGACATCGCGCGGGTCGATCGGCGCCGAATCGAGCCTGACCGGTTCCTCCGCGGCGAGCGCAAGCGGAGCGGCGAGCGCAAGCAGGGCGAAGAGCGTTTTCATTTCCAGGTGACCCTTTGCGGCTCGGGGCGGCATTTGTCCATCCTCGAGTACCAGGGCATGAGGAAGAAGAACAGGAAATATACGGCGGTGCCGATTTGCGCAGCGAGCGTGCGCGCCGCGGTCACGGACTCGGTGCCGAGATAGCCGAGCACGAAGAAGGCGATCACGAAGAGGGCGATCGCAGTCTTGGTAATCGGCCCCTTGTAGCGGATCGACCTGACCGGACTCCGGTCAAGCCACGGCAAAAAAAAGAAGATCACGACCGAAGTACCCATCAGCACGACGCCCCAGACTTTGGCATCCAGCGTCAGGAGTCCAAGCAGCAGCACAATCGCGATCACCCCTACGGCGATCCGGGTTGCGCTGCTCCTGACGGTCCAAATGATGAGGAGGGCAAAGGCGGCCAGACCCGGAGCGAGCGCCCAGAACACGAACTCCTCCGTAGTGGCGCGCAGGATGGAGTAGTACGGGGTGAAGTACCACACCGGTGCTATGTGCAACGGGGTTTTCAACGGATCGGCCGGGATGAAATTGTTGTGCTCTAGGAAGTAGCCGCCGGCCTCCGGCGCGAAGAACACGACGATCGAAAAAACGATGAGAAAGGCCACCACACCGAAGGTGTCTTTCACGGTGTAGTAGGGGTGAAACGGAATACCGTCGAGCGGTCGCCCGGTGGCGGGATCAATCGACTTCTTGATCTCGACCCCGTCGGGGTTGCTCGAGCCGACCTCGTGCAGCGCGAGCAAATGCGCGACAACGAGCGCGAGGAGCGCGAGCGGCACCGCGATCACGTGATAGGCGAAAAAGCGGTTCAGCGTCGCATCCGACACCACGAAGTCGCCGCGGATCCAGATCGCGAGGTCGGGCCCGATGACGGGAATCGCGTCAAAGAGGTTCACGATCACCTGCGCGCCCCAATAGGACATCTGGCCCCAGGGGAGCAGGTAGCCGAAGAAGGCCTCGGCCATCAGGCACAGGAAAATCAGCATGCCGAAGATCCACAGAAGCTCGCGCGGCTTGCGGTACGAGCCGTAGAGCATCGCGCGGAACATGTGCAGGTAGACGCAGATGAAGAAGAAGGAGGCGCCGGTCGAGTGCATGTAGCGAATCCACCAGCCCCATGGCACCTCGCGCATGATGTACTCGACCGACGCGAACGCCTGGCTCGCATCGGGCTTGTAGTTCATGGTGAGGAAGATGCCGGTGACGATCTGGATCACCAGCACGAACAGCGCGAGCGAGCCGAAGTAATACCAAAAATTGAAATTCTTCGGCGCGTAGTACTCGGAGAGATGCGAGCGCCATGTCTCCACCAGCGGGAAGCGCTGATCGATCCAGGTGAGCAGGCCGTTGAACGGTCCCGCCCCGGTCACGGCTTGCTTTTCGGCGGCAGCCATCGCTTTACGCCCCTTTCTTGTCGTCGCCGATCAGGATCCGCGT
>Ga0209131_1002072_pt1 | contig 13756 bp, 12 predicted proteins | sample GraSoi_2013_40cm_FD_185826 | JGI IMG/M metagenome (GOLD analysis project Ga0209131, IMG submission 185826) | Grasslands soil microbial communities from the Angelo Coastal Reserve, California, USA - Sample 9_17_2013_40cm (SPAdes) (version 2) | ecosystem: Environmental > Terrestrial > Soil >...
AAGCGGGCTTAACTTGCGCCAGAGTAACTCGGCCTCTGTCGCCACGTGGCTGTACAAACGCTACGTCATCTCGAGCCCATTTTCATCCTTCGTTGTGGGCCCACAGAGGACCATGCCCTACTCGTAGCGGATCGCTGCCCCTGCAATAGATTCCCGGAATCAGAGCCAGGATTGTTTTCGTTGGTCGTTAGCGAACCATGCCCCACGTATAAACGCCAACATTAATTTTCGAAATACGCCAGGCCGCAGCCCGAGGGATTGGCCTCAATCCGAGCATTTGTAAATCCCATCTGGAGAATCTTACCGTGCGGGAGCGCCCCTACTTACAATTCGGCTTCGTTGCTTCGAACCGAAACACGCTGGCGTTGCCCCTGTATTCCCCATCTTGCGCACGCGCCGACCGGTAACATACACTGTCGATGTCGATTGGATACCGCCCCGCCAGCCTGGCTTGAAGTTCCCGCCTCATGCCGTCCGGTTGGCTTCGCCGCATGCGGGTAGCTGCGGCTCACAAGCGGTCACTCGTTATCGGCAACGGCTTTCACACGCATCTGCGGCGCACGCTGGCCTTCTCGCAGAGGGAGCATCGTGGGGACTCCACTCGAAAACTGGGTTGAAGACGCTGTCGGGCTCACCAAGCCCGACCGCGTCGTGTATTGCGACGGCTCCGCTGCCGAGAACGAGCGCATCATCGCCGAAATGCTCCGCGGCGGCGATTCCGAAACGCTCAACGAAAAAACCTACCCCGACTGTTACCTGCATCGCAGCAGTCCCAATGACGTTGCCCGCACCGAACATCTGACGTTCATCTGCACTCCCGAAAAAGACGATGTCGGCCCCACCAACAACTGGATGGATCCCGGCGCCGCCAGGCACAAAATCGGCGCGCTCCTCGATGGCGCCATGCGAGGCCGCACCATGTACGTCGTGCCTTACATCATGGGCCCTGTGACTTCCCCCATCAGCAAAGCCGGCGTCGAAGTCACCGACAGCCCTTACGTCGTAGCCAACATGCGCATCATGTCCCGCATGGGCAAAGTCGCTCTGGACCGCATCGGCTCGTCCTCCGATTTCGTTCCCGGCTTGCACTCCATCGGCGATCTCGATCCCATGCGCCGCTACATCGCCCATTTTCCGGAGGAAAGGTTGATCTGGAGCGTGGGCTCCGGCTACGGCGGCAATGCGTTGCTCGGCAAAAAATGTTTTGCGCTGCGCATCGCCAGCTACATGGCGCGCGAGCAAGGCTGGATGGCGGAGCACATGCTCATCCTCGGCCTCGAATCGCCCGGCGGCAAAGTCACCTACATGGGCGCGGCTTTTCCCAGCGCCTGCGGCAAGACGAATCTTGCCATGATGGTGTCCGCTCTCCAGGATCAGGGCTATCGCGTCTGGACCGTCGGCGACGATATCGCCTGGATGAAAATCGCCGACGACGGCTATTTGCACGCCATCAATCCGGAAGCTGGCTTCTTCGGCGTTGCGCCTGGAACCGGCATGCTCACCAATCCCAATGTGATGGGCGCGCTGCACAAAAACACGATCTTCACCAACACCGCGATGACGCTCGACCGCGAGCCCTGGTGGGAAGGCATTGGCAGTCCGCCTCCTCCCGGCCTCATCAACTGGAAAAACGAAAAGTGGGACGCGTCAAAGGGACCCGCGGCGCATCCCAATGCGCGCTACACCGTTCCCGCACGGCAATCTCCCTCCATTTCTCCGAAGTGGGAAGCTCCGGAAGGCGTGCCCATTTCCGCGTTTATTTTTGGCGGCCGCCGCGCGCGTGTCGCGCCGCTGGTGTACGAATCCTTTGATTGGCAGCACGGCGTCTTCGTAGGCGCCACCATGGCCAGCGAAACTACTGCCGCGGCCACCGGAAACGTCGGCATCGTTCGCCGCGATCCTATGGCCATGCTGCCCTTCTGCGGCTACAACATGGCCGACTATTTCCGCCATTGGCTCGAAATGGGCAAGCGTATCCCGCATCCACCCAAAGTTTTCCATGTGAATTGGTTCCGCCGCGGCGCCGATGGAAAGTTCCTCTGGCCCGGCTACGGTGATAATGTCCGCGTGCTGAAATGGATTTTAGAGCGCATCGAAGGCCGCGGCGCTGCCGACGAAACCCCGGTCGGCTTCGTGCCCGCGCGCAATGGGCTTACGCTCGATGGCCTGCGGATCTCTCCCGAAACAACAGAAGAACTACTGAGCGTGAACTCCGACGACTGGGAAGACGATCTAGCCGACAGCAAACAATTCTTCGACAAATTCGGCAGCCGCCTCCCCCGCGAACTCCGCGAGGAGCACGAAAAGCTCTCGCGCCGTCTAAGCACCAAAGACGCCTCCCTCGCCCGCTCCGGCTGAGGCGCTGACCCCGACGGCTCCATCGCTTCTGCCTTAGGACCGCACAAGTAACCTTGCTCGTAGGGGGTCGAGCGCCAATACTCCTAGGACTTCTTTTTACTTCTTAGAGGATGGTCGGGCCTTGACACCCGCAATGCAAGAGCATAGCGTCGCGGAGCAAGGCTGAGGAAAAAAACAGCATAAGATTTCAGGATCGCATTCGGGTCGGGGTGCGCATCGAGAATGGAGAATAAAACTATGTTCTTTCGAACCAAGAAGCGCTTTATGACCGCAGGGTTCAGCGTTCTAGCGAGCGCTGCGGCTGCTTTAGCGGTGGCATTAACCTTTGGCCCCGGGACGGTTCCGACCGCGTTGGGTCAGAATGCAACCGGCCCACAGGTCGCAACGGCGCAGTTGCGTTTTGAGGGGATCACGACAATATCCGCTGAAATCTCCGGCAGCCCTGGGCAGAACGCTGGCGCTCTGGAGTTTGGGCCGAGGTTGGACGTAAATACCACGAAGCCTCAAATATCCGGGACGGTCAAGCCAGCAAGAGTTCCGGCAAATCAGGTTCCCACGCCGGCGTCTAACGCTATCGTTACTCCCAATTCGGTGAACGGATTCAACGGGATCACACATCGCGATCAGCGACTGGCGGATAACGGGAATCAGTTCAGTTTGGAGCCTCCAGACCAGGGGTTGGCCGCCGGGAACGGATTTGTAGTCGAGGCGGTTAACAATGCCATCGCGGTTTATGACGCTGCGGGACATCTTCTCGCCGGTCCCATGGCCTTGAACCGCTTTTTCGGATTACCCTCAGAAATCGTGCGCAGCAACCCCCCCGTTTTTGGGCCGTTCATTAGCGATCCGCGGGTCTACTTCGACAAGGACACCAACACGTTTTTTACGACCGAGTTGGCAATCGACACCAATTCAGCCACCGGAGCCTTTCTGACCGGAGCGGCGGCAAGGTCGCGCACTCTCATTGCAGTGACGCATGACCCAACGAGCACGTGGACCGTGCTTTCCAACAATACGACCAATGACGGAGGCCAGTTCGGGCCATGCCCATGCTTTGGCGACCAACCGTTGATTGGCGCCGACGCCAATGGCTTCTACATCTCGACGAATGCCTTCAGCATCAGCACGCAGGGATTTCGCGGAGCGCAGCTCTACGCAATACCAAAAGGTGCCCTCGCTACCGGATCCATCACGACGGTAGTGCGCTTCAATCAACTCACGGAAGCGGACATGCCTTTTGCCTTCAGCATTCAACCGGCCAGCACGCCACCGGGCGGCGCCTTCGCCACCGCCAACAACGGGACGGAATATTTCGTCAGCGCGCTGGATTTCAGCAACGAACTCGACAACCGCTTGGTGGTTTGGGCGCTAATGAATACTGCTTCGCTCAACACTACTCCCGCACTCCACCTCGCCAACGCAGTGGTGAATACGGAAGTGTACGGCGCGCCTCCTTCGGCCCAGCAGAAACCAGGCGCCACGCCGCTGGCGGACAGCGTTGGCAACCACGAGGAACTGCTGGCCTCGAACGACGATCGTTTGCAGCAAGTGGTATTTGCTGACGGCAAACTGTGGACAGCGCTGAACTCCGTCGCGCAGCCGGACAATGGACCGGTACGCGTCGGTGCGGCTTGGTTCATTCTGACACCCGCGTCGACTTCGGGGTCAGTATCAGCGACAGTAGCGAACCAGGGCTATGTAGTCGCGAACCAGAATTATGTGCTGTTTCCTGCGATCGGCGTAAATGCGGCCGGCAAAGGTGTAATCAGCTTCACCCTGGCGGGCCCTGACTTCTTCCCAAGTGCCGCGTTTGCGACCCTTGATGCTGCGAACGGTGCCGGAGACATCCAGATTGCGGCTCCGGGCGCTCTGCCCGATGATGGCTTTACCGGCTATAGTGCATTCGGCGGAGCGCGTGTGGGACGCTGGGGCGACTACTCCGCGGCAGTTGCGGACGAGAGCGGTAACATCTGGCTAGCCACGGAATATATCCCCAACTCGCCGCGTACAGTCAACGCAAATTGGGGAACGTTCGTGACCCGGGTCGCTCCCTAAATTGTCGTGCCAAGAAAACCAGCGCAGCGGGAGCTGACCGAGCTTCCGCTGCGCTGTCCTTTTGGCGCACGCAACTGCAAACTACAGTATCGATCTGATTTCTGCGTCGATCGCAACGTGCGTGGCCGGAAAACCGTTGATGGAGAACTGCGTGCCGGCATCCCCCGAAAAATGAAAGAAGCGGGAGATGTGGTAATCCTCGTCGTAGCTGGAAAAGAGACGTTCGGTTTCCGAGTGGCCGAGCGCAAAGGAAGAGAGCGCTACGGGAACGCCGAAGCTCACAGCGGCGGAAAGATAGCGATCCACCAATTCGCGCAGCGTCATCATCGGTGCGCGGCGAATTGCTTCGGAAGACATGGCGTCATCGGCCCGCGGATTTTCTCAAAGAAGTGTACACCCAAAAACCTGCGCCACGTCGAGCCGCCGCATCCGTCGCCGTTTGGCGCGGCTCACCGTATTCGATAAGATGGTATCTTGACTCGAAACTGATCGGAGGAAAGAAGATGACGATAGGAGTAGGACAAACGGCTCCAGATTTCGCGTTGCAGAACCAGGACAAGAAGGACGTGAAGCTTTCCGATTTCGCGGGCAAGAAAAACGTGGTGCTCGTGTGGTATCCGCTGGACTGGAGCCCGACCTGCACGAACGAGCACGCTTGCTTCGTCAACGACATGCGGTCGTTCGATCAGCTCGACGCGGAAGTCCTTGGCGTCAGCGTGGACAGCACATGGTCGCATAAAGCGTACGCCGACAAGATGGGCATCAAGTATTCCCTGCTCGCGGATTTTCATCCCAAGGGCGCGATGAGCGAAAAATACGGCGTCTATCTTGCCGACAAAGGAATCACCGGGCGCGCCATCGCCATCGTGAATAAGCAAGGCAAAGTGGCTTGGTTCAAGAATTACGACATTCCCGTCGTGCCGGACCTGAAGGAAGTCGCTTCCGCCCTGAGCCAGGTAAAGGCCGCGACGGCCTAGCGTCCGCCGGCTAATTCTCATTCTTCGAGGGGCGCAGCCTACTGCGCAATGGCCGTTACCCCGTCGCAATTGCCGCCCGGAACGCTGGACTCACCAACCAAAGCGCCATAACCAGCAGCCCGCTGGCAATCAAAGCAATCCGCACCGGGTTCGGCCGCAGCGCGGAATACGCCGCCGCTAATCCCGGCACGACTACGAAAAACGCGCGACCACCAAGCACCGTCCAATGGAAATAATCCATCGGCAGTAGCGTCGATAGCCACTGCAAACCCGTCGACACCGGCAATCCCGGAAATCTCAAGACATAGCTCAGCGTCACGCAGACCAGCAGGAATACCGCGAAGGGATCCTTTTTCACCGCTGTCTTCTGATTCGATTCAAGCTCCTCGGGAGCAGGAGCTGCGGCAGGAACCTCAAACGGCGGCGGCTCTTCCGGCAAAAGCCTCGCCCAAGCGTACGCCAAAGGCGCAGCCGCGGAGACAAGCAGCGCGGCAAGCGCCAGCAACGCCAGCCGATGATCGATCAAAACGATCGCGAACATCTCTCGTGGGTCGCAGCCAGATTTACGCTGCCGATTTTATTTTGCGCCAAAATCGTTGCGGACGACAGCGCCATCCTTCATCACAAACTTTACGGACTCCAGCACGCGAACATCGGAGAGAGGATCACCGCTCACCGCGATGATGTCCGCGTAGTGATCGGCCTCGAGCGCACCCGCTTTGGCGGACCAGCCAAGCAGATCGGCGGCGCGAATCGTGGCGGCTTGAATCGCATCGATAGGCTTCATCCCCCACTCCACCATTTTCGCGAATTGCTTCGCGTTGTCGCCGTGCGGGTACACGCCAGAATCCGTGCCGAAAGCGATTTTCGCGCCCGATTGAAAAGCATGCCGGAAATTCTCGCGCTGCAAGCGCCCGATTTTCTTTTCCTTCTCGATCGATTCCGGAAGCATGCCGGCTTTCGTGCCTTCCTGCAGGATGAAATCATCGTTGTAGATGTCGAATACCAGGTACGTGCCGTGCTGCCTGGCGAGCGCAATGCCCTCATCGTCGATCAAGCTGCTGTGCTCGATCGAATCGATGCCCGCGTGAATCGCATCCTTAATCGATTGCGTGCCGTGCGCGTGCGCGGCCACTTTGCGTCCCAGCTTATGCGCTTCCTCGGCGATGGCCTGCAACTCCTCCAGGGTGTACTGCGGTGTGCCTGGCTGATCGCCTTTGCTCAGCACTCCGCCTGAGGCGCATACCTTGATCAGATCCGCTCCGTACTTGACCGTCTCGCGAACCTTGGCGCGCGCCGCCCACGGCCCGTCGGCCACGCCTTCCGCCTTGTGGTGAAATTCGAACGGCAGAAGATTGTCGTCGCAGTGGCCCCCGGTAATCCCCAGCGGCGGGCCGGAAACAAGCATGTGCGGCCCTTCGATATCGCCCGCATCGATGCCGTCTCGCAGGGCAACATCGGTGTAGCCGCTCGCCCCGACGTTGCGCACCGTCGTGAAACCGGCGCGCACCGTGAGCCGCGCATTTTTGGCGCCGATGATGGCTTCGCGCGGAATAGAAATGCCGAGTCCTTGATAGCCGTTGTTAGTGGGATCTCCGGTAAGGTGCGTGTGCGCATCGATCAAACCCGGAAGGCACGTCGCGCTCGACAGATCAATCGGGACAGCTCCATGGGGCGCCGAAGTCGACGCAGCCGAGCCCACCGCGGTAATCGTACCGTTCGCGTCGAACACGATGAGCTGATCCGTGAGCATCCGCCCCGACCGCACGTCCAGTAGTTTCCCGCAGCGCACAGCACCAGGAGCAGCAGAAGCAAACGGCGCGCCGGCGGTGCTGGCGACCACGAATGAAAATAGCAGCAGAGTCCTGCGCATCGAGTCCTCCTCAGTTTTGTTTCGTCCGACGCGAAGCCTTGCAGCATACATCTAGACGAAGACTTTGGAAAATGAAGCAGCGTGCTCTTGAGTATGTAGGGACGCAGCACTGCTGGACCCCATCTCGCCACGGTCTGAAGAGGGAAGGTGTAGCTCGGGCGTTCAAGCCCGAGGGGTTTACCGCCTTTGAGCCATCAGCACTCTGCTTTAGAATGCGCGGCATGAAAAATAATCTTCCACTGGGATTTTGCATGTCGCTGCTTTTATTCACCTGCCGAACCACTTCCGCCAATGCACAGACTCCTCCGGCGGAAGGCGCGCAACAATTCGCCGATCTCGGCGACCTGAAATTACAAAGCGGCGGCGTGATTCAGGATTTCCGTCTCGGCTATCGCACCCTCGGCAAGCTCAACGCCCAGAAATCAAACGCCATTCTGTGGCCTACTTGGTTGGGCGGGAAGTCGCAAGATCTGTTGCAGTTTCTTGGACCCGGGAAGGTTGTGGACACCACTAGCTATTTCGTCGTTCTGATCGATGCAATAGGTGACGGCATCTCGACCTCGCCGTCAAACAGCAAGAAGCAACCAAGGATGAGCTTTCCCTCCTTTAGCATCCGAGACATGGTTGAGGCCGAACATCGTCTCGCCACGGAATTGCTGCACCTCTTACATGTTCACGCTGTCATGGGGATTTCCATGGGCGGCATGCAAACATTCGAATGGGCGGTCACCTATCCGGATTTTATGGATCTCGCCATCCCCATGGCTGGCTCGCCGCAATCCACTTCGTTCGACAAGCTCCTTTGGACGGCCCAGATTGATGCCGTCGAGCTCGACCCCGCTTGGAATCGCGGCAATCCCACAGGACCGCTGACCCTCGGCTTTGCCGTTTCTGAGGAGATTGGTCAGATGAATCTCAACTCTCCCGCCTATCGAGTGGCGCACACAACTCCGAAGGATTTTGAAGCTTACCTTGCAGAACTGAAGAAGCATGCCGTGGGAGATGGCGGCCTCGCCAGCAATCAAATCCGTCAGCGCCAAGCCATCATTTCGCTGGATATTCCCGGCGAGCTCGGGGTGACGTTACCGCAGGCTGCGAAAAGAGTGCGCGCAAGACTACTCGTGATCATCTCGCAGCAAGATCATATGGTGAACCCGATTCCGGCGCGAGAATTCGCTGAAGCGATCGCGGCGCCCATTGTGACTCTAGATTCGCCGTGCGGACACATCAGCCTCGATTGCATCTCCGTCGGACCGACCGTCGCCAAGTTTCTTGCCGATCCCGCTTCTGTGCGCACCGAAACGCTACACGACCCCAGCAATCGCTAAGGCCTCCAGCGAGGGAGCGATGTAAACCGAAGAGAAGGCAATCCCGCGTCATTTCCCGGCATTATTCGTTGGTGGCGATGATTGCGCAAACGACCGAATGAAGAGCACCAGCTCCCAGCGCTGGTCCTCGCTCAGCTTCGTCTTGAACACCGGCATTGGCTTCTTGCCTTCGCTGATTTTGTAAAACAGCTCGCCGTCCGTCGCTCCGTTCATACGCTTCGCGTCCGTGAAATCCGTCGGCTGGGGATCGTACCGGCTGGCGTCGCGGCCGTCGCCCTTGCCGGTGTCGCCATGGCAGTGCGCGCATTTGTCAAGATACACTTCGCGCGCTGATTTCAGCACGGGAGCCGTGGGCTGCAAAGGATTCTTCAGTTGCTTCGCCTCTTCCGGGACCGGCCACGACCACGGGGCTTTGTTGACGGCGGAATAGACAATCGCCGCGGCAACGATCGCGAGAACGAGCAGGAACATCGCTCTGGGCAGCGTCCGATTCCGTTTTTCAACATTGCTCATTGTGCGCAGAAAAGTTTCGCACATTCGCGCGCCGAGACACAAAAATGTGCCCACCAAAAGAAAAACCGGCTAACCGCGGAAGATAAACCAGAGGAGTTCGCCGTTAAAGAAGAGAATGACCCCCGCCACGACCCAGGCGACGGCTTTCGTCACCCGAGAGTTTACCAGGGTGCCCATCTTCGCCCGGTCACCGGTGAACTGAATCAGCGGAATAATTGCAAACGGCAACTGAAAGCTAAGAATTACCTGGCTCAGAATGATCAGCGAAGTCACTTTGCCCTCGCCCGCAAGCCCGATCACCAGCACCGCGGGAGTGATCGCCAGTGTGCGCGTGATGAGCCTCCGCACCCAGGGTTTGAGGCGAATGTTCAGAAAGCCTTCCATGACGATCTGGCCGGCCAGCGTCCCGGTAAGCGTGGAGTTTTGCCCGGAAGCAAGCAGCGCGCACGCGAAAACTGTGCTGGCCAGGCTCACTCCAAGCACGGGACTCAGCAATTTGTAAGCGTCGGAGATTTCCGCGACGTTGTGCAGCCCGCGGGTGTGAAACGCCGCCGCGCCCAGAATGAGAATCGCCGCGTTCACGAAAAGCGCGAAAGACAGCGCCAACGTCGAATCGAACACCGCGTAGCGAAACGCTTCGCGACGGTCGCCCACCGAGACACCGAAGGCCCGCGTCTGCACGATACTCGAGTGCAGATAAAGATTGTGCGGCATCACCGTGGCCCCGAGAATGCCGATGGCAATGTACAGCATCTCGCGATTGCGAAAAATTTCCGCGCGCGGAATCAGTCCCTGCGCGGCTTCCCGCCACAGCGGTTGCGCGAAGAAAATTTCGTAGGCAAAGCACGCACCTATGGTGGCGATCAGCGTCACCACGAAAGACTCGATCAAGCGAAACCCGCGCCCTTGCATCGCCAGCACGATGAGCACGTCCAGCGCGGTGATGAGCACGCCGGCGAGCAGCGGCAACCCAAACAGCAGTTTCAGCGCCACCGCCGAACCCAGAACCTCGGCAAGATCGCACGCGGCGATGGCGATTTCGCACAACACCCACAGCACCATGGACGTTCCGCGTGAATAGTGATCGCGGCAAGCCTGCGCCAAGTCGCGCCCGGTCGCGATACCCAGCTTCGCCGATAGCGCCTGCAGGAACATCGCCATCAAGCTGCTCATCACGATGACGCTCAGCAGCGTGTATCCAAACTTCGAGCCGCCTTGGATGTCCGTAGCCCAATTGCCCGGGTCCATGTAGCCCACGGCGACAAGATAGCCCGGGCCGGCAAACGCCAGGATTTTGCGAAACCACGAGGCGCTGTGGCTGAACGGCACTGTACGGTGCGCCTCCGGCAATGACGGAAACTTCGTGACGCCCGGTCGGAACGTTCCGGCCGGGTAGCTTGTGGGAGCCTCCGAGCTGGAGGCGATTTCCTTTTCGACTTCGCTCGGTACCGTGGGGGTCATGTCCGAAGTTAACCGTGTTAAATACGACTAATAAACTATATTTAATATCGTCGATTGTCAATGGAACTCAGCGAATTCTTTTCCTGCGCTACAGCATCCCCAGCAGGGCGGCGGTCCACGCACAGACCCGCGTGGGCTTCTGCTGTGATACCTTGAAGAAGCGCGCAACGTAGCGACCAAACAGAGAGGCTCAGACGATGGACCAACAGCAGCCGGTGCAGGGGCAGGTGCAGATCAAGGCGGACGAAAAGGAACTTCAGGGCGAGTACAGCAATCTCGTGATGATTCACCACAATCTCGAGGAATTTACGATGAATTTTATCTATATTTTCCCGAACGGCGCGCAGGGCAAGCTGCTCAAAAGCATGATCGTCAGCCCGGGCCACGCCAAGCGCATCTTTCGTGCCCTCGGCGAAAATATCGCCCGCTACGAAGCGCAATTCGGCACCATCAAGGAAATGCCCGAAGGCGGCCCGACCCCCAACGTGGGCTTTGTGCAGTAAGCAAAAGCTCCAGCTCAGCAACTTGTGTGCGAAGAAAAGCCGGCCGTGCTAAAATTTCTGATTGTTCCCCGTGGGCCTGTAGCTCAAGAGTCTGTTGTTGATTCTGCGTTGCTTAGGTCCATTTTCAGGCCCTTCAAACCCGTCTTCTTGTACACAAGTTGTACACAAATCGCTCCGACTGCACTCCTCCTCAGCCTGTTGCTCGTTTTAGCGCGTACAACGGTTTAGCAAACGGGTGATTGCGCTCTGGCTCGCTGGTAAGTCGCTGAAAAGTAAAGACGCCGTTCGGCCCGCTCTGGGCGGTTTGGGCACGGTTAGCAGGTTATTGGGATAAATTGGGATAAAGGATTTTACAACTCGCGGCTCCATCGTCCTTCTCAGCGCCACTGCGATTCTCTTGGACGACACTCGGCTCGCTCTGGGCGGTTCGGGCATGGTTGGCATGCGTATTGGGATAAACCGGGATAAAAGCCTACGGAAACTCTGGAAGCGAAGTAGATACGGCTGAAATTTAAAACTGCAGCTTGAGAGCGACTTGTGAGATGCGCAGCGCTGCAGCCTTCACCACCTTGCCAAACGTCGCGTCGTTGATGTTGCCGTCGACCGACCCGTTTCCGTAAAACTGTGCGTGGTTGAATGTGTTAAAGATCTCGAAGCGGAGTTCGATGGACTTGCCTTCAGTTAGCTTCGTGATTTTGTGCAATGCCATGTCCCAGTTGTTGACGCCAGGACCGTAGAACGGTCGACGCGGAGCGTCGCCTTGTGTTCCCAGTGCATTCGGGCTGAACAGAGCTGTGTTGAAGTACGGCCGGCCATTGCGAGGGTCGTGATTGATCTCCAGATTCCCAGGTGCCAGGTTCGGCAGATCGATGCTAATGGAGTTGATTCCGTTATTTTTGGCATACACCAGGAAATTGTCCCCGTTACTCGTGAGGGTCACAGGCAGTCCTGTGGCAAATCTCGTGATACCTGAGATCGCCCAGCCTTCGGTCAAGCGGTTGCCTGAATGGAGTAGCTTGTCAACCGGCAAGACGTAGTTGTAGCTCAAAACAAAGTTGTGCTTGATGTCGAATGCGGAGATCCCATATTCCGCCCGGTAGTTGAACGGGTTCACTTGTTCTTGCAGATTCGAAGAGTCATCCAGCGACTTCCCATACGTATAGCTTGCGAGCATAATCAGACGCCTGCTCGTATGCTTCAGGCTCAAATCCAAAGCGTTGTAGTTTGAATTCCCCATATTCTTGAACCAAGCGTCCGTGCCAATTGTGTTGGGAAACCCGGCCAGGTTACGCGTGCCGTTCACGCCCATCCGCGCGCGTGTATGCCCCGCAACAACAAGTCCTCAGAGGAAGCAGCAGAAGACCTCATCGGCATCGTACGCACTTACCTCAAGTAAAGCGGGCCTTACGAACTCGTCGCCTCGGCCCGTGGCGACAAGACAGCCCGCATCATTCCGTTGGGACAGCGTTGAACGGTGTGTGATCGGCCGCTAATGGCGCGGCTCCGAAAAACCGGTGCGTGACTCACCGGTTTAATTCGTAAGAGTGGACTTATTCTTGTATTCCTCCTCCACGGCGGGGCGTCGCATCACCGTCAGCCCGGCATTGCCCAGTAGGAAGAGTGCCTGTCTCTGTTCTCTCCAAGCGCTGCCGCACTCCTTCAATGGTGGCCAGTGCTGCGGGCTCGGAAGGATTGGAAATATCGGAAAACTTTGTATTGCGGAACTGCAACCGGGGCGCCGGAGGCGACTGTGTATGCCAACACTAAACCGTCGTGCCCAATAGCTTCGGCGTGGGCGAGGTTTTGAAATTCTGGTGCTTCGGTCAGCACCGGCTGTTTGAATTTCTTGAAATGAATGATTGCGAATCCCCTGTCATCGCGGTAGTGAATCAGGATTGCCGAATCCTTCAAGGTCTCGACGAAATCATAAAGCGGGGCGGCAATGGACACCTGACCCAGAGGTCGAATCGTCCCGGGGTTCGAGACGTCGAGGATCGCTAGGGTCCGTCCCTGATCCTGCTCCAGGTATAGAACTGCCTGCCCGCTTGACAACTCCAGCAGGTACATGGCTTCACTGGTGCGCCGGGCCATTTCTGGCAGATCCGAGGGAGACTCTACAACAATAGACCTGAAATGGGTTTTCGCATGTGCTTGAACACCCGCAGTCGCCGCGAATACCGCCAACACCATGATCTTGCCAAGTTTTATTTTTCACTGTACTGCTCCTTTCCTTTTTACTTTTGCCACGCCTAGTGGCTAGGCGCGTAATAGCCTGTCTTCGCGTACGCGGTTAATGGAGGAAGCCCCTTGGGTGTGCACAGAACGCGAAAAACTCGCGACCATAAAAATATCTTGACAAGACGTGCACGTGCACGTTACCTTTGACAAGGTACGTGCACGTACACGTTACCATTCTAGCGGACGAGTTTCTCCCTGTCTGCTAAGGCTGTAACCGCTTTGCTATCGAGGACGTGATCGTATGAGACCGATGTATCTTTCCTTTCTCATCGTGATTACAGTGTTTGTCGCTTTCTTGCCCTGCGCGAGCGCACAGGTCAACAACGCCGGCCAGAAACCCTATCTCGGCTGGAGCAGCTTCAGCCAGCAAACCATCCAAGGCGACTTCCTGACGCAAGCAAACATGATCACGCAGTCCGATGCACTCAAAGCCTCGGGTTTGCAGGAACA
>Ga0209131_1002073_pt1 | contig 13748 bp, 11 predicted proteins | sample GraSoi_2013_40cm_FD_185826 | JGI IMG/M metagenome (GOLD analysis project Ga0209131, IMG submission 185826) | Grasslands soil microbial communities from the Angelo Coastal Reserve, California, USA - Sample 9_17_2013_40cm (SPAdes) (version 2) | ecosystem: Environmental > Terrestrial > Soil >...
CAACGTGCTGATCAGCCCCGAAGGCAAGGCCGTGCTGACCGACTTCGGCATCGCTACCGTCCAGGCCGACCCGGGCATGACTCAGTCGGGGATGGTGGTCGGGACACCAGGGTTCTCGCCGCCCGAGCGCGTCCGCGGCGCCGAAGCGACACCAGCTTCCGACCTGTGGTCGCTCGGCGCCACGCTATACGCGGCGGTCGAAGGCCGCGGACCGTTCGACCGCGCGGGCGGCTCGGCCGCAATCGTAGCGAGCATCGCTACCGAGCCTGCGCCGCGGGCACCGTCGGCGGGGCCGCTCGCCTCGGTGATCGACATGCTGCTGCGCGCCAACCCGGCCGAGCGCCCGGACGCTGCCGCCACCTCACGGCTGCTGACCACCGCATGGGCCGATGCGCGCCGGGTGAGCTACTTCGGTGCCGGGTCGCGCCCGCCGTTCGCTCAGACCGGTCAGTGCGACGAAGCGGCGGCCGCACCGGTCGATGACACGCACCTGCCGCCCGATCCCGCTGGCCTCGAAGCGACCACGGCGACGCAGGTGGTGACCGTGCCTAGCGCCGACACCGCCGATGCCGCGCTGGACGACGGCCCCAGCCTGCCGCTAGCAGCCAGCGCGGTTGGCGCGCCGGATTCCCTGCCGAGAGCCGAGCGGCCCGGGGCCGGATCGGGCGCCGACACACCGGCTGAGCCTGCCGTCGCTGCTGCGGCCGACGTGCTGCCCGACCTCATGGCCACGCCCGTCTTCGCCGAGCTCAAGATGCCGGAGCTGCCGCCCTCCGCGGCGGGACCCGGAGTCGCGGACGGATCGGGCACCGCAGCAACGTCCGGAATCGCAGCCGGATCCGGCACCGCTGGCCTGTACCCAGCGACGCCAGGGACGGCCGTCGGCTCGGGCGGCCTGCCGCGCTCAGCCCGCACCAGGATGGCCGGGCTGGCGCACTCCAGGCGTGGCCTCGTTCTGACCGCCCCGCTCGCCGCATCCGCTATCGTCGCAGGCATCGTTTTCCTGGCCTTCCCCGGCTTCGGCGACTCGCTCGTGCGCAGCCTGTCGCACGGGCCGAATGCCAGCAAGATCGGCATGCACCCTGCCCAGAACGCCGTCGAGGGCAGCAGACCACACGGCAGCAGCCAGCCTGGCAGCGGCTCACAGGGCGGTCAGGGTCCCGCTGGCAACCCGCAGCCGTCGGGTCCGCACCGGGCAACGGGCCGGCCGACTTCGCCTGGCCCATCGGGCACGCCGTCGCCGACGCCCACCCAGACCAGCCCGCCGCCGAACGGCAGCGAGCTTCCGCCCGGATACAGCTGGCAGTCGGTCACGGCTCGGAGCATTGAAACCACGGCGGGCTTCAGGCTCGCCGCCCCGAGCAGCTGGCTGATGACGCCAGGGCTGCACACGTTCATCAAGCCGCCGGGTGGCAGGGCCAGGCTGATTGTCGACATGGCACCATTCGCTGTGCCACGGCCAGTCCGAGAGGCTCACTACCTGCAGGCGGCCGCGATCGCACATAACAAGTACCGGCGCTACCACCTGGTGTCCATCTCGAGCAGAATGTTCCACGGCTGGCCCGCGGCCGCCTGGGCGTTCTGGTGGAAGCCGGTCAACGGGGCGAGGATCGTCGTCACGAAGATCATCTTCACGGCGCAGACCACCGCTGGACCGCAGCCATACATCCTGTCGATGTCGGCACCGGCACCCCATGTGGCGACCGCGAGCGAGGTGTTCCGCGTCGCCAGGCGGACTTTCACGCCGCTGCCGTGATTCCCCGCGCAGGCCCCGGTTGTATGGGAGCGCCACCCATCACCAGGAGCGTGTATGCGTGGGACACCCATACACGCTCCTCACCGGCGGTCACGTGGATCGTGGTTCAGGATGGCCTGGTCCGTCACCTAGCTCCCGCGACACGTCCGCGCGCCGCTGCAGCCAGTGCCAAGCGAATAACGGCCGGTGATAAGGCGACCTCAGAGGCCATTGGCCGCAGGCGGTTAATACCAGCCGTTGTTTTGCCAGAAGGCCCAGGCGCCGCACGGCGTGCCGTAGCGGCCCTTGATGTAACCAAGCCCCCACTTGATCTGGGTGGTCGCGTTCGTCTGCCAGTTAGGCCCGGCACTGGCCATCTTCGAGCCCGGGAGAGCCTGCGGGATTCCGTACGCTCCGCTGGCATTGGCCGCTGTGACGCGCCAGCCGCTCTCGTTGTTCCACATGACCTTCAGGCAGCCGAACTGCGTCTTGGCATTAAACCCGAACGCGGGAAGCAGTTGGTAGGCGATCGACTGCGCCGTGCCTGGGCTGGGGACAGGCGCGTACACGATCGGCGCTCCGCCGCCACCGCCCCCGCTGCCAGCGGACGGCGGAGGGGCGGGCTTGGTCGCGACCTTGGGTTTGCCGACCACTTTGAAGCTCTTGGTGGCTGCGACCATGAGGATCATGTGCTGGCGCTCACGCACAAGGTGAGCACCGGCACGACTGGTCGGGATCGCGGCGAGCGACGCAGCAAGGAGATTGGGCTGTGCAGAGAGCTGGCCGATCACGTACTCGGCGCCCGCGGCGACGAAGATCGCCGAGACGACAGTGGTGAGCAAGAAGGCACGAACGCTTCTACGTGGCCGACGGTTGCTGGCCTTGCGTGGCCGGCCGTTGCTGGCCTCGCGGGGCCTGCAGTTGTCGGCCGTGCGCCTCCGGTGCTGTGACAATGCCGTCCTTCCGTCGGCCAAGCGCGGCCGGCAAGTCGCCGGGCGCGCACGACCGCTGCGGCTAAGGCAGCGAGTCTTGTGCCGGTTTGGCTCCCCTAGCGGCATGCCGATTACGGGACAGGAACGGCAGAACCACCGAAACGCGGAGCCAACATCCGTTGCCGCACCACGTTGCCAGAAGTGACGGGACCGACCAAGCGTTTCCGAAGAAAAAGTTGGGGTGTTGCCGGGGGAATTCGTGTCGGCCAGATCACGGATTCGCAGCCAGTATCGTAACGATCACGACGTGTAACCGCTGCAGACTTGTGATCACTAGTTGAGCGCCGTGCTTCGCCTTGGCAGCCCCGCGACACGCCGGCACTACCCTGGATTCGGGGTTCAGGTTAGCGTTTCAAGCATGCCGACCGACGGCGAACGGACACGACAATGACCAACGAACCAGCCGCAACCGGGCGCGGCGCCAAGCCGGCCAGGACACCGCGCCGGGCCTGGGTGCTCGACGTCGGCCAGGCGGAGACCGTGCTGGCCGGAGCGCGCAGGGCGTTGTTCGTGATGGTCGGCGTCCTGGCCCTGATCTGGGCGCTGCAGGTCGCGAATGTTGCCGACGCCTACCATCTGACGCAGAGCTACGGAATCAGGCCGCGCGACCTGTCCAGCTTGCCCAACATCTTGACGGCACCGTTCCTGCACTTCACCTGGGCCCACATCGAGGGCAACTCCGGACCGCTGTTCATTTTCGGCTTTCTCGCCGCCTACCGCGGGCTCGCCAAGTTCGCCGCCGTTACCGCGATCGTAGTGCTGACCAGCGGGCTAGCCGCGTGGTTTTTCGAGGCCCCGCATACCGTCGGCGCCGGAGCCAGCGGCGTGGTCTTCGGCTACTTCGGCTACATCATCGTCCGCGGCCTGTTCGACCGGCACGCCATTGACGTCCTGATCGGGGCCGTGATGGCGCTGTGCTTCGCCTACCAGTTCGCAGTGCTGGTGCCGCACCAAGGGATCGGCTGGCAAGCGCACGTGGGCGGCCTCGTAGGCGGCATCCTGTCCGGCTGGCTGCTGCGGGACCGCCGGTCCACGCAGCGGGACCGCCAGGCCGCGGAGCGGACGAGCAAGCGTGCGCCCAACAGCGCGGTGAGCGGAACCGCCAGCACCGCCGTCCTGCCGGCCACTGGCGCTAACCTCAGCGCGAGCGCCCCAGGCAGCAAGAGCTCCAAGGCAGGCAAGACCAGCGGGAAAGGCCCTGTTATCGATCCATCGAACCCTCGCGCCGAGCTCTACAAGCAGCTCGACGATATGGGTCTCTAAGCCTGCGCTAGCCCGCGCTGCCGACTAAGTCGGCGCCGGCCGGGCGGGCATCGTCCTCGAGCAGCCAGCGCGCGCCAGGTCCGCGGGCGGCGGCCTCGTCCTCGGCGTTGTAGAGTGCGCATGTCCGCAAGGACAGGCAGCCGCATCCGATGCAGCTGCCGAGGGTGCTGGAGAGTCGCTCGAGGTCGGCGATCTGGGCGCGGATACGCGCCTGCCACATCTTCGCCGCGCGGCTCCATTCCGCCCGCGTCGGCGCCTTGCCGGACGGCAGCCGGTCCAGCGCCACCTTGATCTCGCTGAGCGAGAGGCCGAGGCGGCGGCCCGCCTTGATGAACGCGACCCGGCGGAGCATGTGCCTGGCGTACCGCCGCTGGTTGCCCGACGTCCGCTCGGCTCTGATCAGGCCGAGATCCTCGTAATAGCGCAGGGCTGATGGCGCAGCGCCACTGCGGGCAGCCAGGTCGGAGATCGTCAGGTGGGCAGGCAGGGCAGGCACGTCACCGAGCGTATGGGCCGTGCCGACTTGACTTCAAGTGCGCTTGAAGACCGAGACTCGGGGCCATGAGCGAAGCGAGCACGCTGCCCGGCTACGGCTACGACGACCTGCCCGGCCTCATGGCCCTGATGACCGGCGACGAGAAGCACGACCTAGCCGCTGAATCCACCCTCGACGTCCTCTGGGTTCTCTACGACCGGGTGCTGCGGATAAACCCGGCGCAGGCTGAGGCCGAGCCGAGGGACAGGTTCTACCTGTCCAAGGGCCATGGACCGATGGCATTTTACGCAATCCTCACCGCCAAAGGTTTCATCGACCTCAGTGAGCTTCCCCGCTACGGCCAGTTCGACTCCGTGCTCGGCCAGCATCCCGATCGCAATCTCGTCTGCGGGGCCGAAATCTCAAGCGGCTCGCTCGGTCACGGCCTGCCGATCGCGGCCGGCGCCGCGCTCGGCCTGCGCGCCATGGGCCTGACGGACGACCGTGTCTTCGTGCTGACCGGGGATGGCGAGCTTGACGAAGGCTCGGGCCACGAGGCGATCGCGTTCGCCGGACGCGCCGGGCTCGACGCCCTCCACTGCGTCGTCGTAGACAACGCATCGGCCAGCTACGGCTGGCCCGGCGGAATCGAGACCCGGTTCGCCGCCGAGGGCTGGTCGGCCATCCGGGTCAGCGGACGCGACCATGACGCGCTCGAGGCGGCGTTGACGGCTCCGCATCCGGGCCGGCCGCACGCCGTGATCGCCGTCGTCTAGCAGCAACCGTCTAGGAGGAATCCCGTTGGACACCATGCGAGAGCGGTTCGCACGGGTCGCCGCCGAGTTGCTTGACACCGATCCGAGAGTGGCGGTCCTGCTTGCTGATATCACTGCCGACGCGTTCGAGGCAGCCAGGAGTCGGCATCCTGACCGCGTCGTGAACGTGGGCATCAGGGAACAGTTGCTGATCAGCGTGGCCGGCGGGATGGCGCTGGCCGGGATGCGGCCGATCGCGCATACATTCGCGAGCTTCCTGGTCGAGCGACCGTTCGAGCAGATCAAGCTGGACCTGAACCACCAGGGCGCGGGCGCGATCCTGGTCAGCTCTGGCGCGTCGTTTGACTATGCGGCGGCGGGCCGGACGCACCAGTCTCCCGGGGACGTGGCGCTGCTGGGGACCCTGCCCGGGTGGACCGTGCATGTACCGGGCCACCCCGACGAGGCAGAACGAATGCTGCGCGCCGCTGCTGTCGGCAGCGGACTGGTCTATGTCCGGCTGTCGGCGCTGGCGAATGCCGCTCCGCTGGCCGTCCGGCGGCTGGGATTCACGGTGCTGCGACGAGGAACGCTGGCGACGATCGTCGCCGTCGGACCGCTGGCCGACGCCGTCATCCACGCAACCTCCGGGATGGACGTCACCGTCCTGTACGCGCCGACCGTCCGCCCCTTCGACCGGGAAACACTCCGAGCGACGCTCATCGCTCCCGTCGTCGTGCTCGTCGAGCCGTACCTGGCGGGAACCTCGGTGGCCGAGGTCGCCAATGCGCTCGCCGATCTGCCGCACCGGGTGCTCGGGCTCGGCGTGGCCCGCGACGAGCTAAGGCGCTACGGCACGCCGCGCGAGCATCAGGCCGCGCACGGCCTGGATCCCGCGTCGCTGCGCGAAAGGATCGCGGGATTCCTCGATACCGGCCATGCCAGCGGACGCAACCGGGTACCGGCCAGGTCGCTGGCTTAGGCTGCACTAGCCTCGCAGGCGCTGACCCGCCGGCCGCACGACCGCACCGCCGGTCCCTTACTCTCGTGGATCGTGGGTGCGCTGCTCGTCACGGGAACGTCCTCCGATGTCGGGAAGAGCGTGTTCGTGGCCGGGCTGTGCCGGTGGCTGGCCAACCAGGGCGCGCCGGTCGCGCCGTTCAAGGCGCAGAACATGTCGCTGAACTCCTTTGTCACCAGGTCAGGCGCGGAAATCGGCCGGGCGCAGGCGGCGCAGGCGCAGGCATGCCTGATCGAGCCCGAGGCGGTCATGAATCCCGTACTGCTCAAGCCGGGCAGCGATACCGGTAGCCAGCTGATCGTCCTTGGCCGGGCCGTCGGCGAGCATGACGCGGCCCGGTACTGGGGCGGAACGCAGGCGGCGCTGCTCGACGTCGTCATCGGCGCCTACCGCGATCTGGCCTCCCGCTTCGACGTGGTGATCTGCGAAGGCGCTGGCAGTCCTGCCGAGATCAACCTGCGGCGTTCTGACATCGTCAACATGGGATTCGCGCGGGCGGCAGGCGTGCCTGCGATTGTCGTGGGAGACATCGATCGGGGCGGCGTGTTCGCATCCCTGGTTGGGACGCTCGCGGTGCTCGACCCGGCGGACCAAGCGCTGATCGCCGGCTTCGTGGTCAACAAGTTCCGAGGTGACCGCGGGCTGCTCGAGCCTGGGCTGGCCATGCTCGAGCAGATCACCGGCCGGCCGACACTCGGAGTCTTGCCGTTCGTCCCTGACATCGGAGTCGATGCGGAGGACGCGATCGACTGGGCCTTGCTACGTTCGGGCGGTCCGCCGGTCGGCGACGACGTACTCCGGGTGTCGGTGGTCGCGTTGCCGAGGATGAGCAACCACACCGACGTCGACGCGCTCGCGGTCGAGCCGGGCGTCGTCGTCAGATTCGTGCGGCAGGCGGCCGAAGTAAGCGACGCAGACTTGGTCATCTTGCCGGGGACCAGGGCGACCGCCAGGGACCTAGCCTGGCTGACCGAACGCGGACTGGACACGGCGATCGCCAGGCACGCCGCCGACGGCAAGCCGGTGCTCGGTATCTGCGGCGGTTACCAGATGCTAGGGATGGTCATCGATGACCCCGTGGAGAGCAAGGTGGGCAGGCTGCCTGGCCTCGGACTGCTCCCGGTCCTGACGCGTTTCCAAGCCGACAAGGTGCTTGCCAGACCATCGCGGGTCCTACCCGACGGCAGTGTCGTGCACGGATACGAGATCCATCACGGCGTGGTGTCGCGCGATGGCGGGGAACCGTTCATCGCCGACGAAGGCTGCCGGGCTGGCTCGGTGGCCGGGACGGTGTGGCACGGGCTGCTGGAGAACGATCAATTCCGGCGCGGTTACCTCGAGGAAGTCAGCCGCCGCTGCGGCCGGCGGTTCGCCGTGGCGCCTGACACCAGCTTCGGCGCGATCCGGGAGGCCAGACTCGACCGGCTCGCCGATCTCGTCGCCGGCAACATCGATCAGGACCTGATGCACCAGCTCATCGATACCGGTGGCTCCCCAGCAAGGACGCTGACGCTGGCGCTCGCCCCGCCGGCGTCGCCGGTAGGCTCGTCGCGGGAGGGAGACGACCTGTGGCCGAGTTGACTGCCGCAGCGTCCGACAGCGCTGAACCAGCCCGTTCTGAACCCGGAGCGGCGCCTGCCCTGCCGCGGCGAACGGGGCGGCTCGTGCTGCGGCCGTTCCGGCACGGCGACGAAGGCGATGTGCTTGCCTATCGGAGTCGCGACGACGTCGTCCGCTTTATGCCGGCCGATCCGCTGCAGCCTGCGGCGGCTGGCGACTTCGTCGCCGAGCGGCTGGCCGCTACCCGGATCGCGGCTGATGACGACCGGATCGTTCTCGCGGTCGAACACGAAGACCGTGTCATCGGCGAAGTCCTGATCAAGGCCGGGCAGCTGACAGACCGCCAGGCCGAGATCGGCTGGGCGTTCAACCCGGAGTTTCACGGCCACGGACTAGCCACTGAGGCGGCCACCGAACTGCTCGCGATCGCGTTCGGCGAGCTGGATATGCACCGCGTGTGGGCGCAGCTCGATCCGAGGAACAGGGCGTCGGCGCGGCTCTGCGAGCGGCTCGGCATGCGGCGAGAGGCTTACTTCATCCAGGACATCTGGTTCAAGGGCGAATGGGGCGACACCTCGATCTACGCGCTGCTGGCCGCCGAATGGCGCGCGGCGCGCGGGGCCTAGCTGAACGGGGTCGGCTCGGTGCCGCGGACCTCGATCAGGTCGAGGTCCGCGGCCGGCACCCCTACCGGGTCCGCCGAGAGGAACGTTTGGCCGGCGGCCTGGTCCGTGCACAGCTCCACCGCAAGCCTGACTGGCAGCCTGGACTGCGCAGGAGCGGTGCCCGCATCGGCGAAACCCGTTCGTTCCGACCGCCCGTTCACCAGGCGGGCCAGGCCGATCAGCGGCTCGATCACCTCGATTGGGAAATCAGATCCGGCGAGGAGCCGCATCCCCTTGTCGGCCAGCCTGGCCCAGGGGTAGGCCGCGGCCACCCGGCCCGCGCCGAGCGCGACGGGCACCTCCGCCGCGTCGGTGACCGGGAAGGACGGCTGGATGCACACGGCCACTCCCATGGCCGCGACCCGGCTGGCTAGCTGCTCAGGTAGTACGCTGCCGTGCTCGATCCTCGGCATGGCGGCGGAGATCGCCTGGCGGTCGGCGCCCCAGGCCATGTCGTAGGCGTCGAGCACCGCCTCGACGGCCCGGTCACCGATGGCGTGCGTCGCGATCCGCCAGCCCGTCGCGGCAAAGGGCTCGATCCGGCGGGCGAGCGTCGAGGAGTCCTGGAAGAGGATGCCTGCACTGTCCTGATCGTCAAAGTTGCGGCACATCGCGCACGTTCGCGGCACCAGCCAGCCGTCGGCATAGAACTTGACACCCTCCAGCCTGACCCAGGGCCCGCAGTCTGCTCGCCGCGCGTCGAGCTCGGCTGGGGCCGATCGCTCGGCGAGCCCGCTGGCCAGGTAGATCCTGACCCGCGCGGGAAGCGGCCCGTCCCCGAGGCTGGCCAGGGCGTCCAGATACCACCAGTGCCGCATGCCCATCTCGGTGACCTCGACCAGGCCGGCCGCGGCGGCGCGGCCCAGGCCGCGGTACAGGCTTTCCTTGCCTTCTTCGAGTGGCTCACCGGCCGGGGACTCCGGCACGTCCATGGGGGTCGTGCCCTCGCGCCGCACCTGCTCATGAAAGGCGCGGACGGTGGTTCCCTGCCACGGGAACGGCGTGCCCGCTGCCTCCTTCAGCAAGTGCGTGTGATGGTCAACGAAGCCACTGATCGCGACACCTGTATCAGCGGCCTGTTCCACGCCCCCATCATGCCCGGGCGCCGGGCAAGTGGCATGGCGTCCGCGCACCACCATGTTGACGGCGCCAGGCTGACCGTGGGCAATGACCCAGAGGCTGCGTGGCTATGACCCAATTACCGCCTAGGGGGCGAACGATGCCATTCGCATCGCCGACGATTGCATATCCAGCGCTGAACGTCTGCTCGAGCTGGACGAACTGAGCGCTTCTAAGATCTTCGCTGCAAGAGCTGCCGGGCCATCACGAGTCGCTGGATCTGGTTGGTGCCCTCGTAGATCTGCGTGATACCGGAGCTACGCGCAGTTTCCGCAGGTAGACGGCCTGTCCGGTAGGCTGGAGTCAGCAGGGATCCAGCACGCGGCACCGCCAGGTATGACGTGACGTTCCTGGTAGCAATGCCGCCCGCAGTCCTGGCGCTGAATCAACACGCCGACGATCGCGGAGCCCGGCGCAGCCAGAAGTGGACGACGTGCAAAATGCGTTGCACCGTGCGCCTGGTTAGCTCAGAGTTTCCTAGGCGTGGTCTGTGGCAGAGAACGGGGTGAAACAGTGAGCAAGGTCTCGTGGAGGGCTAGTTCGCCGATCCCGGCCGCGAAAAGATCACTACAGGAGTCCGACGAGACGAGCCGACGCCGAGCGCAACCGCGACAAGATCCTCGCGGCCGCCCGTTCCGCGTTCGCCGATCCTGGGGCCGAAATATCGATGGCCGAGATCTCGCGACGCGCGAGAGTCGGCATGGCGACTCTGTACCGGAACTTCCCCGGACGCCGAGAGCTCCTCGAGGCCCTCTACACCGACGAGGTCAACGCCGTCTGCAAGGCCGCCAAGACCGTCGACGGCGAGACGCCCGGAGCGATTCTCACGGCTTGGCTGCACCGGTTCTTCACCTTTGTCACCAGCAAGCGCCACATCGCCTCCGAGCTGCTCAAGCACACAGACCGCAGCAACCCCCTATTCGACGACAACCCGCGCCCGGGTGATCGCCGCCGGCCGGCCGCTCCTCGCCGCCGCGCAGCGCGCTCACGAGATCCGCGACGACCTCGCCCTCGAGCAGGTCCTTGACATGGTCATTGCCATCGCCACGATCCACGGCGACACCCGCTACCTCGAACCAATCCAGACCGCACTCGACGGCCTGCGCCCCCCGACCGATGTGTAGCCCGCATAGAGCAGCCCGTCGGCGCGCTGCGGTGGTCGAAGCCGCCACACGCCTGACCGGCACATCAGCCGCTAGCGAGGCGGCTGGCCGGGGACGACCAGGCCGCTCTCGTAGGCGATGACCACTAGCTGAGTCCGGTCCCGGGCGTCGAGCTTGGTAAGGATCCTCGACACGTGCGACTTGCAGGTCAGCGGGCTGATGAACAGCCGGGCGGCGATCTCGGAGTTGGTCAGGCCGCCGGCGATCAGCGCGAGGATCTCCAGCTCCCGCGAGGTGAGGGAGCCCGGGAGCGCGAGCTTGGCCGCCGCAGCCTGATCGGCGTGCTGCTGATGGGCATAGGCCTCGATCAGGCGCCGGGTGGCCCCCGGCTCCAGCAGCGCGTCCCCCCGGGCGACGGTCCGCACCGCCTCGACCAGCACCGCCGGCTCGGCTCCCTTGAGCAGGAACCCGCTCGCTCCCGCCTGTAGCGCCCCGAACACGTACTCATCCAGGTCGAACGTGGTGAGGACCACCACGCGGGTCCGGCGCAGCCGCGGATCTGAGGTGATTAGCCGGGTCGCCTCCAGGCCGTCCAGCTCAGGCATCCGGATATCCATCAGCACGACATCGGGTGCTTCGTCCCGGGCCAGCGTCACCGCCTCGGCGCCATTCCTGGCCTCGCCCACGACGGTGATGTCGCTCTCGATGCTCAGCACCGACTGGAATCCGGCCCGGACCAGCGAATGGTCGTCCGCGATGAGAACCCTGATCAGCTCGGTCAACGCTGCCCCTCGTCAATCGGTATCCGGGCCCGGACCCGCCAGCCGCCGCCGGGCACCTGTCCGGCCTCGCAGCTGCCCCCCAGCACCGCGGCGCGCTCACGCATGCCCAGCAGGCCGTGGCCGCTGCCGCCAGTGCTGGTCGCGGCCCTGATCTGCCCGTTGTCGAGGACCTCGACCAGCAGCGCGCCCTCGTCCTGGCCGATCCGGACGCGGGCGTGCTGGGCGGTCGAATGGCGCAGCACGTTGGTCAGGCCCTCCTGCACGATCCGGTAGCCGGCGTGGCCGATCGCCGGGGGTACCGCCTCGATGGCCGCCATGTCCAGCTCGACGGTCAGGCCGGCTCCCTTGACGCCGGCGATCAGGTCATCCAGGTCCGCGAGCCCGGCCCCGGCCGGGCGCAACGGCACGCCTTCGCTCTCGTCGCTGCGTAGGCCCTTCAGCGCGGTCCGCAGCTCACCCAGCGCCTCGGCCGAGGCCGACGCGATTTCCTCGAGCGCGGTGACCGGGCTGACTCCCTCTTGCCGGCGAGCGAGGTGGGCTGCGGCGGAAGCCCGCACGTTGATCGCCACCAGGGCATGCCCGACGACGTCGTGCAGCTCGTGGGCGTAGCGCAGCCGCTGCTCGTCGAAGCGATGCTGCGCGAGAGCGGCACGTTCGCGTTCGGCCTCCTCGGCCAGAACCCGGACGAGCTCCTGCCTGGCGCGGACGGCATCGCCCGCCACCAGCGCCCCCAGGACCAGGGCTAGGTACGCGACCGTCTCGGCCACCGAATCGCTGCCGAGGCGGTGGCTGGTGATCAGCACTCCCGCCGCCACGACCGGCGCCATCAGCGCCCCGACGACCCGCGCACGGGCCCGGTGACCGCGCAGGCCGACGGTGAAGACGACCACCATCACGATGCCGGCCGCGGCCCGGTCGGGATGGAAGACGGCCAGGCATACCAGCAGCAAGGGCACGATGGCGACCAGCACGCCGAGCGGGTACCGGCGCCTCAGCACCAGCGGCACGGCCGTCACGAGGGCGAGACCGGCATCGAGCGGCGTCAGCTCCTTCACCTGACTGGTGGCGAGAGGATCGATGAGCAGCACGGCGAACGCGATGAACGCCAGCACGACGTCGACATCAGGTCCGCGCAGCATCCGGCGCTGCGCCGAGCGCACCGAGGGGACCCAGGCCTTCATCGCGACTTCTTCCATTCACCGGTCAGGTGACCGCACCCACTATAGGAGTCCGCTGCCAACCGAAACATCGGCCGCGCGAACGCTGCCCGGGCCGCCGCGACGGCGGCACTGCACCTGGAGAGTTAACTCTCCCGGACGAGGCGGCGTACCGGCCCGCTGGGATGGGCTCGATCAGGCCAGGGCTTCCGTAGCCAGCGCTACCTCCGCAGGAGCAGACGGCTGCCATCGAAGGGTTCTGATGGCTGACGACTTGCCGGACCCGCCGGCCGATGCTTGCTTCGGAGATTTCCGGCTGGCCGGGATCATGAGGAGGCGGAAAATGAACGAGGCATGTGATCGATGCGGACCTGCGGTCCGCGTGCAGAGATGTGCACCACCACGTTCTCAGCGCAGGTCGAAGTACTCGCGGTGGATGCGCCGACTGGCTACGCCCGCGCGGCGGAAGTCTTTGCAGAAGCTGCTGACCATGCCGGCCGGGCCGCAGAGGAAGACCGACAGCGTGTCCGGGTCCGCGCCGGCGGTGGCCAGGGCCTCCTCGGCGGTCAGGCGCCTTTCGCGGCTGTTGACGACGTGCGCGCGCATCATGTTGTGGCCTCCGGCGAGCGCCTTGATTTCCTCGGCGTAGGGCGGGTCGGCGCTGTGGGAGGAGTAGAAGAAGTCGACCGGGCCGCGCAGTGACTGGCTGTCCAGGGCGCGCAGCCAGCTGAGGAACGGGGTGACCCCGATACCGCCGGCGATCCAGACCTGGCGGTGAGTGCCCTTCTGGTGGCTGAACCGGCCGAACGGCCCACCGACCACCGCGGGCATGCCTGGCCTGAGGACCTCCCTGAGGCGGGAGGTATCGTCGCCGAGGGCCTTGATCGCGAAGCGCAGGACAGATTCGGCAGGGGAACTGGCGATGGTGAACGGATGCCGGTGCCAGCCGTCTATTCCCTCCAGGAAGAGCATGGCGAACTGGCCGGGAGCGAAGGCGACCGGCCGTCCGAGCGGCCTGAGCGCGATCTCGGCTATCCCCGGGCCGACGTCCAGGACGCTGACGATCTGGTAGTCCAGCAGGGGCACGAAGTGGCGGGCCAGCACCTCACGGTAGAGGTAAA
>Ga0209131_1002074_pt1 | contig 13747 bp, 12 predicted proteins | sample GraSoi_2013_40cm_FD_185826 | JGI IMG/M metagenome (GOLD analysis project Ga0209131, IMG submission 185826) | Grasslands soil microbial communities from the Angelo Coastal Reserve, California, USA - Sample 9_17_2013_40cm (SPAdes) (version 2) | ecosystem: Environmental > Terrestrial > Soil >...
CGATAACATTCTCTTCGATCTAAACGACAATCCCTATATTTCTGATTTCGGTGTAGCCAAGTTGACGGAGGTCTCCATTGATGAGAATACCGAAAGCAGGGTGGTGGGTACGCCGGGATATATGAGTCCTGAACAGGCATACGATGAACACGTCGATGCTCGCAGCGATGTGTATGCTTTGGGCGTGGTGATTTATCAGATGTTAAGTGGTAGATCCATTCAACGCTTTTCCACCAACACCTCGTTGGATAAAGTCCGCGCGTATGTTGAGCAACCCATCCCCGAAATTCTCGAGGTCCTTCCAGACCTGCCGCCTGAAGTAGATACAATCATCAAGACCGCCATGGCGAGAGACAAAATGGATCGCTTCCCCAGCGCCATTGAACTTGCCCGCGCGTTGAATCAGGTTGCATTCGGTGAAGACCGACTTCTGAATCCATCAGCAACTTTGGTGGATCGACCTGGCATTCTCGCCTCCTCACGCGGACGCATGACAGGCTGGTTGGCTACTGGGATTCTCCTTTTATTGGTAGTTGTGGGATTGTTTGCCTTTAGCGGACAACTGCCTTTTCTTGCGTCCGCCTCCAGCCCGACCCCGAGCTTGAATCCTGTTTCTCCAACCATTCCGCCAACTGACACACCGCTTCCAACTTTTACTCCTGAACCCACAGCCACGTTAGTGCCAACGCCCATTCCCGTGCCTGGTGGCGCAGACCAGATTGCCCTCCTTTCGGGAAATCAAATTTACCTGATGAATATGGATGGCAGCAATCTGATTCAGGTGCGAACGGATAATTCTATCAAATCGAACCTACAGTGGATTTCTGGTGATCGTCTGGTTTATATTTCTCACAACTGTGCTTTTCTAGTGGATGCGCAAACCAAAGAGACCAGCCAGATCGCCTGCTTTAATTTGAACGAAACCCTCGAGGGCTTTCGCGTGTCACCTGATGGGAAACTGGTTGCGATCAGTATTCAGAAAACGTTGAACATCGTGCCATTCGACCTAAGCGCTTTACATCAAGTGGACACACGGTTTAGCCTGGCGATGATGAAAAGCTTTTGTTTTTACAACCAGTATTCCTTCCGGGATGTGCTTTGGTCAAATGATAGTAAATATATCGCGGCGCGCATTGTGGATACAGAGTTGGTCAACTCCGATCAAATCTCCCTGTTGTTCGTGGATATTCCCAATTGCGCCAATACCGGTCCAACACGGGTCGATAAATTTCCCGGCTTGCACTTCGTTTTTTCAAATAAGAAAAGCACCAAGAAGATCACAGCCTACAGTTGGGATGGCGATCATTTATTCCTGTTGAACGATTCAGTCCGCAATGATGGGTTTGGTGATCTCTATTTATATGATAGCAAAGCTCAACAAGAAAAGATCATCAATCCCATTGATGGGGTCTGCTGTTATCGTGATGCGGTCTGGAGTCCAGATGGGAAGTACATCCTTTTTGTGTTTCAACGTTTTGACAGTAGCGATGTTGGTCTTTATTACATTGCCTATACTGATCTACAAAGTGGAAAGACATTTGCCCCTATTGAATTACCGAATGGTTTCTTCCCGACCTCGCGCGAAAAGCCACAACCGATTTTGCATCCAGCTCCTTAGTATTTATATTCTTGAATGAAACCTCTCCAAAATAGGAGAGGTTTTCTATTTTAAAACCTTGACGTAATATCAATTTCGTACTATTATTAATCTAATAATAGTACGAAATTCGTTCTACCGAAAGGAGCGCAATGGTTGACTCACCTACTCTCACCAAGAAATTCCAGAAAGAGTTGAACGCGGGGATTGCTTCACTTGTCCTGCTCAGCGTAATGGACAATAGTGACGAACCTATGTATGGATACCAGATCGCCAAACTGCTGGATGATTACAGCGGCGAAACATCATTTATGAAACAAGGCGCGTTATATCCCGTCCTTCGTCAGTTGGAAAGCAGTGGTTTATTGGAAAGCAAAGTGGAACCATCGGTCTCAGGTCCGCCGCGCCGATATTATGAGATCACAGCGGAAGGTAAAGAGACGCTGGTCGTCTGGCAGGGCGTATGGAAACAAATGAAATCGTTCGTTGACAAGGCGATCAAAGGAGCATAAAGATGATCAAATCAATTGAAGAATATCTCCATCAATTAAAAACCGAATTACAAGGCAGTGACCCTGCGACTATTCAAGATGCACTTTCAGACGCCGAGGAACATCTTAGGGTGGCATTGGCTAACTCGCGCGAGAACCAGCCCGAAAAGTCAGATGAAGAGGCGTTGAATTCCATCATTGAGCAATATGGTTCTCCGGCTGAGACGGCATCCGCTTATGGCGAAGTTGAACGTCGCACAGTTCCGCAACTTTCACGCGAGAATCCGAAAACAGAATCTGTCGTTGCACGCTTCTTCGGTGTATACACGGACGCGCGGGCATGGGGCGCGTTGCTCTATATGTTGATCGCATTTGTCACAGGCGTCTTTTATTTCACTTGGGCTGTGACCGGTTTTTCGCTTTCCGTCTCGTTTGCCATATTTATCTTTGGCTTGCCATTCGCTTTGTTGTTCTTCATCTCCGTACGCGGACTGGCATTGTTGGAGGGGCGACTAGTGGAGGGCTTACTTGGCATACGCATGCCGCGTCGTCCATTATTTACACAACAGAATCTGAAATGGTTTGAGCGCCTCAAAGAACTTGCCATGGATAGACACACCTGGTTCTCGATCCTGTATATGCTTATTCAATTTGTTTTGGGAACGATCTACTTTGTACTATTCGTAACTGTGTTGAGCATCTCGCTTTCTTTCATTGCTATTCCTGTCTTGCAAGAACTGTTTAATTTACCGACAATTCAAGTTGGGGAAGGAGTTCGTTATTTCTTTCCAACATGGTCTTACCCTTTGCTGGTGATTGGCGGTATTTTGTTGTGGACGATATTCATGAATCTGGCACGTGGCATAGGTCAGTTACATGGACGAATGGCAAAGTCATTGCTGGTAACGGATTAAAGATAAAGTCCCGTTTCATGCGGGACTTTTATTTTTCCTCCGTCCGAAAAACCCTTTCCTCACTCAAAGCGGAATCTGATTACCCCTACGCTGAAGAAGATCACTGCAAACCCAAGCAGGACTCCCGCTTTAGGTAACACATCTGTTAATCCGCCACCGCGCAAGACCAAATCTAACATGCCCTGCATTGCCCACGTTGTGGGGAGAATCTTCACAGCGTTTTGTATTGCAGGTGGAAACAATTCCAGCGGATACCAACATCCGCCCATCAATGCGAAGACCATACCAAACATAATACTTAATCCGCTTGCCTGACCTTCGGTCTTGATAAAGGTTCCCATGGTGGTGCCGAACGCCGCCGCCGCAAGCGCGGATGCAAATAGAATGATGAACAAAGCCAAAGGCTCGCGTCCCCAATTCAGTTTCATCACAAGGATTCCAAACCCAACCAGTAACAGCATTTGGACAAGAGCCATTGCAACCTGACCAGAAATTGTCCCAAGCAGAAATGTTGCTTTACGTGAAGGTGTTGTGAGTAAGCGGCGTAATGTCCCTTGCTGGCGTTCGTAGGCGAATAACGCGGATATTCCAAATAATGGAATGAACACCCACGTGATCAACTGTCCTGCAGATGAATTGGCGCGCGGGTCGTAGTCAACTTGATCTTTTGTATTTCCTTCTACAACAGTCACGCGCTCGGGCGCATCTTTTTGAATATTTTGTGCGAGTTTCAGTGAACTCTCAAAATATGCCTGTTTCTCTGTTTCAGAAGCAAAAGCCTGTTTCGCCTCCCTTTGTTTGACTGCATTCTGCGCCGCGGAAATGGTACTGCTTACTTTGCGAATGGCGGTCAATACTGCCCGCTCTGCGATGGTCGCGTTGATGTTGTTGGGTTGTTGGAGTAATTCCACTTGAGCTGAACCACTCTGTAACTTTGCAATATCAGTTCCTGCGGGGATGATAAATACTGCATCTGCGCGACGATCATCGAATTGTTGTTGCGCCTTGGCATGTGGCACAACTTCCGGGCGGACAGAGGTTGAGCTTTCCAACTCATGAATGATCTGTTTTGAAATCGCGGTGTTTGCATCATCCACGACCAGTAACGAAATGCGTGGATCTTCGTTGCCCGAGGGTGGTCCACCTGCCAGCAGGAATGTGAAGACAATGGGCAAAATAATGAAGAACAGCAATTCCGAAGAACTTGCAAAACGGATGATGGCATCCTTCCAGGCGATGGCGAATATTTTTTTCATTTCTGCACCAATCCGTTCCTGCTGAATAACACAACCGAAATCCCAAACAATACCGCGCCCATAATGAGCAACGCCGTGATTGGTTCTGTCAGATTGTGGAGTGTGCCACCTAATGCAAGCGTTGTGAAACCGTCCAGTCCCCATGCATTGGGGGTGATCTTGCTCAAGGTTCGTATAAACGGCGATAGTTGGTCGAGATTAACAAAACTTCCGCCAAGAATGCCGAAGATCAGCATAACAGCGGAGCCTGTGCTTCCAACCTGTGCAGGGGTGCGTGCCAGTGCTGTAATCACCATGCCCCAACCTGCCGCGCCAAAGACAGCGGCAAGAATTAACACCGCAACGCCCAGTGTGTCGCCCCAATGCACACCGAAGAAGATCGAGCTTGCCAAGATTAATATCCCAACCTGGGCAACGCCCATGAAGAAAATGCCAAGTACTTTGCCGCCCAATATTTGAACTGTCTGTGTGGGCGAGATCATAAGACGCGGCAGAGTCCCTTGTGCACGTTCAGAGAGAATGGAACGTCCGCCGTAGGAGACGGTGTACATCAAGAACATCAACGCCATGCCAGGCGCAAAATAGGCGAGCAAATCAAATTGAACGGCATTGGCACCTTCGGTGTTTTTGTTGAGAGTGATGGCGGTGCTTTCGGTTTGGTCCACGTTTTGGAATGATGCTTGTGCTTCACTGCCAGCATTCTGCGGATTCACCAATCCGCTCGACATCAACTGAACAATGGATGTCAAGCCGCTCGTGCGTCCTTCTTCCACGCGTGAAACAAAATCATCTACGACGGCTTTGATGACACCAGCGCTCGTCGGGCTGGTGGGATTTGCATACACCTCAATTTTTACAGGTATGGGTTGAACATAATTTGGATCGAGCATTGTCTCTGCGGCAGGGATGATGCTGCGCGTGAACCCTGCTGGGATGATAACGGCGGCTGAGGCTTTGTTAGCGTCTATTACTTGGCGAGCAGCTTCCGGGTTGGATGAAGTGGTGGGTTTCATCAAATCCGCCAGGTCTTTTGAATTGAACAAATCTTCGAGCGCGTTGCCCAGTTGGTCTTGATCCAAATTGACGATGACGACAGGAATATTAGAAAGCCCGCTTGCACGTCCGCTAAAGCGACCGGTAACGAAGCCCATACCGATGGTAAGCAGAAATGGCGCGAGCAACATAAATGTCAGCGCGGCGCGATCGCGGAACATGAGCCTGAGGTCTTTGATGCCGATGAGAAAAAGTTTTTTCATAGCTAATCTCTGAGTGCGCGACCTGTTAGATGCAGAAACACCGCTTCGAGATTTGGCTCACGAATATCAATGGAACGGATCTTGATGTTGCGCTCGTTGGCTTTCGTCACAACTGCTGCCAACACGGCTACTGCTTCATATGTAATCACGGAAACTGTATGGTCTGAAGGATTGGCTTCGAGGATATCTTTTACATCTTTAAGCGAATTTGCAAGCGCTCCTGAGTCATCGTTTTCGCCAACGTGTAGAATAAGCGTTTCTGTCTGCCCAACTTGTTTTGTAAGTTCAGCTTGTGTGCCGATAGCGATCAGCTCGCCGTGATCAATAATCCCAACACGATCGGAGAGTTCTTCAGCTTCTTCCATGTAATGAGTTGTGTACAAAACAGTCATGCCCTGCTTGTTGAGGTCTTTGACCGTATCGAGGATCGAACGGCGTGATTGCGGATCAATGCCGACAGTGGGCTCATCCATAAAAAGCAGACGCGGCTTGTGGAGAAGTCCCACGCCAATATTGACGCGACGCTTCATGCCTCCTGAATAGGTTTTGACTCGGTTTGTGGCTTTATCTGTCAAACCGATCTGCTCCAATACTTCATCGATGCGGCTGTTGAGTGCTTTGCCAGAAAGACCATACATCTGCCCCCAGAAAATTAAATTCTCGCGTGCGGTTAAGTCTTCATAAAGCGCAAGGTCTTGTGGCACAACACCGATCACCTGCTTGACCGCCATCGGGTCTTTGGAGATGGAATGTCCGCCGATGGTCGCATCACCAGAAGTAGGCGTATATAAAGTTGAGAGCATCGAGATGGTTGTGGCTTTGCCCGCGCCATTGGGCCCGAGTAGGCTGAATATTTCCCCTTCTTTGATGTCAAAGGATATGCCTTTAACCGCGGTGAAGTCACCGTATTGTTTAACCAGATCTTTTACTTCTAAAATAGATGGCATGTTACCTCCATGCAATTGATTATTATTCAGTTTACGAATAACTGGATGGAAAGTTGTCGATTATGCTAAGCGATTGTAACTCCTCAATATCTCTTTCAACTTATCATGTGGCAGCGCCTTAATGCTGACGCCTTTGTGCCCGGTAATATCCTCCGCCGCGACCATGGAATTAATGATGGCTTCCTCGGCGGCGTAGGCAGTTGAGAATAAGAGGGGATCAATGTGATCGTTGGTTATGGATTGCAGTATGGCGAGTCCTTTTTCATCGCCGCGAGCGGCGTGCATGTTGGCAGTTGAGAACGCGAAGAAGATATCGCCACTGCCATTGCCGCCGAGTCCGCCTGTGCGCGCCATCCCTAAAGATGCGCGTTTAGCTAATCGTTTGAGTTGATGGGGAAGCAGCGGTGCGTCCGTTGCGATGATGATAATGAGTGAGCCGCTATCCTGCACAAAGGGATTTTCACCGTTCGTCCAAATCGTATCGTCTTTGAGATGGGCACCCACAGGCGTACCAGCAATCGTCAATTGAAAGCGCCTGCCAAAGTTGGTTTGTACGAGCGCGCCCACGGTCCAGCCGCCCATGCTTTCGGGGAGTTTGCGCGAGGCGGTGCCCGTACCACCTTTGAATTCATAACATAACATGCCGGTCCCGCCACCGACATTACCCTCGGCAATCGGTCCGGATTTTGCTGAGTTCAATGCGGCTCTCACGTGCTCCGGCTTGACGAAGAACGCATTCATATCATTGAGCCAGCCATCGGCAGTCTCTGTCACGAGTGGACAAGACCAGCCTTGAAAGATCTTATCCTGTTCCACCTGCCATTGGATGATCGTATCGCGCACCGCCCCAACCGAATGTGTGTTTGTGATCCCAATCGGACCTTCGAGGAACCCACCTTCTTCAACCCAGGCAGAGCCGGTCATTTCTCCATTCCCGTTAAAAGGAAACCATGCCGCGAAAACGGGATCATGATTCGTTTGTCCGCGCGGGTGGATGATTGTGACACCTGTCCGTGCTGATTCGTTTTCAATGATGGTGGCATACCCAACGGTCACGCCTTGAACGTCTGTGATGGCGTTGTATGTTCCTGGTTTCCCCTCAAATGGAATCCCCAAATCGCGCGCGCGTGGTTTTGTCATTTTGACTCCTTTGCCAGCCCAACTAGTTGATTTGCGATACTTTGCATGATCTCATCCGGTGCGCCATCCACAGCTCTGGATTGAACGCGTGTGTCGATCTGGTCGTTGACATAGTCTACAACGACAAATTCTTCATGTGTGAGCGCAATCTCAGTAGTGAACCAATCCAATTTGCAGATGGAGGCGATCCGCTTTGTAATGTCGTGAAGCGAAGCAAGTTCGTATTTACTTTCTTCTGATGAGGTCACGCCTGAAAACACATGCGTAAGCGGATGCCACCAACACAGATAGGTTTTGCCAACCCCATAGAACACGCGGAACCAGGCGGGGCGTCCCTGAATGGTGCGGGGTGTAACGGTGGCTTGCAGCAAATATTTTTGTTCAGGGAACTGCATACGGGCACGCAGGATTTGGTCAAAAGAGAACGCGCCCAAGATCACGCCTTCGCCGCCGCCGCCATTCGATGGCTTGATAACGAATTGATTTCCAAGCGGAGTTAAATCCAAATGCGGCAGGGCCGGTTGTTTGAGAAACGGCGAGAGCAGAATTGTATAGGGTGTATGAATGCCCGCACTGATCAGTTCAAGGTGCATCGTGGCTTTGTCCTCCGACCATTTGGAAAGTTCGGGAGGATTGATGCGTTTTTTATCGTATTCCTTTGCCCAGTTGTTGATGGGTAGGAAGCGATCATCACCCTGGGAACGGTCGAGTAAGACGCTGAACGATTTTTCGCCTTTATAAAGCGCAGTGATGGATTCGAGTAAATTATCGGGAGTGATTTGCCAGAAAGTTAAATCCTGTTCGCGGCAGGCTTGTTCAACAAAGTGGACGAAGTCAATATCAAATTCCCAGTACCAGGGGAGGCATAGATCATACGGCATAAGACAATTATAAGAGTAGAAAGTAGAAAATAGTAAATCGCGGATAGTTAGTGTAAAATGGGCAAACTTGCCGGTTAACAAGATTCAATGCCGGCTTCTGAAAGGATAAATAGATGAGTACAGAAACGGTGCAGGATGGCGTGGTGGTTTCGATGGAGTACACGCTCCACGTGGACGGTGAAGAATTGGACACTTCGGAAGGACAGGGTCCCTTGCAATTTTTGGTTGGCTATGGCAATGTCATTTCTGGTTTGGAACAGGAAATGATGGGCATGAAGATCGGCGATAGTAAGGCTGTGGTTGTCCAGCCGGAAAATGGTTATGGTGAATTCGATGACGAGGCGTTTATCACTGTCCCACGCGATCAATTCCCCAAAGATATACCCGTAGAAGTGGATACAGAATTAACCGTCCGTGACGATGAAGGTCACACCCGTTATGCACGTGTTGATAATGTTGAGGGCGATACGGTCCGACTCGATTTCAATCATCCGTTGGCGGGCGCCGAGCTGCACTTCAATGTGAAAGTGGTGGCGCTACGTGAACCCAGCGAAGAAGAACTGGAACACGGACATGTTCATGAAGAAGGACATCATCACTAAGATGCAAAACATCCCGCCGACAAGCGGGATGTTTTTTTATGAGATGGATTCCTTCGCTTCTTTCCGACCGTGAAATTGACCAGCCTCCATCAACCATTGTCTGGCTGACGGAGGCTGTAATTACATCCTGCGAGGGCTTGGTCCACGCAAGATCGTAATTTCCTAATGTTGACCCAATGTTCCTAACGTTCTGACGCGCCGCTCGATTCTGTAAAAGACCCACGAGCCAAACCACAGCATCACAAACATGAACACAATGAGTAACAAAACTTCAGTGTTCAGTGGCAACAGTGTGTTGGTGTGCAATAGCCGGCCGCGTACGGCGTCAAAGCCATACGTCAACGGCAGCATCAGTGAAACAGAGATGAGCCAATAGGGCAGGGAACGAACCGGGAAGTTCGCACCGGAGAGTCCTTGTACGAGGAAACTGCTTACATCCACCAAGGTGTTCGCTTCACGCATCAATAACACGACTCCAGCAAACGCAAATCCAAATCCATATAACCCGATCAACATTGGGATCGCTGTGAGGAAAGCCGCTATTGCACTGCCAGTAGGGTGGAACCCAAATAATAAACCAGCAAGTACAAGCATAATCAGCGAGGTAACTGTTGTAGTCAGTAAGCTGGTTAGGGTTCTACCGATGAGAATATGTAGACGTGAAATGGGTGTGAGCCAGTTGGATTCGAGCACGCCAGAATCCATATCTTCTTTGAGCGCATAACCCATGCCCCAGAATACGGTGAGAATGAAATTGCTCAACGCGGTTCCCAGCAAAATATAGGACATGTAATCGCCTGAACCACTATATTGTGCAAAGCCGAGCGCCTGCCCATTCGTACTGAATGCCTGACCCATAAAATACACGGGTGTCACCCAGATAATGGGTTGAAAGATATTTGATACAGCATTCAACGGATAGCGCCAAAAAACTTTCTAGTCTTTGCGGGCGATCACATACAAGGCGCGCAGTTTGGTGGCGAAAGATGGTTGGGAGAGAAGTTGTGTGTCCATCGTCTGCTCCTAATATTGTCCGATGGCGCCGGTCTGACGTGCGCGCCGTTCCATCCACAAGAAAGTGAAATAGCCAACGATCAGCCAAAAGGCTCCAAATAATAGTAATGGTATCAAGTCGGAACTTAGTTCTGCAATGCCTGCGTTCGAGAATGCCGCTGCGCGCATCGCATGGATCAAATAACTTTGCGGCATCCATTTCGCAACGGCTTGCATCCAACCTGGCAGAAGCGAGATCGGAAAGGTAATGCCGCAGAAGATCATCACCAATCCACGGATGAGGAAGACGAACGCATTAGCCTCCTTGACCGTGATCACAAGGCTGGCAAATGCAAATCCTAAACCATAAATGGCTGGGATTGCTGTAATCATAGTTAATGCAATCATCCACACACTGCCATGTAGTTTGACGCCAAAGATAAAACCAAATTCAACCGCGGTGATCAAAACGAACATCGCCATCGAAATGATCTGCGGACCTGTATGCCCAAGTAAATACGAAAAGCGCCAGGTGGGGGAAAGCCAGTTCGATTCGAGGGTGCCGCGCATTTGCTCATTGCGTAGCGCAAATCCTACATCCCAGAGCACAATGTTTTGCCACATCCAGACTGTCGTGCCGATCACGACGTAACCGATGAAGTCTGTTGCGCCGGTTAGTTTGGTAAATACTGCGAGTCCGCTTCCATCTACGCCGGAGAGGGCGCGGCCCGTTAGGATGTACATCATCGGGAAGATCAGGGGCCATATTAATAAAGCGATGATCCAGGATGGATAGCGGCTGAAGATTGCCCATTCCCGGCGCAGGATTGCACGGAACGCACGAATATTGGAGAGAAGTCCGCGTTGCCCAAGTGATTGTGGAGTTAAGGATGTTTCCATAATTGTCTCCTAATCGCGCAATGCTTTGCCTGTCAGATGGATAAACACATCTTCCAGCGATGGTTTGACGATATTCATGTTAACCAGCCGCGTGCCATTGCCACTAATGTGTTCCACAATGCGCGGGATGGCAGTGCGACTGTTCTGCGCTTGCATGTTTACTTCCCACAAGTCGGCTTCACCTTGCTGACGTGACATCAAATTCTCGATGCCGTAGATGCTTTTGATTTTGTCGCCGATCTCCTCATGCCAGCCTGTAACTTCAAGCTTGATCACTTCCTTTTGTTCGATACGATGCTTGAGTCCTGTCGGTGTATCAAGCGCGATGACTTTGCCTGTATCAATGATGCCGATGCGGTCGGAGAGTTGGTCGGCTTCTTCCATGTAGTGAGTCGTCAGCAGGATGGTATGGCCCTCTTGCTTCAGTTCAGCGATCAGCTCCCTTAAACGCCGGGCAGCTTGGGGGTCGAGTCCGAGCGTGGGTTCATCCAAAAGAAGAATAGGCGGACGAGCAAGCAAAGTTTTGGCAATCGCAACGCGTTGGCGCATCCCAGTTGAATATTTTTCTACGAGTTCATTGGCGCGATCTTTGAGTTCCATTCTTTCGATGAGTTCTTCGACCCGCTTCTTTGCAATAGGTTGGGGGATGTGATAAAGCGCGGCAAAATATTCGAGGTTTTCGCGCCCGCTGAGTTTCCAGTAAATACTGCGTTCGCCTGCCAGTAACGTGCCGAGGCTGCGCCGCACGTCATTTGCCTGTTTGATAATATCGTAGCCATTCACATGTGCTGTGCCGCTGGTGGGTTCGAGCAACGTGCAAAGCATCCGAATCGTAGTAGACTTGCCCGCGCCGTTTGGACCAAGCAAGCCAAATATTTCACCGCGCTGGATTTGTAGATCGACGCCGTCGACGGCCGTGAACAGAGCTTTCGGTTCCTTCTTCCAAAACTGCCAGCGCTTCTTTTTTGGACTTGAGGCTGATTCGCCTTCGATTTTTTTGTCGCCAGTTCCGGGCCGGGCAGGGAACTTCTTAACTAATTGGGTGGCTACAATCGCAAAATCAGACATAGCTTACTCCTTTTTGAATTGGCCTCAATAAAACAAAGTTTCTATTCAATATAATTTCATTTTCTTGTTTATTTATTCAAATATTACAATAAACAATTCAATATGTCAATAGTAAAATTAAAAATCACAAACTTTACTTTGAGAAAACGAAAACCTCCGCCAAAACTGGCGGAGGCTACGATACTTACATTGTAAAACTTGCTGCTAGGGTACAGACGGGACAGACCTGCCCTGTGGATAGATCAAATAAACCGTTCCGCCCGAGGATGTCAGCCAGAGAGGTTCGAACTCTGAGCGTAGGTAAGTGCGTGTCACCTCTGCATCGCTGGCAGCAGCTGGATCATTGATAATGGGATTCCCCGCAGCATCAAACCCAACCAACACGAGCAAATGCCCGGCCGTAGACGCCACCGAGGCACCCGTCAAATCCTTTTTGCCCCAAGCAATGGACATTACCACCGGAACTCCAGCAGCCACATATTCCTCCGCACGCTCCAAATTGGTGAAGCGTGCCACATAGGCTTCATAATCTTGTGTCGCAGCGTAAGCGGTATTGAAGGGCCAGTTACCATGACCATCGTAGATCCAGTCGTATACGCCGCTGACCGCAGCACGCACACGTGGTTCGCAAGGACCAGTATCGTTAGTCCAATATCCTAAAACCATCGAAGTGGATGTGGGGCTGCACCACACTTCGCCGCCATCAAGATAGACCATCTGTGAACATTCCGGTACATTGATGAATGTGTTCCAAAGGGCTGGGTTTCCTACGGATGCAGTGGCTGAAGATGGTGCATTTAATGAATACGCCACTGAAGCATTTCGAACACTTGCTACAGCAGTTCCATTGGTACTGAAAAGGCGCAGTTTAAGTTGGAAGGTATTGGTTGTTAACTTTTTGCTCAAAGACACAAAAGTGTCTGTATAAACTGTACCATTAGTATCACTCTGACCATTTACAGAATGACGCGCAATCGTTGAAGTATCTGAAGCCCAAATACCCAGCGTATACCACTTCGTCCAGGTCGCGTCATATTGCGCCCGGAATTGAACCTCGATCCATGAACCCGCGGGTGTTGCAGCATTCCATGACGCGATCGCTTCTTTGTAACTGAATGGAGTTGTAATAATTGGGCTAGTGGCTTCACCTACAAAGAACGAACCACCATTGTAGTAATTTCTGCCATTATATGCACCCAGCGTATATGGGTCTGTACCTGCCGAAGCCGTGGCTTGCTGAAATTCAAGTTCGTGACTAGCGTTCAAATGCACCCCGCTCAACGACCAACCTGTGAAGCCATTATCTGCAGCCCGCCAACGGATAAATCCGGTTTGATACACACCACCTCCGCTTTTTGCTGCTGCGGCTGGGGCTAGGGTCGCCATGATCAACAAGATCGATACCAAACGTGCCGTGCTAAATATCGTTCGCTTCATCGTGCATTCTCCTCAATATATAAGATGTTTTTCTTTCGATAAAAACGAATCGGATTTTCTATACGCGGCTGACCTCCTTGTTTGATACAGAATGACTGCGCTTATTGAAACACCGGATTTATCAAACCGCTTCGCACTTAGCAGGAAACAGATTCTGTTTCAATTAAGGGCCCGGCCATGGAATCTCCACTGGTCCTCCATAACCATGTTTTTCCTGAACATAAACGTCCCCATGCGAAGGGACATCGCATCCCGTTTCATCATT
>Ga0209131_1002077_pt1 | contig 13737 bp, 13 predicted proteins | sample GraSoi_2013_40cm_FD_185826 | JGI IMG/M metagenome (GOLD analysis project Ga0209131, IMG submission 185826) | Grasslands soil microbial communities from the Angelo Coastal Reserve, California, USA - Sample 9_17_2013_40cm (SPAdes) (version 2) | ecosystem: Environmental > Terrestrial > Soil >...
CCGGCTACGCGCAATCCGACCTGGACAAGATCGCGCTGCGTCCAAATCAACGCCCGCGAAAAACCTTAGGTTTTCAGACTCCTGCGGGTAAACTTCGCGCTGTAAGCGGCCCCGTTTACTCGCCACACGGCGTCAACACCGCCGCGCGTCATGTGCCTCACTGAGAGGCACACACAAATCGAACAAGGAGAGTATCCAATGAAACCCAACCTCATGTTGACCATCGCGTCTCTGCTCTCGATCCTCTTGCTGACGCTTCACATTACGGACGACATCGTCCGTGGGATATCGAAGGCCGAGCCCTCAAACATTGCGTTGACCGTTCTCGTGGTATTGCTGTACGGGACGCTGGTGCTCGCCGAACGGCGATCGGGGTACGTCATCATGCTGCTCGTCGGGTTGTTCGCGGCAGGCATGCCCGTCATCCACATGAGGGGGGCACATTACGGCGAGATCGCCAAGTCCACCGGCGGCTTCTTCTTCGTCTGGACACTCTGGGCGCTCGGCGGGCTCGGGGGCTTCACCTTCATCCTCTCGGCGCGCGGACTGTGGAGTCTGCGACGGGGCCAGTCCCGGTAGTCCAACAACCCGGGTGCTCAGTATGCCGCCCTTGCGTGTGAGTGTTTTGAACCTTCCTAAGGGCGTGGCTTGAGTCACGACGCGGTCAGGGCATCTGAGCAAGAACGGCAACGTCGAACTTTGCATAGTACTTCTTCACATCGCTGGCCCCGTACTTTTCGCGGAATTTCTTAACCACGGACGAGACCTCTGCGGCATCCGTGATTGGAACGGCCTGAAGTTTCGCTTCTGCGCTGTGCGCGTCGATCTGAATCGACGGGTTCTTCAGCACGTTCTTGTACCACTGTGTATCCGAACCTTGCACGGGCAGCAGGTAAAGCTTCTCGCCTTCCAATACGAACCAGACTGGAATGGAAATCGTGCGTCCTGAATTCCTGCCACTCACACTAAGTTTGATTTCGCGAAATCGGGAAAGGCGGTCTTTTAGAGTATCGTTCCGCGCTGGCATGTGCACCTCCTGCGGCAACTTCACGAACGATGATGGTAGCGCAGGACGCCGAAAATGGGTTTAAGATAGGGGCATGCAAAACTGGCGAGATCGAATTAGCGTGAATCCGGCCGTTTGCCATGGCCGAGCGTGCATCCGGGGAACACGCGTGATGGTTTCCGCCATAGTTGACAACGTTGCCGCTGGCGTTCCGCGCGACGAGATTTTGCGGAGCTACCCGACGTTGAAGGATGCGGATATCGAGGCCGCCCTGGCATACGCCGCTGAGTTGGCGCGGGAGGGAACCGCGGACCTGCCGCTGGAAACCAGAGCTTGAAGTTCAAAGTTGACGAAAACCTGCCGACGGAACACGCCGCGATGCTTCAAGATGCGGGCCACGAGGCGGACACAGTCGCGGATCAAAAGCTGACTGGCTCGGACGATTCGGTGCTATTCGAACGGTGCCAGGCAGAGGGCAGAATCCTCCTGACGTTGGATTTGGATTTCGGCAATGTTCAGGCCTATCCCCCAAGACCCCATTCAGGGATTGTTGTATTTCGTTCAAACACTCAAGACAAGCCGACGCTAATTGCCCTGCTTAACCTGAATTCCGAAATTGAATAGCACTGTTTTGCCCTAACTCGGTTAAGTTTCAGTTGGTTGAAAGAAACGCCGAGGAGGACAAAACAGTGCACTGGAAAATTACCGCCCTTTGGGGCGGAAAGAAAGTGGAATTGCGCGAGACGCAGCGAGCGGTGACCCCGTTTGGTGGTTTGGTGGTGTTCTTCGAGTTTCTGCGGCAGGTAGGGTATCGCGAAGCCGTGAGCAAGTATCTACCGTTTCGTCTCACTTCCCCCAACGCCATCGATCCAGTGGAGACCTTTACCGCATTTTTGCTCTCGGTGGTGGCCGGAGCACGGCGGTTCGCGCACACGAGCTTACTGCGTGCCGATGTGGCCTTGCACGCCGTGCTGGGGATCTCGCGCTTTCCCGTCGACGACACCATTCGCAACCTGTTCAAGCGCTTCGGTCAGGGACAGTGCCAGCGTTTTTTCTCCGGCTTGTGGAGTTGGCAGCTGGAGCGGCTTCCGGGATGTTCGGCGGGATATAGTCTGGATTTGGATTCCACGGTGTTTGAACGCTACGGCCGTCACAATCGCCGGGCGGACATGGAAAATCGCATCGCCGAACTGAAACACGATTTGGGCGCCGATGATTTTTGCTTGCAGGAGTTTTTTGCTACCGAAGCAGCCTTCCGCAGCATCCTGCTGCTGTTCAATCTGCTTGGAGAATTCCAGCGCGCCAGTGGCTTTAGCACCTACCGCCAACCGGCCACGTTGCGCGCTCAAGTTTTCCTTTGCGGTGCTTTGCTCGGCCGGGCCGGTCACCGCTTGGTCCTGCACCTGTCCGCCTCCTGGGGCGGCCGGTGTTCCAACTTCGCCGAAGTTGAATCCTGCACCCGCAACCTGAACCCAAAATCGACCGAGGAGCCCTTACGAAAATCCCTTCAACTTCGGAATTCAGGCTTAAACGACTACTCCCCGTCTTCAAGAATCGATCACCTAAACAACAGCTCTGGATTGTGGAGCACGACCGCATCCGTTATCGGGAAGATTAACGACCCTCTAAAAAATGTGGACCTCGCGAGCCGTCATTTCGGCGGTGTAAGAGCGAAATCCTTTAGGAAGGCGTCCAGCCGGAGGAATTTGCGGCCGAGGGCGCCGCTGTACGCGGACCACTCGGGTTCACCGGAGTCGATAGCGAGGGCGGCGCGGGCGGCGGCAAGTTTCGAATCGAGATCGTCGAGATAGTGGAACACAAGGGCTTCGCGGATCATGGGGAGCTTGGGCGAGCCGAATTCGTATTGGCCGTGATGGCTGATGAGAAGATGCTGGACGACGGTTTTCAAGTTGGCGGGGAAACCTTCGATGGCGTCCATGGCTTTGGAGACGGTTTCAAATTCCATCATGATGTGGCCGAGGAGCTGGCCTTCCACGGTGTAGCTGATGGCGCGTTCGTAACAGAGTTCGTCGAGCTTCCCCACGTCGTGGAGAATCGCGGCGGTGAGGAGAAGATCGACGTCGAGTTCGGGATAATGCGCAGCAGCTTGCTTCGCGAGGCCGCACAAACTGAGAACGTGCTCGATAAGGCCGCCGAGATAAGCGTGATGCATGACTTTGGCGGCGGGAGCGCGCTTGTACTTCGCGGCGATGGTTGGATTCGAGATAATTCCCGTGACGAGTTTGTTCAGCCAGGGATTGGCGATGGAAGCTGCAAATTCCTGGAGCTGCGCGAAGAGTTTTTCAACATTTTCCTTCGTATGAGGGAGAAAGTCGGCGAGGTCGATTTCTTCCGGTTTCGCGAGCCGAAGCTGCAGGAGCGCAAGCTGCGGCCGGTTGCGGTAGATTTCGACGCGCGCGTTCACCTTGACGAAATCGTCGCGGTTGATGTTTTTCACCGCAACGTCGAATTGGTCCCACATGCGCGCTTCGATCGTGCCGCTGCGGTCGCCGAGTTCGAGGCGCAAATATTGTTTCCCCTCACGCGTGTTGCGAATCTCTTTTTCGTGAACAAGAAAAAACGTAGTAATGGATTGCTCGGAGTTGAGATCGGAAACGAGCGGCGTCTTCATGTGGCGGATGCCGAGCCGGAGCGCTTCCCGAAGAGCAGGAATTTCTTGTGGCTTTTCTTGCTCTTGGTCGCTTCGGGCGTAGCGCTGACTTCCTGAATCTCGGAGCCTCCGCCACCGGCGATGTCCTGAAAGCCGGGTTTGATCACCACGTAGCTCTGCTCGCGCAAGGTCTTGAGATACTCGCGCATCGCCGGCTCCATGCGGCCGCTGTAGAGCTTGTCCATGATTTCATTTTTGACTTTGGGGAGCGATTGCTCGCCTTCGTCGTAGTGCTCGAGGACTTGCAGAACCAGGTAGCCCTGCCTGGTTTCCATGACGTCCGTCAGTTGATTGCGTTTCATCTGGAAGACTTTGTCCTCGAGTTCCTTCGAAAGCTCTCCGCGCTTGTAAATGCCGAGGAAGCCTCCCTGGCTTTTGGTGCTGCCATCGGAAAGACGCTTGGCAATTTCGCCGAAGTCTTCGCCGTCCTGGACGCGCTTGAGGGCGGTCTCCGCCTTCTTCTTCAGGTCGGGGAGCTCTTCCGGCCTCTTCCCTTCCGTGCTAACGACGATCTCGCGCAACGCCACCTGCTCGGGACGCACAAATTCAGATTTGTGCGCTTCGTAATACTTCGTAACTTCCTCGTCGCCGATGGTGATATGCGAGCCGACCTCGCTGCTGATGACGTGCTGGGTAAGCAGCGTGCTACGAATGTTGTTCTTGAAATCTTCCCAGTTCATTCCTTGGCTGGAGACGGCCTTTTCAAGCTCCTCCATGCTGCCCAGCTTGTTTTCGGTGCGGATGGAGTCGAGTCTTTTGATGAGCTCCGGCTCCACGCTCACGCCCATGTCCTTGGCGCGCTGAACCAGAAGAGATTGATCAACGAGATCACGCAAGGTGTGTTTTTGGCGGTCTTCGATGTTGGCCTGCAATTGTTCCGGGGTGCAACGGTTCTGACACTCGGACTTGGCGTCTTCCTGAGCGCTGAGGCGTGCTTTCTCGTATTCGGAGCGGGTAATGATTTCATTGTTGACGCGAGCGATGATTTCCTCAACGGTTTTGCCGGTATCCGGATTGACCGGTTTCGGAGCGGCAGGCTTCACGGGCTTTTCGGATTTCGCGTCGGGGGCGGCCATTCCCGGCTTTTCAAGAGTCGGCGCGGGCGCCGGTTTCGGCTGAGAACCCTGCGGCTGATCCTGCGCCGCGAGCGGCAGTGCAGCGCAGAGCGCCGCGATGACTACTAGATTTCGCATCAATTCCCTCACGTCTAAAGTTTAGCCCTGCCCCTGAAGGCCGAGCAATACGTTTCTCAAAGCAGCGGGGATCGATTCTCCCCGTTTCACTTCCATCCAGAGCACGCCGCCGGGGTCGAGTTTGATGCCCGTACGAGAGCGTACCACGGAGACCAGCTTGGCAGGGTCCAAGGTCGTTTCGGGATGGAAGCGGACGGCAATGCGAGTTCCCTGTCGCTCGACGGCGGAGATCCGCAGGCGCTCACACATGGATTTGAGGGCGGCGTACTCCAAAAGGTTTTCCACGGAGGATGGCGGTTTACCGAAGCGGTCTTCCAGCTCCTTTCGAACGTCCTGCTTATCAGCTTCGGAGGCGATCGAGGAGACGCGCTTGTAGGTGCGCAGGCGCAGGTTTTCGCTGGGAATGTAATCCTGCGGGATTCGAACGTCAAAGCCGAGGTTGAGGGTGGTGCGAAGGTCAGGAGCGACTTCTTCGCCCTTGAGTTTCGAAACTGCGCGTTCCAACATTTGACAGTACATGTCGAAGCCGATGGCTTCGATATGGCCGTGCTGCTGGCGGCCGAGCATGTTGCCGGCGCCGCGAAGTTCAAGGTCGAGGGCGGCGATACGGAAACCGGCGCCTAGTTCGCTGAACTCCTTCATGGCGGCGAGGCGCTTGCGAGCGATGTCGGAGAGCGAAGTGTCCGGGGGGACGAGGAGATAGGCGTAGGCGCGCTGAGCGGAACGACCGACGCGGCCACGCAGTTGGTAGAGTTCGGCGAGGCCGAGGCGGTCGGCGCGGTTGATCAAAATGGTGTTGGCGCGGGGAATGTCCAGTCCGTTTTCGACGATGGTGGTGGCGACGAGCACGTCGGCTTCATCGCGGATGAATTTCAGCATAACGCTTTCGAGTTCTTTTTCGGCCATTTGGCCGTGAGCAACGACAAGGCGTGCTTTCGGCACCAATTTCTGCACCATGGCTCCGAGCGAATAGATGGATTCGACGCGATTGTGGATGAAGAAGACCTGGCCGTCGCGGGCGAGTTCGGTTTCGATGGCGGTTTGGACGAGCTCTTCCTGGAAGGGAGCGACGACGGTTTGAATAGCCAGACGATCGCGCGGAGGCGTTTCGATGACGGACATGTCGCGAAGGCCGACGAGCGACATGTGGAGAGTGCGCGGGATGGGAGTCGCGGAGAGAGCGAGCGCGTCCACATTCTTGCGCATTTCCTTGAGGCGTTCTTTGTGGGCGACGCCGAAGCGCTGCTCTTCGTCAACGATGAGAAGGCCGAGGTCGGCGAATTTGACGTCTTTCGAGAGCAGCCGATGAGTACCGATAACCACATCGACCTTGCCTGATTCCAGATCCGCGAGAATCTTTTTCTGCTCCGCGGTGCTGCGAAAGCGGCTGAGCATTTCGATGCGCGCGGGGAAAGCGGCAAAGCGTTTCTTGAAGGTTTCAAAATGCTGGAAAGTTAGAACCGTGGTGGGCGCGAGGATGGCGACCTGTTTGTTGTCCACGACAGTTTTGAAGGCCGCGCGCATGGCGACTTCCGTCTTGCCGTAGCCGACGTCGCCGCAAAGGAGGCGGTCCATGGGCTCAGCGCGCTCCATGTCGCGCTTGATGTCGCTGATGGCGGTGATCTGGTCGGTGGTTTCCTCAAATTCGAAAGCGTCCTCGAATTCGCGCTGGAAATTGCCGTCAGGAGAAAAGGCAAACCCCTCGGTGGTTTTGCGCTGCGCGTAGAGAGCGAGAAGCTGGTCGGCCATGTCTTCGACGGACTTGCGCACGCGTGTTTTGCGCGCGTTCCAGATAGTGCCGCCGAGTTTGTCGAGCGGCGGATGCGTGCTTTCGAGGACGCGATAGCTTTGAACAAGGTCCATGCGTTCGAGAGGAACGTAGAGGCGAGCGTCGTCGGCATACTTCAGCAGCATGAACTCGCCGCTGTGGCCGCCGGACTCAATCTGACGAAGTCCCTCGAACTGGCCGATGCCGTGATCCACATGGACGACGTAGTCGCCGGGCTTCAGTTCGGCGAAATCACCGAAGAAACCGGAAGTGCGAATTTTGCGGCTGGGCCGCTCGACAGTGGGAGTGACGTCGAAGAGATCGGCGTGGCCGAAAAGCGTAAGACGAGCGTCTGGAAACGTGACGCCTTCGGCGAAGGGGGCGCGAATCAGCAACATCGCCGCGGATTCTTGCGCGCCTTCGGCGGTGAAGCCGGCGGCGGCGTCCTCGGATTCGCCGAGGACATAGGGCACTTCATATTCGCGGCAGATGTCGGCGAAGCGCTCGATTTCGCCAGTGCTGGCGGCGGTCAAGAACACGGTTCCGCCGGATTCGAGCTGGGACTTCACGTCTGCCATGCAGGCGACGACATCGCCATGAAAACGCGCGCTGGGGCGAGAAGAAAGTTCAAACTGCGGTGTGGAACCGATGCCCAGAGCGAGCTGCTCGACATGAATCTGCGACGTTTTTTCGAGGGCGGCGGCGAATTCCGCTTCGGACCAGAAATACTGAGAGGCTGCGGGTGAGTTGGCATGTCCGTGACGCTCGTAATTCTCAGTGGCGGCCGTGAGATGTTTTTCCGCAGCTTCATGCAAGGTTTGCGGTTCGTCGAGGAACACGATCGGCCGCAGCGAACTTTCCGCCAGTTCAAAGAGTGTGCTGGTGCCCGGTTCGCCAGAGGAGCCAAAGTAGGATGGCGTTTCCCAAGCGGCGTTGTTCAAATCGGATTTTTCCGGCGGCGGCACGGACCATTCCGTCAAAGGGAGCAGCGTGGTGCGTTGAACGGGCGCGATGGAGCGCTGTGTTCGGGCATCAAATTCGCGGACGGATTCGACGGTGTCGCCAAGCAGTTCGATGCGGACGGGGCGGGCGGCCTCGGGAGAAAAGACATCAATGATGCCGCCGCGCACAGCGAATTGGCCGGGGAGTTCTACCATTTCAGTTCGCGTGTAGCCCACGGAACCGAGATGGGTGATCAATTCGTCGTGAGGAATCTCAGTGTCTTTTGTCAGCGTCCGCGTGAGGTAGAGATACGCTGCGGGATCCAGATAACGCCAAAGGGCGGCGGCGACAGGGGCGATTACCAAGGAAATTTGGCCGTCCGCGATGCGAAAGAGCGTGGCCGCGCGCCGTTCGAGAATGTCCGCGTGGGGACTCTGCGATTCCCAGGGAAGCCGGTCGAAGGCGGGGAGAGTGGCGACGCCGCCCGTTGCCCCCGGAAAAATACCACCGAAGAAGCGCAGCGTTTCCGCGAGAGATTCGGCGCGGCGATTGGAGGCAGTGACGAAGAATGCGGGACGCCGCAGCTCATGCGTTAAATAGGCGGCGACGAGGGCCTTTGCGACGTCGTGCAGGCCGTTGATGGAAATGTGGCTTGCGCCGGAGCGGAGAGCGGCCAGCGCGCCCTCCATCGCCGCATGGCGAAGCAAGGCCTCCAATCTTTCGCGGACGGCAGGAAGTATCATGCGTGGTTGGTCAGGATTCCGCGCGAGAGGCGCGCGCCCCTTTAGGCTGAGGCTTCTCGCCGAAGCCTTCACGAATTTTCCGCAGAATTGCAGACGTCGAATAGCCGGGGACGACGGGAATAGAGACAACGCGGCCGCCGGCAGCTTCCACTTCCTCGCGGCCAATGATTTGGTCGCCGGGCCAATCGCCCCCTTTGACGAGGACGTCGGGGAGCAGACGCGCGATGACCTCGCGCGGCGTCAAATCGTCGAAGATCACGACGGCGTCCACGGATTCCAAAGCGGCGAGAATTTCGGCGCGCTCGGACTCGGCGATAACGGGCCGCCCTTGGCCTTTCAATTGACGTACGCTCGAGTCGCTGTTCAACCCAACGATCAGCGCATCGCCCAACGCGCGGGCCAGTTCCAGGCTGCGAATATGGCCGGGATGAAGCAGGTCGAAGCAGCCGTTGGTGAAAACGACGCGGCGGCCGTTGCGTTTCTCGCGGCCAAACTGCGCAATCGCTTCCTCAAGCGTCAGGACTGCTGAATTCAAGGGGTCTCCATGCGAGCCGGAAAACTACAAAGTAATATCCGCGAAGGGCTAGTTTAACACGCGCAGGAGGACCGGCGCCCGCGGGCCGGGAGCGGGGTGGTGGGTCAGTCTCCGATTACTCGACCAGTAGTTGTGTGTTCTGGAAGATTGCACTCTAATTCCTCAGCTGAAAAACGACCTCAACCACCGTATCGACCTCAATCGCCTGTCCATTCAACAGCGTTGGTTCGTATTTCCACTGCTTAACAGCCTTGATCGCAGACTCCACCAGCTGCGGATCACCGCTCACGACATCCAACTGCCGCACGCTCCCATCCTTCGCGAGGATCACATGCAGTTTCACCGTCCCCTGAATTCCGGCCACCTTTGCCTGCACGGGATATTCCGGGTTGACTCGATTCAGGAGCTTTGGTGCTTGGACATTTCCGCCAATCCGAACCCTAATAGCGGGTGCCGTACTCAGCGCCTCCATCAACTTGAAGTCGACAGTAGTCTCTGCACCAACGGGCTAGTCAAGTCTGGTAAACGCGGCATCAACCGGAGAAGTCCCAGTACGTCAGATGTCCGATCACATGACTCATCAGGAGTTGGCAACTTCTTCCAAGGCATTTGGGGTCCAAAGATTCCGGTTTGCCGACAACTGTCCCAGAACCTCGTCTTCACACTTCACAGAACCAGCTTGCAGAGGTATCGTGGATCGAATTGCGCTACTTTCGGAAGGAGGGTGGGATGCATTTTCAAAGACGCCAACTGCTTCGAACGCTGTCATTTGCTTTCGGGTCGAGCTTCATCTGGAATCGGAACCAACTCGGCATCGCTGCGCAGACAGCCATACAGCCAAAGGTCTCTCCTCCTCCTGCGGGGGCCGCTGTCCGCGATGGGATCGCTGGAGGAACGGAAATGGAAAAAGTGACCGGAATCGGAGGATTCTTCTTCCGAGCCAAAGATCCGAAAGCGCTGGGGCTTTGGTACCAGCAACACCTGGGAGTCTCGGTCATACCCACGAGCTACGGGGAATCCCCTTGGCAGCAAGAGGCCGGACCCACCGCTTTCGCTCCATTCAAAGAGACGAGCGACTATTTCGGGGATACCCAGAAAGTCTGGATGCTGAACTTTCGAGTCCGGGATCTCGACAAAATGGCGGCCCAGCTACAAGCCGCTGGAATGGAGGTCAAGATGGACCCGCAGTCTTATCCCAACGGCCGGTTTGCCCGCGTGCATGACCCTGAGGGAAATCCGATCGAATTGTGGCAGCCTAAGGTTCCAGACACCAAAGGCTAGGTTGTAAAGCAGTTCAGGACTGTTTCTGGATTTCTCCTGGGTTACGGGCCACTCGGAAGTAATTCCACTTGCCTGAAAGGTCGGATAATCCGAAACTGACCGACTACTAACGGCGGGCGATGAAATCACGGCAGGCGGTCCGGGCGATTGCGGGAGTTCTACTTTGCGGCGCAGGGTTGTGGCTTGCCCTGCCGACGCCTTACCGCGAGCGGACGTTTCTCATCGACGCTGGCGGCTGCCGACTGGAAACTACCATCGTGGAAAAACCGGGGGGAGCGGCGCAGGGCTCCGTCGTGCTGTTTCACGGAATTTCCGCAAATAAGAAAATCATGTCGTACTTCGCGCGGGGTCTTGCCGAGCAGGGCCTTCGCGTCTACGTTCCAGATTTGCCGGGACACGGACGCACGCCGGGGCCGTTTTCTCCTGCGCGAGCGGAACAGTGCGGTGAGGCGCTTCTGCGAGAACTTCTTTCGCGCGGAGCGGTCGATCCCGCTCGCACGATTCTCGCTGGACATTCGATGGGTGGCGCAATTGGCGAGCGCGTCGCCTCTCGTGTTCCCGTTGCGGGCTTGATCGCTATTTCGCCGGCGCCGATGCGAGCAGCACACGGAGTCACGGCCGAAAAACTGCTTTTCAACGATCCCCCGGACCTGCCGCCAAATTCTCTCGTGATAGTTGGCTCCCTCGAACTCGAGTCGATGCGTGGCAATGCCGCCGACGTGGTGGCCTCGCGAGGCGAGGGAACTGTGAAGTACATCGAGATCCCTGGCGCATCGCACGTCAGCGTGCTTTTCAGCAGTATCGCCATGCGAGCTTCGCAAGAATGGTCAGCGCAAGTCCTGCATTTGCCTCCCACCAGAGTATTGCCCTCGCACCGGCCACTCATCGGGGCGCTGGCGGGCTTCGTGGGGATCCTGATGATTGCAGGACCATTTCTTCGGGAAACGGCAGGGAAAAACAGAAGCGAAGAAATCGCCACGACCCCCGCGGTCATCGGCATGCCGCGGCTTTCTCTGGAATTTGGAGCGGGATCGCTGCTGATCGTGTTTCTTTTGCGGTTCTGGATTCCTTTGAAGGCGATCGGACTCTTTCAGGGTGACTATCTAGCCAGCTTCCTGCTTCTCTTTGGGGCTTTGCTGCTGGTGGCCCATGGGAGCCGCGTGCGTTCCGCACTCTCGAACATCCCTCGTCGTCACCTGCTGGCGGGGGGATTTGCCGGAATCGTGCTGCTACTGATTACCACGACATGGTTCGACTTGATGTTTTACGAAGCCTGGCTGACTGCGGCAAAGTGGGCGCGTTTCCCGTTTCTCTTGGCGGTCTTGCTTCCCTACCACTTTGCCGAAGAAACGCTCCTTGGTCCCGTGGAGAACGGGAAAAAATGGCGCAGATTAGCGCGAGCCCTGACTTTACGGCTCATCTCGTGGGGAGCGCTCATGGCTGGCGTCCTGATTCTGCACAACGGAGAGATTCTGATGGGCCTCCTTTCGCTGTATATGGGAGTGTTCAATTTGGTACAGCGGAGCGGCATGAACATCGTGCGAAATGAAACCGGCTCGGCAGCAGCGGCGGCGCTATTCGGTGCTATACTCCAGGCGGGCTTTTGCCTGGTGATCTTTCCCCTCACCTAGCGCCCCATCACGATAGGACCAATCACCAAGGGACCTCATGACAGAGGTTCCCGGCGCGCGAACACGACTGAAAGCGCGCAGCGAGACACGACCATGGCCCAGATAGCAATCGTCGGCGGCGGACCGTCCGGCGCAATGTGCGGTGAGCAACTCGCGCGCGCGGGCCACCAGGTTCATCTTTTTGATGAGCACCTGGCTTGGGAAAAACCCTGTGGCGGCGGATTGACGCACAAAGCCATTCAGTGCTTCCCTTTCCTGCTTGATAATTCCTATCCCAAAAAACTGGTGAATTCCGTCGAGCTGATCAGCAGCGAGGAGCAGCATGCCACGCTCGAAATGCCCCACCCGATCGTGATCTATTCGCGCACGGTGCTGAACGGCATGCTCCTGGATCGCGCGCGGGATGCGGGCTGCAAGGTGCAGCGGTCGCGCGTAATGAGCGTGGACACGACTACGCCGAAGCCGCGCTACTGCGTGGATGGCGAATGGCAAGAAGCTGATTTTTTGGTTCTTGCGGCCGGCGCGCGCAACCAGCTGGTTCCTGAAACACGGGCATTGCAACGGGACGAGTTGGAGATGACGCAGGGTTACTTCGTGCCACAGACCAGCGACTCCATCACGATCAAATTTCTGCCTCATTTCGAGGGATACATCTGGTCGTTTCCGCGGTGCGATCATCTCTCGGTTGGAATTTGCGGGAGTATGTCCTCACACACCAGCACGGAGCTGCGCAGCCATCTGCAAACCTTCGTGGAAAAGCACGGCATACAGACGGAGGGCGCAAAATTTTACAGTCACGTGCTGCCATCGCCGAAAGAGCGAACGCTTTCCGAACGAACAGTGATTGGAAAGAATTGGGCGCTCATCGGGGATGCGGCGGCTTGGGTCGATCCCTTGACGGGCGAAGGACTTTTTTACGCCATTCGCTCCGGCGAATTGCTGGGCCGCTCACTCGCGGAAGGCTGCCCGGAAAAGTACCCGGCTTGGGTAAAGGCTACCTTCTGCGCCGAACTGGAGTTCGCGGCGCGCATCGTGCGGAGATTCTATCGTGGCTCCTTCCTGGGCAGCGCGGTTACAACGCGCATGGTGCAGTTCATGCGCCGCAGCCCGGTATTCCGGCAATTGATGGGCGATCTCTTCAGCGGCACGCAAGATTACACCAGTTTGAAGCGCAGGCTTTGGGGCCACCTGGGAATCACCGTCAGCGAGTTCATCTCCAGCGTCTTGAACCTCGACCGGCCCGCCAGGGCCAGCGTGCCCCGTGCAGGAACCGCGGGCGACTGAAGATATCCGCTCCTTCCACGGCTCTTTCGCAATATAGTGGTATAGACATCTCCCGCATCTAACCCCGGAGAGTACACTTCGCCCAAAATCATGGCCACAGCGATAACATCCCCATCACCAGCCAAGAGTGGAAAACGCAAGAACGCGTGGAAGAATCTTCCCGATGTCTGGGCACTGATGAAGCCGAGGCGCGGGCTGTTGGCGCTGGGCCTCGTGCTGATGGCTGTCAACCGCGTTTCAGGTTTGGTGCTGCCGGGCTCCATGAAATATTTCGTGGACAACGTCGTGCTGCACAGACAGGTGCAGCTATTGACGCCGATTGTCCTCGCCGTTCTCGGTGCGACGATTGTGCAGGGCCTCACTTCCTTCAGCCTGACCCAACTGCTTTCCAAGTCTGCCCAAAAAATGATCACCGATCTCCGCCGGCAGGTGCAGGCGCACATCGGGCGCCTTCCGATCGCGTTTTACGACGCGAACAAGACTGGCGTGCTAGTTTCGCGGATCATGAGTGATGTTGAGGGTGTCCGCAATCTCGTTGGCACCGGACTGGTGGAATTCGTCGGCGGGCTCATGACGGCGGCGATCGCGCTAGTGTATTTGATTCACACGAGCGCCACGATGACGGCGGTAGCTTTCTCGATTCTACTCGTGTTTGGATTTGGGATAAGCATAGCCTTCAAGAC
>Ga0209131_1002081_pt1 | contig 13717 bp, 16 predicted proteins | sample GraSoi_2013_40cm_FD_185826 | JGI IMG/M metagenome (GOLD analysis project Ga0209131, IMG submission 185826) | Grasslands soil microbial communities from the Angelo Coastal Reserve, California, USA - Sample 9_17_2013_40cm (SPAdes) (version 2) | ecosystem: Environmental > Terrestrial > Soil >...
ATCTTTGAGTACATTGAGGTTTGGTACAATCGCCAGCGCTTGCACTCCACCTTGGGCTATCTCAGCCCTACCCAATTCGAACTGAGTTTAGGACATTAAACGTGTCTATTAAACCGGGGCAAGTTCACCTGCGCTGAGCGAAGCCGTAGTGGTGAGGGGAGAATCCCGGCTTTGAACAAATGCTCGCTCTCACCGCTTCGACACATGAGCGAGAGACGAACCATCAGTGCGCCGCCTGCCCTCTCCCCTCCGGGAGAGGGTTTTTTATTGTTATGACTCTGTAAGGGCCAAGTCGGGGCACTGTAAGGAACAAAGGCGGCGCAAAGGTGTTTCAATATATATAGGAACAAAAAGGCACTAACCCTCGTATTAAGAGTACAGAAGTTCAACCAGCATTGAAGAAAGGAGTAAGCCATGTCCCCATATGCCGTGATCGTCGTCGTGGCCTTGCTCCTCGTCTTTGTACCGATCAGCCTGCTGCCGGTCCTGTTCGACAAGCAGGATTACGATTCACTGGTACAGATGCGAGAGTAAGAAAAGATGACCATCCAACCCCCAGGCTAAGAGCGACCGCTGTCGATATAGACCGGTCGCTCTTACGTTTTAAGGATGAATTGTTGATGTGAATGCTATAATCATCAACATGAAGCCGAGGGTTCCGATTGTTTCAAATATTCAAGAAGTTCCCAAATTAAGTAATTATTATTTGTGGAATGGCGATGCATCAAAGTTTCTAGATGCCTTAGATCCATCTTTCAAGTTTCAATTAGTCGTTACATCTCCACCATACAATTTGGGCAAGGCGTACGAGACCAAACAAGAATTAAATGAATATGTTAATTGGCAGAGAATCATCATTGAAAAAATAATTCCCCATCTAGATGAAAATGGCAGTATTTGTTGGCAGGTAGGGAATTATATTGAAAATGGATCTATCTGGCCGTTAGATTTGGAGTTGGCCCCAATTTTTAAAGATCTTGGTTTGCAATTACGAAATCGTATTGTTTGGAAATTTGGACATGGGTTGCATGCCCAAAAAAGATTTAGCGGAAGATATGAAGTTGTGCTTTGGTTTACTAAAACTGACACATATAAATTCAACTTAGATACTGTAAGGGTTCCTTCTAAATACCCGGGCAAAAAGCATTTCAAGGGCCCCAAAGCCGGACAATACTCTAGTAATCCCAAGGGTAAAAATCCTGAGGATGTTTGGGATATACCTAATGTAAAAAGTAATCATGTAGAAAAGACTATACATCCTTGTCAATTCCCTGTTGGATTAATTGAAAAACTAATATTGAGTTTAAGTGATGAGGGTGATTGGGTGTTTGACCCCTTCGCTGGCGTTGCATCTTCTGGAGTTGCTGCGGCTATCCATAAAAGAAATTTTTGTGGCTGTGACATTTCTCGAGAATATCTTAAGTTAGGCAAAACAAGGATTGAAGATGCCCTCGCTGGGAAAGCAATTTATCGCCCACATGATAGACCCATCTATGATCATACTAAATCCAATTTGTCCCATCGCCCCGAGGAATTTGACGAGGATTAGAAGAAATGAATTTAAAAACTCACTTTCATCATATAGCCTCGCCGGTGAAAGACAAAACCTTGGTGGAAGCTATTGAATTGATACGAAATATTAAATTTGAACTTGAGCAGGGAAGTTCAAAAAAGCTTCGAGAGCAAATTTTGCAAGCGTTTCATCATTGTGGATGGTCTGGAAAAGTAAAACTTGGACCGGGAACTAATATTTCTATTACAGCTATAAATGGCGATTATGCCTTGTGTTTACAAACTGGAAACATGGGCAGATTTTATGCCGATTTACTAAAGCTACAATATTTGTATCAGAAGAAAAAGATAAAAGCGGCAATTTATGTTCTGCCAACAAAAAAATCGGCTAGCGCTTTAGGTAGCAATTTAGCAAATTTCGAACGAATGACAAACGAAATTTTACTTTTCTCTGAAACAATAACAATCCCAATGATAATAATCGGAATCGAATAGGGAGAAAATATGCCAAGAAATCCAGAAATAAAATTAGGATGGACACTACCCCAAAGAAAAAAAATTTTGGAGGATGTTAGTTCTAACCAAAGCGAGAAACACAAGATTCAAATAAAGTTCCAAGGCAAACAAAAACCGCTTCCTGTTTTTTCTGTAGATGTAGATTTACCAAAATATCGCCTTGCAAATGGACGCACACAGGCTGCACAAGAAGAATATTTGGCGAAGCATCGTGAATTAGGCGACGATTTCTTCATAAGAGATATGGAATCTGATAGCGCACAATCAGTCCAACACGATCTTTTATGGGAAATGGTTAATAAGACAGACCTCTATGCTTATTTTAAAAACACAACAAATAGTCAAGACGAACCTTTAATACTTTCTCATAATGGATTTGTCGTAAACGGAAACAGAAGGCTATGTGCCATGAGAGAGCTTTATTACGCAGATAGAATCAAATATTCAAAATACTCTCATATAGATGCGGTGGTATTACCTTTTTGTTCCGAACAAGATATTGATGAACTAGAAGCATATTTGCAAATTCAGCCTGATATAAAAGCAGATTACACATGGATCGCTAAAGCTTGTATGTTAAGAGCGCGCCAGGAAAGACATAAATATACCGAGGAACAGTTGCATAACTTGTACGATATACCTGAAAAAGATGTTCGAACGATTCTTTCTCAGCTTTCTTTGGTTGATGAATATCTTGAAAGCCGAGGAAAAAGTAAAGAATATGACTTAGTAGAAAAAGATGACTTTGCATTTAGGGAATTGTTGAAGAATAAACAGTTGATTAAGGAAGCTCAGAAAAAGGATTTTTTCACTCAAATCGTTTTTTGTACTATTGATGCAGGTGATGCTATTGAAGGTCGTTTGTATCAGCGCATCCCCGACATTAGACAAAACCTTGATCAAATTAAGGATGAATTGGGCAACGAGCTAGATTTAAAGATTGCTGAGCCGAAACCAAATTCAAATTATGGTTCATTTGGGGTGATTGTAGATACTCAATTAAGCCCGTTCATAAATGCGGTATCACAACCTGAAAACAGAGCTAAAGTTATTGACGTATGCACTGATGTTATCGAAAGACAAAAAGAAAATCAAAAAACAAGCAAAAAATTCAATGCGGTCATAAAGCTAGTTGCTGATGCGAATGCAAACTTAAAAAGTGCACTCAATAGTATTACTCCTGAGACAAACAAGCAGGGTATTGATGAACAATTAGTAGCCATAGAAAATTCAATAAAGAAAATTAGAGATTGGCTTTCTGAAAATGCTTGAAATTAGGTATTTAGAAAACATACAACAAATAGAGCTTAACTTAGTAGATGATCGGCAGTATTGGCCTTTTATCTGTAATGCAATTAAAGAAAATGCGGAAGAAACAAGCTCAATAGGCGCATTTAGCCTGAGACTGCCAGTTTGGGCATTTTTTTCCTGTAGAGCAGCTCTTGTTTATACCCTTCAGAAAAATAATATTACTTTTAGCTCGGATGAAAATGTAAAGAAGTTTTTGGGGTTAGCTAAAGAGCGACAAGAAGAATATAACCAAGCAGCTAGTAAAATACAAACTGAAGCAGAATTAATGGGTCGCCTTAAAGATGTGGGGTTTTCCCGACCTCTTACTAATGCTCAAAAAAGGAACGTTTTAAAGCTCTGTTCGTTGTCTTCAGGAGCTACTTTTTCGGTTCCGGGCGCGGGCAAGACTACAGAAGCTCTTGCTTTCTTTGCATTTCGAAAGAAACAAGATAGTAAGCTTTTGGTAATATGTCCCAAGAATGCATTTGCGGCTTGGGAAGAACAAGTGAAATTATGTTTCAAGACGGGTTTAAAAATAATTCGTCTTGTCGGTGGGGAGAAAAATATAAGATTATCTATCAAAAAAAATTCGGATATTTTATTAATTACTTATCAGCAATTACCCACAGTCAAAGAAATAGTTGCTGAGTATTTGGCCAATAATCCAACGTTTGTATTCTTGGATGAAAGTCATCATATAAAACGTGGTATTACAGGCGAATGGAGCAGAACGGTTCTTAGTTTAGCGCACTTACCTGTTGCGAAGTTGATAATGACAGGAACCCCGTTGCCAAATTCTCCATCTGACTTGATCCCTCAATTTAATTTTATTTATCCCGAGATCGATGCTACTCCGGAAAACGTTGAGAAATTAATAAAGCCAATTTTCGTTAGAACCACAAAAAAAGAATTGGGATTACTGGAAGTATATAGAATATCAACCCCAATTCAATTAAAACCAAGTCAACGGAATCTTTATGAATTGTTGCGATCTGAGCAAGCTCGCCAATTAGCTAACATTTCTGCCAAAGATCGAAATAATTACCGCCACATAGGTAAAAGTGTAATTAGGTTATTGCAAGTTGTATCCAATCCAGCACTTTTAGCGAAAGCGGAAATAGATTTCCCAGATGGATTATTTGATACCTTAGTCGAAAGCGACAGTCCTAAAATCGAATATGCTTGTTATAAGGCTAGAAAACTTGCTCGTGACGGGAAAAAAGTAATAATTTGGTCAGGATTTGTAGAGAACGTTGAGTTAATAGCCAATAGATTAAGCGACATAGGAGCTGACTATATACACGGTGGGGTTGATGCTGGGAGTGAACAGGAAGAAAATACTCGCGAAAATAAAATCGCTCGTTTCCACAATGCTAAGGATGCTTTTATTTTAGTAGCTAACCCAGCTGCTTGTGCCGAGGGAATTAGTTTGCACACGGTATGTCACCATGCTATCTATGTAGATCGAAATTACAACGTAGCCCAATATTTACAATCTGAGGATCGAATTCATAGATTAGGACTAGCACCTAATATTAAAACTACCATTGAAATTCTTACATCTCCCGATACTGTAGATCAATCAGTTCTTAGAAGGTTGAATTCCAAAGTTGCAAAAATGGCTAAAGTTCTCGATGACGATTCACTAAATATTGAACCAGTTGAGGTTGACTTGGAGACAGATGGTCTAGATGAGGATGATATTAAAGATTTTCTAAAACATCTAAACAGGGAAGAATAGTATGTTCTCAGTTGGTGTTTTATATTCTGTTCAAGAATTTCTGAACTTTGTACAAAAAACTCCTGATATTGATTTAAATTTTCCTGAATTATTTAACTCATTTTCTGTTGCGTCCCCCAAAGCTATCCTAGAAGTTTCTCAAAAATGTGAATGGGTAAGATTGAACGTTTCGGGGCATTTGGAAGTTACCGAAAGAGGACAGATTATTGTTGAGAACAAAGAGCCAGAAGTTGCATTAAGAATTCAGATAGGACATTTGCTTGAATCTTCTATACCTTCTTGGATACCCTTATTGAGCCGCGGACGATCAGAAGCAGGTAAATATTTGCCTAAAGACGTATTGCAATGCTTCCGTGAAGCAGGATTATTTGAAGGAATATCGGACGAAATTATTGCTTGGTGGGACAGATATTCTAAGATTTCAAGAAAAACTAGTAAGGATAACAATCTTGAATTAGGCAGAAGGGGAGAAAAATTTTCGCTTGATTATGAACGAAACCGCACTAAGCGGGAACCTATATGGCAAAGTATTGAATCGAATCTTTCTGGGTTTGACATTTTGTCAACAATTGATGATAAGAACACAACTCATTTAAGAATAGAGGTGAAAACCTCCAATTCCCTTATTAGTGTGGCTACCTTTTTCTTGTCTAAAAATGAATGGGATGTTGCTTCTACAAGTGAAAATTATATTTTTCATCTTTGGTCATTACAGCCAAAACCTAATCTTCAATTAGTCACAGTTAAGGATGTCGAAAAACATATACCTAAAAATCATGGGGAAGGTATATGGGAAAAGGTTTCTATACCATTTGCGGCTTTTATATAAAATTACAGCAAGGCGCGCCAAACCCGTCCCGAAAGGCCCCCCAGCGCTGCAGGACTTCACTTTTTACTTGTTACTTTTTTACCTATCACTTTTATCACTTCTCCCGCCATCTGCCTGGCCCGCCTGGGCGCATCGCTGACGTGAAACGGGTAAAGTCATTCTATGGGCCAGGATCATGAAAGTGTATAATTGAATGACCGCCATAAAGGAGAACGATATGACCCTGATGGAACAAATTCAAGAACAGATGAAACAACTGCCGCCCGAAAAACAAGGCGAAGTGCTCGATTTCGTCACCTTCCTGCAACAAAAGGTCCATTCCGCGCAATCTGTATCTGCGGAGGCGGAACGCAAGAAACGCCTTAAAAAAGCCTTTGAGACGCTGGCGGAATTGGGAACATTCGCTGATATTGCCGACCCGGTGGAATGGCAAAGACAAATTCGCAAGGATAGGCCGCTTCCGGGACGGGAAGCATGATGATTGCTGACAGCAATCTCGTCATTTACGCAGCTTCAGGGAATTACCCCAATTTGTTGAGTTGGTTCCTCGAAAACAAGCTTTCTGTTTCTGCGGTCAGTTTTGTGGAGGCGCTTGGTTACCACAAACTTAAGCCGCGTGAAAAGACCGCCCTGGAAACGATCTTCTCGGAGTTGACTATTCTTTACCCAACCCCGGAAATTTTCCAAACCGCTGTTGAATTGCGCCAGCAGCGCGTCTTGTCGCTTGGTGACGCGCTGATTGCAGCAACCGCCATTTATCACGACTTGCCTCTCGCCACCCACAATACCAAAGATTTCAATTCGATCAAGCCGCTCAAGCTACTTGATCCTTTGCAAGAGTAAGCCAAAATGGCACCTGCCGTAAGCAGGTAAAGTGAGTAAAACGCATCCCGAAAGGCCTCCCAGCCCTTCGGGACTTTTCTTTTTTTCTTTTGTTTTCTTCCTACTTCATCCTTCCTACTTCCTGCTTTCCTTCCCCACCACCTTCATCACTTCCCCTGCCATCACCCTGGCCCGTTTCGGCGCATCCCCGACGTGCGCGCGGTAATCCATCAACTCTCCTACATCTTGCACAGAGAGATATTTCAAGATTTCCCTGTCTTTCGACAAATTCTCCGCCAGCGGGTTGGGCTCGCCACTCCGCACGGCTTCCCAGGCGGCCATCGACTGTTCGCGAATGCACTCGTGCATGGCCTGGCGGTCCGCGCCGGCTTTGACGGCTGCCAGCAGCACGCGCTCGGTGGCTGCGAACGGCCCGTAGATGCCCAGGTTGCGCGCCAGGGCCTGCTCATCCACGCGCAGGCCGGAGAGCACCTTGTTGGCTACCAGCAGCATCTCGTCCGCGGCCAGGAAGGCTTCGGGGAGGATTGTGCGGCGGTTGGCCGAATCGTCCAGGGTGCGCTCCAGGATCGAGTTGGCGGCGTTGTCCCAGGCCACGCGCGGCATTTGGGCGAGATAACGCGCCAGTGAGTTGATCTTCTCGGCGTTGATCGGGTTACGCTTGAAAGGCATGGCCGAGGAGCCGACCTGCTTGCTGCCGAACGGCTCCGAAAGTTCCCCGATCGGTGGGGACTGCAGGATGCGCAGGTCCAGGGCCAGTTTGTAGAGCGATTGGGCCAGCCCGGCCAGGGCGGCCAGCACGGAGTAATCCTGTTTGCGCGGGTAGGTCTGGGTGGCCACGGGATAAAAAGGCAATTCCAGCCGGGCGGAGAGTTTCTGCTCGAAATCGGCCAGCTTGTCCGCGCCGATCAGTTCGGCATACGAAGCGCCCGTCCCCACCGCGCCCTTGAAGCCCTTGCCCCTTATTTCTCGTTTCTCATTACTGATCTTCCTGTAATCCTCCAACAGGTCCTGCGCGTACTGCGCCAACCGGTAGCCGAGCGTGGACGGTTCCGCCGGCTGGATGTGCGTGAAAGCGATCAGCGGCGTATCGGCCCATTTGTCGGTCAGCGCGCCCAGGGTGCGCAGCAGCGCGGCCAGCGTCTCCAAGGTCAGGTCCAGCGCCTGGCGCATGCGCAGCGCGTCGGCGTTGTCTTCGATGTCCATCGAGGTGGCACCCAAGTGGATGATGCCGCCGCCAAGTGTGGCCTGTTCGGCGAAGGTGCGCACCTCGGCCATCAGGTCGTGGTGGATCTCGGCCTCGATCGCCAGCGCACGCTCGATATTGATTTCGGCCATGTGGGCGCGCAGGTCTGCAGCCTGCGCATCCGCCAGCAGGCCGTACTCGGCTTCGGTCTCGGCCAGTGCGACCCATAACCGCCGCCAGAGCAGGCGCTTGTTGTGCTCGGACCAGATGCGGCGCATGGCATCCGAACTATAGCGCCAGGAAAACGGGGATTGGTAGGTAGTGAAATCAGTCATTTGGCTTTTGTCATTTCCCGGTGGTTGAGTAGACCCGCTGGTTGAGTAGTGGCGCCGCGGCGCCACGTATCGAAACCGAGGGGCGTATCGAAACCCATTTTACCACTCGCCTGCGCTCGAAACAAAAAGAGCCGCTTGCGCGGCTCTGTGATCATTTGCAGTCGCCCGGCTGCATCTGTTCGATCTTGGTGACGTAAGAGGTGGCCACATACAGATCCGTGCCGTAATCTGTGGCGAACAGGCCCTTGTTCGGGTAATAGGTCACGCGGTAACAGCCACCTTCCTCGGTGGCGTCGAAGGCGCGCTGTTCGACCGTAAAATCGTAACTCTTGGGGCTGGCCTTCGTCTCAAGCACGTAGCGTGTACAGGTCTGGCCGTTATCGCCACAGTTATCCTTGGCGATCGTCTTATGCACAAGCGAAACGGTGGCGGTTTGCGTGCCGGTGAGCATGCTCAGCGCCGTAAAACCCAGCCCGAGCGCGCCCATGGTGCACAGGAACAGGCCCAGGAATGCCATGAAAACGCGCGTGATCTTCTTTTCCTTGCGCCGGAAAACGGCGAAGATCAGGCCGACCACGCCGAACACGATCAAGAAGCCCACCCCGATGAAGGTGCTCAAAAAAGTCCACAGCGGGCTGGCGGAATAAATCACATTACTCATACGGTCTCCTTTGTTTTATGATGATTCTAAGGGTTCCGGGAAATAACGCAATAGCCACTTTGGGGGCTGTTCGAGTAGTATTATCAAAGCAGCCGCCCTGCGACTGCGGCGTAAAGAGCACGCCTTCGCTACAGGCGCAGGCAGGGCAAAGCCATATATAATGGAGCCATGTTCAAACGCGACCTGGCTTTTCGCACGCCTTTGATGAACGCTGCCGGGGCGCTCGGCTTCGCCCCCGAGGCGCGCGCCTCCGTGGACTGGGAGGCCTTCGGCGCTTTCGTCACCAACCCGGTCAGCCTGCGCCCGCGCGCTCCTGTGGCTGACCCCGAAGCGCTGCCCTACCCCGGCGGTTTCCTGCTGCACAGCGGGCTGCCCAACCCGGGCTTTCCCGCCGTGCTGAAAAAGTTTGCCCCGCGTTGGGCCGATTCGAAACTCCCGATCATCGTCAACCTGATGGCCGACCGTCCCGAAGAGACAGCCCGCATGGTGCAACAGTTGGAAGGCGTGGAAAATGTAGCCGCCGTCGAACTGGGCTTTGCGCCTCACCTGGCTGCGGACATTATCCTGATTGCCCTGGAGATGTCGCTGGGCGAACTGCCACTGATCGTCTCGCTGGCCTGGGAGCAGGTGCTGAGCCTCGGCCCGCGCGTTATGCAGGCCGGAGCGATCGCCATCAGCCTGTCTGCGCCGCGAGGGACATTACTCAAAGATAATAAATTGATCAGTGGCCGTCTCTACGGGCCGGCGCTTTTCCCACAGGTTCTGGACCTCATCCAGAATGCCGTCAAACTGGGCCTGCCCGTCATCGGCGCGGGAGGGGTGTACGCCAAGGAAAATGCCGGCGCGATGCTGGCAGCAGGCGCGCTGGCAGTACAGGTCGATTCCGCCCTGTGGCGCGGCGAATGGTCCGTCGGTTAGAAGGAACAGTTCTTTCATCACGATCTATCCGCGCAAATCCGTAGAATCCGTGTAATCCGCGTTCTCTCTTATCAAAAACAAAAAAAGACCCCGCTTCACAGCGGAGTCTTTGTGTGTACAGGTTATTGATTTCGATCAGACAGCTTTGACGTCGGCGGCCTGCAGGCCCTTGGGGCCCTTTTCGACCGTAAACTCAACACGCTGGCCTTCTTCAAGGTTGCGGAAACCCTCACCCTGGATGGCGGAGAAGTGGACGAAGACATCCGGGCCGCCCTCGCGGGAGATGAAACCATAACCCTTGCTGGCATTGAACCATTTAACTGTACCGACTACACGTTCAGACATTTTGCCTCCTTAGAGCAAAAACAAAAAAGGTGGAAAGTTGCGGAGCAGTATGTCTTCGAACGGTCGGTCAAACAAAAACAGCCCAAAGCAATGCTTTGAGCCGTCGTCTTGAAGTTTCCTAACGAAAACCTACTTGCATCCTACAAAAATAATATATCAGAGAAAGATAGTGAAGTCAAGCATGTTTTTCAGGGTTTTTTTGCCAGGCAAAGAATGGTCGTAATGGTCAAACTGCTCCGGATGTGAACCAGAATCGTTCACCGCGATTGAACTTTGCCGCATACTCCTGGGCGATCAAGGGTACCTTGCGTACGAACTCCTCCTGGGCTTCAGGCAGGTCGATCCAGAAAGAGAAACTCCCCACCATGCTTCCCAGGAAGAAGGCTTCGATCAAAGTCTGATAATTCTCCGGCAGCGGCATATACTGCTGGTAACTTTCCAGAAAAACAGGGTAGAGGGCCGGATTCATGTCGGAAAAACAAATGCCCAGATCCAACATGAAATTCCCCATGGCGCAGAACGAAAAGTCGATCAGCCGCATCTGTCCATGGTGGTAAAGAAAATTTCCTTTGTGCAGATCGCCATGCAGGATGCCGTCCGTCTGGCGTGTTTTTTCCAGGGATTGCATCATCTTCGCAAGAAGCTCAACCGAGGTTTCCAGGCGTTTATAATCCTGATAATCGATACGCTTGTCCTCCACAGCCGGGGAGAGGGCCTGGATTGCGCGCTTGAAATATAAGTTATCGCGCCGGGGACGGGTATAGCCCGCCGGCAAACTCCAATGGTCATTAAAGTGGTGCATCTTGGCGACGATCGCGCCAAGCTGCGCAACGGTGAACTCGCTCTCCATTTCGCGCTGGTAGGGTTCCCCTTCCAGCCATTCCAACAGCGAACAATTGAACTGGCGCTGCCCATCAACGGTAATACGCGTGACCAGGTGCTCCCTGCGGTTGCGGATGGGCTGCTGGACGGGCAGATCCGTTTCGCGCCGCAGGGCTTCGAGCCAGAGAAGTTCTGATTTGACCACTTCGGGGTTGGCGCCGTGACCGCCCATCGACGGTACGCGTGGCACATGGATGCGTAAAATACGGGCGCCTCCGTCTGGATGGTCCACTTTAAAAGTCACATTTTCGCTGTGTTGAAGATACTGGTATGGCGCACCCGCCAAACCGTATCCTTCCAACGCCTGAAGAGCGACTTCGGTAAAAAAGGCCTGTCTGTCTTCTAGCATTATTTTTCCAGCCAGATAGTTACCGGCCCGTCGTTATGGATTTCGACCAGCATATGTGCTCCAAATTCTCCTTGCTGGGTAGGCACGCCCTGCTCTCGCAGCAATTGCGCAAATCGATCCACCAGCGGGCGGGCTACATCCGGCAAGGCGGCATCCGTGAAAGATGGACGCCGGCCCTTGCGGGCATCTCCATACAGCGTAAACTGAGAGACGACAATCGCCCCGCCGCCGGTATCGCGCAGCGACAGGTTCATCTTGCCCCCGCTATCCTCGAAGACGCGCAGATTGGCGATTTTCTCCGTTAAAAAAGCTGCCCGCTGCTCGTCGTCACCGTGACCGATGCCGAGCAAGATCACCATGCCAGGCCCGATCTCAGCCACGGTTTTCCCTTCGACCGAAACTTCCGCGTGCTTCACACGCTGTATTAAAGCTTTCATACGTATCCCGCTATTCGGTCATTCGTCATTCAATATTTGGCGATTGAAAGAATGATATTCAAGACAATCACCCGTACCAATATCTAACATCTAATGCCTGATCTCTAATATCGCATTACATTACTTCGGCAGCTGGACTGCCTCACGCACATCATCCATCGTCTTTTCGGCAATGGCGCGAGCGCGCCCGGCACCGTCATGCAGTACATCCCAGACTGTGCCCGGGTTTTTGGCGATCTCAGCGCGTTTGGCGCGGAAGGGCTCCAGGTTCTTGTTCATGTTATCGGCCAGGAGTTTCTTGCAGTCCACGCAACCAATCCCCGCCCGGCGGCATTCCACGTTTACCATCTCCACATCTTCTTTGGTGGAGAAGATCTTGTGCATGGTATACACGTTGCACACATCCGGGTTGCCGGGATCGGTGCGTTTGATGCGTGCCGGATCGGTTACCATTTGCAGCACACGCTGGCGCGTCTCCTCCGGCGTGGCGGCGATCTCGATATGGTTGTTCAGGCTCTTGCCCATCTTTTGTGCGCCGTCGATGCCGATCACCTTCGGGATTTCGGTATTCTTCATCTGTGGTTCGAGCAATGCATTGGTGCTGTAGCGATGGTTGAACGAGCGCACCGTTTCACGCGCAAACTCGATATGCGGCGCCTGGTCCACGCCCACCGGCACGACATCGGTTTTGTAGAGCGCGATGTCTGCCGTCATCAACACCGGGTAACCCAGAAGCCCATAATTGACGTTATGTGGCTGATCTCGCACCTTATCCTTGAAAGTAGGCAAATCCGTCAGCTTGCCTAGTGGCGTGACCATCGAAAGGATGGTATGCAGTTCCGTCACCTGCGGCACCTGGCTTTGTATGAACACGATCGACTCTTCAGGGCGGATCCCTGCCGCCAGCCAGTCCAGCGCCATCTCATAGGTATTCTGGCGCAAATCCTTGGTCGTCTCGACCGTTGTCAACGCATGCAGATCCACAATACAGTAGACACACTCATATTCATCCTGCAGCGCAACATAATTTTTGATTGCGCCCAGATAATTGCCCAGGTGCTGCCGCCCTGTGGGGCGGGCGCCTGAGAAAACGCGACCCTTCTTTGCCATGCTCGCCTCGCTAAAAATGATTTATTAACTTTCATCCACTCATCGCAAAAATTATAACATACCGGGGTTTACGGTATAACATACCGGGCTTGACGTCCCCCTCGAAAACTGTTAGACTCCGCACCCGCTCAGTGCCTACCCGGAGCCGGTTTCCGTTTAAGTTAAAATACTTCGGCGGACAGTTTGGCCGTTAACCTTGTATGCGCAGGTAGCCTTTGGTATAATTCCCCCGCTTAAAGCGGGAGAGTAAGCCCGCCGACGTAGCTCAATTGGTAGAGCACCCGCCTTGTAAGCGGGCGGTTATGGGTTCGATTCCCATCGTCGGCTTCCGTTGTAAGTTGGCGTTCGGGGCCAGCGCTGGCCTCGAACTCGAGCTGGCAACGGCTCAAAAAACTGAATATTGGGCGGTTACCCAAGTGGCCAAAGGGGACTGACTGTAAATCAGTTGTCAGACGACTTCGGAGGTTCGAATCCTTCACCGCCCACTACCGGGGAGAGTCCCCCGGCAGCACGTCAAGCCCTCATAGCTCAGATGGTAGAGCACGTTCTTGGTAAGAACGGGGTCATGGGTTCAATTCCCATTGAGGGCTCAGTTGCTGAAATTGCGCAAGGTTCTATTCTTCATTACAGGAGAGAAAAATGGCGAAGCAGAAATTTGAGCGGAACAAGCCGCATCTGAACGTAGGGACGATGGGACACATCGACCACGGGAAGACGACGCTGACGGCGGCGATCACGAAGGTATCGGGGCTGATGGGCAAGGCTG
>Ga0209131_1002082_pt1 | contig 13708 bp, 13 predicted proteins | sample GraSoi_2013_40cm_FD_185826 | JGI IMG/M metagenome (GOLD analysis project Ga0209131, IMG submission 185826) | Grasslands soil microbial communities from the Angelo Coastal Reserve, California, USA - Sample 9_17_2013_40cm (SPAdes) (version 2) | ecosystem: Environmental > Terrestrial > Soil >...
ATGTTGTGCGAAAGCATGTAAGCAATGAAGTAGTCGGACAATTCATGCTCTGCGTGCAGCACGCGCAGCAGCTCGTTCTTGTCGATGATCAGGACAGTGCTCGGCGTAATTGCTGTAGCCGTGCCCATCCGGACCGTCTGGCCGGCCATGCATCCTTCGCCAAAAAAGTCATTCGGACCAAACATTGCGACCACCGCTTCTTTTCCGGAGCCATTAACGACGGTGAATTTAACGCCGCCCTTCTGGACATACATGACGCTATCCGCGGCCTCACCTTGAGAGTAGATCGATTCGCCTCTGCGAAATTCAGCTAGTTTTCTTGCCACGCCCGAGGTATCGAGAAACATCTGCGGGTCGAAAGACTTGATGGATTTTGTGGATTTCTTCTTCATGTTCACGTGGAGCATAGAAACACTCCTCTTCAAAGCCGCTCCAGGGTCTACCTCCAACGTTAACAAAGTCGTTCGCGCAGTACTGTCCTAAACACGACAGTAAAATTTAAATCCAGTATATATTTTAAGAGACAGACTCCAAATCGTTAAATCCGTATATTCCGGTACGTTCCCTTACGTTCCCGGCTTCGCGGGTAGAGGCGCGGAACGCCTTGCACTGGGTGAAGAGGAGAAGCTGATGCGCAAATTGAAGGTTAGCAACATTTGGATTTCGGCGTTCCTGGTGGCCGCTCTGGTGGCCGGATGCAGCGACTCGGACAAGAATGCGAATGCGGGAAACCCCGGCGACCCGCTGACACCGCCGACAGTGACGTCGGTAACTCCGGCAGCCGGCTCTACCCTCGTTTGCCCCATCCCCGCCGTTATCACCGCAACATTCAGCAAGGCGATGAACCCTGCCACGATCAGCACCACGACGTTTACTTTGACCGCAGCCGGGACGAGCGTGGCTGGGTCAGTCAGTTACGCCGCAGCGACCAACACGGCCACCTTTACACCCTCGGCCACTCTTGCACCGAACACCACCTTTACCGCGACGATTACCACCGGCGCGAAAGACACGTTCGGGAATTCGCTGGCGGCTAATTTCACATGGACGTTCACGACCCCCGCTCCATGTCCACCGCCAACAGTGACCTCCGTAACTCCACCGAATGGCTCGACCCTCGTTTGCCCCAACACGGCCCTTATCACTGCAACATTCAGCCACACGATGAACCCTGCGACGATCAACACCACGACGTTTACTTTGGCCGGGACAGGCGGGGCGCCCGTTGCTGGGACAGTTTCCTACAATGTGGCGACCAGGATTGCCACCTTTACACCCTCGGCCACGCTTGCATCGAACGCCACTTTTACCGCCACGATTACTACTGGGGTGCAAGACACGTCCGGCCTTGCGATGGCGCCTCCTAATTTCGTCTGGACGTTCACGACCTCGCCGCCGTGTCCTCCTCCGCCACCCCCCTCAGCCGGATTGGGAGCGGCCTGCACCTACGGAGTTCTGGCCGGCTCTACGGTCACGAATACGGGCCCCACCCATGTTAACGGAGATCTGGGACTGAGTCCGGGAACTGCGGTGACTGGCTTTCAGGACCCACCGTTTAACACTTACGTGGGGACAGGGACCCACACAGCCGGGCCGGGGCTCGTGACCGGGACGATACACTTGACGGATCCTCCGCCGGCGTCGAGCACCTCTGCGGCCGCCGCCCAAGCCGCATTGCTTGTCGCGTATAACGACCTGGCTGGACGAACTGCACCTGCTCCGACTACCGTTGCCGGAGATTTAGGCGGGCTAACCCTCGCCCCGGGGATTTATAAGTCGACCTCCACCTTGGGGATAACCGGCACACTAACCCTTGACGGCCAGGGGAACGCGAATGCGGTCTGGATTTTCCAGATAGCTTCGTCACTCACCACCTTAAGCACTAGCAATGTTGTCCTTGCTGGCGGGGCCTCAGCTCACAACATCTTCTGGCAGGTGGGTAGTTCAGCGACTCTGGGGACCAACTCTACCTTCAACGGAAGCATCCTGGCGCTCACATCCATCACGCTTACCACCGGTGCGACGCTGAATGGCAGAGCGCTGGCACAAAACGGTGCGGTCACATTGGACACCAACACGGTTAACGTACCTTCCTGTCCGTGAGGTAATCGGTGGGACCGGTTTCAGGGCTGGTCCCCTGCGGGTCCGGCTCGAAGCTTGATTTCACGTTATTGAAGTTCGGAGGAATATTCGCATGTCATCTCAATCAAAGAGCCATCGCGGGCGGGTCCTGGCAGTGCTGCCGGCAACGATTGCCGTCATGTTCGCGTTCGCCACAGCCGCTGCGGCGCAGGAACCGCCTCCTCCGAAATGGGAGTTGTTCGGCGGATACTCCGTCTTTGATCCTGGCGCGGATGTCCACGGTCAACTTCCCGGAGCATTGTTCCCTTTGAGCAGCCGCCTGGAATGGAACCCCCGCGGCGTCAGCCTGAGCGCTACGTATGATTTCAACCGTTGGCTGGGACTCACTCTCGACGCCAGCACCCATTGGGGCAGCGGCGAAAGTGGGTTAGGCGGAAGACTTGACGACGCCGCTTTCTCCAATCTCTCACTGGGACCAAAAATTACGTTCCGGCACACTCATTTTTCACCATTTCTCGAGTTCTTAGTGGGCGACCATCGCCTTATGCCGGATGCCTTCCACGACATCGACAAGGTAGGTTTCATGGTCGGCGGCGGCCTCGACATCAATGTGTCCAGGCACATCGCTCTACGGCTGCTCCGGGCCGACTTTGTTTACTCGAATTACCAGTATGGTTCCGCGGCCGTAACGCCGCGCACGGAAATCCGCGGTGTACGGCTCCAGACTGGCATCAATTTCATGTGGGGTGGCAAAACGCCGCTTCCTCCGCCGCCTCCCAACCGCTCGCCCACCGCGTCTTGTTCGGTTGATAAGAGTATGGTCTACGCTGGGTCGGGCGACTTCGCGGTTGTGCGTGCGAGCGCCAGCGATCCCGACAACGATCCTCTGACCTATTCTTGGACGACAAACGGCGGCGCAGTAGAAGGCAGCGGCCCCGAAGTCCGCTGGAACTCTTCCGGCCTGACTGCGGGCACCTACACCGCAAAGGTCCGCGTGAGTGATGGACGCGGCGGCACCGCCGATTGCGCGGCGGACATTCGTGTGGAACCACGCCCCAATCGCCCGCCCACCATGAGCTGCTCCGCGGACCGCAATTCGGTGTTGCCCGGAGAATCGGTGCAGATTATGGCAACGGCCAGCGATCCCGACGACGATCCTCTCACCTATTCCTGGAACTCCAGTGGCGGAGAGGTTCGCGGCACGGGAGCATCCGCGAAGTTCGATACCCATGGTCTGAAGGCGGGCCGCTATTCAGTGACTGGCCACGTAGACGATGGCCGCGGCGGAACCGCGGATTGTCAGCTGGCAATCGAACTGCAAGAACCACCACCACCGCCGAGAATGGTAGAGCTGGAAAAGCGGCTCGATCTTCACAGTATTTACTTTCCGACGGCTCGGCCGTCGGCAGCGAATCCTAATGGTGGACTGGTCGCGAGTCAGGAGCAGATCTTATTGACCCTGGCGACAGACTTCAAAGAATATTTGCAATTCAGGCCCGATGCCCACTTGATTCTGGGTGGCCACGCGGATGAACGCGGCTCGCAGGAATACAACAAAGCCCTAACCGAGCGTCGTGTGGAGCGTACCAGGAATTTCTTGGTTCAACATGGCGTGCCCGCAAAGGACATCGAGACGCGCTCTTTTGGCAAAGACGACAACTTGAGTGCAAAGCAGGTCAAGGAACAGATGGAGCAGAATCCAGACTTGACTCCGGCCGACCGGAAACAAATGCTGGGTAATTTGCAGGTGATGGTCCTGGCCAACAATAGGCGCGTAGACGTCGCCTTGAGCACCACCGGACAACAGTCCACTCATCGGTATCCGTTTAACGCGAAGGATTACTTGGCCCTGATCAACACGAAGAGTGGAGAGAAAAAGGCGCCGGCGAAGAAGAAGCCCAGAAACTAGCCCGCAAACGCAGCTTGGATTATTAGGGCAGTAGCAGGGAATATTCGGGGGGGCATTGAGGCGCCCTCCCGATTTTCTGTGTCGGGTCAAATGCTCTTCGTCCCACGCGCAATCGAGATTCGTCGCCGGCGGCTGACTTGTCTGGATTTGGCAAAAGAGGGCGGGGGGGGATGCGAACAGCTCATCAGCGAGTCAGACGATTGAGCGCGCTTAGCGCGCTTTACATCGCGACGAGCAAACCTGCGGTTAGGAGCTAGACAGCTCCGCCCTGCGGATCTGCACCTTGCGGATCTACGCCTTCCGAATCCGGCGTGATGTCCGCCGTTACGTTGTCGCTTGGAGCATCTTTCTCTGCGCGCTTTTCGAGCTTTCTTTGTGCGCGTTTTTCCTGTTTTGCGCGTTGCTTGTCCAACCGCTTCATTTCCTTCTGGCGCTTTTGAAACGTAGTCGTCATCGAATCTCCTTGAAATGAAAGAGAAGCTGCCTATCGCCGCACGGTAAGCGTGACGCTACCAACGGGGTTCGCGAGGCTGGCGTGTCGCTTCGCGGTAATCTTCATTGGAGAATCCGCCGCGCCCGCGTCCACCACCACCGCCGCCGGGCCGAGGTCCTCCGCCAGCGGCCTTGGGGCGCGCTTCGTTCACTTTCAGGTTACGTCCGCCCAGCTCTTTTCCGTCCAAAGCCGCAATCGCCTTGGCGGCTTCCTCGTCGTTGGGCATTTCCACAAAGGCGAAGCCGCGAGCACGGCCAGTCTCTCTGTCCATCACCAGGTGGACGCGTGTCACCTGTCCGAACGGTTTGAACAGTTCGCTCAATTCACTCTCCGTGGTTTGAAAACTCATGTTGCCTACAAAAAGATTCTTCATTCCCGTCTCCTTGATCCTGCTTATTCCTAGACCGTACTCTCGAGAAATATTCTGAATCGACCCGAGCGTGACGAATGACGTAACTTTCGCAACGCCTTGGCTTCAATCTGGCGGATGCGCTCGCGCGTAACCGCGAACATCTGGCCTACTTCCTCCAGCGTGTGATCATTGCCGTCGTCCAAACCAAAGCGCATCCTGATAATCTTTTCCTCGCGCTGGGTGAGCGTCTTCAACATTGACGACATTTTTTCCCGAAGATTGAGGTTGATAGCTGCGTCTGAGGGAGACTCAATATGCTTGTCCTCGATGAAGTCGCCCAGGTGAGCCTCGTCTTCCTCGCCAACGGGAGTCTCGAAGGAAAGCGGTTGCTGCGCAATTTTCTTGGTCCTGCGCACGGCCTCCACGGGAATGTCCATCCGTTTCGCGATTTCCTCGGAAGTAGGCTCCCGGCCAAGCTCCTGCAGCAGTTGCTGGCTGGTGCGTACCTGTTTGTTGATCGACTCGATCATGTGCACCGGAACGCGGATCGTGCGTGCCTGATCGGCGATGGCACGGGTGATCGCCTGCCGAATCCACCACGTGGCGTACGTAGAGAACTTGTAGCCGCGGCGCCACTCGAACTTGTCCGTGCCCTTCATGAGGCCGATGTTGCCCTCTTGGATCAAGTCCAGGAACTGCAGGCCGCGGTTGGCATACTTCTTGGCGATGGACACGACGAGGCGCAGATTCGCCTCCGTCAGTTCTTTCTTTGCCTGGTCGGATTCCGCCTCGCCACGCCGGATAAGCGTGAGCGTACGCTTCAAACTAGCCACGCTGACCTCGCTGGAGTCATCGATTGCCCTGAGCTGGCCGCGGCACAAACGCAGTTGTTTGCGCGCTTCGAGTGCGGCATCGCCGCGAGCAGCAAGGGTCCGGCGCTCCAGCTTTGCGGCCTCGCGCTCCATGGAGTGGAGCCGCTCGACGGTGTGCCGCATGATGTCAATCAGGCGCTTTTTCTCCTGCTCCTTGAAATCGATGGAACGGACCAGGTGCGACAGCGCCACGCGTGTGCGCGCCACCTGCCCCCGGGCCGCCAGATAGGCGCGCTTATTGGACTTGGGTGCGTTCTCCAGCCGTGTTGCTTGTTTCAGCCCCACAGCGTAGAGCTTCTCAACCTTGTCGATGATCCGGAGCGTGCTGCGGGTCCTGTCCTCAAGGATATCTTCCGTTAGTTCTTCTTCGTCGAACTTCACGATTTCCTTGATACGCCGGGTACCCTTGCGCAGGTCTGCTCCAATGGCAATCAGTTCCTTCAACACAATCGGCGAGCGAGAAATCGTCTTGAGCACGAGCAGCTGCCCGCGCTCGATTCGCTTTGCGATGGCCACCTCGCGCTCCCGCGTCAGTAGCGACACCACACCCATTTCCCGGAGATACATGCGCACGGGATCGGTGGAGTTGTCTGACGGGCGCGGCGCGAGATAGACGTCAGCTTCTTCGCCGCGGGCAGGCTCGTCGTGACTGATTTCGATGTGCTCAGGAACCGCGAGGGTCGGGTTTGCAGCCTTTGCCGCCGCCACGTCTTCGTAAATTTCGATACTTTCGCGCTCGAAAGTTGAGAATAGCTTATCGATATTTTCCGGGACGTGTTCCTCGACAGGAAGAAGCTCAATCACCTCGTCATGCAGGAGATAGCCGCGTTCCTTGCCTAGATTGACGAGACTGCGGACCTGCTCATCTTTTTCTTGTATTGCCAGCGACAAAGATTCCCCCCAAAAGCCACTGCCACGGTTGGCCGGGCCTTCCTCAAAACCGTACTATTACGGAGCCAATACTGGGACGTCGTTTCGTAGACAGCAAAGGACGGAGTACGGATTGCAGTCATGGTAAAGCGGATTCCACGCTGCTGTACTTGAATTCTGCTCGTCCCGACCCCTCGGGCGTTACCGTGCGTCTTGTCTCAGTTGCAACTATCAAATGTATTGTAACAGCTTCGCGTCCTAAGCTGTTCAAAATAGCGGCGCGAGATAGGCCGCCACGCGCTCGGCGTGGCGGCGGACCTCCCGCGGGAATTTCGCGCCTCAACCGGTTTAGCCCTCTATTTGCGCTTGCAGGACTTCGCCCGGAAGCAGGGCTATCCGAGACCTTTGCGCGGACGGCAGGGAAGTGACCATGGTTCGGGGCCGGTCTTTGCGTTCCGGAAGACCGCCACCCAGGGCCAGCCTCTCCATCCGAGTGCCCAGCGTACGCTCCAACTGGAACAATTCGGATCGCTGCTCTCGTGTGAATAGGGTAGACGCGACACCGTGCTCGCCTGCACGTCCCGTGCGGCCAACTCGGTGAATGAAGTTCTCGGCTACTTCCGGCAAATCGTAGTTGATGACGTGGGCGATGTCCTGAACGTGGATTCCGCGCGAGGCGAGGTCGGTCGCCACCAGGACGCGGTAGCGCCCCTGTTGAAAGCCGGCCAGCGCCGAGGTGCGCTGCGATTGCGAGCGATCACCGTGAATCATCGCGGCTTGGATGCCCTCGCGATTCAGGTTCTTTGCAATTCGCTCGGTCCCGCGCTTGGTGCGCGAGAAGACGAGGCATCGGCCACTCTCCTTGGTAAGGAGCTGGTGGAGCGCATCCTGTTTGCCATTAGCGGTGACCTCAAAGGCCTGGAGCCGCACATTTTCTGATGGCTTTAGCGTGGACCCGAAGGCCAGGCGCACAGGGTTTCTTGTGTACTCCTTCACGAGGCTTGCCATCGCGCCTTCCATCGTTGCGGAAAAGCACATGGTCTGGCGTTCTTTGGGCAGGATCGCGGCGATTCTGCGAATCGCTGGAAGGAATCCCATGTCCAACATGCGATCCGCTTCGTCGAGCACAAGCATTTGCAGTTCGCGGAAATGAATCAGCCTGCGGTCGAGAAAATCTTCCAGTCGTCCGGGAGTGGCCACGACCAGGCCGGGCCCTTTGCGGATGACGTATAACTGCTGAGTTTCGGATAAGCCGCCGACTACGAGAGCCGCGGGGGAAAGTTTTTTGCCGCGCAAGGCGTTGTACTGATCCACGACTTGCATGGCGAGTTCGCGGGTAGGAACGAGCACGAGCGCCGCGATTCCTGGCGAAGTTCGCCGGAGGAGCTTTTCGAGCACCGGAATCAGGAACGCGAGGGTCTTGCCCGTGCCGGTTTGCGCCGTCGCGAGCACATCTTTACCTTCCAGGGCATGCGGGATTGCCGCGGCCTGGACCGGCGTCGGCGTCGAGAAACGAGCTGACGACAGCTGCTCCTTTACATAAGGAGAAATCGGAAGTTCTGAAAAAATTTGCATTTAGCTTTCTTGCTGGCGCAGTCGCAGCGCGCACACGAGATTCCGGGCGAACATGGCGACTGACTTTGCCAGTCTTTGTTTTAAATTACGCTGAAAACGTACGGAGGAGACTGAGGGCGGGTTTTCTCAGATCAGGTATCGAACCAGAGGGACCGCACAACACAACCGAGGTATTAAGCGCAAAAGAAGTATACCACAGATTGAAGGAAGGTGCTCCTCGATCAACACTTATGAAAAAAGGGGGGGAGGGGCCCCCACCAGAGAAAGCCGCGTCCAGCCTCAATTTTTCCCCGCCCCAAGCCACTGCGAAGATCGCTCGCCCAGTTTCTTGGAAATGGCAAAGATCTTAGAAACCGGAATCAATCCTCCCAGCTTATATTTGCCGATGGTGGCCAGGCCAGCTGAGGCCATACAGCCGCATTCTGAGCAAACCGGTTGCCCGCCGAACTGACACGGTGTGATGCGAGTGGTGAGATCAGCCGAAACGCAATTCGTGACCTGCGCGAAAATACACTCCTCCGGGGAAGCTGGAGGATTGTGGTACCCGTCAAGGACAGCAGTCCGCATATCAACCTTGCGGAAACGGCCGCGCAAGCGAGCGAGTTCTGCCAGCGCAACGCTACGATCGTGAGGGGTTAACCGCTCTTCGCTTTGGTCTCCCTCTTGCGGCGTAAGGAGGCTGAACCAAATGTTTTTTACTTCCTTCCGCTCCGACCAAAAACTTGCAAACTCGCTCAGATAGCCGGAGCGTTGCAGCAACTGCCGCGTGATAGTGCAGTGGATTGTGACCTGTTGGCCGGCGATATGATTCAGAATGCGATCGTAAGTGGCGGGAGAACGTCGCTTGTCATGGTCTGCCTGTAGGCCATCCACAGAGACCACGACGTGGAGATCGCGTACATTTCGCCACTCAGCTGGGATGGGGCGCACTGCACTCGTGACGAGCTGTACTTCAATCCCCATGTCAGCAAGCTTTGGGAGCAAGACTCCTAGTTCGCGGTAACGAACCAGTGGCTCTCCTCCCACAATAGAAACGTGAATCGGCCTGAAACGCCGGACTAGCGCCAGCACACCCGACACCAAGGCATCGCCCTTGTAATCTCTTAGTTGACGCAAAGGGCCGCTAGCCCCCAAATGGTCAGGCTCATAGGCATAGCAGCCGGGACACCGCAGGGGACACTCCCGCGTGATTTCCAGCGACAAGAGCGGTTTATATCCACGCAGGATCTTGCCCCATGCCGGTACAACGTCTACGAGTCTCATGAGCAATCCCTTTAACTGCGTCCGTCTGACCGCGTACTAGCACTCCCTGGTCGGGCCAACTATACCCCCTTTGATGCTTTTTTATGTCTGCGCGGATGTAGTTGTGGGCGGCAGCAACAGCGACTTTAGGATTTGCTTTTCTTGCGCGGGATGATTTTGTTTTTTGCCCACCGCTGGACCGCTCTTTTTCGCGAATCAAGCTGAAGCTGTTTCTTGACGTTACCCGTATCCCGGCGTTTGTGCATCGCGTCGCTGGAATCCTGGCTAAAATGCAGCGGATCTCTAAGGTTCTGCAATTCTCGGTAATAATAGAGCGGCGTCGGGTGCTTTCCCTTGAATCGGAGCTTCCTTAGAAACTCCACTTCCTCGTCAGTCGCACTGCCGTTGACGGACTGTCTCAGGAATTCCGTGAGACCTGGCTCTTCCTGTGGTTGCGCAGCTTCGCTTTCGACAAACTCGAATCTCCTTGCGTAACCAGGAATGAGTCTGCGATTCAAGACAATTTCCATGCCGAACGTCGCAAGATCGATGTCCCAGGACTCGATCAGCGGATCCAGGAAGAAAACACAGTTCTCACTCGACACGTTGAAGACGTCTGTGTCCAGGAATTCCAGGATGCTGACGCGCATCGCTTCGTAGCTGCGGCCGCTGAGTCGCGCTACGGACTGCAGCCAGGTTTCACTCTCCAGCTCGTCTTTTGCGACTCTCTTGACGATGTCGAGAAGCTTCTGCGTGACGAGGCGCTCGAGCTCGCCGAAGGGCTGCTTCTCAAAAATCACCCGTATCTGTTTTTCTTTCGCAGGCGCGCACTTGCGGAGAATCAACTCTCGAACTTCCTTGAACAAGGGCTTGGGTGGGTCCACCAGGTTTCGCTTCAGTACTTCCTTGCGTTGATGGTCCGCCAGCTTCGCGAGCTTGCCGCTCGGGAGCTTCAGGAATTTGCCGATCTTCTCGTAGATGTCGGTACGGCTGGGCTCTGGGGGCAGTTTTTTGCCTGTCAGCAACTGGGAAATATAGGATTCCGTAACCTTAGAAGCCGCCGCCAAGTCTCGCTGCTCGAGCCCCAATTCTTCCAGTCGCTGTTTGATCGCTAGGCAGACATCCACGGAGTTCTCCCGGTTCGTTAACTAAAGTCGATTAAGTACAACAAATAATCTCAGTTTAGACTTGACAGCGCAAGTTAATTAACCTACAGTGGTTAAGCAATCTGGACGCCAGTCAACGTCTGTTATTCCTGCACCGCGACACGCAGCCCTGCTTTCACTTCTTAGGACTTCGTGGGAGACACGAAAATGAAGACCACACGAAACCTGCTTTTCTGCCTGATCCCCCTGCTCTTTACCGTCCCCGCAGCACATGCGCAGGATTTTGCCAAATACCGCGGCTTTTCACTGGGAATGAGCTTGCCCACCGTTCTGAAGTACACGGGGCAAAAGATGGCCGACGTGAAGGTGGTCCATACGCAGCCCGCGGTGATTCAAGAAGTGACCTGGTGGCCCACGAACGGCCCAAATACAGGCTCTCAGTCCGACACAGTGCGTGAGATTGTCTTTTCCCTCTACAACGGCGAGCTCTATAAAATGTCGGTAACCTACGACCGAGCGTCGACCGAAGGGTTCACCACGCCGGACATGATGAAGGCTGTTACGGCGAAATATGGTCCCGTCGCAAGTGTTGCGTTGGCGATCGATTCCCCGACAAACGACAAGTACGACCTGAGAACGAAGAGCATCGCGTACTGGGAAGATTCGCAGTATGCCATTGACCTTGTCCGCTCGCCTTTCACGGATGACTTTGGATTGGTCATTTACTCGAAGCGCGTCAATGCCGACGCTGAGCTGGCGATTACGCAAAGTGTGAAGCTGGAAGAGCAAGAGCGCCCGAGGCGAGAAGCTGAGCGTCTCCAAAGGGAAACGGACGATCTCGAAGCGACGCGGCAGAAGAACCGGAAAGTCTTTCATCCCTAGCGGAAGCAAACGCCCTGACGGCAGCAAAGGAAAGACATGGCTAAGCTTTATATTGGCAACCTGGCAGGAGAAGTGACAGACGAAGGCCTGCAGGAGCTATTCGTCGGCAAGGGATTTAAGGTGACTTCGGCGCGGGTGATTTGCGATCGCGAAGGCGGGCGCTCGCGCGGTTTCGGATTTGTTGAACTTGGGTCGAGCGAAGACGCGGCGCGAGCCATCGGGGAGATGAACGGACTCAGCGTACAGGGACGCGCGTTGCAAGTGAACGAAGCGCGCCCGCAGGAATCCCGCGGCTCTGGGGTTCGTTCTCAGGGTGGCCGAGTCGATTCCGGGCGACGCGCGGGCGCCAGCGGGCGTCGGAGCAACTAGCCAGCTAGTCGCCCCCTCCGGAGTGTTACAATCCCCACAGGTGCTAAATGAGCAGCGGAATCATCATGCAGTACATCGGATTTGAAGCGAAGCGGCTGACACGCGAATACACGTTTAATGTGCGTGAAGCGGGGCAGGAGCGCGAATTCAGGCTGAACATAGCAAACGAGGCGTTTGTCTCGCACCGCGCTAGTTATCAGGATGCGCCGGGCATCTGCGCGCAAAGGCTCCAGGTCGAGCTGGCCACGTATTCAAATCATCCCCCCGAGACCGAGTACGAGATCACTGGAGCTGAATTGGACAGCTATCGGCAGGCTCGCTTGCCCAAAAAAACTTGGGGGAAGCCACAAGAGAATTTTTAGCCCCGCGACGCGATGATCGGTAAGGCGTTACAAGTGGTGATGTATCCGCTGCCAGTCCCACCGTTAGAAACATTTAACTCGAAGTGACTGTCGCGACGTCAACAGAACGCCTTGGCTCGGAAGCGCAGGCGCGCGGACGTCGCATACCGTCGGCAACTGCTATTTGGACTTGGGTCTGTTGCCGTGCGAGACTTTGCCCGTGAACAAGATCCTATTCTTCGCCGGAGTGATTCTGGCGGCCAGTGGGCTGGTTTCGCCCGCAATCGCGCTGTTCGGTGGGCTGGTTTATGGCCTGACGCTGACGCACCCGTTTCACGTCGAGAGCAGAAATCTAACGAGGTTTCTGCTGCAAGCCTCGGTGGTCGCACTGGGCTTTGGGATGAATCTCCACGAGGTTCTTCAGGCCGGGCGCTCGGGTTTTGTTTACACCGCGCTAAGCATCACCGCGGCAATGCTGCTAGGCCTCGGCCTTGGATATCTCATTCACGTTGGCAAAATTCCTTCGTTTCTGATCAGCGCGGGAACGGCAATTTGCGGCGGCAGCGCTATCGCGGCGGTGGGACCGATTGCCGGGGCCAGTGAGGAAGAAATGGCCGTGTCGCTCGGAGCGGTCTTCATCCTGAATTCGGTCGCGCTGTTCCTTTTCCCTCCGGTTGGTTTCGCATTACACATGAGCGAGAGCCAGTTCGGGCTGTGGTCGGCGTTGGCGATTCACGACACCAGTTCGGTGGTCGGCGCAACGGCGAAATACGGTCCCACGGCGCTCGCCGTCGGCACGACCATCAAGCTTGCGCGGGCGTTGTGGATTGTTCCGCTATCCGTGGCGACCGCGGTAGTGTTGAAGAGCAAAGCGCGCATCCAGTGGCCATGGTTCATCCTGTTCTTTTGCGTCGCAGCACTGTTCAATACTTTGCTGCCGCGATTCAACACGGCCTTCGGCGCCCTTAACCACATCGGGAAGCTGGGTCTGACGGTGACGTTGTTCTTGATCGGTGCCAGTCTCAACAGGGAAACGATTGCGAAAGTGGGCGTCCGCCCTCTGCTGCAGGGGCTCACGCTCTGGGTGATTGTCGGCGTCAGCACGCTGGCGCTTATTCTGTTTAACTGGATTCGAGTGTAAGAAGCAGTCCGCGATTTCGCCATCCAGCGAAGGGGGTGCCCATGAGTCAGGGCAAGGGAATTATCGACAAGCTCAGTCATCATTCCGTAGAGGAAACCGTTGAGAGGTTGAAGGGAGTTCTGCAGAGTAAGGAAGTGACGCTGTTTGCGATCATCGACCACAGCGGAGAAGCAGCGAAGGTGGGAATGAAAATGCGGCCAACCAAGCTGCTCATCTTCGGCAGCCCGAAGGCGGGCACGCCGTTAATGCTGGCGGCGCCCAGTATAGCGATCGATCTACCCCTGAAAATTCTGGTGTGGGAAGATACGCAAGGAAAGGTCTGGGTCTCGTATAACAGCCCGGAGTATCTGCAAGAGCGCCACGGTATAGCGCCAGAGTTGGCGCCAAACATAGCGGTGATAGGAACGTTGGCGGCCAAGGCAGCAGAGTGATTGCGGACTCTGCGACGCCTCGAGAGCCTCATCCGGTAACGGG
>Ga0209131_1002083_pt1 | contig 13700 bp, 10 predicted proteins | sample GraSoi_2013_40cm_FD_185826 | JGI IMG/M metagenome (GOLD analysis project Ga0209131, IMG submission 185826) | Grasslands soil microbial communities from the Angelo Coastal Reserve, California, USA - Sample 9_17_2013_40cm (SPAdes) (version 2) | ecosystem: Environmental > Terrestrial > Soil >...
CAACAGCCAGATGAACATGGTGTACGACACGCTCACGCGCCGCGGTAAGGACTACACGATGAAGCCGTGGCTCGCGACGTCGTGGGAGAACGTGTCGCCGACGAAGTGGATCGTGAAAATCCGCCGCGACGCGAAGTTCTCCGACGGCACGCCCGTCACGATCGAGGACATCATCTTCTCGCACGAGCGGGCGCGGACCTCCGACAGCACGTTCAAGCTCTATTCGAACCAGATGGGGGCGATGCGCAAGATCGACGACTCGACCCTCGAGTTCACCACGCCGGTTCCCAACCCGGTGATGCACGAATCGCTCTCCAACATCTACATCATGAGCAAGGCGTGGTGCGAGAAGAACAACTCGGCGAGGCCCCAGGACTTCCGCGCGAAGGAGGACACGTTCGCCTCGCGCAACGTCATGGGCAGCGGACCCTACGTCCTCGTAACGTACGAGTCCGGCGTGAAGACGGTCTTCAAGAAGAACCCGAGCTGGTGGGGGTTGAAGGAGGGACTCCTCGAGGGGAACGCCGACACGATCGAATACCGTCCCATCGCGAACCAGGCGACGCGCATGGCGGCGCTGCGCTCCGGCGAGCTCGACTTCGTCCTCGATCCGCCGGTGCAGGACATCCTCAAGCTGCGCGAGGACAAGGCATTCAAGGTGTGGGAGGGCGGCGAGATCCGCGTCATCTTCTTCGCCTTCGACACGCATCGTGCCGAGCTCCTCTACAGCGACGTCAAGGGCAAGAACCCGCTCAAGGACGTGCGCGTGAGGAAGGCCCTTTACCAGGCGATCGACGTGAACGCGATCCGCACGACCGTGATGCGCGGACTCTCGGAGCCCACGGCGATCACGCTTCCGAGCACAAGAGGCAACAGCGTGCCCGCGAGTTACGAGAAGCGCCTGCCCTACGATCCGGCCGCGGCGAAGAAGCTCCTCGCGCAGGCGGGTTACCCCACCGGCTTCGGCTTCACGCTCAACTGTCCGAACGACAGGTACATCAACGACGAGAAGATCTGCGTCGCGGTCGCCGCCATGTGGGCGAAGATCGGCGTGAACGCGAAGCTCGAGACGATGCCGCGCGCGCAGTACTTCCAGAAGATGGGCAAGCTCGACACCAGCGCGTACATGCTCGGCTGGGGTGGCGGGTCTCCGGACGCGATCTGGATCCTCAAGCCCGTGCTCCACAGCCGCAACGCGCAGGGCGCGGGCGACGGCAACTATGGCGACACCAAGGACGCGCGTCTCGACGAGCTCATCGATGCGATCGAGGGCGACATGGACACGGCGAAGCGCAACGCCATGATCTATGAGGCCGTGAAGATCATCCAGGACGAGGTGCTCACGATTCCTCTGCACCGCCAGGTGATTCCGTGGGTGTCGCGCACCGGCGTCACGGTGTCGCACCAACCCAGCAATTTCATGAACTACCTCTGGGTCACAGTGAAGTAACGATCGCGGCGACGATCGCTTCGGGCGGCTGCTCGATGGAGACGACCATGGGCCGCTCGTCGGCGCCCGGAACCTCGAGCGCGGCGAACTGGCTTTCCGCGAGCGACACCGGCATGAAGTGACCGGTGCGCGAAGCAAAGCGGCGCGCGATCGTTTCGCGATCGGCATCCAGGTAGACCAGGCGGACGTCGGACCGCGCTCCGATGAGGATGTCGCGGTAGGCGCGCTTCAACGCCGAGCAAGTTACGACCGCGTTGATTTCGCGTGCACGGACCTCGTCGATATGCGCCGCGATCGCTCGTAGCCACGGCCAGCGGTCCTCGTCGTCGAGCGGCACGCCGCGGCTCATTTTCTCGATGTTCGCCGGCGGATGGAACGAGTCGCCGTCGATGTAGGCCCAGCCGAGGCGCTCGGCGAGGAGCGCCGCGATCGTGCTCTTGCCCGAGCCCGCGACCCCCATGACGACGATCACCAATTACTTCTTCGCCTCCGCGTGGCCACCGAAGGCTTCGCGCAGCGCCGAGAGGAGCTTCTCGGCGTAGGTATGGTCCTGCTGCGAGCGGAAGCGCACGTTGAGCGCCGCAGCGAGCACGTCCGCGGGGACGCGCTCCTCGATCGCGGCCATCAACGCCCAGCGGCCCTCGCCGGAATCGGCGACGACGCCCGCGTACTTCCCGAGCTCCGGGTCCTTCGACAGCACTTGCGCGGCGAGATCGAGGAGCCACGAGCCTACGACGCTGCCGTGGCGCCACGTCTCGGCGATGGCCGCGACGTCGAGATCGAGCCGCTGCGCCTCCGGCAGCTCCTCGGATGCCGCATTGCGCAGGATGTCGAAGCCCTCTGCGTAGGCCTGCATCAGGCCGTACTCGATGCCGTTGTGGATCATCTTCACGAAGTGGCCCGCGCCCGTCGGTCCGGCGTGGATGAAGCCGAGCTCCTGCGCGAGCGCGGTGAAGATCGGCGCAAGCCGCTGCACGACCTCCTTCTCGCCTCCCGCCATCAGGCAATAGCCGCGTTCGAGGCCCCACACGCCGCCGCTCGTGCCGACGTCCACGTAATGGATGCCATGGCGGCGCAACGTGACGGCGCGCCGCAGATCGTCCTTCCAGAAGGTGTTGCCGCCGTCGATGATCACGTCGTCCGTCCCGAGCTGGCTCGCGACGTCGCCCAGCGCCTTCTCCGTGGCTTCTCCCGCCGGCAGCATCAGCCACACCACGCGCGGCTTCTCGAGGCCGCGTACCAGCGCCGTAATGGTCTCGGCCGGCGTCGCTCCTTCCTTCGCAAGCGCCGCGACGGCCTGCGGATCGCGATCGTGGACCACAGCCTGGTGCCCGTGCTTCATCAGGCGGCGGACGATGTTGGCGCCCATCCGGCCCAATCCGACGACGCCGATACGCATCAGCGCGCGAGCTTCACGGTGATGTCCGACACTTCCGCGACCACGGCACGCGTCACCTCGGCGGTCGTCGCCTTCCCTCCGAGATCCGGCGTGTGAAGCCCGCTCGCGGTGACTTTCTCGATGGCCTTCATGAGGCGCGCTGCCGGGGCTTCCTCACCCAGGTGCTCGAGCATCATCGCGGCAGTCCAGAACGTGGCGATGGGATTGGCCACGCCCTTGCCGGTGATGTCGAAGGCCGAGCCATGGATCGGTTCGAACATCGAGGGGAATTCCCGCTCCGGATTGAGGTTCGCGGTCGGTGCGATCCCGAGGCTTCCCGATAGCGCCGCGGCGAGGTCCGAAAGGATGTCCGCGTGCAGGTTCGTCGCGACCATCACGTCGAGCGTGGCGGGCTTCAGCACCATCCGCGTCGTTACGGCATCGACGAGCTCGCGGTCCGTCTTCACGCCGGGATAATCCTTGGCGACCTCGAAGAAGATCTCGTCCCACATCACCATGCCGAAACGCTGCGCGTTGGACTTCGTGACGAGAGTCAGGTGCTTGCGCGGGCGTTTCTTCGCGAGCTCGAAGGCGAAGCGGTGGATGCGTTCGACGCCCGTCCGGGTGAAGACCGCGGTCTCGGTCGCGGTCTCGATCGGCAGCCCGCGATGCGCGCGCCCGCCCATGCCGCAGTATTCGCCCTCGGAGTTCTCGCGAACCACGACCCAGTCGATGTCCTTGCCGTTGGCGAGCGGGCTCTTCACGCCGGGAAGCACGCGCGCGGGCCGCACGTTGGCGTACTGGTCGAAGCCCTGGCAGATCGGAATGCGCAGTCCCCAGAGCGAGACATGGTCGGGCACCTTCTGGCTGCCGACCGCGCCGAAGAAGATGGCATCGAATCCCTTGAGCTTTTCGAGGCCGCCTTCGGGGATGTAATCGCCGTGCTTCAGGTAATAGTCCGAGCTCCACGGGAGGCGCTCGAACTGGAATGCGAAGGTGCCGGTGGCCTTGGCCAGCGCCGTGAGCACTTCCACCCCGGCTTCGATCACTTCGGGCCCGATGCCGTCACCGCCGATCGCCGCGATCCTGTAGGTTTTCATGGAATTGCCTCCGATGTCCGTGCGCGGTTGCGGCGCAGCACTTTTCCCGGCCGTTCGCCTGTGGGTTTTCCGTCGCGCCATACGGGCTTGCCGTTGACGAGGACGGCTTCGATGCCGCGCGCGGGCTGGATCGATTTCTCGAACGTCGCCGCTTCGCCGACGGACGCGGCGTCGAAGAGCGTGATGTCCGCCGCGAAGCCTTCCTTCAGGATACCGCGGTCCGCGAGGCCGAAGGTCTTCGCCGTGAGGCCGGTCATCTTGTGGACGGCAATCTCCAGGGAAAAGAGGCCCAGGTCGCGGGCATAGTGGCCGAGCACTCGCGGGAAGGTGCCCCACAGCCGCGGATGCGGCGCGGCGTCGTGCGGCAGTCCATCGGAGCCGATCATCGTCTGCTCGAAGCCGAGGATGCGCTGCACGTCTTTCTCGTCCATCGAGAAGTAGATCGCGCCGGCGGGCACGAGCCGGCTCACCGCTTCCTCGACCGGCACACCCATCCGCGAGGCGACGCTGGTCAACTCCATGCCGGAGAACTCGGGATGCGGCTGCGACCAGGTGACTAGCGTCCTGGTGGAAGTCAGCGTGCGGCCGAAGGACAGGATCGTCGACGAGGCGCAGTACGGATAGCAGTCGAGGCCGATCCTTTGCGAGCGCATCGCCTTCTCGATGATCGGCAGCGTCTCGGCGGAGCGTCCATGGTTGGGCGTGCCGACGACCTTGTGGTGCGACACCACCACCGGAACGCCAAGCTCACGGCCGATGCGAAAGGTCTCTTCGAGCGAGTCGACGACGCGGTCGCCTTCGTCGCGCATGTGCGTGCAGTAGATGCCCTTCCTCGCGGTGAGCGGCCGGCAGACCTCGATCACTTCCTCGGTCGGTGCGGCGCGCGCCGGCTCGTAGTAGAGGCCGGTCGAAACGCCGATCGCCCCGGCCGCGAGCGACTCGTCCACGAGCTTTCGCATCTGTGCGATTTCCGATGGCGATGCGGGCTTGTCCAGGTCCGCCATCGTCTGCACGCGCAGCATGCTGTGGCCGACCAGGAGCGCGCAGTTCGTCGCCGCCGGCTTGTCGTTCAGGGCTTCGACGTAGTCCGCAAATGTCTTGAAGCGAAACCAGTCGCCCTCGACGTCGAGGAGGTCGATGGGCGGGGTCACCGGCACCGCCATACGCCGCGGGGTGGGCGCTAGGGAGACGCCGCAATTGCCCGCGACGACCGTGGTCACGCCCTGGCTCACCTTGGGCGCCATCTCCGGCGCCGAGAGCATAAGACGATCGTCGTGCGTGTGCGCGTCGATGAAGCCGGGCGCGGCGATGAGCCCCGTGGCGTCGATCTCGGCGTCAGCGCCGTCCTTTTCCAGGTGTCCCACCCGCTCGATCCGGCCGTCGCGGATGCCGATGTCCGCGGGGAACCGCGGGGCGCGCGTCCCGTCGATGAGGGTGGCATTGCGGATGATCAGGTCGTATCGCATCTCTACTTGAAGAACTCGAGCAATTCCTTGCAAGTCTCGTCGGGCACCTGCTCCGCCGGATAGTGGCCGCACGGCAACATTTTGCCGCGAACGTCGGCCGCGCGTTCCTTCCACGCCTCGATCGGCTTGAAGCTGCGGTTCACGTGGCTGCGCTCGCCCCACAGCACGAGCATCGGCATCTCGATCTTTCGCGTGAGGTCCGCCTCGTCGTGCACGAGGTCGATGCCGACGGCGGCGCGATAGTCCTCGCACACCGCGTGGATGTTCTCCGGCGTGCAGCAGCGGATGTATTCGGCGAGCGCTTCCGGCGTGAAGCCCCCGAGCCCGACACCCTTCTTGTCGAGCTTCTTGCGGATGTAGCGTTCCAGCCCGTAGGCGACGAGCATCTTCTCCGGATAGTCGTAGGGCTGCGCCATGAAGAACCAGTGGTAGGCGTCGACGGCCCAGGTCTTCGTGATGTGGCTGAGCGCGTGATGCGTCGGAACGATATCGAGGAAGGCGACCCGTTGCACCTTGCCGGGATGGTCGATCGCCATGCGGTGCGCGGCACGGCCGCCGCGATCGTGCCCGGCGACGAAGAACGAGTCGAAGCCGAGCTTCTTCATCACCTCGACCTGGTCGTTCGCCATCGCGCGGAACGAATAGCCCGAGTGATCGGGGCCGCCGTCGGGCTTCGAGCTGTCGCCATAGCCGCGCAGGTCGGTGGCGACGACTGTGTAGTGTTGAGCTAACTGGTGCGCGATCTTGTGCCACATCACGTGCGTCAGCGGATTGCCGTGCAGCAGCAGGAGCGGCGGACCGGAGCCTCCATGGCGCAGGTTGATCCGCGCGCCGGCGCCGTCGATTTGGGTTTGAGTGAAGCCCTCGAACACGACTAGATGCGAAGCAGCTTGGTCAGTTCGTTCACGTCCTTCAGCGCCTCGATGTTCCAGATGATATCGAGCACCGTCTTGATGCGATCCTTGGGAAGCTTGCCCCACTCGGCGCACTGGCGGAATTTCTCCGCGAGCTCGTCATCCGACATCGGGTTCGCGGGGCTGCCCTTGCCGAAGTCCGCCTGTCCGTTGATCAGTTTGCCGTCGTCGAGCTCGATCTCGATGATCGTCGTCATCTTGTCGAAGCCCGCCGCCTCGGCCTCGGGATGAACGGCGAACTCGACCTTCTGGATCATGGCCTGCACGTCGGGCCGGTTGACGACCTCGTCGGTGAATTGCTCGAGCCCGCCCTTGCGCTCGAGCAGCAGGATGGCCATGCAGAACTCCATGCTGAACTTCGCCTGCAGCTCGTTCTTCGGGCGATGGTGGATGAGGGCGTTGGGCATGTTGTGGTTGGTGCCGACCGCGACGCGCTTCACTCGCTCGGGCCTGATGTCGTTCTTCACGATGAGCTCCATCATCACCGCCATCCCCGGATGCGTGAGCGAGCCGGACGGATGCGGCTTGATCGAAACGCCCGGGAAATGGAAGGTCCACGGGTCGCCGAGCTTGCCGTCGATCATCTCCGGACTGTAGCCGCCGCCCGCCGCGCGGAAGAATCCCCGGTCGGCTTCGAGGCCGTTGGGCGATGCGGTGAAGCCGAGTGCGGCGATCTCGGCCGCGATGACGCCGTTCTCCGCGGCGCGTCCCGCATGGAAAGGCTTCGTCATCGTGCCGAAGTTCTCGCGCAGCCCCCCGGCCTGCGTCGCGCCGATGCTCAGCGCGCGGCGCGTCGCTTCCCGGTCGAGGCCGAGGAGCTTCGCCGCCCCCGCCGCCGCGCCGATCGAGCCGCACGTCGCCGTGCTGTGAAAGCCGTGTTGGTAGTGGCGGGGCAGGATCGCTTCGGCGACCTTGCACTCGACCTCGACGCCGACTTGATACGCGAGCATCAGCGCAGAGCCGCTGGCACGGGCCCGCTCGGCCAACGCAAGCACCGGCGGGAGCGCGGGGGCGGTCGGGTGCGTGAGCAGGCCGTAGACGCGATCCTTGGCGACAGCGAGCTGCGTGTCGTCGTAGTCGTCCGCGTGAATCGCGAGGCCGTTCGCGAAAGCGGCGAAGCGCGCGGGCAGCCGGACGTTGCTGCCGATCACCGTGCTGCCTTCCTGCGACGCGATGCCGAGGGCCGAGAGGTAGCGTTGCGCGATGTGCCCGCACTCGGAGGCCGCGCCCGCGAGCGCGAGGCCGATGCCGTCGAGCACCGAGCGCTTGCCGAGGTGGGCCACGTCCTTCGGAATATCGCCCGCTTTCGTGGCGACAACGAAGCCGGCGACGTAGTCGGTGAGGGACGAAGTCTTGGTTTTCGTAGGTGCTTCGGTTGCCATGCAGTATTTTCCCTTTTTGCTAATGATTTGATGCGAGGCGCGCGCCGAGGCGCACGGCGCTTTCGAGCGCGCCGGTAGTCGCCTTGCCCTGCCCGACGATGTCGAAGGCGGTACCGTGCGCGGGCGTGGTGAAGACGGTGGCGAGGCCCCCGGTCACGGTGACGCCGCGGTTGAAGCCCTTCATCTTGGTCGCGATCTGTCCCTGGTCGTGGTACATCGAGAGCACGCCGTCGTACTCGCCGCCGAAGGCCTTCAGAAACACGGTATCCGAGGGAAACGGTCCCTTGCAGAGGATTCCGCGCTTCGCCGCGTGCTCGACCGCCGGGCGGATGATCTCGATCTCCTCCCAGCCGAAGAGGCCGTTCTCGCCCGCGTGGGGATTCAACGCGGCGACCGCGATCCGCGGTGCGGCGAAGCCCGCGCCGCGCATCGTGCTGTCGGCGAGGGTGAGCGCCTCGTCGATGCGCTTGCCGTTGATCTGGTCGATGGCGGTCCGCAGCGACACGTGCGACGTGACGCGGGACATCCACAGGTTGTCGAGCACGTTCATCTCGCCGAAGAAGCCCTCGTGGCGGGTAAGGTGCGCGAACATCTGGTGCTCGTCGTTGAATTTCCAGCCGCCCGCGTGGAGCGCCGCCTTGTTGAGCGGCGCGAACGTGATGCCGTCGAGGCGCCCGGCGAGCGCGAGCTCGACCATGTACGCGAGGGTCTCGCCGGCGATGCGTCCCGAATCCGCGGAGATCGCGCCGCGCGGTATCGAATCGGGATCGAGGTTGGCGAGGTCGATCAGCGGCACCTGCTCGTGGGACCAGTCTATTTGCTCGGGTTCGGAGTAGGCGCGCAGGGCGAGCTTCACGCCGGCATCCTTCGCGCCGCGCTCGAGCACGCGCGCATCGCCGATCACGACCAGGCGCGCGGCATCCGCGAGCCGGCGGTCGGCCAGCACGCGCGCGCACTGCTCCGGGCCGATGCCGGTGAAGTCGCCGAGCATGAGTCCGATGAGGGGCGTCAAATCGCTCTCCTGTCCGTGAAGTAATTGATGATCGCGACCATCACGAAGGTGATCACGAGCATGGTGATGGATAGGACCGCGATCGGCCCCCAGTCGTTGCTCTCGCGCAGGTCGAACATCGTCACCGAGATCGTCTTGGTCTTGGCGGTGAAGAGAAGGATAGTCGCGGAGAGCTCGCGGATCGAGCCGATGAAGATGAAGAGCCACGTGGCGATGACGCCGTTGCGGATGAGCGGCGCCGTGATGTCGACGAGCGCCCTCAGGCGCGTGGCCCCGAAGATGCGGCTCGCGTCCTCGAGCTCCGGATGCACGGATTTCAGCGACGCCGCGACCTGCTGGTAGCCGACCGGGAGCTCCTTGGTGAGATACGCGAGGAAGATGATCGAGAGCGTGCCGTAGAGCACGAGCGGCGGCGAGGTGTACGCGAGGAAGAGCCCGACCGCGAGCACGATCCCGGGAATCGCCACGGGTGCCGTCGCGAGGAACGCGAGATAGCGGTGGCCCCAAACGAGCTTGCGGATGCTGAGGTAGCCGATCGTCGTCGCGAGGATCGTGCCGACGGTGGCCGCGGTGGTGCCGAGGACGAACGTGTTCATCAGCGCGAGCTTCGTCTGGCTGAACTCGAAGAAGACGAAGCGCCAGTGCTCGATCGAAAGATTGCCGGCGAGAGGCGCCGACCAGTTCTTCACGAAGGCCGTGCGAAGGAGGACGCCGTACGGCAGCACGATCGAGCAGCCGAGCACGATCGCGAAGAGCGCGAGCGCGGGCACCTTCCACGCCTTCAGCTTGATCAGCCGCTGTCCAGTGCTCTTGCCGCCGATCACCGAGTAGCCGCGCCGCCCCATGATCGCCGCCTGCGCACGCAGGAGCAGCACCGTGACGATGAGCAGCGGCAACGAAGCCGCCGCGGCGAGCCCGAGCTGCGGCGGAAACTGGAAGAGGCTCCAGATCTTCGTCGTCATCGTGTCGATCCCCGCGGGCAAGGCGAGGATCGCCGGCGCACCGAACAGCGTCATCGACTGGAGGAACGCCACGAGGAAGCCGGCGAGGAGCGCGGGCGCCACCAGCGGCAGCGTGATGTGGGCGGCGGTGCGGGCGAGCGGTGCGCCGAGGATCGACGAGGCCTCCTCGAGCTCGCTCGGAATGAGGTCGAGGCTGTTGGCGACGAACGTGAAGACGTAGGGGAAGGTGTAGAGCGCCATCACGAACACCATGCCCCACGCGGAGAAGATGTTGATGAGCGGCGTCGCCTCGAAAGCCTTGAGGCCGAAGAGCTCGTAGTACCCTTGGTTGACCAGCCCCGCGTTGGGGCCGCCGAGCAGCACCCAGGCGAACGCGCCGAGGAAGGGCGGTGTCACGAACGACGCGAGGATCAGCACGCGCAGGAGCCGCTTGAAGGGCAGGTCGGTGCGCGCGACGAGCCACGCCATCGGCGCCGCCGCCACCACGCAGAGGATGCCGACCGCAGCCGAAGTCCACAGGGTCGTCGCGAGCGGCTTGATGAAGGTCGGATCGTTGACGAAGTGCTGGTAATGCGAGAGCGTGAAATCCTTCGCGTCGTTGCGAAGGCTCGTGAGCGTGAGCCAGAACATCGGCAGCAGCACGAGCCCCGCCAGCAACACGACCATCGCGATGGAGAACGGGGCGGTGATGTCGACGCCGCCTCTGGCTTTTCGCATCACTCAGTTCCCGAAGAGCGTCGTGTACTTCTTCTTGATCTCGTTCACCTGGGGCAGCATCCCCTGCGGGTCGTCGGGAAGCAGCTTGATCTTCGCGAGCGGCGTGCGCTCCGGCGGCTCCTTCACGTCCGGGTGCAGTGAACGGTTGCCGCCTTCGTTCACGATGAGCTGCTGCACCTGCGGCGTGTAAAGAAAGTTCTGGAACACGCGCGCGGCATTCGGATGGGGCGCGTCCTTGAAGATTGCGGTGGGCGAGGTCACGAACGGGGTGCCCTCCTTGGCGTAGATGATCTTCACCGGGCTCTTGGCCTGCATCTCGATGAACATGTTGTATTCGTTGCCGTCGACCATCACCGCGCGCTCGCCGCTCGCGATGCTCTTGGGTGTCGCCGTGGTCGACTGCAGCTGCTGCACGCCTTGCTTGGAGAGCTTTTCGAGGTAATCCCAGCCGAGCGCCTTGGACAGGGCGTACGTGCCGGTCAGCGCCGTGCCGCTGTATCCGGGATGGGCTTTCGCGAGCTTTCCCTTCCACTTGGGATCGAGCAGGTCCGCGTAGCCCGTGGGCGCGTCCTTCTCCTGGATCAGGTTCGTGTTGTAGCCCATGACCGAAAGCGACGCGCGCCATGCGAAATAGGTGCCGTCGGGATCCCGGCCCTGGGGCGGGTATTTGAGCGCGTCGGGCGGGGTGTGCTTTACGAGCCAGCCTTGCTGCTTCCAGAAGAGGAAGTGCGAGGCATCGGACGAATTGACGACGTCGACGTTCTTGATGCTCGACTGGTATTCCTGGTTGATGCGCTGGAAGACGCGCTCCGATCCCGAGCGCTCGACATCGACGTCGATCTTCGGGTACTTCGCCACGAACGCCTTCTTCACCGATTCGGCGACTTTCACGTCGACCGCGGAGTACCACACCACCTTGCCTTCCTTCTCGGCGGCCGCAACCATCGCGGGCGTGGTCTCCTGTGCGATCGCCGGCATTGCGATCGCGCCCGCCGCAAGGGCGGCGAATAGTGCCTTCGACTTCATCTCACTCCTCCTTGTTGAACCGGGGACAGACCACTTGTTCCGTTCCGCGGGACAAGTGGTCTGTCCCCGATCATGTGGCCAGGGCGCGGCAGCGCTCGGGCCGGAATTTGACGATCACCTTCGAGCCCGCGGGCATGTTCATCGATGCCGGCGCGGCGATAAGAAGATCCTGGCCTGCGGTCCCTGGGGCGGAATCAGAAATCCGCACGATGTAATCGCGATGGCTGCCGAGGTACGCCTGCCCGCGAACCACCCCGGGAAGGACGTTCCCCGCGGCTGCGACCTCGCCCGGAATCAATTCGATGTCGTGAGTCTTCACGCAGAAGCTCATGTCGCGCCCGGGACCCGCGAACTCGCCCTGGCCGATGTCGAGCGTGCGCCCGGATACTTCGACGCGGTTGTCGCCGACATGCTTCGCGTCGATGACGTTGCTCGCGCCGATGAAGCGCGCGACGAATTTCGACTTCGGCCGGTCGTAGACCTCCTCGGGCGTGCCGATCTGCTCGATGCGCCCGGCGTTCATGACGACGATGCGGTCGGCCATCGTCATGGCTTCGACCTGGTCGTGGGTGACGTAGATCGACGTGGTGCGAAACTCGTCGTGCAGGCGCCGGATCTCGAAGCGCATGTCGCCGCGCAGGTTGGCGTCGAGATTCGACAGCGGCTCGTCCAGCAGCAGGATATCGGGACTCGGAGCGAGCGCGCGCGCCAGCGCGACGCGCTGCTGCTGCCCGCCGGAAAGCTCGGACGGGTAGCGCGCGGCCAGCTCGGCAAGGCGGGTCGCCTTGAGCAGCGCATCGGTGCGCGCGTTCCGTTCCACGGGCGAGACCTTCTTCATCTTGAGCCCGTAGGCGACGTTCTGGTGGACCGTCATGTGCGGCCATACCGCGTAGCTCTGGAAGATCATCCCCATGTTGCGCCGCTCGGGCGGAATCACCGCGCCCGGGGCGGACACGACCTTGCCGCCGACGCGGATCTCGCCGGCGTCGGGCTCGAGGAATCCGGCGATCATGCGCAGCGTCGTGGTCTTCCCGCAGCCCGACGGCCCGAGGAGGCACACGAACTCTCCCTTGTCGACCGACAGCGTGATGGCGTCGACCGAGACGAGATCTCCGTAGCGCTTGGTGAGGTTGAGGAGCTCGAGGTGGCTCATTTGGTATGGCGCAAGAAGTCGAAGTCCACGCCCTTGTCCGCCTGGGTCACGGAGTCGAGGAAAAGCTTGAGGTAACCGCGGGTTGCGGTGGGCTCGGTGACCGGGCGATTCGATCGCCGCTTCGCCATCTCTTCGTCGGAGACGAGGAGTGCGAGGACGCGCGCTTCGACGTCGAGGCGAATGCGGTCTCCCGTCTGCACCCAGGCGAGCGGGCCGCCGGTCGCCGCTTCGGGCGTCACGTGCAGCACGATGGTTCCGGCGGCCGTTCCGCTCATGCGCCCATCGGAGATCCGCACCATGTCCTTCACGCCCGAGCGCGCGAGCTTCTTCGGAATCGGCAGGTATCCGGCCTCGGGCATTCCCGGCGCGCCCTTGGGTCCGATGCGTTTCAGCACGAGGATGTCCTCGGCGCGCACATCGAGGTCGTCGGCGTCGATGCGCTTCGCGAGGTCCTCGGCATCCTCGAAAACCACCGCGCGCCCTTCGTGCTTCATGAGCTTCGGATCGGCCGCCGACTGCTTGATGACCGCGCCGCCGGGTGCGAGATTGCCGCGGAGCACGGCGATCGCGCCCTGCGGGTAGATCGGGTTCGAAAACGGCCGCACCACGTCCTGCGCGAAGCCCGGGCCGGAAGCCTCGATCTCGTCGCCCAACGTGCGCCCGGTCACGGTCATCGCGTCGAGGTTGAGGAGCGGCTTCAGCTCGCGAAGCAATGCCGGCAGCCCCCCCGCCCGATGCAAGTCCTCCATGTAGTGCTTGCCGGAAGGCTTGAGATCCATGAGCACCGGCGTCTCGCGGCCCATCGCATCGAGGCGTTCGAGCGAAATGTCGATCCCGAGGCGCCCTGCGATCGCGGTCAGGTGAACGACGCCGTTGGTCGAGCCGCCGATCGCGAGCAGCACGCGCAGCGCATTCTCGAAGGCCTTCGCGGTGAGGATCGCATCGGGCGTGAGGCGCTTCTTCGCGATCTCGACCGCCGTGGCGCCGGTGCGCTCGGCGACGCGGATGCGGTCGGCGGTCACCGCGGGCGCCGACGCGCCGCCGGGAATCATCATTCCCAGCGCCTCGGTCACGCACGCCATGGTGCTCGCGGTTCCCATCACCGAGCAGGTGCCGACGCTCGCGACGAGCTGGTCGTTC
>Ga0209131_1002085_pt1 | contig 13691 bp, 17 predicted proteins | sample GraSoi_2013_40cm_FD_185826 | JGI IMG/M metagenome (GOLD analysis project Ga0209131, IMG submission 185826) | Grasslands soil microbial communities from the Angelo Coastal Reserve, California, USA - Sample 9_17_2013_40cm (SPAdes) (version 2) | ecosystem: Environmental > Terrestrial > Soil >...
TTCTGCGTCACGAAGTACACGCCGACGCCTTTCGAGCGGATCAGGCGCACCACCTGCTCGATCTTCTCGAGCAGCGCCTTCGGCGCTTCGTCGAAAAGCAGGTGCGCCTCGTCGAAGAAGAACACCAGCTTGGGCTGCTCGGGGTCACCCACTTCGGGCAGATGCTCGAACAGCTCCGAGAGCATCCACAGCAGGAAGGTCGAGTAGAGCTTCGGCGCGTTCATGAGCTTCTCGGCAGCGAGAATGCTCACGACCCCTTTGCCGTTCTGCTGCCGCATCAGATCGGCGATCTCGAGCATCGGCTCGCCGAAGAACTGGGCGCCGCCCTGGCTCTCGAGCTGCAGCAGGCCGCGCTGGATGATGCCGATCGAGGCGCTGGAGACGTTGCCGTACTGCGTCTTGAATTGCGCCGCGTTATCGCCCACGTGCTGCAGCATCGCGCGCAGGTCCTTCAGGTCGAGCAGCAACAGGCCGTCGTCGTCCGCGATCTTGAAGACCACCGCGAGCACGCCTTCCTGCGTCTCGTTCAGGCCCAGCATGCGGCCGAGCAGCAGCGGCCCCATGTCGGAAATGGTCGCGCGCACCGGATGGCCGTTCTTGCCGTACACGTCCCAGAAGATCACCGGCGAGGCGGCGCTCTCGGAGGGCAGCTTTAGTTGTTTAAGACGATCGGCGATCTTGGCGTTGGCGCCGCCGGCCTTGGCAAGGCCCGAGAGATCGCCCTTCACGTCGGCCATGAACACCGGCACGCCGATCGAGGAGAAGCGCTGCGCCAGCGTCTGCAGCGTGACGCTCTTGCCGGTGCCGGTCGCGCCGGTGACCAGGCCATGCCGGTTGGCGAGCGACGGAAGCAGCCGCAGCTCAATCTTGTCGTTTTTCGCTACGAGGAGGGGCGCGGCCATTGAAATAGAATGTTTCGACATGATCGTAACCCGGATTTTTGCCGGCGAGGATGGCCGGGCGCGCATCGAGCGCCGCGAAGTGCCGATGCGTTCCGATGAAAGCGGCAGGGCGACCTCTGCGGACGTGCCGGCGTTGCGCCTGTTCTTCCGCGATACGCGGCCCGCGCACGTGCATGAGCGGCATCGCGCGCTGCTGGACGACGGCACGCGCCACGGCTTCGGGCCGGGCGACGTGCTGTTCGTGGAGGACACCACCGGCCACGGGCATGTCACGCGCACGCTCGAAGGCATCCGCGGCTGGCCGGCCCGGAAGGCTGAGTAGAATTTCGCCGCAATGTCTGGCCACAGCAAATGGGCGAACATCAAGCACCGCAAGGCGGCTGCCGATGCGAAGAAGGGAAAGGTGTTCACCCGCCTGATCAAGGAAATCACCGTTGCGGCGCGCCTTGGCGGCGGCGATCCGGATAGCAACCCGCGCCTGCGCCTCGCCATGGACAAGGCGCGCGAGGCCAACATGACCAAGGACAGCGTGCAGAACGCGATCAAGCGCGGCAGCGGCCAGCTCGATGGCGTCGCGTACGAGGAGATCCGCTACGAAGGCTACGGTCCCGGCGGCTCGGCGATCATGGTCGACTGCATGACCGACAACCGCACGCGCACCGTGGCCGAGGTGCGCCACGCCATCACCAAGAACGGCGGCAATCTCGGCGCCGACGGCTCGGTCGCCTATCTCTTCAGGCACTGCGGGCAGTTCATCTTCGCGCCGGGCACGAGCGAGGATCGCGTGATGGAAGTCGGGCTCGACGCCGGCGCCGAGGATGTGCTGAAGAACGACGACGGCTCGGTCGAGCTGATTTCCTCGCCGGCGGACTTCCACCTCGTCAAGGCGGCGCTCGAAGCCGCGGGCCTGAAACCCGAGCTCGCCGAGATCACGATGAAGCCGACCGCCGAAGCCGTGCTCGCCGGCGAGGACCAGGGACGGATGCGGCGGCTGGTCGATGCGCTGGAGAACCTGGACGACGTGCAGAACGTTTATACGACGGCGGTGATCGACTGAGGATCCTCGGCATCGATCCGGGGCTGCAGAGCACCGGCTTCGGCGTCATCGAGGCGCGTGCCGGCACCCTGATCTATGTGACGAGCGGTTGCGTGAAATCGGGCCAGGGCGATCTCGCCACCCGGCTCAAAGCGATCCTCAACGGCCTGAACGAAGTGATCGCGGCACACGCGCCGATCGAGGTCGCGGTCGAGAAGGTGTTCGTCAACGTCAACCCGCAATCGACGCTCGCGCTCGGCCAGGCGCGCGGCACCGCGATCTGCGCCGCGGTGATCGCCGGATTGCCGGTTGCCGAATACACGGCGCTCCAGGTGAAGCAATCGGTGGTCGGCAACGGCCACGCCGACAAGGCCCAGGTGCAGCACATGGTGCGGCGGCTGCTCGCGCTGGTGGGCGAGCCCACGGCCGACGCCGCCGACGCGCTGGCCTGCGCGATCTGCCACGCGCACGGCTCGCGCCTGGGCGAGCTGCCGATGCGCGGCTTGCGCATGCGCAAAGGCAGGCTGGTCTGATCGGTCGCCTTACCGGCAGGCTCGCCGCCAAGACGCCGCCCCAGGTGCTGGTCGATGTCGGCGGCGTGGCCTACGAGGTCGACGTGCCGATGAGCACGTTCTATGCGCTGCCCGCCGCGGGCGAGGCGGTGACCCTGTTCACGCACCTGGTGGTGCGCGAGGACGCGCACCACCTGTACGGGTTCGCGACCGGCGAGGAGCGCGCCGCGTTTCGCCAGCTGATCCGCATCTCGGGCATCGGTGCGCGCACCGCGCTCTCGGTCCTCTCGGGCATGTCGGTCGGCGATCTCGCCCAGGCAGTGGCGCTGCAGGACGCCGGGCGGCTCGTAAGAGTTCCGGGAATCGGCAAGAAGACCGCCGAGCGCCTGCTGCTCGAGCTCAAGGGCAAGCTCGCCGAATCCATCGGCCAGCCGGGCGCGCAGCGCGGCTCCGATGTGCTCCATGCCCTGGTCGCTCTCGGGTACAGCGAAAAGGAAGCGCTCGCTGCGGTGAAGGGCCTCGCACCTGATACGCCCGTTGCCGAAGGGATCCGCGCGGCGCTCAAGACGCTGGCGCGGGGCTGACCGACCTCGCGGACAAATTCGCGTTGCAATTCCGCAACATGGACGCGGCAAGCGAGCCCGCGTTTCGGTTGCGTGCGCCTGCCGGCAGGCCGCCTTTGCTACTGTTTGCGAGCGTGATTTGGGGATTCCAGTAACCTGTACGCACACGCTCGACGAAAAAGGGCGGCAGGCACAATAACAACGGGAGCATTCCAATGAAAAATGGCAACACCATCGCGGTCATTCTCGGACTGGCAATGAGCGCGGCGCTGCCGCTCGCGGCGCATGCGCAGGCGGCCACGCCCGGCATCTACGCCGGCGTCGGCATCGGGCAATCGGAATCGCTCAAATACGATTGCAGCCTGTTCCCGGACTGCAAGAAAAAGGGCACCGCCTGGAAGCTCTATAGCGGCTGGCAGTTTCATCGCAACTGGGGCGCCGAAATTGGCTTCACGGACCTCGGCAGGGTGGTCAGCGCCCACTCCCCCGGGTCCTCCGACGAGATCAAGGTGAGGCTGGGAGAGCTGACCATGGTCGGCTCGCTTCCCTTCAGCGACCGGATCTCCGGTTTCGGCAAGGCCGGCGTCTACTACGCGGGGGCAGTCCATGACGTCACGTTGAACGGCTCGACGTCGCACCTGACGCACAGCAACGCATCCGTGACCTACGGATTCGGTCTGCAGTTCTTCGTCTATCGCGGCTTGGGCCTGCGCGGCGAATACCAGAAGTATCTAAGGGTGGGCGGTGACGCTGTCGCCCAAAGCGACTATCAGGCTATCACCGGCGGTCTGATCTGGAAATTTGAGTGAACGTCAGTTAGGGGGGGTCATGAGAGGTTCGAAAACGCTAGGGATGGCGGCGCTCGCCGCTGCGCTGTGCGCCGCGGCGCCGGCGCAGGCACAGGAGAGTACAGCCAGCAGCAATAACTTCTACGCCGGTCTGACGTTCGGTCAGGCGCATTGGCGGTCCGGATGTGCCGTTACCGCCACCACGTGCGACGACACCGATCGCGCGCTGCAGGTCTTCGCCGGCTTCCAGCTGAACCGCATCTTCTCGGTCGAAGCCGGTTTCCATAATCTTGGCAAAGCGACCTCGCCGGCGAGCAGCATCAAAGGCCACGCCTGGGAAGCTGTGGGGATCGCCGCCTGGCCGGTGCTCGGCGCGCTTTCGCTCTACGGCAAGCTCGGCATCTTCCGCACGAAGATCGAAGGCGGCGGCGCGCTCGTGCCGAGCCGCGAAACCAACTACGGCCCCACTTTCGGCGTCGGCTCGCAGCTGGAGCTCAATCGCAATCTCGCGCTGCGCGCGCAGTGGCAGAGCTATCCGAGCGTCGGCGGCGGCACGCTGCCGCGCACCGATATCAACGTCCTCAGCCTCGGCGGGCTCTGGCGCTTCCAGTAGTACTTCTGAAGTAGAGCGGCACGACGACGATGGCGAGCGCCATCGTCGTCGCGTTATGGCTTCAGCGGATCGGCTTGATGAACGGGAAGATGTGCGTCACACCGAGCAGATCGGTGATGACCAGGATCACGGCGACCAGGATCAGGACGCCGAGCACCGTGGCGCCGCCGTCGCCGCCCGCGGGCAGGCTCTCGATCTGACGCGAAAGCTGCGCGGCCTCGTCGTCCGTCAGCGCGGCGATGCGCGCTTTCACGTCCGCGGGGTTGACGCCAAGCGTCTCGAGTTGCGAGCGCACGTCGGCGCGGTTCAGCACGCTGGCGATGCGATCGCGCTCGGCAGTGGCGATGGCGGTGCCGGTCGATAGCATGGCGGCGTACGCCGGTTGCGGCACCGAGAAAGAAGCGGTGGATACGATGAGTGCGGTCGCGACAAGGCGGCGAAACTGGATCATGTCAGCTCCCTTGATGAAGTTGGTTAGTAGTGCACGGCGAGCCTAACACTCGTGGATGGGATGGCAATAGCGGCAGCCGCCGCGCCCTGCGAACGCGCAGCGCATGTGAACAAAAAGCAACATAATGCGCCGGGGGTTAGCAATGAGCGTTGAGACCGACCGGCTGATTTCTGCCAAGCCATCCTCCCCCCAGGAGGAGCAGATCGAGCGCTCGCTGCGGCCCGCGACGCTCGCCGAGTACGTCGGGCAGGAAAAGGTGCGCGGCCAGCTCGAGATCTTCATCGAGGCGGCGCGCCGGCGCGGCGAGGCGCTCGACCACGTGCTGCTCTTCGGGCCCCCGGGCCTGGGCAAGACCACCCTCGCGCACATCATCGCGCGCGAGCTCGGCGTCAACCTGCGCCAGACCTCGGGCCCGGTGCTCGAGCGCCCGGGTGATCTCGCCGCTCTATTGACGAATCTGGAACCCAGGGACGTGCTGTTCATCGACGAGATCCACCGCCTGTCGCCGGTGGTGGAGGAGATCCTCTATCCCGCGCTGGAGGACTACCAGATCGACATCATGATCGGCGAAGGCCCCGCGGCGCGCTCGATCAAGCTCGACCTGCCGCCGTTCACGCTGGCCGGCGCCACCACGCGCGCCGGCATGCTGACCAATCCGCTGCGCGATCGCTTCGGCATCGTCGCGCGCCTCGAGTTCTACACCCAGGCCGAGCTCGCCACGATCGTGCGGCGCTCCGCCGGACTCCTGAAAGTGCACCTGGAGGACGACGGCGCGCGCGAGATCGCGTGCCGCGCGCGCGGCACGCCGCGCGTCGCCAATCGCCTCTTGCGGCGCGTGCGCGATTACGCCGAGGTCAAGGCCGACGGCCGCGTCACCAAGGCGATCGCCGAGGCCGCGCTCAAGATGCTCGACGTCGACGCGCTCGGCCTCGATGTGATGGACCGCAAGCTGCTGCTGGCCGTGATCGAGAAGTTCTCGGGCGGGCCGGTCGGGCTGGAGAACCTCGCGCATGCCATCGGCGAGGACGCCGAGACCATCGAGGACGTGCTCGAGCCCTATCTCATCCAGCAGGGCTACCTGCAGCGCACGCCGCGCGGCCGCATGGCGACGCTCACCGCCTACCGCCATTTCGGCATCACCGCCCCTGCCGTGTCGCGCGATCTCCTATCCGACAGCTGAAGATCCCCGTCCGGGTGTACTACCAGGACACCGATGCCGGCGGGGTGGTGTTCCACGCGCAGTATCTGGCCTTCATGGAGCGCGCGCGCACCGAGCTGCTGAACGCCTCGGGCATCGACCTCGCGCGCCTCGCCGAGGAACGCGGCCTGCAGTTCATGGTGGCGCACCTGCAGGTGAAATATCACCGCGGCGCGCGCCTCAACGAGCTGCTCTCCACCAGCGCGGAAGTGGTTAAAATCGGCCGCGCGAGCATCGTTTTTCGCCAGCAGGTGGAACGCTCCGGGGAGCTGCTGGTCGAAGCCGAGATCACCCTCGCGGTGGTGGACAGAGGCCGCATGAAGCCGGCCCGCATGCCGATCGAACTCGAAGAGGCGCTCAAGTAAATGCCGACGTTCACGCAGGACCTCGACATCTGGACGCTGATCCTGCACGCGAGCCTGGTGGTCAAGGTGGTCATTGGCATCCTGGTCGCGGTGTCGTTCATGTCGTGGATGTTCATCTTCCAGAAGTGGTTCGTGATCCGCCGCGCGGTGGCGCAGACGCTCAAGTTCGAGCGCGAGTTCTGGGGCGGCCAGGACCTGAACGCGCTCTACCAGGGCGCGGTGAACCAGCGCCACACCATCGGCAGCCTCGAGCGCATCTTCGAGGCCGGCTACCGCGAGTTCGCCAAGCTGCGCAGCCAGACCGGCACCGATGTGAGCGACATGGTCGACGGCGCGCGCCGCGCCATGCGCGCCACCTTCCAGCGCGAGATGGATTTCCTCGAGCGCCACCTTTCGTTTCTCGCCTCGACCGGCTCGGTGAGCCCCTACGTCGGCCTGTTCGGCACGGTGTGGGGCATCATGCATGCGTTTCGCAGTCTCGCGAACGTGCAGCAGGCCACCCTCGCGCAGGTCGCGCCCGGCATCGCCGAGGCGCTGGTGGCCACCGCCATCGGTCTGTTCGCCGCGATTCCCGCGGTGGTGGCGTACAACCGCTATTCGCATGACGTCGATCGCCTGGGCAACCGCTTCGAGAGCTTCATGGAGGAGTTCTCCAACATCCTGCAGCGCCAGGCGGTGAGATGAGGGATCAATAAGAGTGCCCGCGGTGCGCAAGCGCGGCCCGATGCACGAGATCAATATCGTGCCTTACGTCGACGTGATGCTGGTGCTGCTGGTCATCTTCATGGTCACCGCGCCGCTCGTCACGCCGTCGGTGATCGAGCTGCCGTCGGTCGACAAGGCGAGCCAGCCGCGCGTCGTGCCGCTCGAAGTGTTCGTCAAGGCCGCCGACCAGGGCCTGGTGGTGCGCAGCCGCGATGGGAGCGGCGCGATCGTGAGCGAGCGCACCGTCACGAAGAGCGAGCTGCCAGCCGCGATCAAGGATGCGCGCGGCAAGAACGCCGAGCTCTCGGTGCTGGTCGGCGGCGACAAGAACGCGCGCTATGAGTCGGTGCTGCAAGTGATGGACGAGCTTCGCAAGCAGGGCGTGAGCCGCGTCGGCCTGCAGGTGAAGCTCGCGCAGTGAGCGCCGCCGCAGCACTGCCGGGCCCAGGCCGCAGACTGCAGCCGGCGCTCGGGCCGTCGCTCGCGCTTTCGGCGCTGGTGCATCTCGCGCTCATCGGCGTGCTGTTCCTCGGCGTGCGCTTCCAGAGCTCTCCGCCTGCCACGGTGACGGTCGAGCTGTGGGACGCGCCGCCGCCTCCGCCGCAGGTGGTCGAGGAGCCGAAGCCGCCGCCGCCGGCGCCGAAGCCCGAGCCCGAGGTTCAGCCCGAGGTGAAGAAGCCCGAGATCGTGCTGCCCGAGAAGCCCAAGCCCAAGCCGAAGCCGCCGCCGCCCAAGCGCGACCTCGCCTTCGAGAAGCGCCTGCGCGAGCAGGCCCTGAACGAGGAGAAGCAGATCGACCAGCAGCGTCGCGAGCGCGAGCTGCGCGAGCTGATCGCGCGGCAGCAGGCCGCTGCGACCTCGCGCGCGCTTGCCGCCTGGACCGACAAGATCCGCGCCAAGATAAAAGGCAATATCATCCTGCCGCAGGAGATCCCGGGGAACCCGGAGGCCATTTTCGACGTCACCTTGTTACCGACGGGAGAGGTGCTCACCATCCGCAAGCGCAAATCGAGCGGGCATGCCGGCTATGACGACGCGGTCGAGCGCGCCATCAACAAGTCCTCGCCGCTGCCGCTGCCGGACGACCGGAGCCTCTTCCGCCGCGACTTGGAACTAAAATTCCGTCCGCAGGAACTTCGCTGAGACCGATGAAGCGCTTACTCGCATTTGTACTACTGTGCCTCGCGCTGCCCGCGGCGCGGGCGCAGCTCGCCATCGAAATCACCGGTGCCGGAGCCCAGCGCATCCCGATCGCCATCGCGCCCTTCGCCGGGGAGAGCGCGCTGGCCGGGGGCATCAGCAGCATCGTGCGCGCCGATCTCGAGCGCAGCGGCCTGTTCCGCGGGCTCGAGCTGCCGCCGATCTCGCCCGAGCCGACCGAGGCCACCAACATCAATTACCCGGAATGGCGCTCACGCCTTGCCGACGCGCTGCTGGTGGGCTCGGTGCAGGCGCGGCCCGACGGCCGCTTCGAGCTGCGCTTCCGGCTGCACGACGTGGTCAAGCAGCAGGCGCTCGGCGGCGTCGCGTACACGCTCACCAAGGACCAGGTGCGCGCCGGCGCGCACCGCATCTCGGACTTCGTCTACGAGAAGCTCACCGGCGAGAAGGGCGTGTTCTCGACGCGCATCGCCTACGTGGTGAAGCGCGGCAACCGCTACGAGCTGCAGATCGCCGATTACGACGGCGCCGGGGCGGAGACCGCGCTCGCTTCCTTCGAGCCGATCATCTCGCCGGCCTGGGCGCCCGATGGCAAGCGCCTCGCCTACGTGTCCTTCGAGAACAAGAAGCCGGTGGTCTACATCCACTCGCTGCTCGACGGCAAGCGCCATGTGGTGGCCAACTTCAAGGGCTCGAACTCGGCGCCCGCCTGGACCCCGGACGGCAACCGTCTCGCGGTGGTGCTCTCGCGCGAGGGCGGCTCGCAGCTGTTCCTGATCAATGCCGACGGCAGCGGCGCGCGCCGGCTCGCGGTCTCGAGCGCGATCGATACCGAGCCGCGCTTCTCCCCCGACGGGCAGTGGATCTACTTCACCTCGGACCGCGGCGGCACCCCGCAGGTCTACCGCATGCCGGCGGGCGGTGGCGAGCCGCAGCGCATCAGCTTCGAGGGCAGCTATAATGTGTCCCCGAGAATCAGCCCGGACGGAAAAACCATTGCGTACATCACGCGCAACGCCGGCAAGTTTCAGGTCGCGCTGCTCGATCTTTCGAACCGTCAGGTGCAAATCCTTACCGACAGCGAGCGCGACGAATCGCCGAGTTTCGCGCCCAACGGCCGCATGATTCTGCTGGCCACGGTGATCAACGAGCGCGGCGTGCTGTCGGCGGTGTCTGCCGACGGCCGCGTCAAGCAACGCCTCAGCGCCACGGCAGGGGATGTGCGAGAGCCGGCCTGGGGACCGTTTATCGAATGACAAGGAGGGATCACATGCGTGCGTTTTTCTATCCGTTGATCGCGTCGGGGCTGCTCATCGCGGGCTGCGCCACCGAAGAAACAAAACCGGCCGCGACCGCGCCCGTGGAATCGAAGCCCGCGCCCAAGCCGCAGGCGGTCGAGAGCAAGCCGGTGACGCGCGTCGACACCGGCAAGCCCTCGGCATCGCCGTTCGCGATGCTCAAGGATCCGAACAACATCCTGTCGAAGCGCCAGGTCTACTTCGACTTCGACAAGTTCGACGTCAAGGACGAGTACAAGGCGCTGGTCGAAGCGCACGCCAAGTTCCTGCGCGACAACCCGAGCGCCAAAATGCTGATCCAGGGCAACGCCGACGAGCGCGGCAGCCGCGAGTACAACGTGAGCCTCGGCCAGCGCCGCTCCGACAGCCTGAAGAAGATGCTCTCGCTGCTCGGCGCGCGCGAGAACCAGATCGAGTCGGTGAGCCTCGGCGAGGAGAAGCCGGCCTGCGTCGAGCACACCGAGGACTGCTACGCGAAGAACCGCCGCGACGACATGCTCTATAGCGGCGAATATTGATGCTGCGGCGCCTCGCGCTCGTCATCGGCTGCGCCGTGGCGTTCAACGCCGCGGCGCAGGGCCTGTTCGACGACAACGAGGCGCGCCGGCGCATCGACCTGCTGCGAGCCGAGGTGAGCGAGAACCAGCGCCAGGTCGCCGAGCAGCTGAAGAAAATGGAGGCGGCGCTCGCCGGCGCCTCCGACCGCAGCGCGCTGATCCAGCTCGCCACCCAGGTCGAGAACCTGTCGAACGAGATGGCGCGCATGCGCGGGCAGCTCGAAGTCCTCGCCAACCAGGCCGAGACCGCCGACCGGCGCCAGAAAGACCTTTACCTCGACATCGACACGCGCCTGCGCAAGCTCGAGCAGGCGCGCGAGTCCACCGCGGCGCCCGACAAGCCCGCGGCGCCGGCCGAGGCCGAGGCGTCGCAAGGCGAGATGAAGGCCTACCAGGCCGCGCTCGATCAGTTCAAGCTCGGCAACTACGCGCTCGCCGTCTCGGCGATGCAGGGCTTTCTCGTCACCTATCCGAACAGCAAGCTCGCGCCGAACGCGCAGTACTGGGTCGGCATGGCGCACTCCGGCCAGCGCGACTACAAGCAGGCGATCGCCGCGCAGCGCAAGCTGCTCGCCGTCTGGCCCGACAGCGAGAAGGCGCCCGACGCGATGCTCAGCATCGCGAGCTCGCAGGAGACGATGGGTGATCGCAAAAGCGCGCAGAAGACGCTCGAGGAAGTGATCGCCAAGTACCCGAAGAGCAGCGCCGCGACCAGCGCCAAGCAGCGCCTGAACGCCGCCCGACGCCAGGCTGCCCCCTCCTAAGAGGGCGTCGTCATCGAAACGAATCCGGCGCAGCTGGTCCCGTACGTGACCGGCGGGGCCTTTATCCTCGCCTTCATCTTCGGCGCCGTCGGCAACAAGACCCACTTCTGCACCATGGGCGCGGTGTCCGACTGGGTGAACATGGGCGAGCTCTCGCGCATGCGGATGTGGCTGCTCGCGATCGCGGTGGCGCTACTCGGCGCATCGGCGCTGCACCTCGGTGGCGTGATCGATCTCTCCAAATCGATCTACACCGGCCCCAGCTTCACGTGGCTCTCCTACATCGTCGGCGGCTTGCTCTTCGGCGTCGGCATGACGCTCGGCTCGGGCTGCGGCTCGAAGACCCTGATCCGCGTCGGCGCGGGCAACCTGAAATCGCTCATCGTCTATGTCTTCCTCGGCATCGCCGCGTACATGACCCTGCGCGGCGTGCTCGGCGCCTTCCGCGTCGGCGTGCTGGAGAAGGCGGTGATCACGCTGCCGGCGGGGCAGGATCTGCCTTCCTTGACCGGCGTGCACCGCGCCCTGCTCGCTACCCTGATCGCCGGCGCGATCCTGGTCTTCGTCTATTGGAGCAAGCAGTTCCGCTCGAGCTTCGACTACACCCTGGGCGGCGTGGTCACCGGGCTGGTGGTGGTCGGCGGCTGGTTCGTGAGCGGCTATCTCGGCCACGTCGCCGAGGATCCGCGCACGCTGCAGGAAGCCTTCGTCGCCACCAACAGCGGGCGCATGGAGTCGTTCTCCTTCGTCTCGCCGATGGCCTATACGCTCGACTACCTCATGCTTTGGACGGACAAATCCAAGATGATCACCTACGGCATCGCCTCCGGCGTCGGCGTGATCGCCGGCTCGGCGGCGTATGCCATCGCCACGCGCACGTTCCGCTGGGAAGGCTTCCGCGATGCCGAGGACACCGCGAACCACATCGTCGGCGGGATGCTGATGGGTTTCGGCGGCATCACCGCGCTCGGCTGCACCATCGGGCAGGGCATCTCGGGCTTCTCGACCCTCGCGCTCGGCTCGATCATCACCTTCATCTTCATCGTCATCGGCTCCGCCCTCACCATGAAGTACCAATACTGGCGAGCGGGCTGATAAAATTTCGCGCTTCTCGCGTTCAATACGGGCCGTTAGCTCAGCTGGTAGAGCAGCGGACTTTTAATCCGTTGGTCGGCGGTTCGAATCCGCCACGGCCTACCAACTCCTCAAGCGCCTGATGCAGTGGTCGCACATCACGACTCTGGCCACTGCTGGCCTGATGCTCGCAGTCGTCGCAAAGCTCGTCGGCGCGCAGGTTCCGCTGGCGGAGCCGCAGATGGCCGGACCGCTGGTTGCGAATCCGCAGCCCGCTTCGGTCGATGCGGGAGCGCTCGGCCCGATCTATGTGACTGGCGCCTTGAGCGGCCTTGGCTTGATGCAGACGCATCCGGCACCCGGCGATCGCTCCGGGCATCTCGACGTTGCCAATGCTCAGGTCATGATCCAAAACACCGAGGGCTTGGCGCAGTTTTATGTGCAAGCCGGGATCTATTCGATACCGGTGGTGGGCACACCCTACGTGCGCGCAGCCCGGAACACGAGCGATTTGTATGGGCCGCTGCCGATTGCCTATGTGAAGCTCGCGCCCGGCGATGGTTTTTCCATCCGCGCGGGCAAGCTGGCGACCCTGATCGGCCCCGAACCCACGTTCACGTTCCAGAACATGAATATCCAGCGCGGCTTGCTGTGGAACCAGGAGCCCGCGGTCAGCCGCGGCGTGCAGGCGGACTACGCCGCAGGCCCGCTGAGCCTGTCGGTTTCGCTCAACGACGGCTTTTATTCCGGACGCTATGACTGGCTCGTCGGGGCGGCAACCTGGACGATCGACAGCGCCCATTCCCTGAGCGTCCTCGCCAGCGGAAATACCGCGACAACGAGGGTGAATAGCGTCGCGACGCCGATCGCATTGAACAACGGACAAATCTACAACCTGGTCTATACGCAGGCTGCGGGTCCATGGACGACGACTTCTTACCTCCAGGCCGTCAATGTCCCGGCCAGCGCCGAGCTTGGCTTTCGCAGTAGCGCGCAAAGCTATGGCGCGGCAATGCTGGTGAGCTACCGGTCCACAAGCAGCTTCAGTCTGGCCGGCCGCGTCGAGATCGTGCGCTCGACGGGGAGCGCCGCAAATGGCGCCCCGGACCTGTTGTACGGTCCTGGAAGCGCCGCATGGTCGCTCACGCTGACCCCGACCTATCAGAAGGGCGGATTTCTGCTGCGGGCCGAGCCGTCTTTCACGCACGCCGGGCGCATCGCCCCGGGGCGAGGGTTCGGCAATGGCGGAAACTCGACCGGGCAAGCGCGATTTCTCGTCGAGACCGGCATCTTGTTTTAGCCGGTGCCGTGTTTCTTGAAGACGCTCTCCGGCATCTTGAACTGCGCGCCGGTGGCGGCGAGTCTGTCCATGAAGATCTGCCGGATCCGCGGGTCTTCATTTGGATAGTCGATGTCCACGCGTCCGGGATCCGACACCAGTGTCGTGGTGAAGGGATAGAGGTCGTTGTTCCAGCCGCCCAGCTTCACGAAGCGCGCCGGTACCTTTCCGTTGTTGAAGTGCTGGTGGTACCACTGGAGCGGCGGAACGAGGAGCGTTCCTTCCTTCCATTCCGCGAGGCGCACCTGGCTGTCCTTGCCGTCCTTGAAGGGCATGGTGCCGAGTTCGTTCGGCCACATCATGCTGAATCCGCTACCGTCCAGCAGGATGATCGTCGAGCCGGGGCCGTGGCGGTGGGCGCGTTC
>Ga0209131_1002088_pt1 | contig 13682 bp, 13 predicted proteins | sample GraSoi_2013_40cm_FD_185826 | JGI IMG/M metagenome (GOLD analysis project Ga0209131, IMG submission 185826) | Grasslands soil microbial communities from the Angelo Coastal Reserve, California, USA - Sample 9_17_2013_40cm (SPAdes) (version 2) | ecosystem: Environmental > Terrestrial > Soil >...
ATGTAGCTTCATCCTAACGGGAGGAAAGCCATGAAATTTCCGCGCCGTCAATTTCTGCATTTAGCAGCGGGTGCTTCCGCGCTTCCGGCCGCGTTGCGATCCGCAAGGGCGCAAACCTAGCCGGCCAAGCCGGTGCGATTCATCATCGGATATACCTCCAAATTGTTGAGTTTGGCTCGCATGGCGCATCCCCGCGCCCCCGGCGCCGAACGCGCCCGATGCGACGCCCTGCCTGGCCAGCATACCGAGCACGCACCGGCAGAGAATGTCCAACGGCTCGGACCGCTGACGGCCGGTGTGGGATCCACAGCATCCACAGCATCGATGATGTTCGGGCCGGTCATCTAAACAAGTGGCGTCGTCACTGGGCGCGGCTCACGCCAGACCGCTTCACGAGGTCCCGGCCACGGTTGACCAATTCGGTGATCTGCTTCGGTAGGGCATCGCGAGTCCGTTTCCGAGCCCGATAGGCGGCCATGTTGGCGCGGTTCAGTTCCAGCTTGCGAAGCTCGTTGGTGCGCTTGGTGGTACGGTCGGTTCCTTCGGCCTTGCCGACGATGGTGCGCACCGTGCGCGGCGACAAGCTTGTCTTGGCTGCTATGGTGCGAAGGGACTTTCCCTCTTTGCGCATGACCATCACTTGGCGTTGCTGAGCTTCGCTTGCAGCAAGCGGGCGGCCGATACCACGCGGAGCCACGGCGGCGTTGTACTTCGGCACCATGCGGTTCCATTGGGCCACGAGCGCATTGTGTTTATCCGCCAATTCGTTGAATTGGGACTGGACGGTCGGCCACCGATACGACCCGTCGTCGCCCAACACCATGTCAAAGGCTTCAATGAAGCGCTCGGTCTGGTCACTGCAATCCTGCACATGCTCTCGCATCTCGGTGATCAGCATCTGCGCCTCGTCGACCTCGCGCTTCAATTCGAGGATGCGGCGGTCGCGGTGCTTGATTTCGTTCTCAAGGTCGGCGATGCGGGTTTCGTCGTCGCTCATGCCGTGTCCATATACTCAGGCTTTAGGCGCACCATGAAAACAGCTAAAGACGCGGCTTTCTGCGATTGATGCGGCGGCGCCAGCAACGCCGTGGCGAACATCAAGAACAGGCCCGCCAAAGCCGGCGGCACCGTGAGCCCGAGGAGGCGCAGCAAGACGACATCGTCCGAGCTCGGCTTGATCCAACCGCGGCTGATCCAGAACACGATCCTGGGAACAATTTCGCTCTGCGGATCGGCCGACGTGATGGTCGTGGTGCTTTCCTGGTTGCCCTCGGCGGCCGGCACGCCATCCTGCGGCTTCTCAGCGTCTTTGATATCCTTGGTAAGCCGGCGCTTCGCTGTCTCCAACGCCTTCAGTATCGGCAAGACAGGGTCGCACGCCTTCGTGGTGTCGGGCGTCAAACGCCTGCAGCCAAACGTGGCCTCGAAGGCATCCCGGTCAATCCGGTCAACCTTTTTCCGGTCTTGCACAAGCTGAATTTCAAGCACGGCAACCGGCCTCTTTTCAGTGATGCCCTTGAGCTCGGTGCGCCAGTCTTGGATGTCGGAGGCTTTGTTCGAGGCCTTGATCGTTTCGTTCGAGGTCTTGGTCACTGCCGCCGAGCGCTTTGCAAGCGCGTCGCTGATATTGGTCGCGGAGAAGCCAATCGTATTCATCAACGATAGACCGAGCATCACCGGCCAGACGATCCACGCCAGCACCGCGAACCGGCCGTGACCGTTGCTCCACAACAGATAACCAGCCGACAAGAGCACCAGAGCTAGGGCGTCGATCGCGATACCGATCATGGCCTGGACGATCGCACCCTCGCCGGAGCCGAGCGATGCCGCATAGCGTGCGTTCATCACCAATCCACTACCGCCAAGATCGAGGGCAGCGAGGAACAGGATGGCGGCCACCAAGATCAAGGCGGGCGAGCGCCTGGCAGGAGGGTGTGCGGGGTGTGCAGCGGGGTGTGCGCGCCTCCCCACGACCCTCCGCCACCATGCGATAGGCTGTGTAGGCTGTGCGGGGGTGTGCAGCACAGGTGGCGCGATAGCGGTGTGCACAGCCGGCACACCGGCCACCACAGCCTCGATTACGGTCGGATAGCCCGGGCGCGGCGTGCGCACGACCTTGCCGTCCCGTTCCCATTGACCCACAACCCTCGACGCGCCGGTGCGCTCCCAGCCCACGAGTTCGGCGAACGTGCCGATGCCCTCGATCCGGCCGGCCCGGCGCAGGGCGTCAAGGGCATCGGCTTCGGAGAGCGGCTTGGTGCGGGCCCGCGGAAACTCCAGAACGTCGTCCATCTCACCTCCTCAACTTGCGGAACAATGGCTCTTCTCATGCACCGTTGAACCCGAGCATCGAAAGATCACCGCGCAGCACGGCCACTTCGCAGCACAACCGGTGGTGCGCCCGGGCACTGAAATTCGGACAGTCGCTCGAACGCCCCGCGGCGTTGGAGCCGATGGAAGGATTTCAGCCATCGTCGCCGCGTCGCTCCCGCAGCAGCTTGCGCACCCTGGCCCGGTCCGCTCGCTCGATCACCTTCATCACAGGCTCAACTGCCACAAACTTTTCGAATTCCTCGTCGGTCAGTTCGGCCACGTTCCTCGCGTGCTGGATGTCCGTTGCGGTCTAGCCGGCCTTGCGCAGCATGGCCTTCAAGTCGACCGGCCCACCGAGCCCGCCGTGGACATCCTCGCCCTTCCGGATGCGCTCGGCGCGATCTTTGGCACGCGCGAGGCTATCCGCTGCTTTGGCCGCATCGGCTTCACCGGTCGCGATGGCTCCTTGCGCCTTAGCAACGAGCGCCCTGTGGTCGGCGACCTTCGATTGGTTCATGTCCCGCATGACCGACCAAAACCACTCGTCGGCTTCGGCGTTCTCCAATTGCAAGGCGCGCTGCTCGTCGAGCGTGACCATGGGGATCCGAGCGTGAATGTCGCCGCGGACCTTGCCTTGCATTGCCGGATCGATGCGGTTCGAGAGCCTGCCGAGGCGCTCGTTGACCCGCTGCCAGAAGACAATGCGGCCGGCGACGGAGAGGGGCATCTCGATCGAGCCGAGACTGGCTATGTGCTCGTGGCGCACGCGGCCGTCGAGGCGCCTGGTCTCAACGACGCTGATCTGAAGCCGATTTGGTGACCCACGGAAACGTACGAACATCTGTAGTGGCATCCTTTCGTGATCGTGTTGCGCGGTAGGCTCAGGGCGCCACTACGGCTTGGCGCGTGAGCTCGCCGGTCACCCGCCGGAATCAGACTCAACCCGGATCGAGACGACCTCGCCATGCAGCCACCGATGCTCCGCCTCGCAGGCTAAGCACTCGATGGCGAGATCCCGCGCGATCTCGAAAGCCTTGGCCCTGGTCGGTGCCTGCTTGCGCTCAAGCTCGCCGGTCACAGAACTCAACAGGACGACGACAAAGCGGCCGTGCCCGGATGCCGGCGCCGATATGATGGCCTGATGCTCGATACGGCCGAGAGCGGCAAGGGTATCGGTGCTCATGATCGTCCTCTCATGTTGCGGGCGATCCGGCGGATGGGTTGGCAGCCGCGCGATAGGCCTTCTGCCGGCAAGCGTTGGAGCAGAACTTTGCGTCCGCGCGCCGCGGCTTGAAAGGCTCGCCGCAGGCTTGGCACGCGATCGGTGTGTCTATGTCTATCTCCCCGGTCCGTAAGACGCGGTGCGTAAGCCTGGTTGAGCGGGGATGATCCGGCGCAGGGTTGACCAGCAGCCACGGGCGTTTCTTGGGGTGAGCCGGTCTCGTGAACAGGCGCCAGCTTCTCGTAAGGGGGAAGCTGGGAAGCATGACGAGAGCTTCCCTTACGGTGAGCATGATCAGCCTCCCGACATCGGCACCGTCTCCCCGGACAGGCTGTGCGTTGCTGCCGTTGCGACATGACCACCGTCCTCCCAGTGTTAGAAGCCTGCACCCCATGGGAAGCTACCAGGAGGACGCCGTTTATTTGCTGGCCACAATTTAAGAAATGCCCATTTTTACGGTGTTGCCAGGTGCTGTCCCCGGAAGTCGGACGGCTTGTCGCAATGTCCAATTGCCTTATTCCCGGAAGTCGGACGGTTTTCTGTCGCAATACGTCCCTGGAAAGAGGACGCGGTTTTGTCGCAATGAAAGCCGCGCCGTGTACCTGGAAGTCGGACGGGTTTTTGTCGCAATGGGCCGGGCTCATTTGCGCAACTCCATAAGGAATGTTTTCTTGCCGTTTTTGTTTTTGCCTTCGATGAGGACGACCCTCTCGGCGAGCTTCGAGGGGGGCTTTACCAACCGCAGAATGGTCCGGCGCAGCGCGTTGTCGGTCAGGTCCGCGAAGGCGCGGCTCTTCCTGATGCCAGCCGCGATCTGGGCTATGCTTTGCGGTCCCGCGCTGTGCTGCAGGAACGTCAAGACCGCGCTGGACCTGTCGTCGAGATCCTCAACCGCCTTTCGGGCCTCTGCCAGTTTGGCGCGCCGCTTTCTATGGGCGGCACTATTTCGGGACTTTTCGCATTCCTTCAGGTGCGCCTGGATCTCATCGTCAGTGGCGTTGAACGGCTTGATCGTCGATGGGTGCTTGGCGCGTCGTCGGCCAAGCGGCTCGACGCCCATCCGTTTGTATTGCTCGAAGGTAAATCCAAGTTCTCGCCCGATTACCTCCTTGTCGTCGCTGTCGATCTTGGCAAGCACATCGTCGACCGCTTCGTAGGAGGCATGGGGCCCAAACCGTAGACGGAAGAGGGCCATCACTTCGGAGCGCTGCACTTCTCGTTCGTACGGATTCCGGCCCTGCCGTTTGTCAGACGATCTGGCCGCGATGTCCTCAAGCGGCTTCTTCATGCCGGCGGCGAGGCCGCTCTTGATCGTGCGCATCACCGAATCGATGCGGTCGTCCAGGATCAGCCCGTTGGCCTCACAGGCGGCTGTGAACGCCTCGATGACTTGCTGCCGCGTGATCGAGCCGAGCGCCACAAAGCGGCCCATGCGGTAGGACAAAACATTTAGGCGATTGTTGCGGTTGCCGGGCTGTGTGGTGGCAAGTTCGGCTGCATTGCCTTGCAGCGCGACCGCAGCACGCTTTTTCTGGCGCGAGGTTGGGGACGATGCAGGCCTTGGTGCGGCACCGGGCTCGTTCGGTACCTTTTCCTTGGGGTCCCGCGGTTTGAAGGGCACGACGTTATCGGATGGTTGGACCTTCGTCGGCCTCGTCTGGATGATGGCGGCGAGCCAGTCCGGCAGCGTAGGGATAGTGCCGGCCCGGAATGCTTCGATGAGCGAGCCGTCAGCCGCAACCCATTCGCCGAATACCGTGCTGATGCTCCCGCACGCAATGACGAATCCGCCCGCTCCGCGAATGTCGATTCCCTTGGGAAGCGCTCCGGTAGTATTGCCGAGCGGTATGCCCGGCGGCTGTCGGAACACATGATGGAAGCCGTTGCGTGGCGTCCAGATGATGGGATGATTTTCGAATGGTTCGTTTTCGGATTCGAGCCGGCCGAGCGCGTCGACGCCATCGTGTTCTGGATCATGCCGGTCCGCGTCGACCACAATCAAACCGGACTTGGCGAGGTCGATACCGACGATCGAGTCAGGCCACGTCTGAAACCAGAGGCGAATAGTTTCCGGGTCGGTTGTTGATATGTCGCGCCACTTCCCGCGCGGCTTCTTATGCTGGTCACAGAGGAAGACCGCAAAGCCGGCACCCGCGTGCTTTAGCGCGGCCGATAGGTTTTGCGATGTGGTGGGCGCGTCGACGTCGTTATGCACCGCAGGCTGATTTAGATCGGCAGCCGGCTCGACAGGCTTTGGAGCGGGCCGCGCAGCGAGGCAGGCTCGATCGGCCTTCATGCCCTCAATGACCAGCTTGCGCTTCTCCTGGAGCGCCTCGACAGAGACGCGGGGCAGGCTGTCCGGGTCTGGTGTGTCGAGCGAATGCAGCAGGCTCTCGTCCTCGGCATCGGCATCGGGCATCATGGCTTCGACATACTCAGAAACCTGATCCTCATCGAGTGCCGCGCGAGGCTGGGCCCGCTCGTCGGCGCGGATTACATCAAGACTGACGGTTCGCTTTTCGCCTCCGCCCGGGTTAGCACCGTCGCCGGTCGACTTCGGTGCGTACAGTCGCAGAATGCCGGCCACCGTCAGCATTTTAGTCTTATCGGCCAGCACAGCCTGGAACTGCTGTTCCGTCAGCCTGGCGAAGGCCTGCAGGTCCTGGCTTTTCTTTCTTTCGATACCAATCCGCGGGGGCTGCCCCGCGGCATCAAGCCTAATGAGGCCCGTCGGCGCACCAAACTTGGTATTTTTGGGCCGGATGTACCGGAGGCCCTTCTTTTCGGTGTCGGTCAGCCATTGCCCGCGTAGGCGCTCGACGCCCAATGCGATCTCCCAATATCTGCGCTGGCTCTCAATGTTCTTTTCTCGCTTGTAACGAAGCTCTAAGACTTGTGCGTCCGTCAGAATCTGGTGTGCCCGGAGGAAGACACACTCGATTTCGGGAACATCGCGAGCCTCGATCGCAGCGCGCATCGCATGGCGAGCTTCCTCGAGCTCGCGGCGCATCGTGTCTAGGTCCGGTCGTGGTGTCGCAGCATCCATCATCGAGCCCTCCTGAGGGCCGCCTCCGCCAACAGCCCCGCCGCCGCCAGCCAGGTTGCCGCCATCTGGCAATCGCCATGGAACCCGAGGATCTCGATTTCGTCGCAGCTATCGACGACATGTTGAGGCGAGATGTTTTCCAAGGCGTCGCAGAGATCGCTGAGCGCAGCCTTCGCCGCATCGGCAGATGACGGTAGCGTCGCCATGGCGGCATCGGTGGCGGCCATCGGCATCGCCATGGCGGCAGGTGCCGTCGCCACTGGCGGCGCGGTGAATTCGCTAAGCCACTGCCTTGCCGTGCTACGACTGCATCCCCACCGGCGGGCCGCGCCAGATATGGTGGACGCCAACTCCGGATTTTGCTGGAACTGGACGAACGCCTCGGCCTTGGTGAGTCGGCGGAGGGCGCGCACGCTGATGGAGCGCGCGTCGACGCGGCCGCTTTCTCGGGTCTTCGACGTCATGGCTGCACTCCCACCCGCTCACGCGCAACCACCTCGATGTGGTCGCGCCACTCGCTCTCAGCCTCCTGCTCAAAAAGGTGCTGGATGCCTTCCGCAAGAACGGCCGGGCTCGGCTTCTCGATCGCCGCAATGGCGGTGGCGACCTGGTTATCGAGGCCGGCCTCGCGCAAGATGCGTTCGGTGATGGCGGCGCGGACCTTGGCTTCGACGCTCTTGCTCAGTTCCGCCTCAATCACGTCCTCGGGCGGCACCAGCTTGTCGTAGTCGGCCATCTTCCCGTCGAGCCATTCGATGAACTGCGGGGTAGTCATGGCGTTGAGTTCGACGCGGTTGGTCTGAAGCCATTTCTCCCAATTGCTGGTCCAGTTGGCGACTGGGATCTGCTCGTCGCCGAAATTGCCGGGGTGGTTGCAGGCATATTCCGCGACAGCCCTGCGCCGCTCTTCTGCCGGGATGGTCTCAACTTCCAATCCCATGGCCACGGCTTCCCATGGCTCAAGACCGAGGTTCACGATCTTGATCTTGCGAGCGCCGCGCGCCTTCGTTTCCTCCTGAAAGGTTTGATAGATCATGGTCCCGGGCGCGTCGGCATCATGAACGCAGAATATGGTGACCGGCTCGTCATGCGCGGCCAGCTTGTCGACCAGGTCGCGCGCCGCACGAGTCGTGAATCCCTTCGAAGACATCAACATGCAATCATGCCGTTCTGGCCACTGCACCGCCTTCAGCGCTTCCGAAAAACCTTCTTTTTCGATGTAGACAGTCTTGTTGTACAGCCAGACCGGCCGCTCGTATTTCTCCACCATCAGGTCGCCGAGCGTAATCGTCTCGCCCCTGTGCGGATGGTAGATCGACCCGCGCGGCTCCCGGTACATGCCGGGGATTTCGCCATGTTCAGCTTCGTAATCGGTAATGATGCGGGAGAAATTGTTTCTCGTCAGTTCCGCGTCCAACTTGTTTCGAACGATCGGCCGCAGTTGATATAGAACCTGACGCTCGTTGAAGCGGTACGCGCCGTTGCCGCTGGTTTTCGCAATGGCGTCGTCGAGGTTCTCAAGAACAACATTCTTCTGTGAAGTCTTATCAGTGCTGCCGGGACGGTACGCCGAACGCACCGCCTTCGACACCGCCTTTGTGATCTCATCAAAGAACGGCGCCAGATCCGGCGCCTTGCCATCGGACGTGATCGGCATGTACGGGGTCGTGATGTTGACCCATATACTGAATTGAACGTCCTTCAACGCCTGCGCAATGCGGTGGTGCAGGCCACACCCGTACGCGTCAATGTCGCGCCTATCCCGCGCCGCGCGCACGTCTCCCGTTATCGGAGTGCGGTTGACACAGACGACGATGCTCGTGCTGCTCGCGACCGCGACCCACGCCTCGACCACGAACGGAATGGCGGCCTGCGGGGATCTTGCGCCAAAGCTGGCCTCGCCGTCAGCGACCGCATACGAAAATTCCGGGAACGCGGACGGTCCGATTGTGCCAAGACGCTTCGGGTTGACCTGCTTCGCGAAGCCGCGCGCCGCGAGCAGAAGCGTGGCAGCCTCCGCCATCGTGACGTCCCGACAGGCGGTCCGGCCAAGACCTGCTGCGGCTACGATCTCGCCTGCCCTGGCGCCGCTGCACCCGTCAAGGTTCGCAATGAGATCGCGCACCGGCCGGTTGCCGCTGCCGAAAAGCAGTTCGGCGAATTGATCAACGTCGTACCACCAGGGCGACGACTTGCCGGCGTACTGTGTCCCGCACTGCGCCAGTCGACACGCCAGGTCACCCCAGAATCTGTCGTCGTGTCCGGCCGGTAATGCCGGGCCCAGCCGGATCTCGACACGGGTCCCAACCGGAAAGTCGACCTTCTTCGTGGAGAGGACCGTGGTTGTGCCGTCGCGCTCGGGACGAAGCTCGATCCGGCGATTGCGGGTGGTGACGACAAGGGATCCGCCGGAGGCAAGGATGGTACCGGTGACTACACGCAAGCCATTACCGAGCGCGCCGCGCGTCGGCAGCCGCAAGAGCTTCGTAGACATCATAGGACGGCTGATGGAGAACAGGCGGGGTACCGCGTCTGGGTCAATCCCCGGCCCGTCGTCCACAATCGCGTACCCGTTGTTCGGTAACGTCTCGATCTTCACGCTGCCGCCGCTGTCGAGCCCGTTGTCGACCGCTTCCTTGACGATCAGGCGCCGCAACAGGCTTTTCGGGACGCCGGCCCGCTGCTGAAGACCCTCGAGGGTCCTGAACAAGCTCCAGTCGCCTCTTTCAAAATTCAGGATCTCGGGGAACCCAGGTTCGACGGTCTCGGATTTTTGAAAATTCATCTGTCACGCCCCTGTTTTTTGGAGCGGCGCACGAACTTTTGCCAATCGCGTGTTTCTGGACTATAGAGGCGCATCTGCCCGCAAAGCTGATACGCCTCGGTGCCAGGACCCCCGCAATAGCGACGGGTCCGCGCGCCGGGCTGTTGCTATGCCTAGGCGGGCGCGGACTCGCTGGCGATGTGCTGTTCGGCCTGCGCTGTGGCGGCATCGGCCTGCTGAATGTTCGAGGCTCGATCCAGCGCCGTGTCAGGCATCTTGGGATGGGTCGTGCGTCGCCATGCCCACGCTAGTAACTCATCGGGGATAGCGGTGGGCAGCACGCCCCAATAACCCACAATCGGAAGTCGCTCGTCGGGCGGCAGTTGCTCGCGGACCGACGGCGCGCCAAGCTTTGATAACGTCGACTTCGATGTTTCGAATCCGTGACTGGTGAGAAATTCCGCCATGGAGGGATAGCCGGTGAGGACCTTTTTACCGGCGAAATCGCTGGAATTCATAGTACCCATCCTGCGCTTCTAAGTGTTGCGTCAGGATGTGGAATCATCACGCCGTGCTGGTGAAAGTCTAAGCTTTTCTAAATTTCACCAGCTAGTTTCCGCCGCTTTGCAATGCGAAGCGCGATGGGAATAGGGGTTGTAAGCCTCTAGGCCTTTGGCCTTCAACTCCTCCCGCCACAGCTTCTTGTCTTTCTTAATTTTCATCCACCGTCGCCAAAGCGCTTTTTCGTATTGCGTTTGGTGATCGGACTTGGGTGTTCTTCGGCCATTTTGGCGTTTGTAGGAGGAAAAGCTGTAGGCCGGATCGGCAGCAATCCGTCTGATGGCCTCGCGCTCACTGCCGCATTCGCTCTTCAGCCCTGCGACTGCGCGCTCCAGTTTCTTGTCGTCTTCCCAGGCCCAGCTCGGGTGTTTGGCGGTCTCTTTATCCATCCGCAGGATGCAGTGAAACATCCAGACGAGCATGTGGAATTGGAATTGCTTGGCGTCTGGGCCTGCAGGATCGACGCCAATAGCTTCGAAATCCCTCAAATGGTTTTCGGATGTCAGTATCCGCTCTAGCGTCCGCTCTGGCAGATCACTAGCTTTGCCGGCTTTGAGCGCCGCCGCGATTCTCTTTACGTCGGCAGATACGTCCTCAGCCTCGGTTGATGCGGTGACCTCGGGCTTCTCAGGCCCGCCAGATGGGGCGGCGCCGGCGGCTTCGGCATGACCGGGGTGCGCTCATTTCCTGGGAGTAGTCGACATGCGCCTCCGCGTGGCGTCCGCATGGGGGAGACGCGGCAGGGGGTGCGGTACCCCTTTTCGGCTGGCCGGCCTATCCGCATCGGCCAGACATATAAGGCGGCCGCCAGACCGGCGCTATGAGGACGGGCTGGCTGTTCGGGCGGGTGGCGATCGGCCGGATTTTGATGCCTGTGCTTACAGAACGCTGATAGTGCTTTTGCAGAAATGGCCTAAGATGTTGAAATAACGCGAAGATATCAGCTCTTTATACGTTATGCCCGGTTACGCCCTGCCGCTCAGGGATGTTAGCCACAACCGCCGGTGGTTGACCCGGCTGTGTTTCGAGATGGTTGCCTGATTTTGAGTCATCGAACTGCATGCCTCCGTTTCCGTCGACGATGTGCCCCGGTGAAAACAAACCAGCGCTGCTCGCAGATGGTTCCGATTCTATTTACCCTCCCCCACTCGTGGGGAGAGGGGTAGCGTGGGGATTGTCGCGCCGAGGCCGCCGGGCGTGCGGCAGTTGCCCGATCGCGGCCGCGACGGCATCTGCATCGACGTGATGCGGCATGTGACCGACCCCCCGCCAGCACGATGAGGCGGGATCGGGCACGGCCGCCGCGACCGCCCGCGCATGGATATGCGGCGATACCGTCGTATCGGCGCTGCCTGTCAGGATGACGGTGGGGGCGGCGATCTCACCATAGCGCGGCGCCTGCGCGGCAACGAACGCCTTGAGCGCGGCGACGTCCTGCGCATTCGCCACGAATTGCGCCGGCCGCAGCAGCAGCCGGATGGCGGCACGACGGACGTAATCCGCCGGCGCTCGCTGGGGCGCGAACACCGACGCGACGCCGCCGTCGAGCAGCAAGACGCTGAGCGGGAGTGCGACGGTGTGGGCAAACAGCGGCCCGATAACGGGCGTCGAAAGGATGGCGTTGTACCACGCCAAGCCGCCCTCCCAGGGATGCGTGACCGGCGCCAGCAGCACAAGCCCCGCGACCCGGGCCGGAAAGGCAAGCGCAAGCGCGGATGCGACCGCTCCTCCCAGCGAATGGCCGAGGAGCACGAAGCGCTCGACGCCGATGCGCCCGAGCGCCTCCGCGATCAATGCCGCCTGCCGTGCCGGCGAAGCGTCCGCAACGCCGCCCGGCCGGTCGCTCCAGCCATGTCCGGGGCGGTCGACCAGGATGACGCGGCGGTTCGCTGCCAGCCGGTCGCCGAGGGCGAGGCGCAGGTCCTGGAGATTGCCGCTGGCGCCATGCACAAGCACGATAGGGAGCTGGTCTTGACGCGTCGAGGCGCCAAGCTCCAGCACATGCAGCTTGCCGCCCTCGACCTCGACCAGGCGCCCCGAAGCCGGATGGGCAGCTTCGATGCGGGCCGCTTCCAGGACCGTCATCGCACGAGCGGCGCCGAGGACTGCCACAATGGCGAGAAGAAGGAAAATCGTCATTCGTCGTCGGTCGCCTCAGCCGATCTGAAGGGATGGAGCCATGGTGGGAAGGCGCTAACAGTGCAGGTTGATTTAAGGATGATGCAGGGGCGAGCCTTGTGGCCGCTCTGTTTTCAGTGAACGAACCGGGGCGACCACAAGGGTCGCCCCTACGGCGATAATGTCGGAGGACGCGCTTGTGCGGGCCCCTCCAACGTTATGGGTCTGGCCGATGTTCCAGTCCCTTCAGATTGGCTCTGAAGCGATCGACTGGCTGCGCGCGAAATGCCCATGCTCGGGACTTGGCCGGGCATCGGGGAAACGCCGAAAACTGCGGGTCGGGACGTCAGAGATCGCGCCCTTCGACCTTTTCCTTGAGGGTCTTGATCTTCTCCTCCATGCCCTTGAGGCGGGGATAGACCTCAACCGCCTTGCGGTAGGCGTCCAGCGCGTGCTTGTCGTCGCCGACGTCTTGCATGATGAGGCCAAGGCCCGATAGCGCCCCAAAGTGCCGCGGCTCGCGGGCCAGCACCTTGGCGATATCGGCCATCGAGTTGGTGTAGTCCTTTTTCAGGAAGTAGATGGTGGCTCGCCGGTTCCACGCCTCGGTGAAGTCCGGCTTGATCTCGATGATGGAACTGAGCATCCGGATCGCGAGGTCATAGTCCTTGTCGTCAGCCGCCTTCTTGGCGCGGCTCATCAACAGGTTCGTGGTCTCGTTGTTCGCTTCGGTCCACAGCGACCAGATGCGATTCTCGATCTCTTTAGCGCTGGCGTCGTCGGGCGCAACTTTGAGTGCGCCAAACAGGAAATCGATGTTCCGGTTGCGCTCGCCCTTGGGAATGTTGGGCAGCTCGTCGGGCGGTTTGACTAGACCCTCATGCGGGTCCGCATGAGGGTCCGGCAGGACCTGCGCCTTTGCGGCGGGCGCTAGAGCCGAGGCAGCGAGCAGGGCGGAAAAAACGACACAGGCAAGACGAGGTCTCATGCCGCTCAGCTTAGCCGGCAATCTGCCGCCCGCAAGGGCGCTGTGGTCAAACCGATGTGATTGCCCCCAATCCCTAACCTTGTAGGGGCGACCCTTGTGGTCGCCCGGCTTGCGCACGCGCGTCCAACGGCAACAGGGCGACCACAAGGGTCGCCCCTACAGGGCAGGGAGCAGACGGGCGTTCAGCCTTGCCGCGCTTTGAAACGGCGCTGGGTCTTGTTGATGATATAGACCCGGCCCTTGCGCCGCACGATACGGTTGTCGCGGTGGCGCCCCCGCAGTGATTTCAATGAGTTACGAATTTTCATCGGACCAGCCTCTTGTTTCCTGCGCACGGGGCACCGCGGCCACGGCGATTTTCGGCGCGGACCATAGGGGCGCGCTCCGGCGGCGTCAATGGCGCGCTGCTCCCTCTCCCCGCTTGCGGGGTCCTTCGACGAGGGCTCAGGAGGGTCGGGGTGAGGGGGCCTCTCCACAGGGGCGGACTCGCGGAAGGCTAGTGTGCCTTTCCGCGAAGCTCAGACTCGTGGAGAGGCCCCTCACCCGGAATTTGCGCGAAGAGCACAAATTTCGACCTCTCCATAGCCCGTCGAAGACGGGCGTAAACGCCCTAATGGCAAGCGGGGAGAGGTAAGGCGGGCCCGGCTGTCGCTTAACCTAACGCCTATGA
>Ga0209131_1002092_pt1 | contig 13670 bp, 7 predicted proteins | sample GraSoi_2013_40cm_FD_185826 | JGI IMG/M metagenome (GOLD analysis project Ga0209131, IMG submission 185826) | Grasslands soil microbial communities from the Angelo Coastal Reserve, California, USA - Sample 9_17_2013_40cm (SPAdes) (version 2) | ecosystem: Environmental > Terrestrial > Soil >...
CCCCGCCCGCCGCGACGTAAGCGTAGGTTCGCGCCACGTAGACGCGCCGCGCGTCGGCGAGAGCCACGCGCGCGCCTTCGACAAGGTGCGCCTTCTCCGGCAGCGTCACGTCGATCACCTCGAGGCCCGCGGCGCTCGCGACGAAGAGGTAGCGGAACTGCAGCGCGCTCGCGCGCGCGCCGGCGATCGCGACCCGGGCGGCGAGGCGCGGCTGCAGCGGATCGTCGAGGTCGACGACCACGATGCCCGCATCCGCCGCGACGTACGCGTAGTGCCCGCCGAGGGTCACGTGGGTAGCGCCCTTCAGCACGCCGTCGGGATTCCACTGCAGCGCGCGGCGCAGGAAATTGTTGCGCGGCTCGCCGTCGGCGAGCGTGTCGACGTTCACGAGGATGAGACCCTCCTCGCGATCGGCCACGGCGGCGTAGTGATAGATCGGATGGAACGCCTGCTCCTCGTTCACGGTGCGCATCAGCTCGCCCTGGTTCCTCTGCGGATTGATGGGCTGGTTGGTGGGCAGCGCCACGCAAGCCGCGTCCCTGGAGGCGACGTGCGTGTCGTGCCCGAGCGGCGAGAACGGCGCGGTGACGATGCGCTGCGAGACGCCCTTGTTGGCGATGGAGGCCACGTCGTAGACGCGCAGCCCGCCCTTGCCTTCCGCCGCATAGAGGTACTCGCCACGCAGGGCGACGCAGCCGACCGCGCCACGCGTGCCGTGGTGGTGCGCCTCGGGCAGGCGCAGCGAGCGCTTCTCGTGCGCCGCGAACCAGTCGGGATACGCATGCCGGTGCAGATAGCTGCCGATCACCGCCTGGGGCTCGTCCCACTCGGTGACCTGCACGGCCTGCACGTGCCGCTCCTCCCCCAGCCACGCGTTGAAGCCCACGAAGTTCACGAAGTTCGTTCCCTGCAGCAGGAGCTGGGCCATGATCGCATTGTTGTCGTTCGCCGCGGACACGTGGCAGTCGGCGCAGGTCTTGGTCTCGGTCTTGCGCTCCGTGTGCGGATAGTGCGGCGCGAAGGCCTGCGACGAGAAGCCGCTCGCCGCGACCGGCGCCTGCTGGATGTAGATGCGCTCGCGGTTGATGTTGGTGGACGAGAGCACCAGCGCCGAAGACGAGCGCACCGGCGCCACGCGTTCGCCCTTCACCGGCCCGTGGCGACCCAGCTGGAACATGTCGTCGCGCGCCACCTGCGGATTGTAGGTCGCGTAGTTGCGCGTCTCGCCGCCCTCGTAGTGGTTGCGCTCGGTCTTCCAGTTGGCCTGGATCGGCAGGTGGCAACCCGCGCAGCTCGTGGTCCAGGACAAGTGGCACGTGAAGCACGTCATCTTGTCGTTGCCGTGCGCCATCTGGTCCGCCGCACCCGCCCCCCACTTCCCTTCGCGGCCCTCGGCCCCGGAATGCGCGAGCTTCGCGCGCGCCGCCTTCTCGTTGTACCGCGCGTGGCCGGGCGTCACCGTGTCCTTCACCAGCGTCATCTCCCACTCGAGCGCGGGATCGAGCGCGGAGCGCTGGTAGAGCTTGCCGCTCCTCCACTCGAAGCGCCGGCGCCCGTCCTGGGTGCGCAGGAGCGACATGTCGAGGCCGCCCGGACGCGACGCCGGGCCCGAGGTGCGCAGGCTCGGATACCGGTCCGCGGTGCCATGGCAGTCGGCGCAGTCGATCTCCACCGCCGCCGCCACCTCGCCGTAGATGTGCCCGTTGCCGTGCATGTCCTGCGAGAAGTGGCAGTCGACGCAATGGAAGCCCATGTCCAGGTGGATCGAGGTCAGGTGCACGGCTCTTCCGAACTTCTGCGGATCGGTGTCGGGGACGACCTTTCCGTCCTTGTCGAGGAGGGCGCCCTTGCGGTCGCGTTTGTAGACCGCGCGGAAGTTCCAGCCATGGCCGTGGTAGTCGGCGAACTGTGTGTCCTTGAGCTGCGGGTTCAGCTTCGACACGTCCTTCAGGAATGCGGGATCGCCCCAGTTGCCGCGGATCGACGCTTCCTCGGGATTGCGGTCGAGAATGCGGCGCGCCTCTGCGTCCGTCGGGTACTTCTGCTGCTTCGGCCACATGAAGGGCGCGTCGGACTCGTAGTCCCACATGATCGTGCCGTAGAAGCTGTTCACGAACACGTTGGGCTGGTGCATGTGGCAGACCATGCACTGTGACGACGGGATGGCGCGCGTGAACTCGTGCCGGATGGGATGGCCCGGCTCGTTCTTCGCGATGGTGGGATCGAGCGTTGCGCTCTCCCCCGCATGGCCGTAGCGCGCGTAGCTGCCGGAGTGCTTCTCGTCGCGGTCGTTGGCGTACACCGCGTGGCAGGCGCTGCATCCCGAGGAGCGGTAGTCGCCGGGCTGGTCGCCGGTGCCCAGGAACCACAGATGCGGGTCGTTCAGGCGCGTCTTCGCGATGTTGATCGCGGGCACCGCGATGCGGCTCCCCGTGCCCGGCCCGCGGTTCGACTGGCGGATGTCGGGGCGGCCCGGCTCGTCCAGCTTCTGCAGCGCTCCGGAGCTGTTCGGCAGCCCGATCTCCGGGAACTGGCTCGACACGACGCGCCCGCCGCGCTCGAACACGCGGAACACGTCGGCCGGCGCAATCGTCTCCCACGAAGGCAGCGCGGTGAGCGATGGCAGGATGCCCTTCGAGGCGAGGAAGGGGTCGGGCTTCACCGGATTCACGATCGACGCCGGCTTGCCGTCGCGCGTGTACGACTCGCCGAGGATGTAGCGCTTGTACGGCAGGATGCCGTTGTTATAGGTGGCCCCGCCCCACAGCATCGCGGAGGTCGCCATCAGGCTGCGCTCGGTGGCGTGGATGATCGCCAGGTGGCATGCGCCGCACGCCTCGCGCGCGGCGCGCAGGTCACCGGGGTTCATGAAGCGGATGAATTCGGCGCTCTCGCGGTTGAGGAGCGTGTACGTGCGTTCGGGCGTCGCGCTCGACGGCCACTTCCACGCTTTTTCGTCCCGGGGAACGACATGGGCCCGGCGCATGAGCTGGAGATAGTCTTGCGTCTCGCGCCTCGTGCCTCGCGCCTCGATCGTCGCGTCCCCGCCGTGGCAATCCGTGCATCCCAGGACCACGCCCGGGTTCTGGTGCATGGTGTGGCGATCGGTGGCGGTGTGGCAGCTCATGCAGCCGATGCTCTTCGCATCCGCTTGCGCGACCGTCTGCGCCGCCGGTGCCGGCGGCGCTGCCTCAACCTGGCACACGGAGACCACGAAGGTCGCACAGAGGACACGGAAAAGGCCATGCGATGTCGACGGCCATGGATTTATCCGTGATCTCCGTGCGACCTCCGGCTCTGCGCGTGATCGTCTTGAATCCATTTCAGAAAGTGAGCAAGAGGTTGCCCAGCACGGAGTATTGCGGACCGCGCTGCCCTTCGTCGTAGAGTTGCTTCAATCCCTTCCCCGGAAGGAGCACAGCCGCCGAGAAATTGAAGACCACGTTCTGGCTCATGAACGGTCTCCATTGGATCGCACCCGAAACATCACACCCGATCTCCCGTGAAGGCGGCAATTGGTTGCGCAGCACGCCGAGCACGGTGGTATCGACGAAGCGCAGGTACGACACGTTCGCGCTCATGCGCACCTGCGGCGTGAGGTCGACATCGGCGCCCGCGCCGAGCAGCGTCAACCCGGGGTTCACGAAATTGGATTGTCCCTGGTCCTTCGACGAGCGCAGGCTGGCGAGGACGCCGTTCCTCCCCGAGAGCGACACTCCGCCGCCGCCGACGAGCGGCACCGCCTGGCGCACCCAGAAGCTCGTCTCGGCGCCGGCGAATTGCGGATTCTCGAGGATCGCGTCGAATCCGGTGGCCTTGCCGTCGAAGGGATCCTTGTCGCCCGACTGGACCAGCGCGTTCAGCCTCAAGCGCGCCCAGCTGAAGTCGCGTGACACCTCTGCCGCGGCGAAGCCGGCACGGATCGATTGGGGCCGCTGAGCGAGCGGATTGCGCTCGTCGCGCCCGAGCACCGCGTAGGCGGAGCCGCTGAAATTCCACCGGCCCCAGTGGCCGTCGCCGCTGTAGCCGAGATAGGCCACGCGATAGTCGTGAGGACGCGCATCGCCCAGCACCGCGGGACGCTCGAGGAAGCCGTTGGCGTTGTAGAACTCGCCGCTGCCCTCGCGATTCACGTTCACCAGCAGGGTCGCCTGGGAGGTGTACCCGGGCCACGGAAAATCCTGGCGGTAGGCGTTGGCGGCGAGCACGTCGTCGCGGCGCATGCGCGTGGTGACGTCGTTCAGGCCGGAGTTGGTGTCCTTCTCGAGGCGCCGGAACCATGCGAGGTTGTACTGCCACTGGTTGTTGTCGCGCGTGCCGAACAGGCGCACGCCGAAGGCGACGTCCTGGAACAGGAACCCGCGGAAGTCCGACGTGAACGGCTGGATGCCCACGCGCAGCGAATCGAAATCGTAACGATCGGAGACGTTTCGCAAGTGAACGTCCGCGAAGGCCTCCTGCAAGCCTATGTGATTGTCGGTGCGCACGCGGCCCTCGCGCGGATCCACGCGCAATGCCCTCACCTCCTCCACCTGCGAGCGGTTGACGTTGAACGCCGGCACCAGGCGAAATTCGTAATCGGGCGGCTTGAACGTGGTGTCGCCCTTGATGAGCGCCATCGACACGATGAGAGTCTGCGCGAGCGTCGACTGCCTGCCGTAGCCGAACACGTCCAGGCTTCCCGGTCGCTGCGAGGTTTGCGGGCCGACCGGCGTGGGCAGTCGGCGCGCCTCCGCGAGCGAGTCCGAGATCGCGCCGAGGCTCAAGAACCAGTCGGGCGCGAGCTTCGCGGCGAGATTCGGAAAACGCTCCTGGAACCACGCCTCGCCGGCGATGGGAAGGTCCCCCTTCAGCACGTTCTGGTTGTAGGGATCGAACCACGGCGCCTTGAACCCGAGGGCCTGCATGATGCGCCAGCGATCGGACACGGGAAGCGTCTCGCGCCTCGCCTCGGCGGCGGGCGCCGGAATCTGCCTCGGATCCACGGGCGGCGGAAAGTAGCGCTCCGGAACGCTCGGGCCCGGGCGCCGCGGCGCGACCTCCACGTCGGGCTTGCGATCCGGCGGGAAGCGCTCCTCCTCGGCGAACGCCGGAAGCGCGCACAACATCGCGAGGCTAAAGGCCCGCGCAGGCATTCTGCTCGTCCGAACCGTTGAACGGCGCCTGCGGGCACTGCACGTAACGCAACCGCACGCCCATGGGCGTGAGCGTATCCGCGCGCATCCCCGCGGGCGCGTGACCGAGCCCGGCCGCGAGGCTGCGCGCGGCGTTGGCGAGGCCGAGTGAAGCGATCATGTCGTCCTGGTCCACGCCGTCGCCCGAGACACCGATGGCACCCGCGAGCCGCGTGCCGCGATAGATGGGCACCGCGCCGGGAAAGATCTGCGCGCCATTGCGCAGCCGGCGGATGCCGGAATCCGCGACGACGGGCGTGGCTCCGCCGCAAGGCGTCCCGCGCATCCCTCGGACGTATCGCCGAGCACGCCCTTTACGAACTGGTTGTAGACGAGGTCCAACTGGAAGCCCACGTTGAACGGGCTCCACGCGCTGAAGGGCGTGGACAACGCTCCGTGAGGCGTGCCCTCGATGCCGTCGGGAAACGTCGGACGATGAACGTTGCCCACCGCGCGTGCGCTCCACGCCACCGCGCCGGTGAGCGCGCCGGGATCGCCGAGGAAATCGCGCAGCGCGGGCAGGTAGCGCGCGAGCGGCGCGTCGGCCGGCGGCGAGAGATAGCGCGCGGGCAGCGCCGCCGCGAGCTCGGCGGCCGCGGACGGATGCGAGAAGAAGAGCGCGGTGCGTGCCTTCTGCACCGCGACGTCGATGCCGAACACCGGTGCATCGCCGGTGCGCACCAAGCCCACGATGTCGCCGTTGGTGTCGACCACCGCGATGGACACTTCCGCGATCGAGCCGAGCGGACGGCGGATCTGGCCGCGCGCGCGGCGCGCGACCGCGATCGCCTCGCCGAGCATCGCCTGCGTTTCGTTCGCTCGCAGGCCGCCGTCGGCCGCGTCGCGTGCCGGATAGCGATTTGCGTTCGCGGCATCGACGAGGATCCATCCGCCGGCGGCGGCAAAGGCGCCCGCGTCGGCGCGCACGCCGGAAGCGGCGGAGCCGAACGCGGTGCCGGCGCGGATCGTCCCCGTCGTATAACCATCCACCGCGGCGAGCGCGCCGGGAAGCGACGCGAACGCCGGTGCGCGCGCCGGGTCGGCGATCGTCGCTTCCGAGTCCACGTAACGCAAGGTGCGCCCGTCCGCGGTGATGCGATCGCCGCGAATGTCGGTCGGTGCCGAGAAACCCGCGCTTGCCGCGACCGCGACGATCTCCTCGTCGTCGCTATCGATGTCGGTGATGTTCCTGTCGATGCCGTAGCGGCCATTCGCCTCGATGCCGATGCCGCCCACCACGACGCCGTTCTTGTAGAGCGGCAGCCCGCCGGGATCGGCGGCAAGCCCGAGGGGAGAGCGCTTCGGCCCGACGCTTCCATGCGTCGCGTTGCGATTCACGTCCGAGCAGGAGAGCTGCGAGAACTGCACGCCGTAGAGCGGCCCCGAAGGCTGCTGCGATTCGCCCGGGTTGAAATGCTCCTGCACGATCTGGCTCGCGGTGCGCGTCGAGAACGCGTTGCCCGACGAAGAGAGGTAGGCGCCGGTGATCGCCTTCGCGATCGCGGCGTGCGCCGCCGGGATCGTGCCCGCAGCGATGCCGTCCAGACCGCCGGCGACGGCCAGGCCGCTCGAGATCGCCACCGTTGCCGGCGCTCCCGTCATCCGGAAAACCGCGAGCACGTTGCCGACACGATCGACCACCGCGATTTGGGCGCGCACCTCGCGCGCCTGGGCCTCGCCCACCGCCTGCGCGATGACGCGCTGCACGTCGGCTTCCGTGAGGAAATCGGGGGCGGCCGCGCAACCCGCGCCGCATGCGCTCGAGCCATTCCCGCCCGAGGAGCCGCCGCAGCCCGCCGCGAGCGCGACCAGGAGCGCCGCCGGCAAGCGCGCGAGCTCAGCGCGCACCGGCAGCCCTCCACGGATACCGCGCCTCGTGGAAGCCGTGGCACAGCAGGCAATTGGAGGTGACCTTGCCGCCCTCGGGACGCGAGCCGCCGTGGCACTCGCGGCACGACTCGATGCGCGGCATCGCGACGTCGCTCGAGCTCTTCGAGCGCGCGACATCGTGGCAGTCGGCGCACTTCGACTGCGCGTGGGCCTTGTGGTCGAAATGCGCCTTCGGCATCCAGCGGTTCAGCGTGCGCACCGGCGCAACCTGCCATTGCATCGGCCGCGTGCGCGTCACCTGGTGGCAGGTCTTGCATACGCGCACCTCGAAAAGCTCCGTGGCCACCTGCTGCGACTTGCGCGTCGCGAGGCCGAGCGCACTCTCGCGCTGGTCGCGGGAGGGCTCGCCCACACGGCGCAGCAACCCCTCGCCGGGCACTCCGAACGCCTTCTGGAAGCTGTCGCGCACGCCGCGCAGGGCGAGCGTGGCGTAGAACTCCTCGATCATCGCCGCCGCGTCCGCGGGCTTGCCGTGCGGCACTTCGCGCGCGCTCACCGCGGGCTCGATCTCGAGCCGGTGGCATTGCCGGCAGTTCTTCTCCATGGAGATCGGCTCGAACATGCGCTTCGACGCGTCGGGCGCATGGCAGCTGCCGCACTCGAGCCTCACGCGCCCCTGGTCGGGTGACTTCACGCCCGCCGGATCGAGGTGCGCAGCGTGCGCAAACGCGAGGCTCGAATTCTCGGTGACTGCCGGCCCCGCGTCCTGGCGCACGCGTTTGACTTCTTCACCCGTCGCGATGGACAGCCGGAACGGCGCGTGCGCGGTTGCGAAATCGGCGACGTCCATCACGTGCGTGCCCTGCACCCTCGCGCGGATGTCGCGGTGGCAGGCGACGCAGAAGGTGTCGTCGTCGCGATGCGTGGTCTTGGCGCCCTTGTGCTCGGTATGGCAGCTGGCGCAGCGCGCGCCGTCGAACAGACCCACCATCGAAGCGCCGACGTGGTGCCCGATCTTGCCATGGCACTCGAGGCACGCCCGGTCCTTCACGTGCTGGAACGCGACCTGGTGGCATGCCGCGCACTGGTTCCCGATCGGCTGGTGCGCGAGGGTCACGGGACCCGGGTTCCACATCCGGTCGCCGATACCGGAAGCGCCGAGCGTGGCGCGCCATGGCATGTCGAGCACGCGCCCCGCGGGTACGACGAGGAAGACCACGAGGATCACGATCCCGCCCGCCCATGCGATCGAGCGCTTGGTGAGCCCGAGGGAGGCGAGCGTCATGCGCGCCGCGCGGCTCTTCAGGTCCGGCACGGCCTCGATGGGGCGCGCGAGCTCGACCGAGACGGCGGCGTCGTAGCCCTCCCGATGTCCACCGGCGCGCCGGGCTTCAGCCGCACTCCCCGCACGCTCTTGTGGGTGATGTCCTGGCTGCCCGCCTCGCCCTCGATGTACACGGGGCCGTTGCGGTTCACGATCATTCCCTGCTCGAGCGCGATGCGGGGGTCCGGCAGGTGGATCTCGCAGCTGGCGTTGCGCCCGACGCGCACCCACTCGGTGGTGACCATCTTCTTGGTCTGCGTGGTGCGCCCGCCGCCGCGCGGCGTTCGGGTCAGGATGAGGAACTTCACCGCGCGCGCCTCACCAGTAGATGAAGACCGAGATCACGTGCGCCGCGAGCGCGGCGAGCAGCATGAATGCGAGCGGCACGTGGAAGTAGAGCCAGAGGTCGAGCATCGCCTTGTAGCGCAAGTCGCGGCGCGCGCGCTCGAGCAGCTGGTTCTTCTGCAGCAGCAGGGCGTAGACCTCCTTGTCGAGCCGCGCGCTCTCGCCGGTGAGCCGCTTCGCGTGCTGCGCCCACTCGCCCACCGCCGCGGCGGTGGGACATTGCCGGTCGCGCCCCGAAAGAAGCTGCATCAAGCCTCCGCCCAGGCGCGTGCCGGATACCGATCGGTCCGCGAGGGCGTTCTCGCGCATCTCGCGGTCGAGGTCGGAGAGGCGCAGCACGATCGCCTCCAGCGTGTCCTCGCCCAGGTTGGCGGTCATCGCGCGCGGCACGCGCATGTAGACGAAGACGCCATAGAGCCCGCTCGCGACCACCAGCAGCATGAGCACATAGGCGAGCGTGTGCACGTTCCAGCCAAGCTCGAAACCGGTATGCAGCGTGACGATGAACACGAGCGCCGTGCCCAGATAAACGTGCGCCGAGAGCCAGCCCTGCACCATGCCGGGCGCGCCATAGGTCCGTTTGCGCACGCCATACCACATGAGCCAGACGATGAGCGCCGCGCCGATCGAGCCCAGCGTGTAGCCCAGCCAGCTGCCGCCGTAGGGCTTGTGCGCCGGCTCGTGCCACAGATAGGCGAGAGCCGCAGCCGCGCAAAGCGCGAGCGCGGCCTTGAACCAGCGGAACCGCGCGTACTCGAGGATCGAGTAGTGCCTCACCGGGAAGCCGCGTTCTTTTTCTGAAGACTTATTGTATCGGAAGTCGAAATGTGGATTTCGGTCATTGACATCGCGTGACCACACGCCTAAGTTCGTCGGCAGATCATAAGAAAACTCAGGCCCCTTGGTTCCTCGCTTCGGAACACGCGGCCTTAGGACGCGCTTCCCACCCCGCTCGGCAGGTCAGCCCATTCCCGGAGAAACAGATGAAGAACATCCCACGTCGGAACGCACTCGCCGTCCGCGTCGCCTGTGCGCTCGCCGCGGCCGGATCGCTCGTCGCGGTCGACGCCCAGGCGCGCGTCACCACGATCCAGATCATTTCCACGGCACCCGCGTATGGCGGCATCGCCATCGGCTCGGTGGGCGCCTACGAGCGCATCGTCGGCAAGGCTTTCGGCGAGGTGAACCCCACCGACTCGCGCAACGCCGTGATCGTCGATGTCGGCCGCGCGCCGAAGAACTCCCGGGGCAACGTCGAGTATTCGTTCGACTTCTACATCCTGAAGCCGGTCGACCTCTCGAAAGGCAGCCGCAAGCTGATGTACGAGCCGCCCAACCGCGGCGGCAAGCAGTACGCCGCGTTCAACCGCTCGGGCGGCGGCAACGACCCGGCGGCCTCGGCCAGTCCGAGCTCGACCTTCCTCGCCCCGCGCGGCTACGCGATGGCGTGGAGCGGCTGGGACTATGCCGCGGGCACGGACAACTCCAACTTCGTCAGCACCATCACGCTGCCGATCGCCAAGAACACCGACGGCACCTCGATCACCGGGCCGGCCTACGAGTACATCGTGATGGGCAACGCCACCACGCTCACCTACACCCTGAACTACCCGGCCGCGAGCACCGACAAGGCCGCCGCGAAACTCACCTGGCGCCAGCACCTCGACGACGTGCCGACCGCCATCGCGGCCACGGGTTGGGAGTACGCCGACGCCAATACCATCCGCCTGCTGCCGGCGGGCACCGCGTTCAAGGCCAACGACATCTACGAGTTCGCCTACACCGCCAAGGATCCGACGGTGAACGGCCTGGGCTTCGCCGCGGTGCGCGACTTCAACTCGTTCCTGAAATACGCCGTGAAGGACGACGCCGGGACCGCCAATCCGCTCGCCGGCTTCGTCGACCGCACCTATACGTTCATCAGCAGCCAGCCGGGCCGGCTCCTGAACGATTTCCGCAACCTCGGCTTCAACGAGGACGAGTCGGGCCGCAAGGTATTCGACGCCATGATGCAGTGGATCTCCGCGGGCGACGGCATCAACATGAACCTGCGCTTCTCGCAACCCGGGCGCACCCAGAGAAACCGCCAGGACCAGCTCTACGCCGAGGGCGTCTTCCCGTTCGCGCACCAGAAGCTGACCGACCACATCACCGGCAAGAGCGCGGGGCGCTACGACCGCTGCACCGCGACCAACACCTGCCCGCTCGGCATGGAGGTCTACTCGGCCAACGAGTACTGGGTGAAGGGCGCCTCGCTCCTGCACACCAACACCCAGGGAACGCTGGACCTCGCCGATCATCCGATGGCGCGCAACTACTTCATCTCGAGCCACCAGCACGGGGTCGGCAACGGCACGTCGAAGGGGGCCTGCCAGCAGCTCGGCAACCCGTTGAGCGTCTTCCCCACGATGCGCGCGCTGTGGCTCGCCATGGACGCCTGGTCGGTGAACGGCACGCCGCCGCCGCCCAGCGCGGTGCCCAAGCTCTCCGACGCCACGATGGTGCCGCCGCTGCCGCAGTCGGGCGTGGGATTCCCGAATATCCCGGGCGTGCAATACACCGGGCTCAAGTCGACGCGTTACCTCCTCGACTACGGCCCGCAATTCGACCAGGGCATCATGACGATCAATCCGCCGGCCACCACGACGCCCTTCTTCGATAACCCGGCGAACGGCAAGATCTATCCCACCTTCGTGCCGAAGACGGATAGCGACGGCAACGACATTGCCGGCGTGCGCATCCTCGACGTGCGGGTGCCGCTTGCGACCTACACCGGCTGGTCGCTGCGCGCCGCGGCCAACGACGGTCCCGACGGTTGCGAAGGCTCGGGGCAGATGATCCCGTTCCCGAAAACCGCGGCGGATCGCGCCGCGACCGGCGACCCGCGCCTTTCCGTCGCCGAGCGCTACGGCAGCTACTCGGGCTATTACTGGAAACGCTTCTACGCCATCTCGGACATGCTGGCGGCAGGGCTCATGCTCTCCGAGGACGCGTTCAGCGAGTTCACGCGCGGCCTCACCTCGGTGGTGAGCGACTACGGGCTGAAGGAGCTCGATGTCGAGGATTGATCCGACGCAAGGAAACCTTACAAAGCCCCGGGAAACCGGGGCTTTTTTATTTATAATTTCAAGCTCTTCCCGATAGTTACCTACCGATGGCAGTGTTCTGGATAGTGGCCTCGCTGATGATCGCGGTGGCGCTGACGATCGTGCTTGTGCCCCTGTTGCGCGCGCGCGCCGGCGCCGGGCGCAGCGCCCGCGACGCGAACCTCGAGGTGCTGCGTGCGCAGCGCCGCGAGATCGACGCCGACGTGGTCAACGGCACGCTCGCGGCGAGCGCGCGCGGCGAGGCGCTTGCCGAGCTGGTCGACCGTGCCCGGGACGATCTCGCCGAGCGCGCCGACGATTCCCCGGTCGCCGCGAAAAGGCCCTGGATCACGGCGGCGATCGTCGCCGTCGCGTTGCCGTCGATCGCCTTGGGCACCTATCTCGCCCTCGGCGCCCCTGCCGCCATCGAGGCGCGCGCGACGCCGCGCGATGGCGCGAAACCGGACGAGGCGCAGATCGTCGCGATGGTGGAGAACCTCGCCGTGAAGGTGCGCGAGCGTCCCGACGACGCGCAAGGCTGGGCGCTCCTCGCGCGCTCCATGGGCGCGCTCGGGCGCTTCAAGGAGTCCGCCGAGGCTTACGAGCACCTCGCGCGGCTGGTGCCGAACGACGCGCAGGTGCTCGCCGATTACGCCGATGCGCTCGGCATGGCGCAGGGACGCACGCTCGCGGGCAAGCCCTTCGAGCTCGTGCGCGCCGCTCTCGCCGTCGACGCCCACCACAAGAAAGCGCTCGCGCTCGCGGGCACGGCGTCCATGGATGCGCGTGATTTCCCCGCTGCGCTGGGCTACTGGAGCACGCTCGCCGCCCTGCTTCCCCCGGGCAGCGAAGACGAGACCCAGGTGCGCGCCATCATCGACGAGGTGCGCGCGAAGGCCGCGGCCGCGGGCAAGTCCCTTCCGGCGCCGAAGGTGATCGCACGGGCCCCGGCGCCCGTCGCGCAGCAATCCGTGACCGGCGTGGTGAGCGTCGCTCCGGCGCTGGCCGCGAAGATCGCAAGCTCCGACACCCTTTTCATCTTCGCGCGCGCCGAGAGCGGCAGCCGCATGCCGCTCGCGATCCTGCGCCCGGTCGCGCGCGAGTTTCCGCTGCGCTTCGCGCTGGACGACAGCATGGCGATGGCGCCGACGGCGAAGCTCTCGGGCGCGCAGGCGGTGCGCATCGAGGCGCGCATCTCGAAGTCGGGAAACGCGATGCCGCAATCCGGGGACCTGGTCGGCACGAGCGCCATGGTCAAGCCGGGCGCGCGCGACGTCGCCGTCCTCATCGACAAGGTGCTGCCATGAGCGCGCTCGAAGTGCGCGAGCTCGCCTGCTCGCGCGGCGCCGCCACCCTTTTCCGCGCGGTGACTTTCGGCGTGGCGCCAGGCGAGTGGCTCGCGTTGCGCGGAGCCAACGGCAGCGGCAAGACCACGCTGCTTCGTTGCGTGGCGGGTTTGACGCACGCGGACGCGGGCGAGGTGCTCTGGGACGGTCGCGCCGCCGCGGGCGGCGGGTTTCACGCCGCGTTGCTGTACGCCGGGCACGCCGCGGGCATCAAGGATGACTTGAGCGCGGCCGAGAACCTGCGCGACATCCTCGCCCTGCGCGCCGCGCCGGCCGCCGAGGAGGTACTGCGCGATGCGCTCGCGAAGGTCGGGCTCGACACGCGCAGGCACCTGCCGGCGCGCCGGCTGTCCGCCGGGCAACGCCGCCGCATCGGCCTCGCGCGCCTGGCGCTCGACCCGGCGCCCCTCTGGCTCCTCGACGAGCCGCTCACTGCGCTCGACGACGACGGTCAGCGGCTGTTCAGCGGATTGCTCGAGCGTCATCTCGCCCGCGGCGGGGTTGCGCTCGTCGCGACGCACCACCAGGTGTCTCCCGCGCCGGCACGGGAAATGAGGCTGGGCCC
>Ga0209131_1002093_pt1 | contig 13658 bp, 13 predicted proteins | sample GraSoi_2013_40cm_FD_185826 | JGI IMG/M metagenome (GOLD analysis project Ga0209131, IMG submission 185826) | Grasslands soil microbial communities from the Angelo Coastal Reserve, California, USA - Sample 9_17_2013_40cm (SPAdes) (version 2) | ecosystem: Environmental > Terrestrial > Soil >...
AACAGATTTCGATAAGGCTGAAGATATTTTCATTCAATTGAATTTGAAAAAGGGCGCGGACCCCAAAGCCACAGAAAAAAATATTAAAGCCGTCGCAGCCGACTTCCCACAGTACAATGTGATTCCAGGCAAGGTTTATTACAATTCGATGATGTCGCAAATGGCCGGCGCTTACTACGCCTTGTATATTCTGCTCGCCATGCTGGCATTACCTTCGTTGATCGCCATGATCAACACACTGGCAATCGGCGTGATTGAACGCACGCGCGAGATCGGCATGATCCGCGCGGTGGGTGGTACGCAAAAACAATTGCGCCGCATGGTAGTGGCGGAGGCGTTGATCCTTGCCGCCATTGGCACTGCGTTCGGTTTGCTGGGAGGCTTATATCTTGGCTATATATTTGTCATCTCAATGAATCCATTATTCCCAATGGGTTATGCCTTCCCCGCTTCAGGTGCAATCGCAGCAATTGCGATTGGTCTGCTCTTTGGCGTGCTCGCCGCGCTCATTCCTGCACGCCAGGTAGCTGGGATGAATGTGGTCGAAGCGCTGCGCTACGAATAATAGACCGGCATGCTATAAAAATGTTCAGGCATAATGCCTGAACATTTTTATATTTAAATTTTGAATACAAAGGACTTGGATTACCCTTACAAAAGATGTATACTCAGCGTGCTAGCTCAGCAAGAAAACTACACTTGGCAGGAGGAACAAATGGGTATCACCGTAATCATACAAGTTGCAATCGGTATCATGTTCGTCTGGATCATATTGGCGGTCATCACGTCACAGGTTCAGGACTGGATCACATCCATTTTCACATGGCGCGCGGGTTTTTTGGAAGCCGCAATTACCCAAATGTTGCGCGACCCGAACCTCAAGGATGAAATATACAAGCATCCTTTGATTCAGGGTCTTTACACCAACAATGGCAAACGTAAACCTGCCGGTATCCCTGAAGACAAATTTGCCCTGGTCCTTTTTGAACACGTAATGAATTCAGGTGTAAGCGCTGATGAAGTAAAAAATGATTTTGAAAGGCTAAAGAAAGGTGTTGAGACACTCAAAAAAGCCAGCGATGATGGAGCCAACAAAGGGTTGAAAAATTTTGCCCAGTCTCTCGACACCCTGCTGATCGGCGTGGAAGAAAAAGCAGATGACACCACTCACGCTATTACCGAAGCCCGTACACGCGTGGAAGGCTGGTTCAACAACTCCATGGATCGCCTGGGTGGCGCCTATCGCCGCCGCATGCAGATCGTCGCAATTGTTGTAGGTATTATCGTCGCCGCGGCACTCAATGTAGATACAGGCGCGATCATGACCACCTTGTGGAAGGATCCAGTTGTGAGACAGGCAGTCGCTGCACAAGCGAGCCAATTGGAGCAATCGAATACGCAATCGGGTCAAGCTCCCAACGCTGAAGATATTACAAAAAATGTAGATAAACTCAGCGCACTTTCCCTGCCTATTGGCTGGACCACAAACAACATACCAACAACTGCAAATGGCTGGGTGGCAAAGATCATTGGCATCTTGCTCAGCGGCATGGCAGCAGCACAAGGCGCACCCTACTGGTTTGATTTGATGCGAAAGTTAGTCACTCGTAACCCACCGGTCCCACCGCAGCCTGCCTGATTATTCTCGATAATCCTAAATCATCAAAATCGCCCTGCACTTGCGGGGCGATTTTGATTCACCATTCTATAAAATAGCATTATGATAGGTATATAACAGCAGGCTATACATTACCACGATTTGAAACCTACAAAACGCTTCAATAAATTCAACAGCATAGAAAGGTTCCATCATGACTCTCCCAACCAAGATCACAGTCATCGGCGCAGGCTCGGCATCGTTCGGGGAAAATACACTATCTGCCATTATGCGCTCGAAGAAACTCAAAGGCTCCACGCTGGCACTCGTAGATCGAAATGCTGAAACATTGGATATTGTCCAACGTTTGGCGAATAGGCTCAATCGTGAATGGGATTCGCACTTCGTCATCACCGGACATACGAATCATCAGGATGCTTTGTTCGATAGTCAATTCGTGGTCAATGCCATTGAAGTCGGTGCTCGCGAAAATTTATGGCAGCAAGATTTTGAGATTCCCATCAAGTATGGCGTACGTCAGCCTTATGCTGAAAACGGCGGACCCGGCGGCTTTGCCCACGCCGCGCGCAACATTGGTCCGATCATGCAAATTGCGCATGATATGGAACAGGCTTGTCGCGATGCGTGGTTAGTCAACTTCACCAATCCCATGATCCGCATTTGCGACGCGGTCAATCGGCATAGCACGATCAAAGTGGTTGGCTTGTGTCACCAAATTTATGCGGGTTATACCATGGTGGGCGTGGCACTCGCAAAAGATCTCGGCATTGAAGTTCCCGATGGTCTCACTGGTATGCATGCGGCGGTCGATCAACATCCACTGCAACATCGTGTGCGCGAACAGATCGTACTGCTCGTGGATATTCGTGCAGCAGGATTAAATCATTTCAGTTGGATTCTTTCCATTAATGACCGACGCACCGGCGAGGACCTTTATCCACTCTTTAGAAAACGCTTCTTTGAACTCAAGCCTGAATTTGAACCGCTGACGAGGGACGTTTTCTCAGTCTTTGGTTTGTTCCCCGTCCCTGGTGATACACACTTGTGCGAATACCTGCCGTGGATGAGTGATCCCAAGACAAAACCCTGGGATAAATACAACATCCGCCTCTATGATTGGGAATTGTTCTCGAACGTCCGTGAGTTTGAACTGCATCGTTTGAATGAGATGGCAAACGGCAACATGACCATTGAAAGCTTGCTGGATACTGACTCAGAAGGAGCCTTGGAGATGATCGAAAATGTTGCTGGCGCAACCACGCACTATCACCTCGCCGCTAATCTCCCGAATGTTGGGCAAATATCGAACCTGCCACTCGGTGCGATCGTTGAAACACCAGTAGTGGTCAATGGCGCGGGGATTCAAGCCGCCCACATGGGCGCGCTGCCTGAACCCATTGCCGAACTTTTGCGCCGCGAAACAACGGTTGCGCAATTATGTGTTGACGCCGCGGTGGAAGGCAATCGCGAGAAGGCCTTGCAATGTCTTCTCCTTGATCCTGTGATTTCTGATATTGATACTGGTAAAAAAATACTCGATGATTATTTGACGAGTTACAAGGAATATCTGCCGCAGTTTTGGAAATAACAACTAAGTGACAGTCACCTTTAAGGTGACTGTCACTTTATTCTACGGAAAACATCAATGAATATTTTGTCTCTTCAACTCGATAACGAACATCTCATCCATCAAGCCGCGCAATTGCTCATGGATGCGTTTCATGAACACTGGCCTGAAGCGTGGTCCACATTTGAAGAGGGATGGAAAGAAATTCACAAAATGCTTGAGCCAGAAAGAATTTGCCGTGTAGCGCTTGATGATACTGGGAATTTATTAGGCATCATCGGCGGGATTCCTGGTTACGACGGTCATGTGTGGGAGTTGCATCCGCTTGCGATTCAACCTGTTATGCAAGGTAAAGGAATCGGGCGTGCATTGGTTGAAGATTTTGAAGAGCAGGTCCGCTTGCGCAACGGACTCACGATCACACTTGGTTCAGATGATGAAGATAATATGACTTCATTATCAGATGTTGATTTGTATGAAAACACTTGGGAAAAGATTCCCAACATTCGTAACTTGAAAGGACATCCCTTTGAGTTCTATCAGAAGATGGGCTATGCCATCACCGGCGTTGTACCCGACGCAAACGGAATCGGCAAGCCCGATATTTTGATGTCGAAGAAGGTGAAATAAAAATAACCACAGAAATCTCAGGGTTCTTTGAGTTTGTATCTGCGGCTAACGATGAACTTAATGCGTCTCTGTCACTTTTGTGATGGAACGCGGCTTTTCGGTATCATACCCTTTGACGGTTGTGAGATGGCAGGCAAATAATTGAGCGGGGAGAATGCTCACTAACGGAGTCAGCCATTCGGGAATCTGAGGCGGGAGTTGGATCGGTGATTGAGCCAGCTTGAGCGCATCCGCATCATCCGAGATCAAAACAAGTTCGGCATTCAATTGCTTACGCAGACGCGTGAGCATCTCTAGCATCGTGTCATGAACTTTGCCTTTGGGCGCCACGGCCAGAACGGGAAATCCGCCTTCGACCATCGCAATGGGACCATGTTGAAAATCAGCGGAAGAATAAGGCTCGGCACTCACGTAGGTTAATTCTTTGAGTTTGAGCGCCCATTCGAAGGCGGTAGCGTAATTAAAGCCGCGCCCCAGCACCACACATTGACTCATATAACGAAAACGCTCGGACATGCGCGCGATCTCTTGATCTTGTGCGAGGGCTTGGTCCGCCCATTTGGAGACAGAGGCAAGTTCAACCCAGCGTTCATTTGAATTGCTAAGGGCGGCAGAGAGCATGGCAATCGCCATTAGTTCGGTGGTGTAAGTTTTGGTTGCGGCAACAGCTTTCTCAGCACCGGCTTGAATATCGAGAACGAAATCAGCAACTTTGGCAAGTGGCGAATCAGGGATATTAGTAATGGCAAGCGTGAGGCAGTTTTGTTTGCGGCCCTCTTCAAGAACGCTGACAATATCCGGCGATTGTCCCGATTGCGATACGCCAACAACCAATGCGTTTTGAAGTTTTGGAGGGCTTTGGTAATAGGTAAATAGTGAAGGCGTGGCAAGCGCAAGTGGAAGCTGATTGTGTGCGCCGAAAAGATAATTTGCATATCGTCCGGCATTATCGGATGTGCCACGCGCCGCCAGAAATACATAAGGTACTTTACGCGCTTGAATGGCTTTGGCAATTTCGAGCACAGTTTGTTTTTGTTTATCAAGCAATGATGCCAATCGTTCGGGTTGCTCAAAGATTTCAGAATGAAGTGTCATATTGTCCTCTAAAGCAATTTTACCGCTGTCTTGCAAATTACTAAATCGTTTGTAATAAACTCAAAGCTTCCCACAAATAAAATCATCCACAATATTTCATAACTTCGCTCGCGCAAACAACAAGCAATTCTTTTTATTTATGAAATGTTTTTATATTATTCACCAAACAATTGTAAGCGACGAGTGTGTAAAAATATTTAAAAAAACAACATCAATCATTTAGTTAAAAAATTTCCAAGATCATCATTCAAAACAACAACATTTATGAATTCAATAATCAATTCAACGATTCATTATGATTCGTTTTATGAATCATTGATTAACTTAAATGCAAAATTTTAAAGTTAATCAACGTCAAAAAACCTTTACATAAATTGAATAATAGATACAATCTATATAGTTATATATCATTGATGTATGATTCAAAAAAATAAAATTTGAATCAATAACAAAAAAGAATCAAACAACACATTGCATGATGAATATATAACGCAATCAAGATAAACATCAACAACATACAATCATCTTGATTGATTGAAACGAAAGAAAAGGACTCGACATGTATCTCTGTGTATTATCAAGCACGCCGGACGACCCGAATGACACACCCTATGATCCATCGGCACACATGCATGGACTCAATTGGAAACATCATCCGGTGAATCCGAAGAATGTTGAAAAGCAAATTCGCGAACTCATGAACGAAGGCGTGGATGTGTTCTTCAACCTTTGTGACGGCACACCCGATGACGCGCTATCGGGCGTGGGTCTCGTACAGATTATGGAAAAATTAGGCGCGGCATTTACCGGTGCAGATTCGAAATTTTTTGATCCATCACGCCAGGAAATGAAAGCATCCGCCAAGAAAGCAAACGTCCCGACGCCAAGTTGGATAATGGTGGATCGCGTGGAAGATGTGGAGCGGGTTGCCAAACGTTTACGCTTCCCGGTGCTCGTCAAGCCGCCGCATGGTTATGCCAGCGTAGGCATCACCCGCGACTCACGCTGTGAGAGCGTGGAGCAGCTCAAAGTGCAGGTTGAACGCGAGATCGAAACATTTGGTCGCGCGCTGCTCGAAGAGTTCATTGAGGGTCGCGAGTTCACCTGTCTCATCGCAGAAAATCCTGATGATGAAGAGAACCCGATCACATTTAAGCCGGTGGAATTCATCTTCCCCAAAGGTGAATCTTTCAAGCACTACGATATGAAGTGGGTCGAATACGAAAAGATGTCGGTTGCGCCGGTGAATGATAAACGCATCGAGAAGACCTTGCGCGAGCAAACTACACGGATCTTCAAAACCATGGATGGCAACGGTTATGCCCGTTGTGACTATCGCATGTCTGCCGATGGCACCATCCACATGCTGGAGATCAACCCGAACTGCGGAATTTTCTACGCGCCCGATGAACCGGGGTCAGCAGATTATTCCTTGATCAATGACCCGGCCTACAATCATCAAAAATTCCTGAAGCTGATTGTCCGCTCCGCACAAAACAGACGTGACAACATGCTGGCTGCAAAATTGACCAAGAAGCTGTCGAAGAAGCAACGTGTTGAACAGATGGCTTATACCTAACCAGTGAATTAGCAATAGTTACAAAATGAGCGGACGAAATGTCCGCTCATTTTGTTTATAATCGACGTGGAGGAACTCATGCTCAAAAATAAAATTGCATTTATTGGACCTGGCGTAATGGCAGAAGCCATGATCGCAGGCTTATTACGCAAGAAGCTGGCAAAACCGGAGAATGTCATCGCAGCTGGTCCACGTGAAGAACGTGGTCACGACTTAAATAAGAAATACGGCATCCAAGTGACAACGGACAATTCGGCCGCCGTCTCACATGCAGACGTAGTGGTGCTCTCAGTCAAGCCACAGCGTCTCAGCGAGGTGATGAAGGGACTCAAAGGCATTGGGTCGGACGCGCTGATCGTTTCCATTATTGCAGGTGCATCGATTAAGAAGATCGGTACAGGACTGAAACACAAATCCGTTGTGCGTTCGATGCCGAATACGCCCGGTCAAATTGGCGAAGGCATTACCGTTTGGACTTCATCGAAAGAAGTAACCGAGGCACAACAAGAGACGGCACGTGCGATCCTCGGCGCGTTGGGTGAAGAAGTTTTTGTAGAAGATGAAAGCTATCTGGATATGGCAACGGCTCTTTCCGGATCTGGACCTGCCTACGTGTTTTTATTCACTGAAGCCTTAATTGACGCCGGTGTCCACATGGGATTCCCTCGCCGCATCGCGGAACAACTGGTCTTACAGACGATCAAAGGCTCCGCCTCTTTCTACCAACAAGCTGCTCGTCATCCTGCGACCTTACGCAATCAAGTGACCTCGCCGGGCGGGACATCTGCCGAGGCATTGTATTATTTGGAAAAAGCAGGTTTCCGCACGGCGATCTCACGTGCGGTGTGGGCGGCGTATCAACGCTCGTTGGAGTTGGGTAAGGAAAAGCCGGGGCATATCGATACGCACGATGAGGAAGAGAAATGAGTCAGCCCCTACCTGCCTCCCCCAAATACGACTGGAGTTCGTCGTATTTGGGGGAGGTGCCCGCTAGGGCGGAGGGGGTCGTTTGCATCCGCTCGTTTGTTTTATAATCGGTCTTAATTCTCAATGCTGATTTTAGGTAGTTGAGGAGGAAAAAGAAAATGGATGCAAACCAGTTCAAACAACTCATAATCACAATTGTGGCATCTATAGGCGGAGTTGGTGTAATTCTAGGCGCCATATTTGCATGGTTAGGAAAAGTGTGGGCAGACCGAATCTATCTGAGGACCAGTGCACAATACCAAAAAGATTTGGAAAATTTACGAAATGCTGCAACGGAACGCAGAGATTTAATAAATTCGCTATTAACAGTTATCTCAAATCAACGTTCAAAGTCATATGAACGGATTTTAGAAACCGTTGAATTAGTGTGGAAGCAGGTTCTTGAGATTAGAGAATACACTAGAAATTTGATATTTATCCATATAATCTTGCCCCCAAGAGCAATAGAAAACGCAACAGAGAAGGTTTTCTCTTCTCTTCCAAATACTTCTTTTTCTGAGCTTACAAGTACTGTAGATAAAATAGTTAGCGAAGTTGAGAAAGTAAGACCCTTCATAGGAGAAAAATTGTGGGAATTATTCTTCATCTATGATGCATTTCTCGCTGGAATCTCATGGAAGGTAATTGAAGGAAAAGCTAACGGAAAACTATATCCATGGGACAAGGATATTCAAGGAAAACCTGATACACACTTATTTGAATCTCTAAAGACTGTTTTTTCTGAGGACGAGATTTCATCTCTAATAAAAACACCCTTCCCAGTTGAAACAATTAAGAAGGTTCTTGAGATAAAAATCCTTGAAGAAATGAATCAGTTGACTCTTGGAAACAAATTTGTTGATAAAACAATTGATGAATACATCCGATTTGCAGAAATTTCAACGACCCAAACCAGAAATCAATAGTTAGTCTTATGTCCCTCATCGCTGTTTCCTCCTCTCCAAATCCTTCGGCGCGGATGACAAGGAGCGTTCCGACTACTCCGTTACTGCTTTATCTTAGTAGGAAATAAAGGAAAAAATACAAGGCAAAATCAAGCAGGGCAACACGCCAAGCGCGAAACCTCTTGTTGCGATTTTTCTTGTTTCATTGTTGTTGCCTTCCCGGCTGTTTTTTACGAGGGCAATCATCGCAGTGATACAACTGCTCGCACCGAATAAAATACTGCCCGAAAGCAACAGCATGGATAGTAAGGCAAATCCAGAGCTTGTGTCTTCAAGTCCCACAAGCGAGATCAGGAAAGGGGTGATCATAAGTCCAACTGCAAGGATCCCCAAAACACGGCTGACCTTTGCCAATCGTTCAGTCTTGTTGACAGATTTCGTTTCCATGTTTACCTCCGTATATCAATAAATTGCTTGAAGCATTATTGCACTAATGAAGTCCGAAAAGCAATAAGCAATTTCTCTTTCCGTTTATAATTCAGCGGGCAATTACGAATTATGCAATACGAAACACTCATAACCATGTCACTCATCACTGTAAATTCCCTCTCCAAATCTTTCGGCGCGGATGATCTCTTCGCCGGGGTTTCGTTTACCGTTGCCAAGGGCGCACGGCTGGCGCTTGTAGGTCCCAACGGCATCGGCAAGACGACGCTGTTACGCATCCTAATCGGGCAGGAAGAACCTTCAGGCGGAACGGTCACACGCGCGAAGAGTCTGCGCATTGGGTATCTCTCACAGGAAGCGGATTTCGCACTGCAAGGCGTGTTGTGGGACGTGTGTCTTGAGCCGTTCGCGGACCTCATCCGCATGCAAGGGGAGCTGGAAAAACTTGAAGCTGAAATGTCAGACTCCGATAAACGGGAGCAGGCTTTGGTCAGATATGGAAGCGTGCAACATGAGTTCGAGCGGCGCGGCGGATACGTCTATCAAGTCCGCATCAAACAAGTGCTCACCGGTCTCGGCTTCGATGAACCTGATTTCCACATGTCGCTTGATCATCTCTCCGGCGGACAACGCACACGTGCGCATCTTGCGCGTCTACTTTTGTCGAACCCTGATTTGTTGTTGCTCGATGAGCCCACCAATCATCTCGATATCAAAGCCGTTGAATGGCTGGAAGGTTATCTGACGCAATGGGAAGGCGCGGCGGTCATCGTTTCGCATGACCGTTATTTTCTTGATCACGCCTGCAACGCCTTGCTTGAGATGGCGATCAGCGGCGCGGAATATTATCGCGGCAATTACACGGTTTATTTGAACGAGCGCGAGATCCGCTGGAACCATCGCTTTGAAATTTTTGAAAGCGAAAAGGAAAAACTTTTAAAAGAAGTTGATTACATCAAGAAAAATATTTCAGGGCAAAATACATTGCAAGCCAAGGGCAGGTTGAAACGCCTCACCCGAACTTTGTTTGCGATTGAGCGCATTGGGATGGAAGCTGCGTTGAATACCAACTGGAGCCAAACGGACATTGCTCAATTCACTCCCACGTCCACGTACGGGGTGGAAGAAGCCGAGAAGCGCGTGCGTTCCCTGCGCGCGCCGCAACGCATCACACCTGATCTGCATTTGCATCTGCGTTCCACGAATCGCTCTGGCGATCTGGTCATTCGCACGAAAAATTTAAAAGTAGGTTATCGCGCTGAAAATGGACTGCCTGAAAAATTTCTTTTCTCCGCGCCTGATATCGAATTGAGACGTCAGGATTGTGCAGCATTGATCGGACCGAACGGCGCGGGCAAATCCACTTTTCTAAAGACGATCCTCGGCTCGCTCGCCCCCTTGGCTGGTGAAGCGATTCTGGGAGCGAGTCTACACGTTGGCTATTTCGCCCAAGCCCATGAGGGACTCGACCCAAGCAAAACGATTCTCGAAGAGATCATGGCGGCGTCACCGGGCATGTTGCCTTATCAGGCACGTGACTATCTTGGCAAATATCTCTTCTCGGGTGATGACGCGTTCAAACTCGTCTCGATGCTTTCTGGTGGTGAACGCGGACGTTTAGCCTTAGCCAAACTCGCCTTGCAAGATACGAACTTGTTATTGCTCGATGAACCAACAAACCATTTAGATATTACATCGCAAGAAGTTCTGCAAGCGGTTTTAGATTCTTATCAGGGAACAATTTTATTGGTGAGCCACGACCGTTATTTGATCGATGCGTTAGCGACCCAAATCTGGGAAGTGGACCCCGACGAATCAAAGATGATAGCCTTCAACGGCACGTATTCGCAAATGAAAGAAGAAAGTAAGAAGGAAGAGGAACGTCTAACCATACTCCAAACTCCGACGCCTGATTCACGCACGCCAAATATCGAAGCCAAGCGTGCCAAGAGCAAAGAGACGAAAGACGAAAGAAGAAGAGTTGCGCAGTTGCAACAGTTGGAAAACACCATTGCTGAACTTGAAGCCAAACTGGCGAGTCTGAGTTCGCAATTGGAGAGTCCCTTCGTGAAGCCGGACGAAGTCCGCAAGATCGGGACGGAATACGAACGCGTGCAAAAGGAAATGGATGTGAAGTTAGGCGAATGGGAAAAGATGCAGGGATAAGGGGATGTTATACTGCGTTTAATATATCTGCGAAGGATGGCGGTATGACAAATCGAGTTTTTGTTTCATCTACTTCGGTTGATTTAGTTGAATTCAGGGAACATGTTCAAGATGTAATAAGACAACTTGGAGCGATTGATATCTCGATGGAGCATTTCGGTGCAAGAGACGAAAAGCCCAAAGATGAGTGCGTGCGTATAGTTCGAGAAGAGAGCGACTTGTTTGTAGGAATTTACGCGCATCGATATGGCTTTATCCCCAAAGGGAGCGAGAAATCTATAATTGAAATAGAATACGATGCTGCGACACTCGCCAAAATCCCTAAATTTATTTATATTGTTGATGATGAAACTCCTTGGAAACTCGCTTTTGTAGATACTGGCGAGTCAGCCCAAAGACTAAAGGACTTTAAAGAGAAATTAAAGGCAAATCATTTATGCAAATTCTATTCAAATGAAGATCAATTGGCGAGCTTTGTGGCGGCTGATTTGGGAAGACACCTATCTGGAATAAGAGTCAGCCAAGGTATCGAGTCTTTTGATGTAAGTGATACAAAGTTTCAAATAACGCAAGATGACCTTCGAAAATCGTTTGTTGTTTATGCTGGTAGGAATGTGAGTGTTGAGAAATTTGCATTGATGAGAAAGCTCTCACTGAGAACACTCGAAGATGATATAACCGATGAAGAGATAATTGAGTGGTTTTATCTTCTTCCGAAAACTTTTCCTCCGTTTGAAGAAACAATATCCAAAAAATCAAAGATTTTCGTAAACGGTCAACCCTTGGAATCACCAACACCCTTGGATGTTTACAATGCTATTATTCGATACCGAGAAAACGAAGCCACTGAAGACGATAACGCGACAATCAAAACATTCGTTGAAATTGTCCGCTCTGTAAAGAGAGAAAAACGGCAAGTTTTATTCGGCTACTTTAATAGAAATAAAGAATAATGCATTCCTCCCTTACTCCACTTGTGCAGCGCTTGATTTCATTACTAAGCCTAGACACGGGGTATTCGATTCTGAAAGTAGGCACACATGTCTTGGAAGAAGTGCAGGTGACTGTCACCTTTTAAACTAGATGATATTATCAAGCCATGAAATCCATTCTCATTGTTTGATCGGAGGCAGAAATGGCAGACGCAAAGACTTGTCCCAAATGCAACGGCTCAATGTCACAGGGCAGGATCATGAAGTACAACGAATACGCGGCAAGAAATCAATACATGTATGTGTTCGCACCAGATGATGATTCAGGTCCTGATCTCTCCAAGATGTTTTCCGGCAAGCCCATGTCGAAAGGACGCAAGGCATTGGTCGCATATTGCTGTGAACAATGCGGTTTTACAGAATTTTACGGTCAGGCAAGCAGCTGAATATTTTCACGGGGTTGGAATCCTACCAAGACAAAATCGGCAAACTAGATGTTCACCGATACAGCGAATCATGAAACGCTGGTTGTGTTCGATGTCAATTTGAAGGTGGTGATGATGAATATTGCCTACTTATTGATGAACTGGCTGGGGAAATCATAATTTAAAATGGCAGTTTTTGGCGCTTCTTAATCTAGTATTGGCAGTTCAAAGATGTCATAGTGGGGATAAGAAAGGAACGAAACATGGACCCTGACCCTATCGGAGCTGGATGTTTTGCGTTGATCCTCGAACTGGCAAAAGCAAATAAATACACCCAGGGGTGTATGAGTATTTTCATAAATATTTGCACTGCTATTTTAGGATATGAAGCCCTGCATGAAACGTTGCTCATGACATTTGACGAAAAGACATCAATCTTTTGGTCGAGGGCAATCATATTGGGTCTGGTAGTGCTATATCTGCTTGTCCAAATCGTCCGTCGACTCAAAACACAAGCCCAGGCTGACGATAGTTATCCATCCTCCAATTCATCTGAAAATATTGATTGACTGATGTCGCGCCTCAGGAACTCTTTTGCAATTTGAATTTCCTCAAATCAGAGTAGAATCGCCCCATTGGATTCATCCTGTTCAACCTAAATGGAGCGTGGCATGGAACAACTTCAACCCGGGCAAATGCTCGGTGCGTATCGCATCATCAGTCAGATCGGGCAAGGGGGCATGGCAACCGTCTACAAGGCGTATCAAGCCTCCATGGATCGCAATGTAGCGGTCAAAGTTTTACCGAGTTCACTCGCTGATAGCAAAGAGTTCATCCAACGCTTTCAACAGGAAGCCCGCATCATCGCTCGCCTGGAACACGCGCATATTTTGCCCGTCTTCGATTATGGCGAAAGCGGCGGCATCACCTACTTCGTGATGCGCTATCTCGATGCGGGCACGCTCAAAGACAAAATGGAATCGGGGCGTCCGTTAGCGCTCAATGAGATTGACCGGCTCTTCACGCAACTTGCCGATGCCTTGAGTTACGCCCACAGCATGGGCGTGATCCATCGCGATCTCAAACCATCCAATGCCCTCATTGATGCGCAGGGCAATCTCTTCCTCACCGATTTCGGCATTGCTAAAATTTTGGAGGGCGCTTCGCCGCGCCTCACCCAAACCGACGCCATCATGGGTACGCCTGCCTATATCAGCCCCGAACAGGCACAGGCGCAAAAAGTGGATCAACGCTCCGATATTTATTCGCTCGGTATCATCCTTTATGAAATGGTCACGGGTCGCGTCCCATTTACAGCCGATACGCCG
>Ga0209131_1002095_pt1 | contig 13648 bp, 7 predicted proteins | sample GraSoi_2013_40cm_FD_185826 | JGI IMG/M metagenome (GOLD analysis project Ga0209131, IMG submission 185826) | Grasslands soil microbial communities from the Angelo Coastal Reserve, California, USA - Sample 9_17_2013_40cm (SPAdes) (version 2) | ecosystem: Environmental > Terrestrial > Soil >...
CGGCAGCATCGATATCAGCAACAGCGGCGCGCTGACGGTGACGAGCGCGACGACGACCGACGGCGCGATCACCTTGGCGGCCGACAACGGCACGCTGACCCTTACCACGGTGAGCGCAGGCGGCACGGGGCGCAACGTGACGGTGAGCACGACCGCGGCGGGAAATATCGCGGTGGGTAGTGTCTCGGCCGCGGGCGATCAGGTCTCGCTGACGGCGGTGGGATCGATCACCGACGCCAACGGAGCGGCGAACAACGTCACGGCTTCGAGCCTGACCGCGACGGCGGGCGCCGGCATCGACCTGGATACGACGATCACGACCCTCACGTCGGCGAACGTGACGGGCCTCGGTGCGATCGACATCCGCAACAGCGGCGCGCTGACGGTCACGAGTGCGAGCACGAACGACGGCGCAATTACCCTCGCGGCCAACAACGGCACCCTGACCCTCACGACGATAAGCGCCGGCGGCGCTGGCCGCAACGTCACCGCGAGCACCACGACGGCAGGGAACATCGCCGTGGGCAGCGTCTCGGCGGCGGGCGACCAGGTCTCGCTGACGGCGGTGGGATCGATCACCGACGCGAACGGGGCGACGAACAACGTGACGGCGTCGAGCCTGACGGCGACGTCGGGCACCGGGATCAATTTGGACACGACGATCACGACCGTCACGTCGGCGAACGTGACCGGCACCGGTGCGATCGACATCCGCAACAGCGGCGCGCTGACGGTGACGAGCGCGACCACGAACGACGGTGCGATTACGCTCGCGGCCAACAACGGCACGCTGACCCTCACGACGGTGAGCGCGGGCGGCACCGGACGGAACGTAACGGCGAGCACGACCACGGCGGGAGACATCGTCGTGGGGAGCGTCTCCGCGGCGGGCGACCAGGTATCGCTGACGGCCGTGGGGTCGATCACCGACGCCAACGGCGCGACGAACAACGTCACGGCTTCGAACTTGATCGCGACGGCGGGCACGGGTATCGATCTCGACACCACGGTCACGACCCTGAGCTCCGCGAGCGTGACCGGCACCGGCGCCATCGACATCCGCAACAGCGGCGCGCTGACGGTGACGAGCGCGACGACGAACGACGGTGCGATCACCCTCGCGGCCGACAATGGCACGCTGACACTGACTAGCGTGAGCGCGGGCGGCACCGGCCACGACGTGACGGCCAGCACGACGACGGCGGGAAATATCGCGGTGGGCAGCGTTTCCGCGACCGGCGATCGGGTCTTGCTGACTGCGGTCGGGGCGATCACCGACGCCAACGGCGCTACGAATAACGTGACGGCTTCGAGCCTGACCGCGACGGCCGGCACGGGCATCGATCTCGACACGACGATCACGACCCTCACGTCGGCGAGCGTGACCGGCACCGGTGCCATCGACATCCGCAACGCCGGCGCTTTGACGGTGACGAGCGCCACGACGGCCGACGGCAGCATCAGCCTCGCCGCGGCGGGGGGCGACCTCGCAATCGCCGCGGTGAGCGCCGGCGGCGCCGGAGACGTCAGCCTCACGACGACGGGCTCGGGCAACGTGGTGCTGGGCAGCGTGACGGCGAGCGGCAACAACGTCAGCGTGATCTCGGCGGGCCAGATCAACGACGACGCCAATGACAATGCGGCCGATATCACCGCGGCCACGGCCTCGCTGACGGCTGGCAGCGGTATTGGAGTCACCAACGGCAGCGTGGATCTGAGCGTGCCGAGCGTGACGCTCGTGGCGAGCGGCACCGGCGGAATCAGCGTCAACAGCCTGGGAGCGGCGAGCTTTGCCGACGTCCATACGACAGGCGCCGGGACGATCACGGTCACCGGCACGGGCAACACGAGCTTCGCGAGCGTCTCGAGCAACAGCGGCGACATCGCTCTGAGCGATAGCACGGGGACGCTGTCGCTCGCGGCCGCAACGGCGGGCGGCGCCGGCAACGTCAGCTTGACGGCCGACGAGATCAATCTGACCGGCGCGGCAGGCTCCATCAGCGGTACGGGCACGATCACGCTGCGCTCGCAGAGCGCCAATCAGAATATCGAGCTCGGGGGTAGCGGCGCCACGGCGGCGCTCGACCTGACGACGGCGGAGATCGGCACGCTCGCCAACGGTTTTAGCGCGATCACCATCGGGCGCGCGGCGGACGGCACCGGAACGGTGACGCTTGCCGCAGACGTGATTTTCAACGACAACGTGACGCTGGTAGGCGGCTCGATCGCGAGCAACGCCAAGCTCACTTCGGCGGGCAACGCCGTGACGCTGACCGCGCGCACCGGCGGCATTACCGACGGCAACGCGGCGTTGGCCAACGTCGTGGCATCCAGCCTGACGGCGAGTGCCGTCACCGGCATCGACCTGGATACGACGATCACGACGCTGACCTCGGCGAACGTGAGCGGCACGGGAGCGATCGACATCCGCAACAGCGGCGCCCTCACGGTTACCAATGCGACGACGAACGATGGTGCGATCACCTTTGCCGCCGACAACGGCACGCTGACCCTCGCGGCGGTAAGCGCCGGCGGCACCGGACGCAACGTGACCGCGAGCACGACGACGGCGGGCAATATCGCGGTGGGCAGCGTCTCAGCAACTGGCGACCAGGTATCGTTGACCGCGGCGGGCGCGATCACGGATGCCAACGGCGCCACGAATAACGTGACCGCAGCGAGTCTGACGGCGACGGCGTCCACCGGCATCGACCTCGACACGACCATTACGACTCTTACCTCGGCCAACGTAACCGGCACCGGCGCCATCGACGTCAGCAACAGCGGCGCCCTCGCAGTGACGAGCGCGACCACGAACGACGGAGCGATCACGCTCAATGCCACCGGCGGAAACCTCGCGATCCAGAGCGTTGCGGCGAACGGAACCGGGCGCGACATCCTTCTGAGCACGACGACGAGCGGCGACGTGGTGTTCAACCCGGCCGGTTTCGCTCGAGCGGCCGGCGACACCGTGTCCATCGCGGCGGCCGGAAAGATCGTCGGCAATGCGACCGACACCGGGAATTTCCTCGGCGGCAATCTGACCACGCCCAACGTGGTCGCGAATCGGCTCGTCATCAGCGCGCCGGGCGGCGTAGGCGATGATCCCGCCACGACTGCCGCGGCAACACCACAGAACCCGATCGATGCCCGGTCGGAGGCGCTCGTCACCCAGGTGAACGAGCTCGCGCTCACGACGAGCAACAGCAATGCCCGCGTCTACAACATCGGCGCGACCCAGCTGAATCTGGACGGCGGCGCCACGACCGGATATGCCGTGAACACCGGCACCGGCAACTTCGCGCTGTTCTCGACGGGTGCGGTAACGCAGACCAATCCGCTGAAAACCAATGCGCTGACCGTGGTTACCCTCAACAATTCCGGCGCCGCGATTACGCTGGACAATGCGGACAACGACGCGCAGTCGTTCAGCCTGTTCGCCTGCCTCGCCATGCCGGGCGGCTGTCCAGACCCGGGGCCCGGGGCGGGAGCGGCCTCGCCGGCGTTCAGCGGCAATACCACCGGCGTCAACTACGCGAGCGGCGCGCTCCTCTACAAGGACACGAACGGCGCGACCTTGACCGGCATCGGCACGATCAGCGCGTTTTCGACGTTCACGCCCGGAAACTATGTCTTGACCGGAACTATCAATGCGGGGAGCGTCACGATCGGAGCGGGGGGCGACATCGACGTCAACCTCGCCTCCAATCTCACCAAGATAAACAACCTGGGAACCGGCGCGTTCAGCTTGGTCGCCGGCGGCGACATCCGGTTCAATCATCAATCGGGGAGCACTTCTTTCGGCTCGATCGGCGCGGCCGCCACGAACTCGAGTCCGGCGATTCTGTTCAACCACGACCTGTTCTTCAGCGCCGGCGGCAGCATTCTCCTCGAGAACTCCATCTATCAGGCTTCCAAGAACCTCGCCCTGGCGGCGGGAGGCAACGTCACGATGCAAGGCAATCAGACCATCCGCACTGGCGGAAACGTCGCGATTTCCGGCGTGAACGTGACGATCGGCGGCACGGCCCAGGTGAACGATTTCGGCACTACGTCAACGGCGGCGGCGCTGAAACAGAACGCGAACGGCCAGGAGCTGACCGCCACCGGCACGATCGATTTCCTGAACACCGGCGTGATCACGGTCCGGGCCGGCACGGCGACCGGCAGCGTCGGCGGCAGCGCAGGCGATACGCCCGACACGACGTCCGCGGGCGGCACCCGTGTAACCGCCGGCACGATCAACATCGGCACGCCCGGCTCCCGTCCCACGCAACTGCTCATCCAGGGCGGAAGCAACAGCCTCGGCCTCGTCACGAGCAACCCCAACAACGCCGACATCGAGCTTCGCCAGGCCGATGCCGTGGTTGAATCCCTGGGAACCATGACGGTGTTTCTGGGAAGCGGATCCTCGACGCCGGCGGGTGCCTTCGCCGAGCCGTTCGGCAAGCAGTACAGCCTGGTGATCAAGGGAGGCGACGCAACCGCGAACAGCAACGGCGGCGCGATCCGCTTCGTCACGGCGCTCGGCGCCCTGCGCGCCCACGACATGACCCTCACGGCCGACGGCAGCATCCTCCTCGAAGGCGGCACCTCGACGCTGAACGCCACCAGCAGCTTCATCGCCTCGAGCGCCGTGCTGCTGGTCGAGACGGCGAAGAGCCTGACGACCACCGGCGGCGGCTCGGTGATCATCAAGGGCGGGCACACTATCGTGAACCCGTCGCTCACGTCAGTCAGCGCCCGCAACGCGGTTGCTTTGGGTGAGCTCGACCCGAGCACGCTGGACATGACGGTCGACGGACATGTGTTGCTGGTAGGCGGGGTCACGAGCGGGCCGGCCGGCTCGCTAGCCTCTGCGAGGATCGACGCCGGAGATGAGATCAAAATCACCGTGAACGGCGCTCCGACTACCTATGCTTATACCGACTCCCTCGGCGCGCCGAGGACGGTCACCGGCCAATTCTTCATGATCGGCGGCTCCGGAAGCGGCCTTTTCGACGCCAACAACCTCTCGGTTTCCGGTGCCGCGAAGCCGATAACCATCAATGTGCCGGTCACTTTCGGCCCCGACACGGGGCTGGGCGACTCGATCGTCCAGACCGGCCTCTCGACGTTCAACAACTCGCTGCTTTCGTACATCATCTTCGCGGCGAACGAGGAGACGCGCGCGGCGCGCTTCCGCAAGGGTCTGGGCGACTCCGACGACGTCGGCGCCCCCGCCTGCAAGTGAGGCCGACGCGCCCCGGACGGCCTTCCCGGGGACAGTTCTGCTACCATTGCCTGGGAATTTCAGGGAGGGTGAAGCGGCATGGCCACAACGGTCTCGACCGCGGTGCTGAAGGCGGTGCCGCTGTTCTCAAGCTTTCCGGAGGACCAGCTGCGCATGCTGGCCTCGGTGGTGACGCGCAAAAGCGCCACCCGCTCGACCACCGTCATGGCGGGCGGCGACGCGACGGACTCCCTCTACATCGTTCTTTCCGGGCGCCTCAAGGTCATGATGAGCGACGCCGACGGCAAGGAAGTGATCCTCAGCATCCTCGGGCCGGGGGAATTCTTCGGCGAGATGGGCCTCATCGACGACGCGCCGCGCTCGGCGAGCGTGGTGGCGATCGAAGCCTGCGAGCTGCTCTCGATCGCGAAGCGCGACTTCAAGAAATGCCTGGCGGAGAATTTCGAGATGGCCATGGCGGTCATGCGCGGCCTGGTGCGGCGCCTGCGCGAGGCGGACCGGAAAATCGGCAGCCTCGCGCTGCTCGACGTCTACGGGCGCGTCGCCCGGCTGCTGCTCGACATGTCGGAGACGGTCGAAGGCGAGAAGATCGTCACCAAGCGCCTGCCCAAGCAGGACATCGCCAAGATGATCGGCGCGTCGCGCGAAATGGTCAGCCGCGTCATGAAGGACCTGCAGATGGGCGGCTACATCGAAGTGCGCGGCTCGAACATCGTCCTGCGCGACACGATCGTCCTGCCCGAGTAAAAGCGGCCGCGAGCCGCGGTTCGGTCTGTCGGGGGTCGGCAACGACGATGTCCGGTCCGCTCCCGCGGCGCGGGAAACAGGGGGCAGCATGAGCTTGCATCGCAGGATTCTCCGCGCCTTCACTGCCCTCGCATTCGCCGCCGGCGCCGCCGGGGCGCTCGCCTCCACCGGCACGGTGACGCAGCTTTCCGGCACCCTGTCGGTCAAGAAGGCCGACGGCTCCGTCAGGATCCTTTCCCAGAAGTCGCAGGTCGAGAGCGGCGATACCCTCAATACCGAGCGCGATACCTTCGCCCTGATCAAGTTCACGGACGGCGCGCAGCTCACGCTGAAGCCGAACACCGCGGTCAGGATCGAGAGCTTCAAATTCTCCGAGGACAAGCCGCAGGAAGACGCCTTCCTGTATAGCCTCGTGAAGGGCGGCTTGCGCGCCGTCACCGGCATCGTCGGCAAGCGCAGCCGGGAGAAATACCAGCTCGGCACCGCGACCGCGACCATCGGGATCCGCGGCACGACCCTGTCGGCCGACGATTGCGTGAGCAGCCGGGGCGGGGATTGCGCGCGGCTCGCTGCCGCGGTGTACGTCGGCGTGTCGGACGGCGAAGTCGTGGTGCGCAACGGCCAGGGCGAGCTCGGCCTCGCCGCCGGCCAGTTCGGCCAGGTCTCGCCCAACCAGAGGCCGCTGTTCCTGTCCACCGATCCCGGCCTGCAGTTCACGCCGCCGGCGACCTTCATCCAGTCGGTGATGGCCGGCAGCCTGGTGAACGCCGGCAAGAGCCTGGAGTGCGTGGTGTCGCGCTGAGGGCGTCTTCTCCATAACCCTCCACGGCAGCGGAGGCTTTTGTTTGTGCGGTAGAATCGCCCATTCCTGATCCGGGCGAGATGGGCGTAGCCGAAAAATCCTCAGGCGCACCTCTTCCCGCGAAGCTCGCGGGCCTGTTGCGCGAAGCAAAGTGGCTGATCCTCGTCGCGCTCGCGGCTTACCTGTTCCTGATCTTCGCGACCTACCATCGCGCCGATCCCGCCTGGTCGCATAGCGCCACCGGCGCCGCGACCGGCAACGCCGGCGGTGCGATCGGGGCGTGGCTCTCCGATGTGCTCCTGTACCTCTTCGGCGTTTCCGCCTACTGGTGGATCGCGCTGTGCCTCTATGTCGTGGTGTGGGGCTATCGCCGGCTCGACGGCCGCCCCCTGATCGACCGGCGTCCCCTGGGGATCGCCCTCGGCGGGTTCGCGCTGCTCCTGGTCGCGAGCGCCACGCTCGAGGGCCTGCGCCTTCACAGCCTGCCGGCGGAGCTGCCTCTCGCGCCGGGCGGCCTGGTGGGGGAGCAGGCGGGCAAGCTCGCTTCCGCGACGCTCGGCTTCACCGGCGCGACGCTCGTCCTGCTCACGCTGGCGGCGATCGGGCTGAGCCTCTTCACCGGCGTCTCCTGGATCGCGGTTTCGGAGCGTGTCGGCGGCCTGCTGGAGGCGGCGTACGGCCTGGCGCTGCGTACCTGGGAGCGCCGCCAGGACCGCAAGCTCGGCGAGCTCGCGCGGGAGGAGCGCGAGTTCATCGTCGAGACCGAGAAGAAGCGCGAGGAGCATCACCTGCCGCTGCGCATCGAGCCGCCGGTGGTGCAGATCAAGAAATCCGAGCGCGCGCAGAAGGAGAAGCAGGCGCCGCTGTTCGAGGAATTGCCCGATACGCCGCTGCCGCCGCTGAAGCTGCTGGACGAAGCGAAGGCCGACGGCGAGCGCGTCACGCCCGAGACGCTGGAATTCACGTCGCGGCTGATCGAGAAGAAGCTCTCCGATTTCGGCGTGGCGGTGAAGGTGCTGGCGGCATACCCCGGCCCGGTCATCACGCGCTACGAGATCGAGCCCGCGGTCGGCGTGAAGGGCAGCCAGATCGTGAACCTGGTGAAGGACCTGGCGCGCGCGCTGTCGGTGGTCTCGATCCGGGTCGTCGAGACGATCCCCGGCAAATCGTGCATGGGCCTCGAGATCCCGAACCCGCACCGCCAGATCGTGCGGCTCTCGGAGATTCTCGGCTCCGAGGCCTATCACGCGATGCATTCGCCGCTCGCGCTCGCGCTCGGCAAGGACATCGCCGGCAACCCGGTCGTCGTCGACCTCGCCAGGATGCCGCACCTGCTGGTCGCGGGCACCACCGGCTCGGGGAAATCCGTCACCCTCAACGCGATGATCCTGTCGCTGCTCTACAAGGCCGAGCCGCGCCATGTGCGTCTGATCATGATCGACCCGAAGATGCTGGAGCTCTCGGTCTACGCGGATATTCCGCACCTGCTCGCGCCGGTGGTCATCGACATGAAGCAGGCGGTGAACGCGCTCACCTGGTGCGTGGCCGAGATGGACCGGCGCTACAAGCTGATGAACTGGCTGGGCGTGCGCAACCTCTCGGGCTTCAACCACAAGGTCGCCGAAGCCGAGAAGCAGGGGCGCAAGCTCGAGGACCCGCTCACGCTCGAGTCGGGCGAGCCGCAGCCGCTGAAGTCGATGCCGCATGTCGTGGTCGTCATCGACGAGCTCGCCGACCTGATGATGGTGGTCGGCAAGAAGGTGGAGGAGCTGATCGCGCGGCTCGCGCAGAAGGCGCGCGCGGCCGGCATCCACCTCGTGCTCGCGACCCAGCGCCCGTCCGTGGATGTGATTACGGGCCTGATCAAGGCGAATATTCCGTCGCGCATCGCGTTCCAGGTCTCGTCCAAGATCGATTCGCGCACCATCCTCGACCAGTCGGGCGCCGAAGCGCTGCTCGGCGCCGGCGACATGCTCTACCTGCCGCCCGGAACCGGGCTGCCGCAGCGGGTGCATGGCGCGTTCGTCGCCGATCACGAGGTGCACAGCGTGGCCGAGCACCTGAAGAGCCTCGCGGCCCCCGAGTACCTGGGCGACGTGCTGGAGCCGGCGGCTTCCGAAGGGGAACCGGGGGCGGGCGGCGGCGAGGCCACCGGCGAGAAGGATGAGCTCTACGACCAGGCGGTCGAGATCGTGCTGCGCACCCGGCGGCCTTCCATCTCGCTCGTGCAGCGCCACCTGCGCATCGGCTACAACCGCGCCGCGCGCCTGATCGAAGACATGGAGCGCGCCGGGATGGTCTCCGCGATGCAGTCGAACGGCAACCGCGAGGTCCTGGTTCCCGCCAAGGCGGAGTAGCTCATGCGGCTTGCGTTTTTTCTCCTGGCGATCTTTTCCGTAACCGTGCAAGCGGCTGCCATCGACCGCTTCAAGACCTTCGCGCGCACTACCCAATCCGCGCGCGCCAGCTTCGAGCAGAAGGTCTACGGCCGTGACGGCAAGCTCGTGCAGGAGTCCAAGGGCAGCTTCGTGTTCCTGCGCCCGGGGCGCTTTCGCTGGATCTACGAGAAGCCGGTGGACCAGCTCATCGTAGGCGATGGCGAGCGCGTCTGGATCTACGACCGCGACCTGAACCAGGTGACGGTGCGCCGGATCTCGAAGGCGCTCGGCTCGACGCCGGCGGCGCTGCTCGCGGGTGCGAGCGACGTCGACAAGGCGTTCGAGATGACCGACGCCGGCGAGCGCGACGGGCTCGAATGGCTGGAGGCGAAGCCGCGCGACAAGGACGCCGGCTTCGAGCGCATCCGCATGGGCTTCAGCGCGACCGGCGTGCAGGCCATGGAGCTCGTCGACAACTTCGGCCAGACCACGCGGCTGCGCTTCTCGGGCCTCGCGCGCAACCCGAAGGTCGACGCCGCGGAGTTTCGCTTCGAGCCGCCGAAAGGCGCGGACGTGCTCGGGGAAAAGTAGCGCGGGCGCAGCGCCCGCCCCGGAGCCATGAGGCGACTTCTTCAGCCAAGAGGCGACTTCTTCGGCGCATGAGCGACCTCTTCGGCAAGGCCGAGCCCGCGGCGCCGCTCGCCGAGGCGATGCGGCCGCAGACGCTGGACGACATGGTCGGGCAGCAGCACTTGCTCGGCGCGGGCAAGCCGCTGCGCCTCGCGTTCGAGTCGGGCAAGCCGCATTCGATGATCCTCTGGGGCCCGCCGGGGTCCGGGAAAACGACGCTCGCGCGCCTGATGGCGAAGACCTTCGACGCCGAGTTCGTCGCGCTCTCCGCGGTTTTCTCCGGCGTGAAAGACATCCGCGAGGCGGTGCAGGCTGCCGAGGCGCGGCTCGCCTCCGGGCGGCGCACGATCCTCTTCGTGGACGAGGTGCACCGCTTCAACAAGGCCCAGCAGGACGCCTTCCTGCCCTACGTGGAGCGCGGCGTCATCACCTTCGTCGGCGCCACCACCGAGAATCCGTCGTTCGAGGTGAACAGCGCGCTTCTTTCCCGCGCGGCGGTGTATGTGCTGGAGCCGCTCGGCGCCGAGGATCTGGGCTTGCTCCTGGATCGATCCGGGATGTCCATGACCGAAGAAGCCCGGGCGCGGCTCGTCGGCTTCGCCGACGGCGACGCCCGGCGCCTGCTCAATGCCGTCGAGATCCTGCGGAACACCGGCGTTCAGTCCATCGACGGCGCCTTCGTTGAGCAGACCCTGGCGAAGAACCTGCGCCGCTTCGACAAGGGCGGCGAGCAGTTCTACGACCAGATCTCGGCGCTCCACAAGTCGGTGCGCGGCTCCGACCCGGATGCGGCGCTCTACTGGATGGTGCGGATGCTGGACGGGGGCGCCGACCCGCTCTACGTCGGCCGGCGCGTGGTGCGCATGGCGGTCGAGGATATCGGCCTCGCCGATCCGCGGGCCTTGCGCGTTGCCCTCGACGCCTGCGAGACCTACGAGCGCCTCGGCAGCCCGGAGGGCGAGCTCGCCCTCGCCGAGGCCGTGATCTATCTCGCCGTGGCCGCCAAATCGAATGCAATCTACGAGGCCTATAATGCGGCCCGCGCGTTCATCGCCAAGGACGGAACGCGGCCGGTGCCGCTGCATATTCGCAACGCGCCGACGCGGCTCATGAAGGACCTCGGCTACGGCAAGGACTACCGTTACGCGCACGACGAGGCGGATGCGTACGCGGCGGGCGAGAGCTACCTGCCCGACGGCATGCCGAAAATGCAGTGGTACAGGCCCGTGGATCGCGGCCTCGAGGCGAAAATCCGCGAGAGGCTCGCAGAGTTGCGAGCGCTCGACGCGGCGGCGGAGAAAAAGAAATGATCGACATACAGTTGCTGCGCAAGAACCCCGACGAGATCGCGCAGCGCCTCGCCACGCGCGGCGCCGGCGCGTTCGATTTGCAGAAATTTCTGGCGCTTGAAGCGAGGCGGAAGGAAATCCAATCGGCATCGGAGGCGGCGCTGGCCTCGCGCAACAAGGCAGCGAAAGAGTTCGGGCAAGCCAAAGCAAAAGGAGAAGACGTAAACGCTCTCCTCGAGCTCGGAAATAAATTGAAATCGAGCGCCGATGCGGCGGAGATGGAATCGGCGAAGGCGGTGGCCGAGCTGAATGACTTCCTGTCCCGCGTTCCCAACCTTCCCCATGAATCGGTGCCGGTCGGCGCCAGCGAGGAAGCGAACCGCGAGGAGCGGCGCTGGGGCGAGCCGCGCAAGTTCGACTTTGCGCCGAAGGACCACGTCGACGTCGGCGAAGGCCTGCGCGGGCTCGATTTCGCCACCGGCGTCAAGCTCGCCGGCAGCCGTTTCGTGGTGATGCGCGGCGAGATCGCGCGCCTGCATCGCGCGATCGCGCAGTTCATGCTCGACGTGCACACGCGCGATCACGGCTACGTCGAGGTCTACGTTCCGTACATGGTCACCGGCGAATGCGCGAACGGCGTGTCGAGCCTCGCCAAGTTCAAGGGCGATCTCTTCAAGGTCGAGGACCGCGACCTGTACCTCATCCCGACGGCCGAATATCCGGTGACCAACTTCGTGCGCGACGAGATCGTGCCGCTCGAATCACTGCCGCTCAAGTTCGTCTGCCATTCGCCGTGCTTTCGCTCCGAGGCCGGCTCGGCGGGCAAGGACACGCGCGGCATGATCCGCAACCACCAGTTCGACAAGGTCGAGCTGGTGCAGATCGTGCATCCAACCAAATCCTACGAGGCGCACGAAGAGCTTACCGCGCACGCCGAATCGATCCTGCGCCGGCTCGAGCTGCCCTACCGCGTGATGACGCTGAGCACCGGCGACATCGGCTTTTCCGCCGCGAAGACCTACGATCTCGAGGTTTGGCTGCCGGGACAGGACGCCTACCGCGAGATCTCCTCGTGCTCGAACTTCGAGGCGTTCCAGGCGCGGCGCATGCAGGCGCGCTTTCGCAACGAGAAGGGCAAGCCCGAGCCCGTCCATACGCTGAACGGCTCAGGCCTCGCGGTCGGCCGCACCCTCGTCGCGATCCTGGAGAATTTCCAGAACGCCGACGGGTCTGTCAGCGTTCCCGCGGCGCTGCGTCCCCATCTGGGTGGGCAGGAGAAAATCACGAGGGCCTGATAGAATTTGCCGCGAGTAAGCCTGTGATGCACGACCGCGGAGAGATGGCAGAGTGGTCGAATGCGGCAGACTCGAAATCTGTTGTACCGCTTGCGGTACCGGGGGTTCGAATCCCTCTCTCTCCGCCACTTTTCACCTAGTTACAGCGATCTCCGGGACTTCGACACGTCCCCGCTGTAACGAATTTGTGCCGTAAGGCTTAGCCGTCAATTGACCACGGTCATTGGCTAGCGTAGCGTCGAGTCGGGGAGCGCCAGCTTTTAATCGAATCGTCTGCCTCGGGGAGAGCGGAGAGCGCATGCTAACGACCCTTCAATTGTTCGGCATGGCGGGCCTCGCCATCGTTGGCGTGTGGCTCATGATTCTTGTCACGTTTACGCTTCTCGGCAGACGCACGATCTCGATACCGCGTCCTCAGTACAACATTATCCGGTTCATGTCCGCAATCGTAGGCGGCATCGCGGGGTTTTTGTTTGCCTACGACCTGAAAGTCGATGTCCTTGGCAACATCGAGTCCAACCTCCGACTAGCGCTTACCAGCGGCGGCGGCGCAGGAGCGGCGTTCGCACTAGTGTTCCTCTTCTACCCCAGATTCCGCGACCAGCCACCTACGACACCGCCGCCGCCGCCGACGACCATCTCAATGGACATTCCCTCAAGTTGGACTTTCGAACAAGCGGTCCTTGGTATCGCCAAGGTTGCGCGATGCACCGCGGATTGCGATGCTTTTTCGGATGAGGATCGAGGGGTGAAACTTGCAAGCGAGGCCCATATCGTGGCGTCGGACATGAATGCGGCTCTTTTGCAGCTCAGGAAGTTTCTTCCTGCTCGTTTAAAGTCATATTCAATCCACAAAGACACAGGCCTAAATCACTATTCGGTTTCACCGTAGCGTTCGTCCGATATAAGGGCATATTCCATGGCTGGAAAGAACGTGTGTCAGTGTGAAGCCCCGCCAGGCGGGCTCGTGCAGTGCGAGCCCCACCAGCTCGCCTATTGCCGTGTGGTGAACAACGTGTCCGAAACCGGCTGCGTCGATCCGCCGAACACCGCAAAGCTTGCCCCGCATGATGCTCAACGGGTTATACAGAATTGGGCGCTCGCAACGATTACCAAGTCAAGTCGATCGGCCCTCGATGACGTTGAGCCGGGCGACGCAAGAATGCTGATGAACGGCGAGTACCGAAATAAGAAAACCGGCGAGCGGGTGCGCTTTACGATGCCACAGCCCACGCGTGGCGGCGGTGGCGGCTCGGGGGGCGGATTCGGCGGGG
>Ga0209131_1002096_pt1 | contig 13648 bp, 11 predicted proteins | sample GraSoi_2013_40cm_FD_185826 | JGI IMG/M metagenome (GOLD analysis project Ga0209131, IMG submission 185826) | Grasslands soil microbial communities from the Angelo Coastal Reserve, California, USA - Sample 9_17_2013_40cm (SPAdes) (version 2) | ecosystem: Environmental > Terrestrial > Soil >...
TTGTCCGTGATAGCAGTAAGCCCGCGAGTTCGCAATGTCGACTCGAAGGAGCGCGCTCATGACCCGTCGGCGTCTCCCCAGGCGATCGGGCATGACGCGTAACGTGCCCCCCGTTCGAAGGAGAACGAATGATTCGACCGTTCGCCGGAAAACTCGCCGCAGCCGCAGGAGTGGCCATCACCATCCCATTTCTGGCGTCGCCAGCGAGCGCTGTCAGCTCGCCAGCGCCGGCTGTGATCCCGGACTCGGCACTCCAGGCCATGTCAACCACAGTGGGCGGGGCCAAGCCGCAGCCGTCCACCAATACGCTGACGCACTTCTTCCGCACCACCTTCAATCCTCTTGATGGCACCACTTTCGGTTTCAACATGGTGGGGCAAGATCCCGCGCTCCAGCGATCGACGACGATCACCGTTGACGTCACCCCGCTGAATGTGACCGTGGGCGGGCGGACCTTCAACGGAACCGACATCCTCCAGCCGACCCTCAACTCGCCGGTCTTTACGAACAACGACTACACCTCGACTCAGTTCGTGAGCGACCCGACGGTCGCCAAAGGCTTCACCACCGGGGGAAGCCTTTCCCCCGGCAATACAAGCAACCAGCTCGAGGACGCGACCATGCGGTCGCAGTTCAACGAGCAAGGCACCGGTTACCACCTGCTACTCAACCCGGTGTTGCACCCCGCGATCAGCATTGACGTGCCCAGCTCCCAGGGCACGCTGATCCAGACGGCGCGGGGCGTGGTGGCTGGCGATGTCGCCAGTATGTGGTGGGCCACCCAGATCCAGAATCTGAACAACTCCCTTAGCTACGCAGACCCCACGCACCTGCAGCTCTATCTCACCGACAACATGATGCTGTTCGTCGGGCGCAACCCGCTCGCCTGCTGCATCATCGGCTTCCACGGCGCGAGCGAAGTCCCGGGTCACGGCCTCGGCTCGACCCACGGGAACGGCAGTCAGGCGATTCAGACCTTCGCGTGGGCGTCCTATACGACGCCCGGGTTCTTCAACCCGATGAGGGCCTGGACGCTCCAGGACATCGACCCGCTGAGTCACGAGATAGCCGAGTGGGCCGATGACCCGTTCATCAACAATTTCGTGCAGCCATGGACGTCTCCCGCCATCGCGCCGACGTGCTCGAACGTCTTGGAAACCGGCGACCCGGTCGTCGGGGTCGGCTTCACGAAGGAAGCCAACACGTTCAGGCAAGGGCCCACGCCGAACGGCACCCAGGTAGCGGACGGCTTCTACCACCCCGAGGACGAGGCTCTCCTGCCGTGGTTCATGCGGCTGAACCCGAGCCCCGCCCAGACCGCCCAGAGTGGCACGAACGGGCGCTACACCTTCATGGGCGACCTCAACCCATTCCCCGTCTTCCATGCTCCCCCGCCGGGCTGCCCGGCCTGAGTTCACGGCCTGCGCTGGGGAGGCTGTTCGCCTGGCCTCCCCAGCGGGTCGGCGATGTTATCTAGGGCCAGACGCTCAAGGCGAGCCAAGTGGATCTCCGATGCGCTGATAGCAGCGCCTGCGTCGTTGGCCATCTGCCAGACCAGGACCGCCTGCAGGTCGACGACGATGCGGCCGTAGGCGCTCCGGTCGGCACCGCCGGATTACTCGAACACCCGCTGCTGGCGTGGCCGGTATCGTCGGCCGGAAGGTCCTCACAGCGGCTGGGAGAAGTCGAGGACCAGGCGTCCGCGGACTCCTCCCGCGGCCCTCCGCCATCCGCGACCGCCGGGAGGGCCAGGGCGTCGGCGGAGCTGGTACCACCGAAGCAGCTGCGACCACGACCTTCTCGGCATAGGTTCCGCCGTGCGGCCCGAACGGGATGACGTAGGCGATGACCGGGGCCCCGACGGCGAGCCGTCCGTCCGTCCCTTTGCCGAGCTTGTCTACGACACCGGCTGCGTCCATGCCGGGACATAGGGGGCAGAACGGGCTGCCAGCTGGGCAGCCCGCCCGCGCGGAAGGTGATGTCCGTGGGGTTGACCGCTGCGGCATAGACCCGGTGGCCATGGTCGGTGTCCCGTTTCATGTACGGCGGATGAATTGTCCGCTTCTGGCCGATCACTCGTGCCGAGCGGGTGCCTCGGCGCGGGCGACCCAGTCGGCGACGATGGCGGTGTACTGGCCCGGGACCTGCTCCCAGGGGAAGTGGCCGGTGTCCAGGATCGTCAGCCGGGTGTCCGGCAGCCGCTCGGCGAGGTAGCGGCCGTTGGAGGGCGGCACGAGGGGGTCGTGGGCGCCGCTGACGATGTGCACCGGGACTCGCACTGCGGGCAGCAGGCCCTGCAGCAGCGGTAGTTGTGCGGGGTAACTGCGGACGTAGCGGGTTGACTCGGCGAACCGGCCGTTCTCGTAGGAGGTGACGTAGTCTTCCCAGACCTCGGGCTCCTGTCCGCGGGGGGCGACGGGTTCGACGGTGACGCCGATGGTGGCGCGGATGTCCATGGTCTTGAACGCGTCGATGTCGGGCGCCGCGATGATGTCGGCGAGCGTGCCGGTGACGTCCAGCGGGTAGGCTGATGCGCCGCCGCCGACTATCAGGCTGGTGACCGCGCCGGGGTGGCGGGCGGCCAGGAACAGGGCCGCGCCGGTGCCGACGTCGGGGGCGATCAGGTGCGGCGAGCCGAGTCCGAATTCCCCGATCAGCTGATGCAGAAACTCGGCCATGGCGTCGGGCGCGAACAGGTCGGTCCGGCCTTCCGAGTGCCCGAAGCCGGGCAGGTCGATGGCGACCAGCCGGGCGCCGGTGGCCAGCGCGGGCCAGATGCGCCGGAACGCCAGGAGGCTTTCTGGCCACGGGCTGGTCAGCAGGATGTCCGGCCCGCTGGGGGCGTCGGTGTCGGCGTACCGGATCGTCAGGCCGTCGACCTGCTTGGTGCGCGTGTGCATGGTCGTCGTCTTGGTGTTCATGAGGTGCTGCTCCCTTGCCCGGCGGCCTGCCGGACTAGCGCGGTGAAATCCTCGGCGCCGAAGGCTGTGCCGTTGATGCCCCATCCGCCTTCGGCGGCTTCGGTGAGGATGACCCAGGTGCGCTGGGCCTGGGTCGGGTCGGCGGCATGTTCGGCGATGATGCCGGGGGCTTCGCGAATGACCTGGCGCTGGCCGTCTCGGTTCAGCGATCCCGGTGGGGTGATGATCTGGATGCGCACGTTGCGGGCTGGTGAGCTGTTCGCGGTGCTGATGGCGGTGGCCGGCAGGCGGTGAATGAAGGCTGCGGTGTTGTCCAGGTGGAATGGGGCGGGGATGGCGACGCCTTCGGCGCGCAGGACCGCATGGGTCAGCTCGTGGCCGATCTGAGCGTCGGCGCTGGCGGGCAAGAGGTCGGCGGGGGCGTAGACGTCGATCATGGGCATGGTCGGGCTCCGATCTGCGAGATATCGTTTGTCTGGGGACTGCCGGGCTGTGTTGCCCGGGCTGTTTTCATCGCCATTTCGGGTCTTTCTTCCTGCGCCGGTCATTGCCCGGAGGGCGCGAGCCCGCCGGCGGTGTCGCGGGCCGGGCAGCCGGCGCGGGCCAGGACGTCTGGGTCGGCGGGCGGCGGCGTGCTGGCCGGCGGGGATGGCGCGCGCAAGGCAGGCCGGCGGGCCAGGCCCAGCAGGGCCAGGGCCGCGAGCACCATGACGCCCGCGCTGTAGTCTCGCGCCGTCGGGATCAGGCCGGCGCCATGCATGACGAGCAGCCCGGCCAGCACTGCGGGCAGTCCCAGAGCCAGGTAGCAGACCACGTAGATGATGGCGAGCACTCCGGCCCGCTCGTGCGGCGCCGCGAGCGGGAGCACCGTGCGGATGGCGCCCTGGAACCCGGCGCCGAACCCGGTCCCGGCGATGGCTGTCCCGGCAAAGAGGACCGTGGCCGAGGCGGCGGTGATGGCCAGAACGGTGACGCCGACGCCGGCCAGCAGCGCGATGACGCCCAGGACCATAACCGTGCGCGGCGGGGCTGCCCGCAGCACCAGCACGGCTACGGCGCCGATTGCGGCCAGGACGAACACGGCGAACCCGCCGAGCACCAGCGAGGCCGACCCGGACAGCAGCCGGACCAGCGCCGGCCCGAGCGAGCCATAGAAGCCGCCCAGGGCCCAGACAGCCACCAGGGCCGGCGCTGCCGCCAGCAGCGGCCGGCGGGCCGCCGGGGGCAGCGCGAACCGCGGCCGAAGCGACGCTAGCGCGCCCGGCCGCGGCGGCGACGGTTCGGGCATCAAGGCGATGCCGATCGCTTGCAGGACGAAGATCGCCCCCAGGACCACGTAGACCACGCGAGTGGGGGCGGGCAGGTACTGGACCAGCAGCCCGGATCCGATACCGCCCAGGGCCAGCCCGGTCAGCGGTGCGACAGAGTTGGCGATCGTGCCTTTGGCCTTGTCGAGGTCGACCATCCCGGCGCCGAGCGCGCTCACGGCCGCGCCGGTCGCCAGGCCCTGCACGACCCGGGCGGCCAGCAGCGCGGGCACACCGCCCGCGGTGGCGAACACCACCATGTTCGCCGCCTGCACGACGATCGCGGGAAGCAGCACCGGGCGGCGCCCGACGTGGTCCGACAGCGACCCGACGGTCAGCAGCGCGGCCAGGATAGCCAGCGCGTACACCCCGAACACCACGGTCACGGTGACCGGTGAGAACCCCCACTCGGCCTGGTAGACCGGATACAGCGGCGTCGGCGCGCTGGAGGAGGCCAAAAGCGACACCACCACCGACGCCTGCAGATAAAAAGCCACCCTGGCCGGTAGGCTGCCGCCGCGCCGAGCAGCCTGCCCGCTGGCCCGGGTGATCACGTCAGGCAAGGCCACCCCCCTTTTGTCCGGTTGGGCCGCTGCCCTAAGACGCCATCTGCGGCGTCAGCGCGACGGCCTGGAAGTACGGCGCGCGGATATCGGGAATCGATTGAGTAGACGGGTCTGTTCAATCCCGAACGCTAGACCGATCGGTCTGGTATTGTCAAGCCGTGCCCAGCAAGAACGACAGCCGATCGTCTGCGCGCGACCGCCTGCTGGCCGCGGCGGACGAGCTGTTCTACCAGGAGGGCGTGCACTCGGTCGGCATCGACCGGGTAATCCAGCGCGCCGGCGTGGCCAAGGCGTCCCTGTACAACTGCTTCGGCAGCAAGGAGGAGCTGATCCGCGCCTACCTCACCGCCCGGCACGCCGCCCGGCAGCAGCGCATATCGGGGAAGCTCGCGCTCTGCGCCACGCCCCGCGAGCGCCTCCTCGCCGTGTTCGACGTGCTCGGCGACGTGTTCGCAGAGCCAGGGTTCCGCGGGTGCGCGTTCCTCAACGCCAGCGCCGAGTCCCGGCCCGGAAGCACCACCCGGCAAACCTGCGACGACTGCCGCGCCTGGGTGCGGTCGCTGTTCACCGAGCTCGCGCGGGCCGCAGGAGCAGCCGATCCCGAGCCGCTCGCCAAGCAGCTCGTGATGCTCTACGACGGAGCGACGGTCGCCGCGCAGATGGACCGAGACACCACCGCAGCCAAGGCGGCGCGGGTCATGGCCGCCACCCTGATCGACGCCGCGGCGCAACCACGGCATTCACCGGCCGAGCGGAAAACCAGCGGCTAACTACCCGGCCAGCTGAGCTCGGGACTGTGAACTCGCACTGCCTGCAGCGGCTGATGCGAGCAGGTCACGGAGCGCACCCTGGAACCCGTCATCCCAGGGCGCCGAACGACACAACGATCGCGCTGTGCGCGATCACAAGCACCCGGAGCATCTGAATGTCCAGCGTTCACGCAATCATCCTGCCCGGCGGCGGCTACCAGGAACACGCGCCGCACGAGGCCGAACCCGTCGCCGCTTGGCTTGAGTCACTCGGGCTGTCCGCAAGCGTGTTCCGGTATCCGCTGAACACCCGGCACCCGGGACCGCTCGATGCCGTGCGAGCCGAGATCGCAGCAAGGCGAGCCGGCGGAGCATCGCGAGTGGGCGCCGTCGGGTTCTCCGCCGGCGGACATCTCGCCGGCCACGCGGCATTGGCAAGCGAGCCGGGTGACCCGGGCCGGCCCGACTTCGCCTTGCTCGGATACGCGATTTCCTCGATGGAAACCGACACCTACAAGCCGGCCCAAGATGTCCTACTCGGCCCCGACGCCTCAGCCAGCCTGCGCCGCCGCACATCGCTCGACCGGCTTGCACATCCCGGCGCACCGCCCTTCTTCATCTGGCACACCGCCGAAGACATCTACGTTCCGCCTGAGCACTCCTATCGGCTGGCAGCCTCCCTGGCCGCCGAAGGCGTGGCCCACACGCTGCACGTCTTCGAACACGGACCGCACAGCCTCGGACTAGCCATCGGCGCCGGTGAGACCGAGCGGTGGACAGAACTAGCCGCGGCCTGGCTCGACGAGCAATCCAGCGGAGTCGGCGGCTGAAGGCCGGCAGGCGGTGAGCGGGTTCAACAGCACAGACGAGACGTGAGTGGTCAGATCCGAGGAAAGGGCACGATGGCCAGCAGTCAGCCCAGCTGTCGCGCGCTCGCTTCCATGAAGGAAGTAGAGGTTCAGGTCAGCCCCAGGTATCGCCGCGCGCGACGCCGTGCCGGTATGTAAATGCTTCGCCCGTCACATCCGCATCAGCCGCACCTATTTACGGGTCATTTCCGGAGCCGGGTGAGCTGGTGCTGGGGACGGGGTTGGAACGCAGACCGACCAGCTCGGTGCGCTGTGCGGCTGCCCGCCGGCCCAGCTCGGAGGGCATCCGATGCTGTGGCGCCTGGCCTTAGCCGCGCCTTAGCCGGCGTTAGCAGCGCGGCATTCGGCCGGGGGTGATTTCGAGCAGCAGGCGGACGGGCCTGATCGAGTCAGCCCTGGCCGATAGCCGCGGGGAGCTTCTGCCCACCCCCCCAGGGTGATGTGGCACGTCTCCGCCGGCGTGATAGTGGGACTGCCTCGAAGCTGGGAGGTTGGGGCCGTCATGGTCAAGGACTTCCCCGGTAACCCGGCGTCCGCTGGGACTGCAGCTGATCACGTCAACCAATCCGGGAGATAGATTCCCATGCCCAAAGACACTGAAATCCGCCCCTTCCGCGTGGACGTCCCGGATGAGGAGGTCGCCGAGCTGCGCCGACGCATTGCAGCGACGCGGTGGCCCGAAAGGGAGACAGTCGCGGACGAGTCACAGGGCGTGCAGCTCGCGACGATGCAGGAGCTCGTGCGCTACTGGGGGACCGAGTACGACTTCCGGAGGTTCGAGGCAAGGCTGAACGCGCTGCCTCAGTTCATCACGGAGATCGACGGCCTCGACATCCACTTCATCCACGTCAAGTCGCCGCACGAGAACGCGTTGCCGCTCATCATCACGCACGGCTGGCCGGGCTCGGTCATCGAGATGCTGAACGTCGTCGGCCCGCTCACCGACCCGACGGCACACGGCGGCAACGCCGAGGATGCGTTCGATGTGGTGGTTCCGTCGATGCCTGGCTACGGGTTCTCAGGGAAGCCGACGGCTACCGGCTGGGACCCTGTCCACATCGCGGGTGCCTGGATCGCGCTGATGAGGCGCCTGGGATATACGCGATTCGTCGCGCAAGGCGGCGATTGGGGTGCGCAAATCACGGATGTGATGGGTGCAGAGGCACCTCCGGAGTTGCTAGGCGTTCACTCCAACATGCCAGGCACGGTCCCACCTGACGTTTCGAAGGCGCTCGCGTCCGGCGGCCCGGCGCCGTCTGGTCTGTCAGCCGACGAGAGCCGCGCGTGGGAGCAGCTGACGTTCCTCTATACGAAGGGCATCGGATACGCGACCGAGATGGGGTTGCACCCGCAGACGTTGTACGGGCTCGCCGATTCGCCCGTCGCCCTTGCCGCTTGGATGCTCGACCACGACGCGCGCAGCTACGAGGACATCGCACGGGCCTTCGACGGCGGCCCTGTAGGCAACCTCACGCGAGACGAGGTCCTCGACAACATCACGCTCACCTGGGTGACGAACACAGGGGTTTCCTCAGGTCGTCTCTACTGGGAGAACAAGCTCGGCTTCTTCGACGTCAAGGGCGTCTCGGTTCCGGCTGCCGCGAGCGTCTTCCCTCGAGAGATCTATCAGGCGCCGCGGAGTTGGACCGAGCAGGCCTACCCCAACCTCATCTACTTCAACGAAGTTGGCAAGGGCAACCACTTCGCGGCCTGGCAGGAGCCGAACCTCTTCACGACGGAGGTGCGTGCCGCATTCCGGTCACTGCGTTGATCGGCGCCCCCACCAACAACGGAGGTAATCATGAGTAGCACCTTCGAGACCGCCAATGACATCCGTCCATAGGGAAGGTATCGCTTCCCACGGCCTTTACGGTCTTCCCGGACGAGATCTTCCATGCGTCCCGGAGCTTGGTCGAGAGGACGTTCACGAACCTGGATCTGCGGCGACTGCCTGGCCCGCCGCTACTAGGTGGCACGACGATCGCTGGTGCGGTTCATGGCGCCTTTCATGCAACGGGGATCTGACTCAAAATGGCGTCATATGGGAGTTAGGACTGTTCCTGGGGCTGATTTCGGGAGCAGCCAGACGAGGCCGAGGTCCAGGAGGGCGATCGCGCCCACCACGGCGACGCTGACGGTCATGGCGTGCCCGGCACCGTGGCGGGCCTGCTGGCTGAAATAGACGGTTGTCACGACGGCGGAGCCGATGGCGGCGGCGAGCTGCTGGACGGCGCTCAGGGCACCGCTGGCGCTGCCCGCCTCGGCGGGAGCGACGTCGCCGATCGCGACGTCGTAGATGCTGCTGATGCAGGCCCCCATGCCGGCGCCGAGGACGAGGATCGAGGGCACGAGGGCCCACGCGCTGACCGCGGTGCCCTCAGCCAGGACCGTCGCCCACAGCCCGGCCGCGCCGGCCAGGGTAGTGGCCAGGCCGATGATCACGAGCACCCGGCCCAGCTTCCCGACGAGCGGGCGGCATACGAACGAGGCGATGATGATGCCGATCACGAGCGGGGACAGCGCGATCGCCGCCGCGCGGGGCGTCATCCCGAGCGCGTCCTGGAAGAACAGCGAGATGACGTAGGCCAGCCCGTTGACGGCGGCGAAGAACGCCAGGCCGAGCAGCAGGCCGGCGGTGAACCCGCGATTGGCCAGTAGCGAGGGCAGGATGAGCGGGTCGGCGGCCAGGTGCTGCCGGACCCCGAATCCGGCGAGCAGCACCGCGCCGGTCACCAGGCATCCGATGGGCAGCACCGTCCAGCCCGCGGCCGAGCCGTCGATCAGCCCGTAGATTAGGGCGAACATGCCGGCGCCCAGCAGGAACGAGCCGAGGCCGTCGATGGGGACGGCGCTGGCCGGACCGTCATGCGGCAGCAGCCTCAGCGCGGCGAGGAACCCGGCGGTGCCCAGGACGATGTTGATCAGGAATATCGGCCGCCAGGTCAGCCCGGCGATGTCGGCGCTGATGAGGAAGCCCGCGACGATGGGACCCAGCACAGCCGAGGCCCCCAGCACCGGCCCGAACGCGGCCATCGCTCGCGGCTGCTGCTCGCGGGAGAACGAGCTGATCACGATGCCGATGCCCTGGGGGATCAGCAGGGCCCCGAAACCGCCTTGCACCAGCCGCCCGGCGATCAGCATCGCCGGGTCGGCGGCCAGGCCGCAGCCGAGCGAGGCCAGGGTGAACCCCGCGATGCCGATCAGGAACATGCGCCGCTTGCCGTAGCGGTCACCGAGCCGGCCGCCGAGCACGAGCAGCACTCCCATGGCCAGGGCGTAGCCGGCGCCCAGCCACTTGATCAGCGACTCGCCGCCACCGATGTCGCGGACAATCGTCGGCGCGGCGATGTTGGTGATTGTCGAGTCCATCAGGTCAAGCACGTCGGCCAGCAGGACGATGGCCAGGATCAGGCGCAGGCGGGTCGTCAGCCCGGAGCGATCGGCCGCAGGCGGCGACAGCGCCGTGCCGCCCGCCCCGGGCGGGGCTCCCGTGCCCGCGGTCTCGTCAGGGCTTGCGCTGTGGTTGGTAGTGGCCATGGCGTGCCTCACTTTCCTGGAAAGGCGGGATTTGGGGGTTGCCGAAAAGAGGGTGCGGCGGATCGCCGCCCTGCTTCGTGATGATGAGGTGATGTCGTGGGCCGCCCGGGGCCTGGCCTGTCCCGGCTCGGGGCGCTAGCAGGTCACTTGCCCGGTTCCTCCGGCCGGGGCGTCTCGACAATTCCGTTGATCAGGACGCGGAAGCCCCAGATGAGCCGGTCCGGTCCCTCCCCGGACATGAGCTCGGCGCCGAGGGCCGCGATATGCGGGAAGGTGCCGGCAGGCGCCTCGAGCAGCGCCGCCGCGAGCGCGTCCTGCTCGTCGTCGGCGTCGACCGCCCGGTGGCGGGTGCCCTGCTCGGCTGCGGTCGAGGTGGCGAAGTGCAGCAGCAGGTCGACCGCCCAGGCGGCTCGGGCCGGGCGCACCCCGCCGGCGGACAGCAGTGCCAGTATCCCCTCGGCCAGGCTGAGGTAGGCGGGCCCGGATGGCCTGGTCACCAGGACCGACTGCGCCAGGCCTGGCTGCCCGAACAGGATGCTGGTGTAGGACGACAGGACCGTGATGAGCCGGTCGCGCCAGTCGCCCGCCGCCGTGACCGGGCTCAGGTCGACCTGGCCGAGCAGTTCCTCGAGCATGGCCGCGTGCAGCTCAGCGGTATTGCGGACGTAGACATACAGCGACGCCGCGCCGGTGTCCAGCTCCTGGGCTAGGCGCCGCATGGTGAGCCGGTCCAGCCCCTCGGCCTGCATCACCCGCACCGCGGCGGCGACGATGCCCTCGCGCGTCAGCGCGGGCTTGGCGGGCCGCTCACGGCGGCTGACGATGGGACGGGATCTCGATGCCATAGCCATAACCATAACGAACATGTTCGTCAGAAACAAGTTCCAGACGAACATGGCCGTCCATTCGGGCCCTGCGGCAGCGGCGGAGAGACCTGGACGGCCGCCGCAGCGCCGGCCAGCCAGCCAGCACCGGCATGCTGGCGATCCAGTCCGCCACCATGACCACGCCGGCCTGCCTGGTTATCACAACACCACCCAGCCGCGCGGGCGACGGCAGGGCAGATCCCGGTTCCCGGATCACCCCCGTACGACCCGACCCGCCGCGGCGGCTGCCGCGAACATGATGTCGCGGCCGGTGATCTCCGGGTGCCCGGGCTCGAACGAGCCCGTCACCTAGATGATCGGGATCCCGGCGCCGCGGGCCGTGGCGATGGCCCCCGGGAACCGAGGGCGCCGTCCGCCCCGGGAAACTTCAAGGACCAGCCACGCGAAGTCACATGGCGCACGGAACATGTTCGTCACGAACTTGCGTGTGACGAACATATTCGCTATCGTGATGGCACAGCACAACGGGCAGGGGCGCCCCGATCCCTGCCAGCCAGATCGACGTAATCACCGCCCCGTGCGCGGGCACGTCTCGGCCGCGGCCGCCAGCGGCCCCCAGGACCACTGACACCACCCCGCCGTCGGCTCTTCGGCGGTCACCGGCATCAGGCTCGCAGCAGCGACCTTTCATCGAGCGCAAGGATGGGATCTGCCATGCCAAAGCAAGGATGGACCACCGTGGATCTGCCGGCCATGTCCGGCCGGACCGTTGTCGTCACCGGAGCGTCAAGCGGACTTGGCTTCGTCACCGCCCGCGAGCTTGCCGCCGCTGGCGCCGAGGTGATACTCGCGGTCCGCGACGAAGCCAAGGGACACGGGGCCGCCGCGGCGATGCCCGGCACGACCGAGGTTCAGCCACTGGATCTCAGCAGCCTGGCTTCGGTGCGGGCATTCGCGGCGGCCTGGACCGGCCCTCTAGACATCCTGATCAACAACGCCGGGATCATGCAGGTACCCCAGGGGCGCACGACCGACGGCTTCGAGGTCCAGATCGGCACCAATCACCTCGGGCCGTTCGCCCTGACCAACCTGCTCATGCCGCACATCAGCGACCGGGTGGTCACCGTCTCCTCAGAGATGCACAAGCGGGGCCACATTGACCTCGAGGACCTGAACGGCGAGAGGCGGCCCTACGATTCTTTCCAGGCCTACTGCGACACCAAGCTGGCCAACCTGCTGTTCACGTTCGAGCTCCAGCGCCGCCTGACCCGCGCGGGAAGCGGTGTCCGCTCCATGGCCGCCCATCCAGGCATCAGCAAGACGAACCTGGCCAGCCACGTCACCGGCCTCAAAGGCCTGGGCCTGAAGATCCTCGCCTGCTTCGCCCAGGACGCCGACCACGGCGCACTGCCCACGCTCTACGCGGCAACCGGCGAATTGCCCGGCGCAAGCTACGCGGGGCCCGACGGACCAGGCGAACGCCGCGGCTACCCTACCCTCGTCCAGGCCAGCGAGACCGCGCGGGACAGCGAACTCGCGCGGCGGTTGTGGGACGCGTCGTCCCGGCTTACTGGCACCGGTCGGAACCTGCCAGCCGCCTCCTGACCCAGGACCACGGCGTGATGGCTAATTACTGTGTAGAGGAGACCCGTACCCACGGGAGCCCGGCGTCGGCGAGGGTCTGACGTTGGTGGGCACTGTGCCTTCACCGTCGTCGGCGGGCCAGTGACGGGAGTTAAGCAATGCGGTCGCTGCATGGCCTCGCTCGGCGCAGGCCGAGGATGGCTCGGCGTTCTGGTATCCGGTTTGTTTGTCCTCAGGCTGATCGGGGCGGTGTCGAGAAATGCCCGGGCGCCGCCGTTGGGCTGTATCGGAAGGGCTAGTCGGGGGAGAACATGACGCGGTCGGCTCCGATGGCGGCAAATGGCGTGGGCCAGCATCCGGTGGCTGAGATGCACGGGGGTGACGTTCGGGGTTGCCAGTGATGTACCCCGTCGCCAAGGCCAGATTCGGCGGTCACGATTCATAAAGGAGACGAAGAGTTTGAGACCGGGAGATATTGAGGGTGGCAGTGGGTACAAGCGCGACTGCCGTTAGGGCCCGGCCGGCCGCGACCAGGCCAGGCTTGGAGCTGGCGATGGTGCGGGCTCTCCTCGGAATCCGCGTGTTTGTCCTTGGTCAGGCAGCAGTCGCGCTGGCGGCGGGAAGCTTAAGCAGATCGGACAACCCGCCGCTCGACGCGGTGCTGCGGGCGGTGATGATCGCCCAGGCGCAAGCGAAGCATGAGCAGATGCGCTCATATGTTGACGGCACCGGCGGCGGGCCCGCATTGCGGGCGCGGATCGACGGGGTCCTGCGGCTGCACCCTGGTCTTTCCGTGCGCAGCCAGGTTGAGGTCGGCCCGGACACCGAGCTGCCGGCCGAGATCCTGAATCATCGGGAACGTGCCCTGGACACCGCGCTGGCCAACGCCGAGCAGCACGCCCCGGACGCGAACGTGGTGCTCTCGGTCCGGTCGGGAACCGATCTCCTGTCGGTGACGGTCCGCGATGACGGGCCCGGGTTCGATGCGGTCAGCAGCCCGCCGGGCTTCGGGATCAGCGAGATCCTCTGCCGGCAGCTGGCCGGAGTCGGCGGCACGAGCGTGGTCGAGTCCTGTCCGGCGCGGGCACTGTGGTGCGGAATCACGGTCCCGGCAGGCCAGCCATGACGAACGGCCCGCCCGTGCTCCCGCTGGCCGCGGCCGGCGAAACGGTGCGCTACGTGCTCATCGACGACGAGCCCAGACACCGGCAGGCGGGCGGTGGTGAGGTCGCTATCGCCTCGTTCGGCACGCGTCACGCGCTGTCGTATTCGTCGTGGCGGCGCCACC
>Ga0209131_1002097_pt1 | contig 13642 bp, 24 predicted proteins | sample GraSoi_2013_40cm_FD_185826 | JGI IMG/M metagenome (GOLD analysis project Ga0209131, IMG submission 185826) | Grasslands soil microbial communities from the Angelo Coastal Reserve, California, USA - Sample 9_17_2013_40cm (SPAdes) (version 2) | ecosystem: Environmental > Terrestrial > Soil >...
TGACCCCAAGGCAACTTCGTTCAAATGCGATGGTCGAGTTTATTGCTCCCAGATGACATCCTGTGCGGAAGCCACCTACTTTCTGCAAAACTGCCCAAATGTGAAGATGGACGGTAATAGGGACGGGGTGCCCTGTGAGAGGCAATGGTGTGGTACAAAATAGGGCGGTGTCTAACAACGCGTTCGAGCGGCTCGTGACGCCGTACGCGCAGGCGCGCGTCCGGCGCGGCCAATATTTTGCGCCGTCCGCGCGCTTGAGAGCGCTGCGGGCGGCCGCTCAACCGGAGCATTAGAGGGCCGTCATGACACCGCATCAAACAATCGCCGTAGCTCTTCGCCTAGTCGCCATATGGCTGGGAATAGGCGTGCTCAGATCATTGCCATCTTTCTATATCACGGGCTCACCCGATGCCCCTGGTCGCGCATACGCACTAGTACTCGCCACTCTCACGGCCGTACTCGCTGTGGTGGTGTGGTGTTTTCCACTTACCATCGCAAAGAGGCTGTTGAAACGGGAAGCCGTAGACGTCCCGGCGGCTGCGTCACCGGACACCTGGCTTGCCATGGGTTGCGCCCTCATTGGTTTGTGGATGTTGTCGACCACTTTGCCAAAACTCTTCTTCGACTTTCTCGTCTTGAATTATTCGTCGGGGACGGAGGACACTTCCCAGTACTGGCGTTGGGTCATCTACAACCTGCTTGAGGTCGGTGTAGCGACGTGGCTCGTATTCGGGGCGCGCGGCTTTCGAAGGCTCTTTTGGTGGGTGCAGAATGCAGGAATCAGGAAGGCCCTCTAACAACGCGTTCGAGCGGCCTGTGATGCAGTACGCGCGGGCGCGCGTCCGGCGCGGTCGATAATTTGCGCCGTCCGCGCGCCTGAAAGCCCTGCGGCCGGCCGCTCAACGCGAGCGTTAGGCGGCGCTAGGTTTAGGAGGCTGTGGGTGAAGGTTCGCGAAGCCATAAAGCTCATCGAAGGGGACGGGTGGCGGCTGGTCCGCATCAAGGGCAGCCATCGCCAATTCAGGCACGCTGTGAAGCCCGGCACAGTCACAATTGCGGGAAAGCTCGGGGTGGACGTGCCAATTGGCACCATGAATAGTATCCTCAAGCAGTCTGGGCTCAGGAAGGGTTAGGGGTAGGGTTATGGAATATCTGGTGGTTTTGGAGAAAGGCAAATCCAGCTACGGCGCCTATGTTCCCGACCTGCCCGGCTGCGTGGCTGTTGGCGAGACGCGACGCGAAGTGCTAAAGCTCATACGGGAAGGGGTGGAGTTGCACATTGAATCATTGCGCGAGGCAGGTGAACCCATTCCACCGCCATCATCGAAGAGTGAAATCGTCAAAGTTCGCGCTGCCTAACAACGCGTTCGAGCGACCCGTGACACGGCACACTTCGGCGCGCGTCCGGCGCGGCCTCCATTTTGCGCCGTCTGCGCGCTTGAGAGCGCCGCGGTCGGCCGCTCAACGCGAGCGTTAGACCGCTAATGGAAGGTATGCGCGTTCGCTCATTAGCCTTGCTGATGTGTACAGGGCTCGTAGCGTGCGAGTCGACGCCTCAACGTGGCGTTGAGCCTGGCGGGACATTGAACTTTGGGCTCTTAGACGGCGGGTCTCTGGACCAACTTCGAGTCTCAAAGGAGACTCGGGTAATCCCTAAGAGAGTCGACACCGCGTTACCGTACTACGGATTCGAATATAGCTCGTTCAATGGCTGGCCGTTCTCGCTCCAAACGACGATATTTCCCCCCGAAAAGCCGAAGCACATTAAGCGCATTTCTACTTGGGGCACCTATGATTGGACCAAAGGTATAAAAGGACAGGCCCAAACCTTTTACGGGTACGCATTGGTTGGCTACCAACTCAACGATGACGATCCCCTAGGACACTACAAGTTAGTGGTGTCCATAAATGGAATTGACACCTTCACAATCGAATATGAAATTATTGCCGGCGATGGACAATAGATTGCGGTCTAACTACGCGTTCGAGCGGCCCGGCTTGCTGTCATCGCGGGCGCGCGTCCGGCGCGGCCTCCATTTTGCGCCGTCCGCGCGCTTGAGAGCGCCGCGGTCGGCCGCTCAACGCGAGCGTTAGACGGCAACCGATGCCTATCGCTATCTACAACTTCTATCCGGTTCCTATTGCTCTGGCCGGAGGCGGCGTCGCTGCGCTAGTTAAGGAGGGAGTGCTGGCGCAGCTATCTTATGCACAGAAAGAGACTCTTCATGACGCGTCTGCTCGACAACGCTGGCTCGATGTCGCGGGGATATTTCTATTTTGGGGTCTTTTGTATTGGAACAGGTTAATTGCCTGGGTTACCCTTGTTGTCGAGTATTTGTGCTTGAGCGCAATAGCGGTCATACATTTGCGCCGGCTCGAATTCCCCAAGAACTTCACCCGCCGCTTGATATTGGGCGTCATTGTTCGAGAGATTGGTTTCGTGGCATGCATCGCCATTTATGCCATGAGGCTGTTCTAGTGTTGCCGTCTAATTACGCGTTCGAGCGGCCCAGCTCACTATCCGCGCGGGCGCGCGTCCGGCGCGCCCGACATGTTGCGCCGGCTACGCGCTTGAAAGCGCCTCAGCCGGCCGCTCAATGCGATCGTTAGACGATCGACATGCCTCGCACGCTTGCAGCCTTGCGCTCGACCCTTGCGACGATTAGGATGCGCTCCCCCGCCGCTTGGGTAGGGGACAACCTGGAGGTGTGCCATGAAAATCATAATCGATCACCTCGACGGCGAGTGCTTTCGAGGTCACGAGTAAACGTCGAAAGGGCTTCCCTTCTGAGGCGAGAGTCAAGAAGGGGCATCGCATCGTGGGCGGCGGCAAAGAGCTGCTTGAGCGGCTTGGCCGCAAGGACCCATGCCCATGCGGCTCGATCCGTAGATTTCAAGAACTGCTGCATGATCAGTGGTGAATTCGACGGATCCGATCGGCACTACTTTTTTCAGAGAGTAGCGTCGTCTAAACTACGCGTTCGAGCGGCCCGGCTCACTGTCCTCGCGGGCGCGCGTCCTGCGCGCCCGCCATTGTGCGCCGGCCACACGCTTGATAGCGCGTCAGCCGGCCGCTCAACGCGCGCGTTAGACGGCTGTAGGAGATAACTGCTGTGCCACGGCCGGGCGTTGCAATAATGGACTCACCGGCGTTTTTTACTCTGCGCGTTGTTGTGCTCGGTCCGCCGGCTGGCGTGACATGGGCACTGCAAATTGGCAGGGACGCACTTGAGGGACCTGTTGCAACCGCCAGAGGCAGGATCACATTCACGACACAAGTTCGTGTGGCCAAACTCGCCGGTAAAGCCATGCCGCGTCTTTTGGGCGTTGCTGTGCAGGGTCCGCCTGATCGTCGATTCTTGTACCTAAACTCTGGCGTAGGCGCTGGGCAAGTCGCAACGTGCTGGGATCGTCGAGCCAAGGTGCCACTCTGGCACATTACGTGGTCTATGATTGATTCTGTGATGTCAAAAACGTCAAAGCTGCTTGAAGCACAAATCTTTGGCCGCGCCAAAGACGGGGGCCCGGCATGCGCGTCTGTGCAGTTACTTGGAAAGGGCTGGCAGGTCCGGTGAAACAGCCGTCTAACTACGCGTTCGAGCGGCCCGTGACACGTTTCACTTCGGCGCGCGGCCGGTGCGCTATTCATTTCGCGCCGTCCGCTTGCCTCCGGGCCCAACGGCCGGCCGTTCAACGCGAGCGTTAGGCGCCACGTGAGCTTTCTCATCGTTGGCCTGATTCTCCTGGCGGTCCTGGCAGCGCTCGCCCTGCTCACAGCAGCGTGGCCTATCTCGATCTGGGTAGTCAATCGCTGGGCCAAACGGCTAATTGGCTTGAATTTGGACGCCGCACGGACAATTCTGAAGAAGAAGGCACAGGTGACTGAAACACAGTGGGGTGAGGGCAAATACTCTGGGCAAAGTCTGGTCGCAGAGTACAGGTACCATAGGTTACGTCTGATGTTTGGACCGGACCAGCGAGCCATTGCAGTATCGGTAGAAATCGCGGTTTCGCGCGGCGCCTAACAACCGGTTCGACCGCGCCAGCGGCGCCATCAGCTTCGGTAAGGCTGGGAGAGGGTCGATGATCGAAATAAGGGAGCTTCGTTCCGCGTCACAGGCGCCGCGCCTCGGTCAACCGGAGCGTTAGGTTTTCCTATATCACATGGAGGTGACTCAAGTGCAGTTTCAAGCGCGTGTGGTTCTTTTCGCAGTACTCTTGATGGCCACCGCTTCTCGAGCGCAAGAGGCAGCGCCTTCTCCGCACCCAACTGCAAAAGACGAATCATCAGCCACTGCAACAAAGCAGAAGCCATATTTCGTTTCGCCTGAAAACATGCTGATGCGCTGCAAGGTGCCGGCGTTTCTCCAGTGCATGAAACTGCAGGAGTCGGAGTGTGTCACGGTCATTGATAAAGCTGTCGCTGAAGGCAATGCCGAGGTAGAGGCGAAGGCGATCTCAAAGCCTGAAGCACAGACAACTAGTGATTTCTTCAAGGGCTACGCCATAGGTGTTGTCATTGGGAAAATTCACTCGGCTTCGAAAGGGAGGCTATTAGGATGTATCAGCGCTGGGAAAACCTAACTACGCGTTCGAGCGGCCGGTGAGACCGTTCACTTCGGCGCGCGGCCAGCGCGTCATTCATTTTGCGCCGTCCGCGCGCTTGAAAGCGCAGCGGCCGGCCGCTAAACGCGAGCGTTAGCGGTCACCTGCGCTGTGTCACATTTACGAACAATGGGCCTACTCGGGGCAACGATACTTTGTGGTTGCGTTCCCATTCCGCACATGGAGACGTACGTCCCAGAGATAAATGGCCGTGTCACGACCGCCGCTGTGCCTGTTGTTGGAGCGTCTGTAGATGTCTGCGCGATCTCTAGCGATGACGCTCGATGCGAGGTTGGGCAATCCTCGACGACAAATCAACAGGGTCAATTCCACGTTCAAGAAAGGCGGCACCTTGTGGCCACTTTGCCGCTAATTGGAGATCGACTCTTTAGGTTTGAGGTTCTCCTGAAGGTCGACGGACGCACTCTGCACACGCAATACGCTGGCATGGGTTACCCGAGGTCGCTGGTGCTGTCGTGCGTCGTGGCAGACAGCCTCAAATGTATGGAGATAGTGGGCGACCGCTAACAACCGCATCGAGCGCCGCGTAAACAATAAAGTGCCAAGCTCAACCATGGGTGCCCGCGGCGCTCATGCGGAGCGTCAGGTTTCACTTGACTCGCGGTTTTCACAGTGATACTTTAGTATCACTTTATGCGTACAGAGCTCGTCACCACGCTTAAGCGTCAGGCCACTGAGCTGCTCTCTGATTTGGAGAAGCACCGTGAGCCCATCCTCATTACACAGCATGGACTTCCCAGCGCATATCTGGTCGATGTGGAGAGCTACGACTTACTTCTGAAGCGTATGAGGTTGCTTGAAGGCATTGCACGAGGCGAAAAGGCGGTTGATGAGGGGCGTACGCTGTCCCATGCTCAAGCAGAGCAGCGCCTCGCGCGATGGCTGAAGTAATTTGGACGGAACCCGCGCTTAGCGACCTTGAGGCTATCGCCGATTACATTGCGCTTGATAATCCTATCGCGGCAGCGGAACTCGTCGGAAGAGTTCTGGAGCATGTAGGGCAACTCTCTGACCACCCGCGCAGTGGGTCGGCACTTCCTGAGCTACCGGGGTGGCGATACCGGCAAATAATTGAGCCACCCTGCCGAGCTATCTATCGGCAAGAGCAGGATCTAGTCTTCATTCTCCACGTGGTTCGAAGTGAGCGGCGGTTGAAGCGGAGCCGACTGGGTAAGCGGAGTAGGGCGCATAAGAAGTGAAACCTAACTACGCGTTCGAGCGGCCCGTGAAGCCTTACACTGTGACGCGCGGCCAGCGCGTCATTCATTTTGCGCCGTCCGCGCGCCTCGGGGCGCTGCGGCCGGCCGGTCAACGCGAGCGTTAGGCATCCATGGCGAGCGTCATCCATATTTTCGTCGCCCCGGCTAGGGGTGCCCCAATGGAGCCGCGGCGGGTCGTGGCGGCACTCCCAGACGGTGGGCTCGACGGTGATCGCTATTCCGACCCGGCCAATCGTCGTAGCCCCGACTACCAAATCACTCTCATTGAGAGCGAAAACATTGCGGCGTTTTCGGAATTGGTAGACGTACCATTTACACCCGACATGCCCCGGCGCAACATTGTGACGCTGGGTGTTCGCCTCAATGATCTGTGTGGTAGGAGATTCACGATCGGCGGCGCCACTCTTGAGGGCCTCGAGCTGTGTGAACCCTGCAGCCTATTTGCAAAGCGGACTCACCGCGATGTCCTGAAGTACTTCCCACGCAAAGGTGGGCTTCGAGCCCGGATAGTCGCGGGCGGGGAGATTCACGTTGGTGACTCCGTTGTCGTGGATGCCTAACAACGCGTTCGAGCGGCCGGTGACCCTCTGCACTTCGGCGCGCGTCCGGCGCGCCCGTCATTTTGCGCCGTCCACGCGCTTGAAAGTGCTGCGGTCGGCCGCTCAACGCGCGCGTTAGGCCCTTATGGAAATTCGACGGGCGCAGGTAGGTGATGTGGAGGCGGTAGTGAGAATACACGGAGACGCCATTCGAGATGTGTGCGCAAGGGACTATCCACCGGAGGTGATCGCAGCATGGCTAGCGGGACGGAGTGACGACCGCTACGTGAGCCAGATCAGAGCTCACTCGTTCTGGGTGGGCATAGAGCAGGAATGCGTTGCGTTTGGATGTGTTCGCGTTGAGGCGGCGAAATTGGAGTCCCTATTTGTCGCTCCATTGGCGCTCGGACGAGGTTATGCGGCTAATCTGCTCTCGCACCTTGAGGGTGTGGCGCTGCAGGCAGGAATCGAGCTCTTACAGGTCGATTCCTCCCTGACCGCTCAACCATTTTATACAAGGCACGGGTACAACATGTGCGCTGGAAGCGCTACCTTGGTTCTAGAGTCCGGGATCGCAGTTGCTGGAGTTCCGATGTCAAAGCGATTACGGGCCTAACAACCGCATCGAGCGCACGCGTGAGAGATAAAGTGCCAAGTTCCAGCGTGGGTGCCCGCGGCGCTCATGCGGAGCGTTAGAGGGCAAAGTTTCATCCTTTTAAGTGCAGTGGTAGCATCTAGCGATGGCTGCTTCGCGAGACGACATATTTCAGAAGGCCCTATCGCTGCAGGAATCCGATAGGGCGGAGCTCATTGGCATTCTGATGCGCAGCCTCGACCCTGACGTCGAGGAAGGCGTTGAGGAAGCATGGCGCGTTGAAATTGAGCGGCGCGCGAAGGAAATTGAATCTGGCGCCGTGCAGAGCATTCCCTGGGAAGTGGTAAGGGAACGGCTAGATCGCGCCTCGCGTGGCTAACCTACCGGTTCGCCTTCATCCCCTTGCCGCAGATGAAATCGAGGCGGCGCGCCGTTGGTATAATGAGCCCAATCCCGAAGCGTCCGTAGCCTTTCTGGCCGACATCGACGCTGCAATGTTGGCAGTACTCGAAGCGCCGTACCGCTGGCCACGAATCCACGTCAGGTTCCGGCGCTACATCATGCGCATCTTTTCTTTCAGCGGCGTCTACGCCGCTCTCCCAGCGTCAATTGAAGTCATCGCTGTGGCGCACCACCGTCGGCGCCCAGGTTACTGGCTTGCCAGATGACACCTTTGCCCTCTAACGCTCCGCATGAGCGCCGCGTGAACGATAAACTACCAAGCTCAAGCGTGAGTGCCAGCGGCGCTCATGCGGAGCGTTAGGCGCAATCCAGGTGTCATCTAGACGTTGCGCTTCGTGTCTATCAAACTAGCGCGGGGGAATGCATGGCCCAGAGAGAAGAAGAGAAGAGCGACGAAGAACAACAGGTCGGTGGCGGCTTGGCCGTCGGCATCGCCATTGGACTTGCAATCTGGGCTGGTCTCGGAGTTGCGATACACAACACAGGTACGGGAATCGCTATAGGCGTTGGCGTCGGCGTCTCACTTGGTTTGTTATTTTCAAAGTCTAAGCGCATGTGATCGGACAGCCAAGGCATCGTTTAACATCGAATCTACCGCGCATGCGTGTCGAACCATTCGGGCGGAAGGTCCTTGGCGTCGAACCGCCGGGTTGGGCGCCGAACAATCCGTTGCAGCGGCGCGGGACCGATGGAGTGCTTGGCCGCGGGCGATGGCGCGCTGTGCCCAAGCAAATCTGGTGCGCCCGCGTGCTAAAGCGTCAATGTCCGGCCGCTGAACGGGGCCGTTAGCCGTCACACGAGAATAGCGATCGCTTTATGCCCCTGCACATCGGAATCGTTGGATGCTCAGCAGAGGGTGCGTCCCTTTGCTATCGAACAATTTGCTCCGAGGGAGCGCGACTACTTGGTCCGCACGCACATCCGGAAGTATCTATGCATACACCGAGCTTTGCCGAGTATGTTGACTGCCTAGATCGCGGCGATCTTCGTGGTATCGCCGACCTGATGCTGGAGTCAGCGCTAAAATTGGCGTCGACCGGCGCCGACTTCCTGATATGCCCAGATAATACGATTCACTCAGCCTTTAGCCTCGTAGAGCCGAACTCACCTCGCCCCTGGCTGCACATCGCTGCAGTCGTGGCCGATGAGGCTGTTTCCCGCGGGTTCCGACGCGTCGGCCTTACGGGTACACGATGGCTCGTAGAAAGTTCCGTTTACCCTGAATTATTTACCTCCAGGGGTCTCGAGGTCGTGCGTCCAAGCGAAACCGAACGGCAGGAAATTCATCGTATCATCATGGGGGAGTTGGTCGCCGGAGTCTTTCTGCCCAGCGCTGCGAATTTCCTTCAGGGAGTCATCCAAAGAATGGCCAGTCATGGCTGCGATTCAGTCGCCCTTGCTTGTACGGAAATCCCCCTCATCATTAACGATCAGAACTCATCGCTTCCCACGCTAGACAGTACTCGTCTGCTCGCAAGGGCAGCACTCATGCGTGCAGTGCAGGGCGAGACCGCAACGTGACGGTTAGCAACGCGTTCGAGCGGCCCGTGACACGCTTCACTCCGGTGCGCGGTCAGCGCGTCGGTCAATTTGCGCCGTCCGCGCGCCTGACAGCGCAAAGGCCGGCCGCTCAGCGCGAGCGTTGGGCCCCAGATTCAAGCAGCCAGGTCAATCAACCGAAAGGAAACCGCATGGCTCGCAGCGTTGTCAGCACCACCAAAGCTCTGCCTTCACCTGCCACGTACAGCCAGGCGGTCAAAGCTGGCGGGCTTGTTTTCATTTCAGGCACGGGTCCTTTTGAGCTTGGCACTGCCAAGATCGAGGGCGAAGCGATTCAGGAGCGAACGCGTCAGTGCCTGACAGACATCTCAGCAATACTCAATGCCGCAGGAAGCTCTTTGGACAAGGTTGCGAGCGCAACTGTCATCTTGCTTGAGGAGGAGGACCTTGCAGGGTTGAATGAGGAGTGGGTGAAGTGGTTTCCGGTAGATCAACCGGCGCGCCAGTCGGCCAAGCTACCGGTCCACATCCCGGGCCTGAAGGTTTCAATTGCCGCAATCGCTGAGGCCTAACAACCGCATGGAGCGCCGCGTGAGCGATGAACTGGCAAGCTCAATCATGAGTGCCCGCGGCGCTCACGCGGCGCGTTATACCGCGCTTGCCAAGCGTGCGGCGGCGGACGAGCACGAGGGGAGCAGCAATGGGTCCGGTGCGCATGAGCGCGGCCGACAACGCCGTGCTGATCCAGGCTTGACTGGCCATGCGTCATAATTAACCTTGTAATGCAATGCCTGGAACACCAGTGAACACAAACATGCACGCGGACAAGACGGTGACAGGAAGGACGAATGACAGCGGTGGACGGCGCAGGAGCCTCTGGAAGAGCCCGGCACTATTCACAGCGCTCGTCCTGCTGATACCCTTGCTGGGGAACCATTTCGTCGATGGATGGAACTGGTCTCCTGGCGGCTTTGTTTTGGTCGGCACTCTCCTCTTCGGCATTGGTATTACATACGAGTTGGTAACCCGGAACAGGGACGCAATCGCCTACAGAGCCGCCGTTGGCCTTGCGATTACGGCGGCGTTCCTCCTCGCCTGGGTAAACGTCGTCCAATTGGCCGACGTCACTTCTGCCGCCGTGATGTATTTCGGAGTGCCCATCGTGGGGGGCATCGGTGCCGCCGTGGCGCGCTTGCAGCCAAATGGCATGGCACGCGCCTTTTTCGCCACCGCGCTCGCTCAAGCCTTGGTCCTGGCCGTCGGGCTGATTATACTGATTACCCGAAATCCACAAATTAGCTCCTGGACATCGCCTGAATTGCGGGGCTTTGGTCTGAATGCGTTTTTCGCCCTGCTGTTTGTCGCATCGGCGTTGTTATTTCAGAAAGCCGGGCGTGGGGAGTCCGTACCGGGTGCGATATAACATGGTACTGCTGGGAGCGCCGGGATCACGTTCTGCTTCCATTTTCACGCCGGGGTCCCGGAGTTCCTGGGCTGATCGTTAGACGAGTACGTGAAACTTCGTGAGACCTGGTTTGTGCGCATCCTGGCCGGCAGCGTCGCTGGCCTCGGGATACTCGGCGCGGCGCTGGAAATGTGGGTGAAGGTACGAAGTGGTCATTGGCTCGATGCGTATGAGACACCGTCACTCGTAACCTCAAACTACGGGTCTGCTTTTGTCACCTTGCTAGTCTTGGTCTCGATCGGGGTGGTCTTTGCCGTAGCTCGGATGCTCCGGTGGGCGCGAGCCCGAGCGTCGCCCTTGCAAGAAAAAAGGCGCACGTGGTCAAGAGCAGGGGTCAAAATGCGATGACTCGTCTAACTACGGGTTCGACCGCGACAGCGGCGCCATCAGCTTAGGGTCGGTCGGAGGAGCGTCGATGATTGGGATAATCGAGCTTTGTCTTCCTCCATGGATGCCGCGCTGCATTCAACCGGAGCGTTAGGCGGCCGTATGAAGGTGCTGGGTTTCAGTCACTATAATCTTCGCGCTCCGCGAGAGTTGCTCGACACGCTTCGGGCGTTCTATGTCGAGGTAGTGGGGCTCAAGTGTGGGCATCGCCCGCCGTTCTCGACGTTCGGTTACTGGCTCTATGCCGGTGAACAAGCCGTGTTGCACCTCAGTGAAGCCTCAGGCGGTGCGTCGCCCGCTGCCGACGCGCCGACGAACTTCGATCACGCGGCGTTCAACTGCATGGGCCGACGAGAATTCGAGGCCAGGCTTGCGCAATTGAGCGTCAAGTATCACGTAGCCCATGTTCCACAAACCAAGCAGATTCAGCTATTCCTCAAGGATCCTGCCGGCAATGGTGTCGAACTCAACTTCACAGTCGCGGACGCCTAACAGCGTATTCGACCAGCCCGTGGTGCTCGGCACCGTGGCGCGCGTCCAGCGCGCTCTTCATTCTGCGCCGTACGCACGCCTTGGGGCGCCGCGGCCGACCGCTCAACGCGAGGGGTAGACGTCTCGTGAACCCCGTCGCTATTTTCTGGCCCGTCATTGCTCAGGTATCACTGACGCTGATTGTGGCCATGCGAATGTACATAGTGAGAATCTCAGAAATGCGCACACGTCGCGTGACTCCTCAGTCTCTTGCCACGAGTCGGGAGGCCGCGGTACGCCTAGAGAACGTCGCCGCGGCCGACAACTTTCGCAACCTGTTCGAGCTTCCCGTCCTGTTCTTTGCGATTTGTCCGGCACTCTATGTGACGGGCCACGTCACTGCAGTGCAGCTCGGGTTGGCTTGGGCATTTGTCCTGTTTCGCTGTGCGCACAGCCTCATTCACGTGACGTACAATCGGGTCTTGCACCGCTTTCGCGCGTATCTTCTGAGTATGGTCTGCGTATTTGCAATGTGGGCCGCCTTTGCTGTGCAATTGCTTCGCGACGTCTAGCAACCGGTTCGACCACGGTGGCGCCGCCCACGGCTTCGGGATGGCCGGCGGAGGATGGATGATCGAGGTGAATGAGCTTAGTTCCGTACGGCGAGCGCCGCGCCGTTGTCAACCGGGGCGCTGGGCGTCACGGTGACACCCATGTTCTTGTTCGAGACCCCTCTATGAAACCTCGCATCACACTCCTGACACTTTGCGTTGAAGACCTGGAGCGCTCAGTGGCGTTCTACCGAGACGGTCTCGGCTTCACAACGAAGGGCATCATCGGAAAAGAGTTCGAGAACGGGGCGGTCGCCTTCTTCAATCTTGAATCCGGGCTGAAGCTTGCGCTCTGGCCCCGCAAGAGTCTCGCCGCCGACACCGGGCTGGCGCTGCAGGCGCCAAGCGCCACGGAGTTATCCTTAGGGCACAATGTTGCCTCGGACGTCGAAGTCGATGCAGTCATGTCGCTGGCCGGGAAGGCGGGTGCCAAGATCATCAAACCTGCGCAGAAGACGTTCTATGGTGGGTACGCAGGGTATTTCCAAGACCCTGATGGACATCTATGGGAGGTCGCTCACGTGCCGGGTTTCGAGGCACTGAGCTGAGGCTGGCTCCAATCGTATCGCCGGCGTCGTTTGAACTTCCTCGACGCGTTGGGATTCAAAGGCTTGACATCATTCCGCGCAGGAGTATGCTGCGCGGCTCATTTTTTGGAGCGCAAGCATGGTTTACCGGCCTTGTCGAATTGGAACGAACCACTCAAACGCGATGGCTTAGGCGCTCGGGCTGCGGCTCGAGGCTTTGCTTCGAGCCGGCGGCAATCCCTTGGATCAGCCTCCGGCAGGAATGTCGGGGGCTTTTTCATGCATGAATCGACCCGTCATCGGCTGCTCTGGCACGATGATGACAATTTCGATCTGAGCCAGTCCGGCGCCGTGCTGCTGCGCGCGAGCACCGGCGATTTGTTGGAGTCGCTTCTGGGTCTGCGGGCCTTGCAGGCGTTCAATGTGACCCCGGCAGTTTTTCCCATCCGCCGTGAGTTGCGCTTCGCGGCCCGGCGCTCGGTAGACAGTCTGTTCGACCAGCTCGCGCTGCAGGCGGCGACACGGGCGCATCGTATCGACGGCAACTCCATGCTCATGGAGGGGGAAGGGTATTTGGCTGAGATCAAGGGCCGCCGCAAGATCGAGTACACCAGTGGTACGGTCCACGTCTGGGCCCGCAATCTGGATACCGTGAAAGCGGTCGAGCAGCGCATTCTTGCCGTGGTGGGCGATGATCGGGTGCGGGAGCAGCTCTTTACTATTGACTGGCATTTTCAGAGCAGTCACGGCCTCTCCAGCGTGTCATTTGAAGAACTCGCCGATCCGAAGCTGATCGATGCGGCGTATCCCACATTGATTGGTGGTGTTACGGAATTTGTAGGGCGCTATCTGGGAGCCCGTGAGACGGTCCTTGTCCTTCAGGGTCCGCCGGGCACGGGCAAGACCCGCCTGGTACGGGCGATTCTGGCGTCGCTTTCGCGTCGCAAAGCCGATGCGGCCAGGGTGCTCTACACGGCCGACAGGCGCACGCTTGAAAACGACGAGATTTTCATAGAATTCCTGACTGGCGAGCATGACGCCTTCGTCGTAGAGGATGCCGACCACCTTCTGGGCGCACGCGCCAACGGCAATGCCGACCTGCACCGCTTCCTTACGGTAGCGGATGGCGTGGTCCGGGCCCAGGGCCGCAAGATCATCTTCACCACCAACTTGCACAACATCGGCGATATCGATGAAGCGCTGGTGCGACCGGGGCGCTGCTTCGGCGCCATCCGCACA
>Ga0209131_1002098_pt1 | contig 13641 bp, 12 predicted proteins | sample GraSoi_2013_40cm_FD_185826 | JGI IMG/M metagenome (GOLD analysis project Ga0209131, IMG submission 185826) | Grasslands soil microbial communities from the Angelo Coastal Reserve, California, USA - Sample 9_17_2013_40cm (SPAdes) (version 2) | ecosystem: Environmental > Terrestrial > Soil >...
GCACCAGAGGCTTCAGCAGTCTCGTTGCCTTCACTGCTGCTCTGATTGCTACCGGGTGGAGCGAACCAGTTCCCGGGCGGGTTTAACTCCCGCTGTGGACCACCACCTTTCACGGCGCACCCGGTTAGACGACTAACCTGGCACTTGGACAAAGGCGTGGCGCAGGCATAAAGTTGAGCAAAACAAGTCATGCGAAAAGTCGTGGCAATAGCGGCGGGGCCCGGCCTTATAGCAGGTATCTACATCTTCATCGCCAGCTTTTTTGGGCTGACAATGGACAAATTGGGAGCGAAAGCAATTCTTCTCCACCTAGGGATTTTCGCGCTTTTTATTCCCTTGGTCATTGTTGAGCGGTGGTCTAAGGGTGGAGACCCGTTTCGAGGGAAGCCGCGCTGGGTCGTCCGCAGTATGCAAATGCTCTTTCTCTTGTTTGTTACGGTCTTTCTCGCATTCCTAGCTTTGAGTCATGCCGCTTCCCCGGAAATCGTGAATGGGGAATATGTCTTAAACAGTCACGGAAAAATAGTAGGGCACATCTCAGAGAGAGACTATCTTACCCTCAAAGGTTGGGAATTGCGCTTATTTGCCTCAGGTTGGATCGTATTTTACTACGCACTGATAATGTATTGGTGGTTCCCCCGGCAAGCCGAATGGACTATGGTGATTCCTGATAAACGCTTATCGGAAACTTAGGTGCTGGCACCCAGCAACCTAGTCCATCTCCAACATGGCAATCATGTAGACGACGAACGCATAGGCTACGGCCCAAACGTATCCAGGTGGATCAGGGCCGCTCGCTGGATGCGATGAGGCGGCTCCTCGACCGGGCCCAGCAACGAAGAAGCGATGCGGAACTCTTCGCCGGGCTGGGACATGTGTGCCGCTATTGCGGGCTGTTGCGACCGGCGCTGGTAGCTCATCAGGAAGCCCGGCGCCTGGATCCGCTGATTTCAACAAGCGTGATGCACACGTATTTCATGCTTGGCGATTATGAGCGGGCGCTCGAAAATTCCGGGGGCGATTTCGGATATGGAATGGCACTGGACCTGGCCATGCTCGGGCGCGTTGAAGAGGCCGTGTCCTTGCTCCGGCAGCGAGAACTGGCCAAGCCCTGGCGGCTTGGAAGGTTGTACTTAACGTCCTTGCGCGCGCTCCTGGAGGGCAAGCGCGAAGAGAGCCTGGCGGTAAGCGAAGAGCTCATGCAGGCGACGTTCCGTGATCCGGAGGGCATGTATTATCTGGCGCGGCAGCTTGGATTCCTGGGTGAGAAAACGAAAGCGCTGGAGATGATGTCGCGGGCGATTGAGAACGGATTTTTCTGCGATCAAGCGATGTTGCGCGACCCTTGGCTCGATTCCCTTCGAACCCAAAATGAATTCACGGGCCTGTTGAGCAAGGCTCATCAGTTGCACCGTGAAGCGTTGAATGCCTTTCTCGCGGGAGGCGGCGCTTCGGCTCTAGGGATCCATTCAGAAGGCTATTGATGCAGGTCGATCACTCGTAGCGCAGGGCCTCGACGGGATCGAGGCGGGCGGCTTTGATGGCGGGGTACATGCCGAAGAAGAGGCCCACGCTCATGGAGACACCCACGGCGAGCACGACGGCCCAGAGCGGAATGGATGACGGCAGACTGGGCACCGCAAGGTTGATCAACAAACTGATACCCCCGCCGAGCAACACGCCGATGACGCCTCCCGCGCCGGTGAGCACAACGGCTTCCGTGAGGAACTGCCAGATAACGTCGCGGTGGCGAGCGCCGATGGCTTTGCGCACGCCGATCTCGCGCGTGCGCTGCGTGACGGACATCAACATGATGTTCATCACGCCGACACCGCCGACAAGAAGTCCGATGGAGCTGATGACGGAAATCAAAAGCGCCACGGACGCGGTGATTTGACGAAACTGATCGGCGATCTGCTGGGCGCTGGAAATTCCAAAATTATCGGGTTTGCTGTAGGGCACGTTTCTGCGGCGCCGCAACACCCCGCGGATCTGGTCCTCGGCTTCCGACATGCGGCCCGGGTAAGCGACGGCACCGATCATATTTTCGTCGTCCTGCGGGAGATGTTTGTGATAGGTGCGATAAGGAACCATCACCGCCTTGTCCGCGGATTGATCCTTGACGAGTTGGCCTTTCCGAGGCTCAAGAACGCCAATGACTTCGTACGAGATACCGTCAATTTGGATGGGTTTTCCGAGCGGATCCATATCCGGGTACAGGGTCTTGGCGATATCAGGCCCGATGACGGCGACGTCGGCACGATGAATGTTCTCCGCGTCGCTGAAGAACCGCCCGCTTTTCGGCCTGGAATTGAACACCTCTTCGTTGGAAGGAAGCGTCCCGTTGTAATCAATCCCCGAGACTTCCTTGCTGAGATAGCGGGCGGTGACTGGCCCGCGACTGGGACCTTCATCCGTCCATCGTGGATAGACGCTGGCCGTGACCGCGCGCACCGCGGGACAGAATTGCGCGATGGCCTCGGCATCCTCGAGCGAGAGAGGCTTACGCGCGCGTTCGTCGGGAGTGAGCCTGCCGGTGTGGATGCCGGGATCGAAGCGGAAGATGAAGAGGGTTTCTGATCCGTAGTCAGACAAATAAGCGTTCACGTCGCCGTAGACGCCGACGAGGATGGAGACCACGGAAAGAAGAGCGGTGATGCCGATGACCACGCCGAGAACGGTGAGAAAGGAGCGCATCTTGTTCTCACGCAGGGTGGTGAGGGCCATCCGAGCGTTTTCGCCGACGTTCATGCGCATGGTGATTTGCATGGCTCTCACAATTCCTGGCGCAAGGCTTCGATGGGTTGCAGGCTTGCGGCCCGGCGCGCCGGATAAACACCGAAGAAAACGCCAACGGCAGCGGAGATCAGCTCCGCCAGCAAAACCGCGGGAATGGGAACGTGCATGGGTACGGACGTCGTTGCCGTGGCGAGGCCCGCGATTCCGTAGGCTAGGCCGACGCCAATGGCGCCGCCCACCGCCGCCATGACCGTCGCTTCGATCAGGAATTGCAGGAGAATGTCGTTGTGGCGGGCGCCGAGAGCTTTACGGATGCCGATTTCGCGCGTCCGCTCCGTGACGGTGGCAAGCATCACGTTCATGATGACCACGCCGCCGATCACCAGGAAGACAGAGACGACGCCGACCATGGCCGTGGCGATCACACCCGTCAAGTTTTTCCATAATTCCATCAGCGTGGCCTGGTCGAAGATACCAAAGTTATCCTTTTCGTTGGGAGGCAGGTGGCGCCGCGCCCGCATCATCGCCCGCGCTTCGTCCTGCGTCTGCTCCATCCACTCCGCGCCACGCGCCTGAATGTTGAGCCAAATGGTGTCGTTGGTGCCATACATCTTGAAATACGTCTGGATCGGAATGTAAGCGAAATTATCCTGCGATTGGCCGAAGGCCGTTCCGACGACTTTCGCAATGCCCACAATCTGGAAGGGCCGCCCGTCGATCAACAATTCGTGGCCGATGGGATCGACGCCCGGAAACAGTTGCGTGGCCAGGTCGTTGCCAATCATGGTCACCGGCGCCCGGCTCTGATCGTCGCCTACGGAAATGTAGCGCCCGTCTCTCGGCACTATAGGGTCGATATCCGCCATGTTGGCGGTCACGCCGCGGATATTCGTGTCGTTGAGGCTATGCGAGCCCGCGCGCACTTTTCCATCAATGCGGAGTTCCACCCCCACGCGCAGCGGCAGCTTCAGACTGTCGCGCAGAGATTCAAAGTCGTCCCAGGTGACCTTTTTGTTGCGCCGGTTGGCCTTTACGTACTCGTCGACGTCCGTGATGACGGGAAAGCGCGTCAGCAAAAAGACGTTTGAGCCCATATTGGCAACGCGGTCTGCAATGTAGCGGTTTACCCCCGAGATCAGGGCGACGACCACAATAAGCGTGGAAACCGAGAGGATGATGCCCAGGAGCATCAAGAAGGAGCGCATTTTGTGGGTGCGCAAAGCCTCCAGCGCTACGCCGATCGGTTCTCGCAGCAATAGCCGGCGTTTCATGCGTGCGTTTCCCCTGCCCATTCTACGTGCAAGTTATTGAAAAGGTTTCTTGCCGCGCAGCCTATTCTTGGCATGCCGTGGTCCGCCTTGGAAACGTTATCATCTGCCGTCCGGGAATGGCACGGAAAATGAGGGGCTTGAAATTCAGTGGACGGGAGGCTCTTGGGCGCATTTGCGGGCGTCTGCTACACTAATCGGGCCGGTTCCGGGATCGTCTAATCGGTAGGACATCAGCCTTTGGAGCTGAGTATCGTGGTTCGAGTCCACGTCCCGGAACCAAACTTCTCTCCGCACTAATTCCCTGCTTCGGAATAAAATCCTGGAATCACGTTTCACGATAGTTCAGCAGGACAACTCCGATGAGGACGAAACAGAGCGGCCAGAGGCGAGCCATGGCGTTTCGCGTTTGATTTTCGGAAGGAAGGCGAAGTTCCAGCCAGCGCGACCATCCCGCAGTCACGGCGAGAATCGCAATCGGAATGTGGCTGAGCTCGGCGAGGACTTCTTCCTTGAGGTTCCCGAGACTGTGGGAATGAGTGAGAAGCAAAGCGCCGGAAACGGCGACGAGGACAGGAAAGATCAGCCGTGCACGGCCGGAGGCCACGCGGCCCGTTTGCACGCGCCATTCGAAAATCGCCAGCGCTATTACGAGCACTGCGAAAAAACGATGCAGCAGTACTTCCGGATCCGCAAGAGTCGCCCAGAAGCCGACGGGCCCGAGAGGCCAGGTCTCCGGATCGCTGCGGAGAAAAAGAAATGCCGAGAGCCCGAAGAAGGCGAGCGGCCAATTGCGCGCCCAGGAGATTTGTCCCGCTTGTGCGATGAGGGCCAGCAGTCCCATCGCCAGAACGACGATGCCTGCCCAGTGATGGTTGTATTCGGACCAAGCTTTTTCGGCGGAAGTGTTCGGGCGTGTTCCGGTTTGGCCGGGAACGTAGGATTCGGTCGAGAGCGAGCCGGATTCGAAAGCTTTTTTCTGAGCGGCGTAAATTTCTTCGGGCAGCTCCTGAACAGAGGGACTGGCGAATCTTGGCGAGCGTGGAGACATGCGGGCGAAGATTTCTGGACCGGTGACGCGGTCGTGAGTGAGATCCGCGGCGGGAGGGAGTGAAGTGAGCGAAGCGGCGGTGAGGATCACAGTAATGCCGATGCCAATTTCGGCTTCCCCGAAGCGCTTCAGGCTGGCAAGAATCGAACTGGCCGGTCCGCGGCGGACGAGCTGAAAATTGAGCGCGCCGAGAAACAAGAGGAGGCCAAAGAGAAGCACTTTGGTAGCGACCATCGCGCCGTAGGAAGTACCGTAAACCGCCTTGAATGAGCCAACGTAAGCAAAACTCAACAGCAAACCTGCCGAAGCGAGCACGGCGACGCTCGCCAGAGCGAGTTGCGAAAATCTGGCGCTGAGCCGGCGCGCGAAGTCCGGAGTCGGCGGTCGCCGGACGGCGATCAGCAGGTACGGCAGGCCGCCCAGCCAAGCCGCAGTGGCTGCTTGATGCAGGGCGGTGAAAGCGACCAGCGGCGCACGATAATCCAAGCGAGCCATGGAGTGGCTGGTCATGACGGAGGAGGCGATGATGGCGGCTGCGGGAAGAAGCAGATCGATGTAGCCGGTGGAGCGCCTCGCAGCAGCAAGAGCGATCACGGTAAAAGCCGCCACGATGCCAATTAGGCCGGCGAGGACAAAATTTGCTCCGGCGACTTCGCGAAGAGACATTCCGGCGGATTGCCTGAGGATCATCGAGTTCGCCAGGACATAGGAAATCTGCATCACGGCCAGCGCGATCGCCGAGCGCCGAATCCAGCGCAGACAGGCTTGCTGAAGCGCAGACGAATCTTCATTCCCGCGGCGGACGACGGAGATCAGAAAAACAATGCCGCCAATCGCGAGGGACTGAAACGTGAGGGTCGCGCCGCGGAACAGGACGGAGAGGAAGCCAAAGACTTGGAGCAGACGGGCCATGAATGTCGATCAGGGCGACGTGACAGTGAAAGGGATTTCCCCGCGGGTGATGTGACCGTCGGAGGCCAGCACTTGCCAGCGCAGGCGGTATGCTCCAGCGGCCAAGCCCATGGCCTCGCCCGAGAGGGTATCCGGGGGAGTCTGCTTGCTGATTTCGAGCGGTTGCGCGGAGCCGTCCGGACGGATGAGCGTCAAGCGAGAGCGGAGCGCATCGATGCGGACATTGAAGCGCAGCTTGATCGGAACATCCGGTCCCGATACCGCGCTCTTCAAAGGCGGATTTGATTCCAGAAGGACCGCATGCGCGGCGGCGGGAGCAACGATGAAAAAAGCCGCGGCCACGGCCAACAGAATGAGTGCGCAAAGATTTCGACGACCTGGGTGCATGACTTTCCTCTTCGCCGAGAATGGCGAAAAGCTCCGTGAAAGCCGGGCTTCCGCTGCTGGAAGAAAATTATACAGAAGCCGGGGTGGATTGCTATTTCATTCGGGCGCCGCTGTTCGAACAGAGTTGTCTCAACGGCCTGCGGAGGAGCCAAGGAAATCCGCTGGCGAGACCGCGGCCGAGGCCAATCGAAATTACTCCGGCGAGCTTATCTCGTTGCTGTGATTCCAATCGATGGTTGGATCGGACGCGGGATCATGTTCGACTTCGGGGGCGTTGGTCTTATCCTGCTTTCGCTGCGCGCGCTTTTCTTCCTTCATCTTGCGCTTCTCGATGCGCTTCATTTCTTTCTGCCGCTTCTGAAATGTCGTGGTCATAAACCTCTCCTCACAGCAGAGTGCGGCGAAGGCCCTGGCCCTGCCGTCCAGCCCATCCATGGAAAAGGGAAACTACCAGCGCGGTTCGCGCGGCTGGCGCGCTGATTCACGGTAATCTTCGTTCGAAAAACGGTCGCGTCCGCCGCCACCCTTGCCGCGTCCGCCGCTCGGCCCGCCAAAACTCTTCGGACCGCGCGGCGGGCCGCCTTCGCCCTTCGGGCGCGCTTCGTTCACTTTCAAATTGCGCCCGCCAACTTCTTTTCCATCGAGGGCAGTCATGGCCGCCGCCGCTTCCGCGTCGTTGGGCATTTCGATGAATGCAAAACCACGCGCGCGGCCGGTCTCCCGGTCCATGGCCATGTGAACTCGCGTTACCTGGCCAAACGGGGCAAACAGCTCGCGCAATTCGCTCTCCGAGGTCTGGAAGCTCATGTTGCCCACAAATAAACTCTTCATCTTAATTCTCCCTGTACTCTTCGAAGCACCACGAGCGCAGGATCTTGGTGAAATGCCGCTTCCCAGACACTACGAGAGGTTAGTTCTAAATTGACTGAAATCGGTGGAGGGAGAGCCGCAAAGCGCACCCTTCAAGAAATTCAGGCAATTCTACTTCGGGAGTCTACTTCACGACAGTAACACATTTCCCCGCGAATGGCCGCATGTTCATTTCGGGCCCGGCTCTGGAGCCGAGATGACCCTGCGAACGGCAGTGACCGATGGAGGAGTGCTAGCCGTGAAGGAGTTCGCCGACGGCGCGCCAGGCTTGATCGATGGCGGCATCCGTTTCGGCACTCGCCCCGGCATCGGAATTGGCGATGGCCAGCCTTCCGAACCGTTTTCGCCCGAGCAGCCAGGGTTGCTCTCCTTCTTTCCACTCTGGGTCAAAGAGTGCGTTATAGGGCTTTGGCTCATACGCATAGCCGTGGGCCCAGCGATTGACGGTAATTCCTTGTATGTCGCGTGTGGGGTCAAATCCTCCACCACCCAGCATTCGCGCGAGCTGATCGCGGATATTTCTCTCGAATTGCGAAAATGGTGTTTGCAGCAACTCGGCGCGGCCCGCGCGATGTTGATCGCGCGTCGGCAGGCCCGGCTTGCAAGGTGTGCGAAACATCCAGAGAGCCATCGGCTGTTCCGGTTTGCCGGGGAACTCCCGCCGAGAGATACGGGGTAGTCCAGCGCAGCATAGGTATGATAAGCACCTGGGGCAACAATGTGATGTACGCCGAGCTTCGCAAAAGAAGTCCAGTTGCGCAAGGCCACGTGCGTGTACACCAGCGGCGCTTTCACGAGGTACGATAGCGATTCTTTTTGTTTCTCAGGCAGTTCAGGGCAGAGATAAGGAATCATCCCGTTGTAGCAGGCCAGGATGCAGTTTTTTGCCGAGACCGTCTGCAACTTCCCCCCTCGCACATAAGCAACTTGGACTCCCTTCGAAATGTCTGCGGCATTGACGTGCTGCACGTGAACCGCGGTACTGTTCAGGCGAATTCGTGCGGAGGAACCGCCGGCATCCAGCTTGCTGTAGTCGGCTCTGGCCATGACCACATCATCCATCGTAGAGCCCGGCATGGCCTCCGGGATCAATGAGCGAACCAGCAGCCGGGCAATCGACGCGTTTCCATCAGGAAAGTGGAAAATGTATGGTTCTTCTTTTTCGTTCGCGCCGATGCCCAAGCCCTCAAAACCGGGATACGTGAACGATGCGTTGGCATCGCCTTCGTAGTAACAAGCCAGCGCGGAGACAGCATCGATCCCGACGCAGAAAAGATCATGGGGAAAAGTCTGAAAAAACGGCAGCGCTTCTGGGATCAACTTGCAATACTGCGTCAGGTAGTCCGCGTAACTGGTTTTCGCCAGCTTGGCGAGCTTTTCCTCCTTGGAAAGTCCCGCAAGATAGTCAACCTTGGAGGTGTAGACCCGGGCGATGTCTTTTCTCACGGCGTCTGAGAGTGGCGCCTTCGCGAGGAATTCGGGCCAGGGCGTGTCGTTCATTCCTGCAACTAGCCGGTCTTCCCCAAATGTCTCTTTATCAAAAAAAGCCGCGGTGCGCAGTTTGGAATAAAACTTCTGGTCGTAAGCTTTGTAGAAGCGCTGCGTATCGATCCCTAGATCACGGAGAAAGCCCTTGGCGACAGCGCTGTATTCTGAGGGCCTCTCGATGGCAACTGTGCCGCCAAAACTTAGCAGAGTCCTGCCGCCCGCGCGAAACTCGTTGCGCTTGGCGTGGCCGCCAAAATCGTCGTGATTGTCGAGAATCAGGATGCGCGCATTTTTCTCGGCGCTCTTGCGGAAGAAATAAGCCGCTGCCAGTCCGCTGATGCCTCCGCCGACGACTACGAGGTCGTAAGACTCACCGGTATCTGCCGGCTCTCCGAACGCATCCGCGCCCTCGCCGTCCCGCAAGCGATGGGCAAAGGTGAATGTTCCGTCATGGTTGCCGCGCATTCCCGTGCGTGCGGGAGGGTAATAGTCCGGCGCTTTTTCCGGAGCGAACTCATCGAGAGCGGCTGCGGCGAGCAGGGTCTCTGTTCCAATCCCTTTCCCCACAAGCGTTCCTCCAACGCCGATGGCCACGCCGTTCAGAAAATCGCGGCGCGTGATTTCTCGCCCCATGCCCAGATCTTTCTCTTCGCTCATGACTGGTCCCCTGGCGCACTCCACAGCCGCAGATTATAGCCTGCTCTGCCCAACTCTACACATTTCAAGTAATCTTTCTCGCATCTTGGCGTGGCCGTACTGGGTTTTCCGCCATGCATTGCTGGATCAATTTGCAGGAATGTTGCGAGCCTGGGGTTGATTACTTGTAGCCGACCACGACTTCGCCGTTCTCAATTCGCAAATCAGAAATCTCTGAAGGCAGTTTCAGCTTCTCGCGATTCTCGGGCGAGTCCATGAGCCGGTGCACTGCCGACTCGAGCGTGGATTGAGGAATCGGCAGCGAGCCGATCTGCCCGCTGAGGGGTTCAAAATGCAAATAGCCGTTTTGCGCGCCTAACCGGCCTTCCAACTGCAGCGTCATGTCTTTCCCATGCACGTCAAAGACGACATAGGCCTTGACCCGGTCGTCGATCAGTTGCACCTTCACGTCCCGCACGTTCGAACGCATCTGCTCGACTTCCTGGGGCGTCGGAGCCGCGCCGCTGGGAGCACCTTGCGCGCCTCCTGTAGGGGCCGGATTCGGCCCGCCTTTGTCCGCCAGTGCCAAGTGGGACGCGAGGTAAGAATTCAACTCCGTTTCGTCCATGCGCAGCGTCGCGGGTTGCCCGCTCGCGACGGCCTTTTCCACCTGTTCAAATTTTCCTTCCGCACGCGCAGCAGCCTGCGGGCTGGTCTCCACCAGCGGTGGTGGCGCCTTATGGAGCAGCAGAACGAGCGTGACCAGAGCAAACGTGTAGGTCGTCCAGCGGATGATGCGGAAAACGCGCTTCCACGGACTCGCGCGAACGAACTGATGTTGATCGGCTGAGGGAGTCGTTTGCGTCATGAATTCCTAGTTCCCTTAAGAAAACCATAGCCCTGCAAACAGTCAGAGACAAGCAAACCGAGGCGGATTAGAGGCCAAATCGACACCTGTGCGAGGCGGCCGGGCACGAATTGTGAGAAACATTGCTCGGCTTGCCGCGTCTAGAGGGCTAGGCAGGTCCAAAGAACTCAGAGTAGACAGAAGGAGCCCGCATGCGAAAAGCCATACTCGTTTTGTTCGGCGGTCTTGTGGCGGTAACAATCGCGCTATCGCCGGGTCGCAGCCAGACGGCAGCCACCTCGGCTGCCAGCCCGCAATTCACTTCGGACGGCAAGCTGGTGCGGCCGGAGGGTTACCGGAGCTGGGTATACGCCTCTTCCGGCTATGGCATGAGCTATTCGCAAAAGGCCGACGACAGCATGGTGATGTTCACAAACGTGTTCGTCAATCCTTCGTCCTACGGCTACTATCTCGCGCATGGGAACTGGCCGGACAAGACTATCTTCGTCCTGGAGCTCTACGGTTCGACTTCGCAGGGCTCGATCAACAAGCACGGCAGTTATCAAACCGACTTCATGGGCCTCGACGCGGAAGTCAAAGATGAAAAGCGCTTCGCGGACAAGTGGGCCTACTTCGGTTTCGATGCCGCCGAAAAGGCTGCAAGTGCGGCCACCCCAAGCAAGAATGATTGCTGGAAGTGCCATGACGAAAACGCCGCGGTCGAACATTCGTTCGTGCAGTTTTATCCCGAGCTATTGAAAGTGGCGCGTGAAAAAGGAACGATCAAGCCAACCGTGCACCTGGAAAACAAAAAGTAAGCTCAAAAACTCCCGACAATCTCAACCGATGTATGATGCTGCACATGGATTTCTCCGAGAAAAAATCGATGCGCGGTCAAATAGCGGTGATTACCGGCGCGGGAAGCGCTGAAGGGATCGGTTTTGCCGTCGCGCGGCGGCTGCATGCCGCGGGCGTACGCGTGGTGATTACTTCCACCACGGATCGCATTCATGCCCGCGCCCGGGAACTCGACGCCGGCGGCGAAGGAGTTTTTTCCTTCATTGCCGATCTCACTGTCGAAACCGAAGTTCAGAGACTTGTCGATTCGGTGGTCTCGCGCGCCGGCAGGATCGACATTCTGGTGAACAACGCGGGCATGGCGCAATCCGGGCGGCCGGCGGATAGCAAGCCGCTGATCGAAACCTCGTTCGCGGAATGGCAAAACCAGATCGCGATTACTCTGCACACCACCTTCCGCATGACCCGCGCGGCCTTACCCGGAATGACGCAGCAAAAGTACGGCCGGATTGTGAATGTTACCTCGGTGACGGGACCGCTGGTCAGCAACCGGGGTTCCGCGGCGTATGGTGCGGCGAAAGCGGCCATGGACGGGATGATGCGCGCCGTCGCCATCGAAACGGCCGGCGCTGGAATCACGATCAATGGCGTCGCTCCCGGCTGGATTGCAACGGCATCCTCGACGGAGTCCGAAAAAATCGCAGGTCTTCACACACCGCTTGGCCGCGCCGGCGCGCCGGACGAAGTCGCCGCTGCGGTTTGCTTCCTCGCTTCGCCCGAGGCTTCCTACATCACCGGACAAGTCTTGGTGGTCGATGGAGGCAATATCCTTCAAGAGAACAAGAGCTGCTGAATTAGCTGCTCAATGCTTGCCCGAATCCAGACGCTAGGCCAAACTCGGAAGAGCTTTTCAAAGTCTCGATGATCGACCTGCCGCTGAGGAGGCTCTCGATGCGCCGCGCTCTACCCATTCTCGTACTGCTTCTGGCACCTTTTTGTCTGCGCGCGCAGCAGGAGAACAACTCGAACCCGGCCTCCCCGCAAGCTCCTGGCAATCCCGTTGTAGCCGAGACAAAAACCGCGCCGCAGCCGCGACCCAAAATCGGTGTGGCCCTGGAAGGCGGCGGCGCGATGGGACTCGCGCACATTGGCGTCCTGAAATGGTTTGAGGAGCATCACATTCCCGTGGATTACATCGCGGGGACCAGCATGGGCGGATTGGTTGCCGGATTTTATGCCACTGGGATGAACCCAGACGAATTGAAAACACTCATCGAAAGCCTGGACTGGCGGAACATTCTTGGCGACCGCACCCCCTATGAAGACCTTTCGTTCCGCAGAAAAGAAGACCAGCGCGCATACCCCAATTCACTCATCTTTGGATTGCGCCGTGGTTTATCGGTGCCTGCGGGACTGAATGCGGGACATCAGATCGGACTGATAATCGATCGCGTAGCTCTTCCTTACTACGGATTGCCGGCTTTCGATGAATTGCCAGTGCCGTTCCGATGCGTGGCAACGGACCTAGTCAGCGGGAAGCCCTATGTATTCAAAGACGGTTCGCTTGCGGTAGCGCTGCGCGCGACGATGTCGATTCCCGGCGCATTCTCACCGGTGCATGAGGGGCAGGCCGTCTTCGTGGACGGCGGGCTGATGAATAACCTGCCTACGGATGTGGTCCGCCAGATGGGCGCGGATATCGTGATCGGGGTCCATCTGGAAAGAGCCCCCGTGGAGGCCAATGACATTCAGTCGATCTTCAAAGTGCTGGATCAATCGGTGCGTGTGGTCCTCGCAGAAAACGAGGTGCGAAGCCTGGCCCGCGCGGATGCCGTCGTCTCCGTGCCGCTCTCTGAATTCGGCTCAACGGACTACCAAAAAAACGGGCCGATCATGCAGAAGGGTTATGCAGCAGCAAATGACCGATCACGCTTGTTCGCGGCCTTCGCTCTCGACGATGCCAACTGGCAGGAGTACCTCCGGGAGCGCGCGGCACGGAAACGGACCGAGGCCCCGGTTCCGCAGTTCATCCAGGTTCAGGGAACCAGTGCGAATGGGGCGACGGACATCGAGCACCACCTCAAGTCTTTTCAGGACAAGCCGCTCAATCCGCGGAAGCTCGACCAGGCTTTGACGCGGCTCAAGGGATTGGGCCGCTATGATTCGGCCGGATACCGTTTCACCGAACAAAACGGCCGGACGGGGCTGCTCGTTCATGTGGTCGAGAAAAGCGATGCGCCCCCCATGTTCCAGCCGGCCTTTGAAGTGGATGGCTCGCAGGGCGGCGATGTCCAGTTCACGATGGGGACGCGTTTTACATTTATGGATGTGGCCGGCTTCCGCTCGGAGTGGCGGACCGATTTGCTGCTCGGGAATACCTACGGAATCCAGACCGAACTCTATCGGCCGTTCCGCGCGGAGAGCCGCTGGTTTTTTGCGCCACATGCGGATGCCAGCGATACGACGTTTCAGATCTACAAGAAGAATGATCCGCTGGCGGATTACCGCATCTACCGCACCAATATCGGCGGCGACCTGGGATACAACTTAGGGCGCTTCAGTGAACTACGCGTCGGTTACGAAGTCGGTTCGCTGAACACCAAGCTGCGGCTGGGGGCGCCCATAATTCCCTCGGTGACAGGGCG
>Ga0209131_1002099_pt1 | contig 13638 bp, 14 predicted proteins | sample GraSoi_2013_40cm_FD_185826 | JGI IMG/M metagenome (GOLD analysis project Ga0209131, IMG submission 185826) | Grasslands soil microbial communities from the Angelo Coastal Reserve, California, USA - Sample 9_17_2013_40cm (SPAdes) (version 2) | ecosystem: Environmental > Terrestrial > Soil >...
CGATTCCTGACATCGGTCATTCCCAACATGCGGCCGATGATTTCGCTATTGGGAAATTGGGGTAATCGTTTGGGCATATATAAAGATTCAAAATTAAACGACTTAAACGCAAGCGCGCCCAGCCCAACACCGGCTACCTTCATAAAATCACGACGGGAAACTGTTCTCTTCATATTTCACCTTCAAACAAAAATTTGAGTAAGCATACCTGTAAACAAAATCAGCGTCAACAGCCTAGTGAGAAAGCATTAATCTTGCAAATACTCCTCCAATGCATGTAGACAATTTGCACTTAACTTATGGCCCACCTTATCTTCACAATAGATGACCTGTGCACCGGCTTTTTCCAGAGATTCGATCGAAACAAGCGCGCGCTCAATCGGAACTGTTTGATCCTCGGTCCCGTGTGCAACAAAGATATTTTTTCCGGCGAGCGGCTTTTTAGGAATGATCTCCTCCATACCTGATGGGACAAACCCGGCCAAAACCGCCATCTTTCGGACGCGCTGCGGATAAAGCATTCCAAGTGCATTGACCATCACCGCTCCCTGGCTAAATCCCATCATATCGAATTGCTTCGCGTCCAGCTTAACCGAGGCAGAATACTCGTCAATAAGGCGGATCAACTCATCCACTGCCGGCCGAAGCATTTCGAGGCTGGGCCTGCCAAACGTCTCGAGTTGTGGCGGGCGCCAAGAGAAACCATTCGTATCCGCAGCATAAGGCGCGCGCGGCGCGATCATCCAGTAATTGGATGGAAGTCCGCGCGTGAATACCCACATGGAGTTTTCATCGCCGGTGAAGCCATGAATCAAGACAAGTAAACGCGGCGAAGCGGACTTCGAAGCGCGTACGCGCAAAGTCCAATTCTTGAACGAGAGCAGTTCGGTATCAGTCGCGGCCAGCACGTTTCAAGATCCAATCGGATAAATTCAAAAGGAGGAATATCAAGCCAATCGGCACGAATGCACCTAATAGACATACAAACCCCATGATTGCCGCTCCAAAGCCATAGATCCACCAGATCAGGCCGAGGCCGACGATGAATAGCATCGCCAGCGCACCGAGGATCAGGCGAATATTTGTGTCTCTCATATATTTGCGAAGATCACGACTCATCGTTTGACTCCAAATAATTTTTTACTCATGCGGCGGACCCAGGATGTGGCACGCGCCAATTCGGGCAAGACCCGTTCAACGGCATCATCACCAAGCTGGGCCACTTCATGTACATTCACTTTATCGAGCAGATCAATGTGATGAATGTGCGGACGGACAATCACTTCCGGCGCGTCCACTGCAAGACGATAATGAGCCACTGCACGGCTGTTGAGATCGACTGCGCGCATGAAAATATCATAAGCCTGGGCAAAATTAGTACGTGTAAGGCGTTCAATGATGGAGCGCGGCACAATCCGGGGAACAGGGATCGTGTATGTGGGTACCGGCTTATCCAGTGGATCGTTCAACACAACTGCAACCACAGGCAAACCAGGCGCAAGCTCGCGCGCCACCGAAACGGGCACCGGATTCAATACACCACCATCCATCAATTCCCAATCGTTCATTGGGTAGGGAGGAAAAATTCCCGGCAAGGCGATCGCGCCGAGAATGGCATCTTTTATTCGCCCTTCAGAAAGGATAATCTCCCTGCCGCTCTTCACATCCACAGCGGTTACTGCAGAGGGTATTCTTAGATCATCGAATGTCTTTTCGTCAAGAATTTCGGTCAGCCATTTCCGCACGCCGGAGAGTCCAAGTAAAGCGGGACCGTCATCTGAGTCTCGGCTATATAGACGATTCTGATCCACATCAGAAAATGCCTTTTCAATTTCATCGGGTGAAAACCCGGCCGCATACATTAAACCAACAAGTGCGCCGAAGCTGGTTCCGGCGATCGCTCGGATTTTATATCCTTCTCTTTCAAGCCTGCGAAGTACGCCAATATGGGAATTCCCTTTTGCGCCTCCGCCCCCTAATGCAACTACGATGTCCATAAAAACCTGTGTCTTTCCATTACGCCGCAGATTAGACAGCGCCATCGAAAAAGATCATACCTTTCTGCTAATTAACTTTGAGGATCCCGAATCAGCCATACCGCCATGCCGGCGCCAATGAATGCCACTACGATCAATATGACCACCAATAACTTTGAAGAAGATGAATTTCCTGCATTCGGATTTTGAGCTGACTCGGCTGTTGCGGTAGCAGGGAATGCTATCGTTGGCATTGCATTCGTTGGTGAAACGGTTGGAAGAACCGTCGAGGCTGACGCAGGTTCTTTGGGAGAATCAATTGTCGGCGACGCGGGAGGCGGTTGCGTCGCCCCCTTTTGCACGATAAGTTCCTGCCCCTGATAAACCACCAGGTCTTCGCCAAGATTATTCAATCCCTGAATATTTTTGATAGTAGTCCCATATTCGATGGCAATACTCCACAACGTTTGCCCGTACTGCACTTTATGAACTACATCGCCATCTGGCCTTGCAGTGCTTTTGACAACTGGAACCATATACTGACTGATCGAGCTTTCGCCCGCGACTGTTGTACCTGGTGCACTTGAAAGTATCGTGGACGCGTCACTCTGCATTTGACCCGAGCCGGTTACTGCAGCGCAATCCACCGCATAATAATATCCGTTATTCCCCTGCGATACCCCAGCACCGATATTCGTAAAATTCTGTGAGAGCATCGTATTCATGTGGTCCGGATCCTGCCAATAGGATGGGACACCCGTCCAAACGATCGGGTCAGATTGCATCAAAATATTTTCAGCGCGAAACCCGCCAAGCGAGAGGTCGCCCGCGAGAGGAAAGCCTAATGTCAACAATTGCTGAGTATAAGTAATTCCTCCGGGCCGGCTGTGTGTTACCTGTCCGGTGGCAGCCATATAATCGGCTTGGGTCTGCGCGGTTTGCATCAAAATAGAATGAACAGTCAAAGCCGGCAAACCATAGGCGAGGCGCAGACCGTTAACCGCGTCAATCAGTTGCGATGCAGATGTGATCGCTTGTTGAGGTTGAGGTCGTGCAAAGACTTTGTCGAAACATCGGAAGCCTAAACTGATGGATAACAAAATCAAAACAAACCAGATCTGCTTTTTACCCATCATTCCATCCCTATACATGATTATGGAGTAGGAGTATCTGATGGAATAGGGGTATTACTGGGATTTGGAATGGATGTAAATGTTGGCGCAATTGTATCCGATGGAATTGATGTATTTATCTGATCTGCCTCAACCACGATTGTTATACCCAATGTGGCACCAAACATATGGCTTCCATCTGAAAAGCGGAAATTCGCAGAATATGTACCTGGCTTTTTCGGGGCTGAAAGCACGACAGAAATTTCTGCCCAACTGCCCGGTTCTACCAATTTGCCCAAATTATTATAGATTGGGTCAAAGTTCGTGCCGCTTAAGAATAATACATGATATAGAAACATCCATTTACATGAACCTGTATTTTCCACTTTCCATGTCTTCGTAAAGTCCTGTTCTGCCTTTACAACTGTTCCACTTGGCACATTGACGTCACGAACAAAAGCGAGATTGTTACATCCATACCCCAAGGCACCCGCGTTGACTGTGGCAGTAGGTAATGTACCCGTTATCGTTGGGGCAAGAAGCATACCCGAAGGCCAGGTAGGTGTAGAGGTAGGCAAGGCATTCAAGGGAACAAATGGCGTAGGAGTCGGAAAACGTGTTTCTGTTGCTGTGGATGTTGGCGAAGGCGGCGTATACATGGCCGTCTGCGTGCCGAAGAACGAAGCAACCATCGTCCCGATGCTTGCCGTCATGACTGCGTCGACATCCATATTGGGTTCGGCAGAGCCTCCGCAGCCTACAAGAAGCAAAGCCAGTAAAATCAAAATAGTAAACTGTTTTCTATTAAGCGGCATTCAAGCCTCCGCCATAAATCTAACACAAAATCGAAAAAGGTAAATTAACGAATGGCCTACGCTTCATCCATGAAGTAAAACGGAAAGCGCATTCAACAAGGCATCCACATCTTCTTTTGAGTTATATGCTTGTATCGAGACACGGATCAATTCTTTATCTTTCCATTTCGTTAATGGAATTTCAACCCGATGCTCTTTATATAAGCGCGATTTCAGTGCTACCATATCGGTATCTGCCGGAAGAAGCGCGCTTGCCATTTGCGCAAACCATTTTTCAGATTGGGAATGAAGCGGGGCAAGTCCGGTCAAATCGGAGATTCGCGCTTGCGCATCCTTTACAAGTTCATGGCATGCAACTCGTACATCTTCCCAATTATGCTTTGCTTGAAATTCAATCGCAGCGGGCACAGCCAGGAACGCGGAAATATCACGCGTCCCCCACCATTCGTTATAGTCGATGAACGTGGAACCGCTTGGCGTTTCAGATTCATAGCCCCACGAAACCACCAGAGGTTTGATCAGGTGCTGCATTTCCGGGCGGGCGTATAGGAAACCAGCGCCTTTGGGAGCACATAACCATTTATGCAAATTGCCACCGTAAAAATCCGCGCCAAGCGAATCGAGATGAAGCGGCAATTGACCAGCCACATGCGCCCCGTCCATGATGGTGATAATACCCGCTTCTCTTGCACGTCGAACGATCTCTTCAACCGGAAAAATCACTGCCGTCGGTGAAGCAATATGGCTAAGGAAAATTACGCGCGTCCGCGATGTTACAGCCCGCCAAAAGGACTCAACAAATGCTTCATGCGAGGTTAAGTCCACAGATTGGTTGATATAGGTAAAACCCCGTTCGCTCGACAAAAATCTCCACATCCTATCCATCGCACCGTATTCATGGTCACTTGTGAGAACCTCATCTCCCGAGCCTAATTCAAGTGAACGTGCAATGATGTTTAACGAGATCGTCACATTCTGTGTATAAACGAGGTTCTCTGCAGATGTACCTAAATATTTCCCCAACACAGATCGCGATTCGGTAAGCAAACCTGTAAAACGCCTCCCCAAAAACTCAACGGGTTGTCTTTCAAGCTCACTTTGCCAGCGCTGATATTCAGCGAATACCGGTTTAGGCGTTGCACCAAATGAGCCATGATTAAGAAAGTGGACATCCGGGTCTAAAAGAAAATATTGTTTGAAATCGGCCATTTAATAATTATAAGACACAACTTGACACCCCCGTTTTTTATACTATACTTCCGATAGGATAAATTGGAACAGTAGGAATTATGAAACTTACCACCCGCAGCGAATATGGGCTTCTGGCTTTGGTCTACCTGGCTCGCCATGAGAGCGAAGGTTATATTTCAATCGATACGATTGCAAAGGCGCAGAGCATCCCGCCGAAATTTCTTGAGCAATTAATGCTTGCTTTAAAGCGCGCTCACTTTGTTCGCAGCACCAAGGGGCAACACGGCGGATATGCATTGGCGAAGACACCCAAACAGATCTCGCTTGCTGAGGTAATTCGTTTGTTCGATGGTGCTCTTGCCCCGACTGAATCGGTGAGCGAAAATTTTTATGAGACGACACCAATAGAAAAAGAGAGAAAAATGAGTGCAGTATTCAAGGATATTCGAGATTATGTCTCGGATAAGCTTGAAAGGACAACGATTGCAGATGTGATGAAATAAAAAGCACCTCCTGTGCTAAGGTGGTCTTTAGACCATTTTCTCACAGGAGGGCTTTTTCTTCTGTGTCAACCTTTAGGGGTTCAGTTCAAAAAACCTGGCGTTTTTTATTTCTGAATGCAAATTGTTATAATCGCCCGCATGTTCGCAAAGCTTTTTCCCCAATCAGATATCCCCGAAAAATATAGACCCAATTTCTATCACTTATATCTAGATATAGCCTGGTTCGGCGTATTGAGTGGTTCAGCCATCAACTTCTTAAACGTCTATGCAGCGCGTCTCGGGGCGACAGGCCTGCAGATCGGTTTATTGGCAGCCATGTCCGGCGTGGTCAATCTATTTCTTGCAATTCCTGCAGGCCGTTGGATTGAACGGCGTCATACAGGGCGGGCTGTCTTCTGGTCATCCATATTATTCCGTCTCGGGTACGCGTTATGGATTCCACTCCCCTGGTTTTTCAACGAACAGGGACAGATCTGGGCGCTCATCATCCTTACTTTTCTAATGGCCATTCCCCTTACGCCTTTGGGCGTGGGTTTCAACGCTCTCTTTGCAGAAGCTGTGCCAAACGAATATCGCGCGCATGTGGCCGGATATCGTAATGTGACGTTCGCAATTGCATTCATGTTCACTTCGCTTGTCAGTGGCTATGTATTGAAGGATATTTCATTCCCGCTTGGATACCAGATCATCTTTTTGATCGGAGCGATCGGCGCCGGAATGAGCAGCTATCACATCTATCATATTAAGCCTTTGGAAGTAGACTCACAGGCCGCTCAGCGTGCACTTCAAGTTGCCGCGCCAAAACAAAGTGATTCTCCCCGAGGTTTGATCTCTCACCTGCGACTCGATATTTGGTCTACGCCCTTCAAGAACGTCCTTCTGGTGCTGTTTGGATATCATCTTACGCAATATCTGGCTGCGCCGTTGTTCTCAATTTATTATGTACGTGGCATGCACTTAACTGATGACGCGATCGGCCTCGGCACAGCACTTTTCTATTTCACCGTATTAATCGCCTCTACACAACTCAGAAGGGTCGTCCATTATTTCGGGCATAAAACGTCGACCGGGATCGGGGTCGCCGGTATGGCTTTCTATCCGCTTGCTATTGCGTTAAGTCACAATGCCTGGCATTTCTATCTCACCTGTTTTATTGGTGGATTTATTTTTTCGGTCAGCAATGGATCCTATGCAAATTACCTGCTGGAGAGAATCCCCGCCAATGATAGGCCTTCTCACCTGGCATGGTACAACATCATCTTGAATATGGCGATCCTGATCGGTTCACTCGCCGGCCCCTTCATTGCGGACCAGATCGGGTTCGTCGCCGCGCTATTAGTATTTGCATCCTTTCGCTTCCTAGCAGGCCTGATTGTCCTAAAGTGGGGATAATCCGTTGTGTTAAAATAAATCCATGACCGAAGGCATTAAAGTCGTCGCAAATAATCGCAAAGCAAGCTTCGAATACTTCCTCATGGAAAAATTCGAAGCCGGTCTTGCTTTGCAAGGCAGTGAGATCAAATCCATTCGCGCCGGGCAGGTCAGCATTCAAGAGGCCTATGTAGATATAAAAGACGGCAAAGAAGCCTGGCTGCTCGAGGCACACATCGCGCCATACGCACAAGCCAGCCGTTTTAATCATGACCCAAAACGCAAACGAAAACTTTTGCTGCATAAGAAACAAATCCTCGAGCTGTGGAATAACATCCGCATCAAAGGGATGACAGTTGTCCCGACGCGTATCTACCTTAAAGACGGTCGCGCGAAGATCGAGATCGCACTCGCCAAAGGCAAGAAAGCCTACGACAAACGCGCTACCATCGCTAAACGCGACGAGGCACGCAATAACGAGCGCGCCTCGAGAGTGAGGTAAGGAACATGCCTCCGTCTACAATTGGCGGGATCAATCTGCTGCCGGAAGCTGAAAAGCGTGCGATATACGCGCGCTATGTCCCTGAAGAACTTTTGAAAAAATTCAATATCTCCCCATTGACCTCTACAAGCGGACGCAACCTGCTTCAATTCCGTTTCGCATCCGGTTCCAGCGATGTGGAGGTGAGTCTCTATCATCAGCCCAATTTCCCAGACCCGATCTTTTATACCCATCTGACGGATACCATGAATGGGCAGATCCACATTTTGCTTTACATCCTGAATGACCCTGAATCTCCGCGCTTCGATGTGGACAAAATGCCGGATGGCTCGCCGACAAAATTTGGCACATTACAGAGAAATATTGAAGCGGAGAAAAATGCGATGGAGGCCGGGCTGGCTCCGGGGCAGATACGACGCGGGCTGCGAATGTTAAATCAGGCCATTGATGCTTTTGAGAAGTTTGCAGCGGCACTCGGTCATGATATGTATTTTATCGAGCCGCTGTATTATCACAACGCCCTCATCTTCGAACTCTATGGATTTGCATATCAAGTGGGCAAACGATTAATGGACAGCATCCACTCGGGTTTTCAACCGGGTGGTGATCTCAGCATGCAATTGGATAACTCCACATTCCGAAAGCATGAAGCAGTGAATGAGATTCGTAAACGATCATGGGCTATTCATGATGGGATCCTGGGCGAGCCATTTACAAATGTGACCATGTATAAGCAAGTGGGAAAACAAGCGGGGCTGAATACAGCCCCACATTGTGAGTGGTAAACATTAAAAGATAAAAGATTACAAGAAATTGTGGTTTTTATTAACCGCAAATCGTAGCCGCGTTTAAAGTATCAATCTTTCATTGGCGCCTAAACAATATTTTTAACCACGATCGGGCATTTTAGCTGGCTATTTGGGTTACCTTGACAAACAGTGTCACCAGATGTACTATAGGATATGTTGATATATCAACATATCCTATAGTACATCTGGTGTGTAATGCCAAGCCGTAAAATCGATCCTAACGACCCAATGCCACGCTATTACCAGATTTACACGCTCTTGTTGGATCGTATTCAATCCAACGAATTCGAACCCGCCAGTGCAATCCCCGCAGAACGTGAGCTGGGCGAGGAATACGGCGTCAGTCGTATCACAGTAATAAAAGCCTTAGACATGCTGGAGCGCGATGGCTACGTTATTCGTCAACAAGGCCGCGGTACCTTTGTCGCCAATTCAGCCGAGCGCACTGGAATCACTAATACTCAGAATGCCTCCCCCACGCTGGCTTTCGTCACTTTCGCTTTAGATTATCCCTATGTCTCGGACATCATGGTTGGCATTGCGAGGGTAGCAGCTCAACAGGGCCATCCGCTTCATATCTTCGGCTCAATAAAGTCATCGCAAGAGGAAGCTCATGCGATGAATGACACCATACGCCGCGGAGTTCAAGGATTAATTGTTAATCCCTGGCGCGAATATCGTAATGCGCCGCTATATGCCGACCTACAGGCGCGAGGTTTTCCTTTAGTCATGGCAGATCGCTATTACACTGAGATTGCCACTGATTATGTAACTTATGAAAATGCTCAAGCTGGATATGATGTGACTAGTGCTTTAATTAGTCAGGGACATAAACGTATTGCGTTCATCCCCTCGGAAGAACAACGGACAACCAGTGTACGCGAGCGTCTCAGCGGGTACCGGAAAGCGTTGGAAGCGCATGGCTTGACCTACGACGAAGATTTGATCTGGTCGGATATGCCGGGAACATTCATCTCCAGCAATGGTCGCTTGTCTCGGAAACCGGAAACTGACAAGCTACTGCGCTACCACCTGAAGAACGACAAGCCCACAGGGTTGATTGCCGCAAACATAGACGTAACCGAATTATTGATCGATGCTTTGCGTTCAGGCTCTCCCGAGATTGGGCACATAACACAGCCGACATCAAATCTCGCGATTGCCACCTTCGATCACAAAGAGTTGTCAGCTGGCACGCCGCTGGTGTCGGTACTTGCCTTGCATCCTGGTAAGGCACTGGGAGCTGCGGCCGCGGATATTCTGGTTGGACGTTTGAATGGTAGGCTGCCAGCCGAACCACAACGAGTTCATCTGCCGATGCAGATTCTACAATTCACACCCAATCAATCTTCTGTCGTCCCACCTGTAAGCGGTGAGGATCACATGGATGTAAAGTCGTCGAAGAATAAGCTTGGTGTATTAGCCCGTACTCCCCGCAAGCGAGGTACGTGAGTCAATTTGACAGAACAGCAGCTCCAGTTGCTTGGTGCTGCTGTTCACGATGCTCACTTAATCCATCCACACCCTAGAAGGAATGAAAGGAGGGGAGCACATATCGATTATATCAAACAGGCGTAACACCACCCGAAATGGACTCGTAAATCTCAAGCCAAATTAAGAAAGAGGATATAACTCATGAAATCCAAACTGTTTGTCCTGCTTGCAGTGGTCACGCTGATATTGACGGCGTGCGCACCAGCGTCTGTTTCGCCAACAGAAGCCCCTCAAGCAACAGATGTTCCCCAGCCAAGCGCGGAGCCAAGCACTGCTCCAGTTGAAATTAGCTGGATGGTATTTGAAACACCGGCACTAACGGCCTCATTTTGGGACGGGGTCATCGCACAAGGCATAAAGGATTCTGGCGTGCCGGGCCTCACTGTCAAGAAATTAGTTACACCTGGCTCTGATCGCACTGCCTATGCCAAACAACTCATTGCCGCCGGCACCGAGCCTGACCTCATGCAATCCATTTCCACGCAAGATTTTGTGGATTCCGGTTTGCTCCAGCCTTGGGATCAGAAGTGGAGCGAAGAAAACTTCATCCTTCCCATGGCCACCTCGATAAAAGGCAAGATCTGGCAGGCACCCACAAATTCACAGATCATCCCGTTCGTCTTCTACAACAAGGATCTATTCAAGCAGGCTGGTGTGGAAGTTCCCAAGACCTGGGCTGAATTCCAAAATGTGGTTGAGAAGCTGAAGGCTGCCGGCATCAAGCCAATTCAGATGGTAGGCGCGGGGGACGGCGGTTGGGCTGCAGCGTTCACATTGGAAGGGATTCTCTCCGCGGATGTGCTCGGCAACACTCCAGATTGGGCACAGCAACGCACAGCTGGCACGGTCAAATTTACCGATGCTGATATGGAAGCAGCCTTCAACAAATATAAGTGGCTGGCAGACAACGGTGCATTCGACAAGGCCGATCTGGGTGTTGGTTTCGCGGACGCGAATAGCGCCTTTGGGGATGGCAAGGCGGCCATGTACTTTATGGGAAGCTGGTTCCTGCAATATGACGCGATCAAGAATGCCAAGTTCGAGCCGGGCGTTTTCCTTTTCCCGCGCGAGGATGGCAAACAAATTGTTCCGTTCTCGGTTGGAGGTGGAATTCATATCTCTTCAAAGAGCGAACATTTACAGGAAACCATTGCGTTCGCACAAGCGGTTGCTCTCTCACCAGAGTTTATGAAGACCCTGATCGAGACAGACGGCGCAATCTCGATGGTGAAAGGTATGACAGTCGAAAAGTACGGCGCCACTGTGACTGATGTATACAAAGAAGCCATGAATTATGTTGGTAAAGACGGCCTGACCAATGTAGATGCGTTCGGTTGGGTTAACAACGACTTTGCCTTGGCCCCTGGCATGGATGGCGAAATCAACAAGTCGGCTCAGGCGATCATCAATGGCACAGATGTCAAAAGCGAATTGGAACGATTGGACAAAGCCTGGGATCTCGCCACGCAGAAGTAAATCCAAAAGCGCTTAGATTGGTTGTCAGAGCAAAATAGGTTTGGCGGTTCCTACTAAAAACCGCCATTTTATTTAATTTTGAGAATGACAAACTAGATCAACTCAGGCATCGGACTATCGGAAAAGTATGAAATCAAAAAGGCATTTTCAATTTGATTATATTTCCATCACAATGACAATCGGCATCTTATTGTATTTGGCTGTCCTTGTCCTTCCGCTGTTACTGAGTTTTTTTTACAGCTTCACCAACTTCAACCTGCTCAACGCTACAAATAGTTTTATAGGCTTCAAGAATTATGTCTCGATGTTAAACGATGATACCTTTTTATCAACTCTGCGATTCACAATAGAAACCACCATTATCGTTACGTTGTTGACCAATGTTCTCGGATTGATCATCGCTTTGGCATTGAACCAGGCTGGCCCTTTCTACACGGTCCTGCGTACCGTATTTTTTATTCCACAGGTGCTAAGTTCGGTAGTCATCGGCTTTATATGGAGCGGCATGTTAAACAGCGAGCGTGGACTGGTCAACACTCTGCTTCGCCAAGTTGGGCTGATTGGCACGGATGGCAATATATCCTGGCTTGGCACGCCAAACCTCGCTACGCTCTCTGTGATTGTGGTATGCATTTGGCAGATGGTGGGCTTCTGTACAGTAGTCTATTTAGCTGCACTTCAAGGTGTTCCCCAGGATCTAAAAGACGCGGCAAATGTGGATGGCGCCAACTCCTGGCAAACTTTCTACAATGTAACTTTTCCCCTACTATCGCCCGGCGTAACAGTGAATGTAGTCATGTTATTAATCATGATGTTCAAGCTGTACGATATCATCCAGGTGATGACGGCCACTGGACCAGCTGGTTCGACAGAGTCCCTGGCATATTACGTGACGCGAATGGCATTCACAGTGAACAGGGTTGGCTATGCCTCGGCCATGGCAGTGATATTGTTTATTTTCATTGCCATGATTTCAGCCGGATTGGGCAAGTTCTTACGCAGCCGCGAGATTGAATATTAATGAGAGTCAAACGGGTTATTTCGCCAATCCTGCTTACTTTGATAACAGCCATGTTTGGCTTGCCGCTGTACATGGCCGTCGTCAATACGTTCAAAACACAAGAGCAAATCCTGGCTGACCCACTTGGCTTTCCCGCTCCTTTTACGCTGGACAATCTAGTAAATGCATTTAGCCGGCCAGACAATCTGATCGCGCGTGGGTTGTTGACGAGCACGATTTTGGTTGTGGTTTCGGTGTTCTTCATCGTGATATTTTCTTCAGCGATCGGCTATTATATTGCACGCCATAACACACGCTTTACGCAAGGTTTGCAATTGCTGTTCCTGGCGGGTTTGATGATTCCATCGCAAATCTATCTCATCCCGATCGTGCAAATATTCAGAAAGTTTCATTTGATCGGGTCGTTTTCCGGTATGTTGGTGGTCTTCATTGGCGGCGGATTGCTTTCATTTGCAGTTTTTGTCTACAGTGGGTTTATCAAAAATATTCCGCTCGAGGTCGAAGAAGCAGCTTTGATCGACGGGGCAAACAAGTTTCAAATGTTTTGGAAAATACTCTTTCCATTATTGCGTCCAGCCACTGCGACAATAGTGATCTTCCTGAGCTTGTGGATTTGGAATGAATTTCTTCTGCCATTGATTTTGCTTGGCCCGGGCAATGGGGTCACGATCACTCTTGGCGTGTATATGTCTTTGGGCCAGTTGTATACCATCAACTATGGGCAGATGTTCGCCATGATGATGATTGCCTCACTGCCAATGCTGGCTCTCTTCTTTGCATTCCAAAGAGAATTTATCGCCGGCCTAGTCAGCGGCGCGTTGAAAGGCTAGGAAGGCTTGTCAGGTTACAGAGAGGTTAGGGTTGTTCATTGAATTGGATTGGATTGCAAGCCTTGAGACGCAGGGACAGTTAACCGCGCTATGACCACACCGCTGACGATTTACTTAACCCACTCCGCCCATACTGATATTGGCTTTACTCATCCGCAGGAGCAAATCATGCGGATGTATGTAGACTACTACGACCGGGTCTTGGCCCTGGCTCAACAAACCGCCTCTGCCCCGCCCGAACGTCGCTTCAAGTGGACCTGTGAAACAGCCTGGCAGGTGCGCCATTACCTCAGCCAGCGCCCTGAACGTCTCGGCGAATTTGTGGACTTGGCCCAGGCGGGACTGATCGAGATCACCGCTGGGTATCTACACTTTACCGATCTAATCGATCTAGATGCCTACGAGCGCAGCCTGGAATGGACTCTGGAATTTTGCCAACGCTACGAACTGCCTTTACGTTGCGTGGTTCATTCGGATATCAATGGCTGGCCCTGGGGTCTGGCCGATCTCTTAGCCCAACACCACCTGCCCTACTTTT
>Ga0209131_1002100_pt1 | contig 13632 bp, 15 predicted proteins | sample GraSoi_2013_40cm_FD_185826 | JGI IMG/M metagenome (GOLD analysis project Ga0209131, IMG submission 185826) | Grasslands soil microbial communities from the Angelo Coastal Reserve, California, USA - Sample 9_17_2013_40cm (SPAdes) (version 2) | ecosystem: Environmental > Terrestrial > Soil >...
CCGCCTCTACACAGGCAATTCTTCCTGCATCCATCCGCCGGTGGATTCGACCTTAGGTTCGGTGGCGAGATCCAAAATTAGTTTTTCGAGAATCAGGCGCTTGCCCGGAGGATTCGAGCGCAGCGCCAGATCGGCTTTTGCTACCAGGCGAATGGCGCGCGTCAGTTCCCGCTTCGATTTATAGCGCTGCGCCTGACGGATGATATCGTCGGCCGCAAACGGCGGCACGCGAAATCCCTGCCACAACGCCGCCCAGAGCATGCGCTGGTCGCGGACTTTGCGTTCCAGGATGACCAGCATCTGGCGAAAAGTTTTGGCCAGCATGTAGAGATGGCCAATGGCAGCTTCTTCGCCGTCGCCCGTCGAAAGCAGCGCATCGAGGACTTCCAGCGCACGCACGCGGTCTTTGGAGGAAATCGCATCGGTCAACTCATATAACGAGCGCTGTTTCGCGGCGAGCACCATGGTCTCGACGTCGCCGAGCGTAATTTTTCTCTTTTCGCCGACGTAAAGAATCAGCTTCTCCAGTTCGTTCGACACCATCATCATGTCGCCGCCCAGTGCATCCACCAGCTCGCGGGCGCCATCGGCGTCGATTTGGACCTCTCGCGTGGCGCAGTACTCGCCAATCCAGCGGACGGCTTCACCCTCCTGCACACGAGACAGTTCCACAATCCCACAGAAGGTACCCAGGTCTTCGCGGATCTTCTGGTAACGGTCCCTGTCGGTCATCTCAATGCGGCGGGCGTCGGCGGGAATGCTGATGTGATCGGCAACAAAAACGAGGAGCGCATCGGGATTAGGATTTTTGCAGTAGGCTTCGATAGCCCCGATTTTCTCAGCATTGGAGCCGCGGCCAAATAAGGTCTTCACGCCGCGAACGAAGAACACCTGAAACGGCGCCATCAGCGAGGGCGTGCGAGCGCGATCCAGAACTTCAGTCAGAGAGGTCTCGCTCAGGTCGAACTCAAATAAGCCGAAGTCGCGCGAGTCGGGCGCGACCAGGTGCTCAAGGATGGCATCGCGGCAGCGCTTCCGAAAAAATGCTTCATCGCCAACCAGCACATAAGCCGGCTTCAGCTTGCGCGACTCAAGTTCAGAGAGAAAGCGGTCGGCCTGACTGAAGGCGCGCATCAGTACGGCTCCAACATCAGTAAGCCTCCAGGATATTCGCCACCAGGGTGCGAGCGAAATCCCGCGACAGGCGATCGACCGCCGGAGAATCTTCCTGAAAAAAGCTGGCGAGATCCCGCGACAGCTCGTACTGATCGTGAAAAAGATAGGAAGGATTCTCGAAGAGCACCTTGCCCTGACGGTCAGTCAGTCTCACCTGTATGCTCACGGTGATCAGAGCGCTGGCCGCGCGCCCGGTCTGGGAGTCGTATGCAAGCGGGGTCGCCGACGCCGACAAAACCGTCGCCTTCAGCACTGCATCCGCATCGCTTTTCGTATCGTGGATCACGCGATATTGGGTGCGGGAGTTGAATTCGCGCACCACGGCATCTGTTAGCCGTTGCTCGATGCGAAAAGTCTGGCTTTGGCTGACGAAGCCGGGAATCGCGATAGTGTGGACATTCTGTGGCAGTTCGACGGCACTTCCCGCTGTGTGGTAACCGCAGCCTGCCGCGGCCAAGCCGGCTGCGAGCAGCACTGCGGCCGGCCACCGGTGCATTGAAGCAGGCCTCATTGAATCTGACCTCTCGGCCGGGACGCCGTCATGGTCTCGGCGCATTCGACGGCGGTCAATGCGGCAACGCGCAGGTTGTCGGTAGTTGCCCAGAGCCACACTCCGTTTTTGTTATTTGCGTCGATGGTGAGTGAAACCAGGATGTCTCCCTGCCCGGCGGCGCTCACACTGGTGGGAGTATCTTCTGGGCTGCCGCTGACGACAACGTGCTCCCCCGCAAGGGCCTGCGACAAATCTGCAATCGCCACTGGCTTCTCCATCTCCAGATAAACAGAAAAGCCATGCCCATGGAATACAGGCGCCTGCAGCACCTGCAGCGAAGGCCCGGCGGCGCTGCGGGCAATGTGCTGATAGTGCTTCCGGATTCTTTGCGATACCGCTTCCAGCGCCAATTCAGACCTCTGTCCGTAGCGTGGCACCATGTTGAAAGCTACCTGGATGTCGAAGACATTCTTCGGCAACTCCTGGAACGAGAGCAGATTTATCGTCTGCTCATGCAGTTCGTCCATCCCCTTTTGGCCGTTCTCCGATGCCGGTTCAAAGACGGTCGCGACCATGCGTTGTATTTTGGCGGCCCTCTCGCTCCGCAAAGCGAGCAGCGCGAGGACCGTAGCCGCTGGATGAGCGACCACGACGGGGCCCGGCTGCAACTCCGGGGCAATGGGCTGGCCGGTCTGGCGCTCGATCCAGGGCGAGCGGATCGATGCTCCCGCTTCATCTTCCAGCGCGAACGAGAGATCCACGATGGTATCGCCCAGGTCGCGCGCCGCCTTCCAGTTCTTGCCCGTGGAGCGCGGATCGGAAGCGAAGAAGGTGAAGTCCACGCGCTCGAACTGATCCGAGCGGATGCTCTGGATAAAACTCATCTCGTCACCGACCGCTTCTAACTGGCCGAGAGACTCATCGTCATCGAGCAGGCGGACATCGACTGCGGGAAAATTCCGTTCGCGCAGAATTTCAGCAATCTCTTTTCCCTTGAGAGACGCAGCGCCAACGATGGCAACGCGGTAAAGGTTCGTGCCACGGAGATCAGCCTGCGAAGTGGCGGATTTCGAGACGGGAGGCTTGGAAAGAGGATTCATGGAGTGTGAGATGCCTCTCGGTACACCGGAGGTGCAGGCGGAGCCTTGCGACGGAAGATCCACTGCAGGCGCCACAGGACGCCGGAAGCCATATATAAAATTGCGATGACGAACAGCGCCGGCCGGGAAAATAACGCAATCAAAGCGACCACCACCGCGATCACCACAATCAGGCGGAACGGTCGGCGCGATCGAAAATCAATATCCTTGAAACTGTAGAAACGCCACGTGCTGACCATCAAATAACCGACTACGACGACCATCATCAGCCAGCTCATCGCTGTCCACCAGGAAATCACGGGCACGCCGGCGGAGTAGTGAACGATCGCCGCGATGACTCCCGCCCCGGCCGGAATCGGCATGCCCACGAAATACTTCTTTCCCGGACGTCCCGGATTCGAAGGCTGCGGGTTTTTCGCAATGTTGAAGCGCGCCAGGCGGCTGGCGCCAGCCATGAGGAACGCAAAGCAGGCGATGGAGCCCAGTTGTGTCGCCCGCAGACGCAGGTCAGGATCAATCGTGCCCGGCAGCAAATGAAAGCCCCACATCCACGCAAGCAGCGCCGGGGCAACGCCGAAGGTGATCACGTCAGCGAGCGAATCGAGTTCCCTGCCGAAATCGCTGGCGGTGTGGGTCATGCGCGCGATGCGGCCGTCCAGACCGTCGAACAACACTGCAAAGCCGATGGCCTTGGCGGCGAAATCCAGATGCCAGGCTTCACCCGAGGTGCCATGCACGGTCTGCAAAATGGCGTAGAACCCCGCCGCGATATTCGCCGTGGTGAACAGCGAGGGCAATATATACATGCCTTTACGCAGTTTTCCGCGCGGCTGGTCCGATTCACGACGACGCGGCGTTTGCTCATCCATGTTCAGTGCGCCTCTCGCTCTCCGGCCGTGCCGGCATGAACCGCTTGTGGATCTAGCTGCGTAACCGGTAAAACGGCAAGTATAGTAGCTCCTCCCTTGACGCGATCGCCCCGCTTCACCTGGATCGCGGCATCGCGATCGAACAGAACATCCACGCGAGAGCCAAACTTGATGAGCCCAACCCGCTCGCCGCAAGCTACGCGGTCTCCCACCTTAAAATTAAAAACGATACGGCGCGCAATCAGGCCGGCGATCTGCTTGAATATCACGGTCCGGCCTTCACCTTCCACGGTGACGATGTTCTGCTCGTTCTCCTCCGCCGAATTCGCTTGCATGGCGTTGAGGAACTTGCCGCGCTGATAGCGCACGTCGCGGATCACTCCTTTAATCGGCGAGCGGTTCACATGCACATCGAATACGCTAAGAAAGATGCTGATCCGGTTTCGCGGAGTTCCGCCAGAAGTCACCGGAGATACGTCGGTCACTTTGCCGTCCCCCGGAGAGACAATGGCCCCTGGAAGCGTCGGAATCTGGCGCTCGGGGTCACGGAAGAACCACAGAAAGAAAGCTCCCAGCAGCAACACCGGGACGGCGTAAGGCCAAGTCGCCAGCCACGCGACGATGACCGCGGCGAGCAGGCATCCCACACCGTAGTAGTAGCCGTCACGAACCATAGGAATTCAGAACGATTATAGAGCGAGGCTGCGGCATTCCACATAACCGCAATAAAAAAGGCGCTTAGAAGCGCCCGGCACGGAGACGCAGAGGCCCTCCGTTATTTCGTGATCTTGATGTTCCGGCGCGGTGGCTTGGGCCGGTGGCGGTCCAGGCTCCCCTATCCTCGGTCAATCTATGGCTTGGGCCGGTGGCGGTCCAGGCTCCCCTATCCTCGGTCAATCTAGGCAGACTGCCGATGAACCTGGTGTTCCATACTCTGCATCTGGTCTTTGAGGCGCAGCTTTAGTTTCTTCAGCCGCACTTCTTCCAACTTTTCGTCGTCGGTGAGGTATCGCTTTTGGGTGAGGGATTCCAGCCGTTGGGAGTATTGCGAGTGCTCCTGAACCAGTCGCTGGAATTGATCATGACCGGTCAGGAGTTGCTCTCTGGGAGTCAGCATCCTTGCTAGACCTCCTGGTTGTTTCTTCCTGCACGGTTAAAAAATAGCACAGGAATCAGTCGCGGTTCAATGAGATTTCATAGGATTTTCATAAGAAGACTTTCTAGCGCCGGCAGGTGCCCTTGTACGCGAAAGTCGCACAGAAAGTGGTGCACAACCCGGGCTTTTCGGGCCATGTCAGCGCTCGAATCGAAGCTCGTACAGAATCGCATCTTCCGCCGGATCCCTGTAATACATTCGGCGGCGGCCCACCTCGCGAAAGCCGCGTTTTTCGTACAGTCGGCGGGCCGGCAGATTCGACTCGCGGACTTCGAGCAGAATGGTTGATGCAGTTGCACCTTCCGCGCGTCGTTCCAACTCGCGCAGCAACTCATTGGCGATGCCCTGGCGAAGGAACTCAGCAGCCACCACCACGTTCTCGATTTCCCAATCGCCCGCAACCGCCTTCGCGCAAACGAATCCGCAAAGCTGGCCTGCCTCCTCCGCGACCAGAACGATTCCGCTATCGACCGATTTTCTGTACTGGTCAGCACTCCAGTGGGCTGCGTCCGGCGCCTGCTGTTCGATGGCTAGAATCGGCGGCACGTCTTTCAAAGCAGCGGAGCGTATGGTCGCGGGCATGGAGGGTGTCACGTCGCTGGCTTCGAGAAAATTTCAGCGTCGGAATGTCGGATGTAGTTGGCTTCCAACTCTTCGGGACCAACCGCCTGGCCCCGCTGGAGATGCTCCCAGCCCAGACGGGCGATCACGCCGGCGCTCGGATACTCAATCAGCTCAACCTGGGCTCCGGCAGCCATACCCGCCGCCCGAACCGCTTCCGCCAACACGGCATCGGGTGTAACTACCGTTTTCTGCATGGCCTCGGCGAGAAACTCCTCCCGGCTCAGAAGGCATTCGCTGTGCATATGCGTCTCCGGCACGATTTCGTAGTTGCCCACATACACGTCGCCGCGGCTTGCATCAAGGGCCGCGAGTACTCGGCTATGCGCTGCGGCGTGCGCTTTACTGCTCCGGGCAACGGCTTCCAGCAATGAAATCGCGGCGACTCGTTTCTGCAGCGCCTCCGCCAGGGCTTTGATGGCGGCCAATCCGACGCGCAGTCCGGTAAATGACCCCGGACCGGAAACGACCGCAAATGCGCCGAGATCGCTCTTCCGATATCCGTGGTTCTCGAGCAGCGCCGCAATCTGCGGTACCAGTTGAGCCGAAAAGGCTCCACCGGCGAGCTGCACAGCTTCAATGATCTCGACATCGCTCTGGCCGGACGTTATCCGCGCCAGCGCGATGCTGCCATTCTTCCCCGAGGTGTTGGTTGCCAGCAGAAGATGGGACATTTTGTAATTTTGTAATCAGGTAATTTTGCAATTTCACAACAGGTCGGGTTCAAATTCACCAAATTACCTGATTACAAAATTACCAAATGAAACCGCCGCTCAGGCGGTTGCGATGCCAATCAGTGGCCGCTCTCTACTAACTCCAGCAACACTCCCACCGCACTCTGCGGATGCACGAACACATAACGATGCCCGCCCGCGCCGGTCTTGATCTCATTCGATACCAGGCGCACGCCGTCGCTCTTCAATTTTGTAACCGTTGCCGCCAGATCTGGAACGCGAATACAAACATGGTGCAGGCCCTCACCGTGCTTGGCGATGAACTTGGCGATAGTGGAATCGTCCGAAGTCGCTTCCAGCAGCTCCAGGCGACTCTCGCCCACGGGCACCATGACCAGCCGGACTTTTTCCTGCTCGACGGTCTCTTCCGGAGAAACGGTCAATCCTAGCTTCTCGTAAATGGACTTCGCCGCCGCCAGCGACTTCACCGCGATGCCGAGATGATCAATGCTGAATTCCATGATTGCCTTTCAACGACTGGCTCTCAACGACAGTCCGGCCTTTCCAGTTCGCGCCGACCGTGGACGGGCGAGGACGCCCGTCTCTCCACCGAATCTACATGGGGCTGACACCGCGCACAATCTCTTCCACCAGCGAATACGGGTCGCGCTTGTGCTCGGCGATCTCGGCCGCATAACGTTCGAGGCTGCCCGCGTCCGTCTCCATTCGAGCCCGAGCCTTTTCGAGCATGGCATCGCGCAGCATCTCGACCAGCCGCTCCTGCCAGTTCTCGACGTTCTTCTTGAACACCAGGTTCTCCTTCTTTAGGTACTCCTCGTAGTCTTCGATCGCCGCCGTCAATTCTTCGGTTCCCATTCCTTCGCTCGCTACTGTCTTTACGATCGGAGGAGTCCAGCGGTCGTTACGCATGGCGAGCGATTGCAGGGCGCGAATCTCGCGCTCCACGCGCTCGGCGCCCTCGCGGTCGCTTTTATTGATCACGAAGATGTCGGCGATTTCCATGATCCCGGCCTTGATCGTCTGCACATCATCGCCCATGCCGGGCACCAGAATTACGATGGTGACAGCCGCCAGGCGCACAATGTCAACTTCGTCCTGCCCAACGCCCACGGTCTCAATCATGACCAGGTCGCGGCCCGAAGCATCGAGCACAGTGGCGGCATCCGCGGTGGCACGCGCCAGCCCTCCAAGGGATCCGCGCGTCGCCATGCTGCGAATATAGATTCCCGGATCGGCGTGGTGGTCCTGCATGCGGATACGGTCGCCTAAAATCGCCCCTCCCGTGTAAGGGCTGGTCGGATCGACCGCGATGATGCCGACGGTATGGTTTTCTTTGCGATAGTGCTTGGCCAGTTGGTTAACCAGCGTGCTCTTACCCGATCCCGGAGCCCCGGTCAGACCGATGACTCGCGCCTTGCCGGTGTGCGGAAATAGCGCCTTGAGGAGCTCCGACCAACCGGGCTGGCGGTTCTCGACGGTAGATATGGCGCGAGCCATCGCGCGGGGGTCGCCGGCACGTAGAAGCTCGATCAGAGTTGTACTCGCAGGAGTCAAGCAGGATAGTGTAACAACCCGCACCGGTCCGTGTTGATCAGACCTCAGCGTCCGATCGCAGTCGGATGCTTCGGCTGGTAAAGCCCAAGCTTCCCGCCACCAGGCAGGAGGATCGTCGCCAGACTACCCCAGCTCTCCTCTTTCACCGAATCGCGCTTCACTCTCTTCCCTTTCAGCGATTCCATCGTCGACTTCAGATCGTCGCACATGAAGTAGAGCTCGTGCAGGTCGTTTTTCTCAGAGGGATGAAATGCAACTTCCGCGGGCGGCAGCGCAAAAATGAGCCAGCCATGGCCGGCGTCCACCGCGGGAAACTTGAGAACATCGCGAAAGAAAGCACGGTCGCTTTCCGGGTCCTTGCTGTAAACGATGACATGAGCTCCAGTGATCATTGCAGCCTCATTCTCACCCTCGCGGAACGGCGGCTATCGTAAGTCTTTCCGCAACTGTCACGCAATAACCAGTCTCTCAGTTGCCATTCACCATAGGGCTCGAAAGGAACCACCGTGCAGATGGACGCACCGCAGGCGCATAATCCGGTAAACGTCGAAACTAAGAATCACCAACATCGTAACGATGGCCCACGGCAGCGTTCTCACCATCCACAGATTGATAACGTTGGTCAGTTCGATCGCCTTCGGCGCGGGAAGGCTTGGCGCGCTGATTCCGAAGAGAACTTGCGCTTTGAGCAACCCGCAGAACAGTCCTGCTCCGAGGCCGTCGGCCACCAAGCGGAGGCTGGCACGCCGCCGCGTCCAGTAAGGCCGGAAGAGATTCACGCCTGCAATGGCGATATTGGCTGCGGCCAGGAACAGAAAGCTCCAAAAAAAGATCCTCCACGCGGGAGTCAGAGTGAGCTGCGCCCCATAGAGATCAATGATCGGCCTGGGCCAGAACAGGCTCACGAACCAAACGTTGAATACCACAGCCGCGGCGATTTCAAACAAAGAGCCGAATCGCGATATACGGTTTGGGTCGCGCACAGGCGGCAGTTTACGCGGGCTCCAGGTGTTCAGAGCTTCCAGCTTGACGCCGCTTCTTTCAGCAATCGCAAAAGCAAGCGTCGTAAAGAATGCGAAATAGAGAACGGTCACCCACAGGTTTTCCATATGCAGGTAGCCGCGATGCGCGGGATCGACCAGCAGGAAGACGAGCCAGATCAGAAACCTGGGAACCACACACCCGATCAGCAAAACCGCCAGCACAAACCGGTAGATGGGGAACAGCGTGGGGCCGATCAGGTACTGCTGGGGCCGATAGCGTGACGCCACCTCCAGAGGTGACCCGCAGCGCTTGAGGATCGCTTCCACTTCCGCGTCCTCCAGTTTGCGCCCAAGTTCGGTTTCCTTCTCTTCGACCTGCGAGCGAAGATCTTCCGATAGTTCCGTAATGATGTCCTGCCTCTGTCGCTTGGGCAACCAGAATTCAATTGCTTGCAGATAACGATCGAGTAGTTCCATAGCCAGCTCCCTAAAGTATTCCGTTTAACGACGAATTGATTCTTTGCCACTCCGCGCCCAACTGTTTGAGCATCAGCTTGCCCTCGGCAGAAATACGGTAGAAGCGTTTGTTCCGCTTCTCTTCCTCCCGCCATACACTGGTCAGCAGGCCCTGGCTTTCCAGCCGGCGCAGGAGCGGATACAACGTTCCTTCATCAATTTCCAGGCCCTGCTCTGGCTTTCCAGCCGGCGCAGGAGCGGATACAACGTTCCTTCATCAATTTCCAGGCCCTGCTCGGCCAGCGCTTTGCGCAGCGTGTAGCCGTAGCGTTCGGTCCGGAGCTGCGACAGCACCGCCAGGCTCAGGCAGCCGCGGCGCAGCTCCAGTCGAAGGTTTTCGAAGAGATCGTGATTGCCATTACTCAGTGACATACAGTGTACGCCACACACTGTACGTCAACCAGTATAGCTTGTCAAGAGGCATTTGCCCGTGGACAACCGGGCGTCCCCGACCTGCGGACGGGAGAGCGCCCGTCGCTCCACCGAAGAGGTCAGTCTTTCAGCAACTGCCGCGCAATCACCAGCCGCTGAATCTCGCTCGTCCCCTCGCCAATCGTGCAGAGCTTCACGTCGCGATAAAATTTTTCTGCCGGATAATCCTTGATAAACCCATACCCGCCGTGGATCTGGACGCCTTCATTGGCGCACCTTACCGCTACCTCGCTGGCGTAAAGCTTGGCCATCGACGATTCCATGGTGGTCGTCATCCCTGCATCCTTCATGGCGGCGGCCCGCAACGTCAGAAGTTTTGCCGCTTCGATTTCGGTCGCCATGTCGGCCAGCTTCCATTGGATCGCCTGAAACTCCGAGATCGCCTTGCCAAATTGCTGCCGCTCTTTCGAATACTTCAGCGCCGCCCCGTATGCGCCTTCGGCCATTCCGAGCGAGAGCGCGGCGATCGAGATGCGTCCGCCGTCGAGAACCCTCATGGCATCGATGAAGCCCCCGCCCTCTTTGCCCAGAAGGTTTTCGTCGAGCACAAAACAATCTTCGAAGATGAGCTCGGCGGTATCGCTGGCGCGCAGGCCGAGCTTGTTTTCTTTTTTCCCCGGACGAAATCCTTTAGTGCCCTTCTCGACAACGAACGCTGAAAGCCCGTGGGTGTTCGCCGCGCGATCGGTTATGGCCAGCACGACCACCACATCCGCATAGTGGCCATTGGTGATGAAAGTCTTGGTGCCATTGAGCACCCATCCGCCCTTCGCCCGCGCCGCCGTCATGCGCGCGCTGCCCGCATCCGATCCCGCCGAGGGCTCGGTCAGCCCCCATGCTCCGATGTATTCACCGGTCGCCAGCTTCGACACATACTTCTTCTTCTGCGCCTCGTTTCCGGCCACGTAAATGTGATTCGAGCAAAGGGATGTATGCGCTGCAACGATGATCCCCACCGAACCGTCAACACGGGCGAGTTCCGCGATCGCCGTGACGTACTCCACGTAACCCATACCCGCGCCGCCGTATTCAGGTGGGAAGATGATCCCCAGCAGGCCGAGCTTGCCTAGCTCCTTGATCGTCGCCAGAGGGAATTCACAAGCTTCATCCCACTTCATGACGTTCGGCGCAATCTCGCGTTCGGCAAACTCGCGCACCGTCTTTTTCAGGTGCAGTTGCTCATCGTTCAACTGGAAGTCCAAAGACCCTCCATCTAGTTTTCGCGCCTACCTAGCGTTCCGATACTGCTTTGAAACTGGCTATCACGAGCGAAGCGAGGGATCCGCAGTTCGCTCTGAAATTGTGATTGGGATGCCGCGCGCGGGGATGGCGCAAAAAATTGGCGCCCAACTTTTCATTTAAGCACGGCAGGCAGCAATCAAAGAAATCCTCGTACCGACCGGTTGGCTTGGGGATCGCCCACAAATGAGTGTCCTGGGATCAACGGCCTAGCCATTTGAAAAACCAGGGGAGGCGAGTCGGAAAGAACAGTATGAACATGCTCCACAGCGCGAACACCCCCAGAAGCGGCGTCAAGAAACGGTCGAGAGCCTGGAAACACTATTATCTCGGAGGGTTTTTCCTTGCTTTCCTCAGAGCCAATTCGGGGGTATACTCCTTACAAAATCGGAGTTCTGGGTTCTCGAATTCCCCTCGACAACCTCAGGCGAATGTACGCCTTTGTCGGGGGACCGAGGCGCGCTCCTCTCGCTAGCTCTCCGAACCCGGGCAATTCCAATGGATGAGCGCGACTACAGGGACAAGGATTCCGATAGCCCGACCATGCCGGGAGTTCGTGTGCCCGGAGACATAGTGGGCGCCGGGGCACTCACGCCTCCCCCTCTTTCCAATCCACCACTATCCGACGCTCCTACGTTGCCGCACGGGAGCCCGATGCCGCGCTCGGCCCAGGCACTTCCCTATACTCTTCCAGGTTCGCCTTCGGCCGGCAGCATCTCCGCCTTCCAAAGTCTTCAGCCGGGCGTGCTTTTCGGCGGACGCTACGAAATCCTGGGTGTGCTCGGACAAGGCGGTATGGGGGCCGTGTACAAGGCCCGCGACCGCGAACTGGACCGCCTGATCGCGCTCAAGGTCATCCGGCCCGAGCTGGCAACTGATCCCGCGATTCTGTTGCGCTTCAAGCAAGAGCTCATTCTCGCCCGCAATATCACGCACAAGAACGTGGTCCGCATTTACGACCTGGGCGAGGCGGATGGTATCCGCTTCATCAGCATGGAATACGTCGATGGCGACGACCTCCGCACGCTCTTGCGCCGCCAGGGAAAATTCGCGCCCAAGGAGGCCATCGCAGTGGTGGAGCAGGTCTGCCGCGCGCTCGACTCCGCCCATTCCGAAGGGGTGATCCATCGCGACTTGAAGCCCCAGAACATCATGCGCGACAAGCACGGCCGCATCGTGGTGATGGACTTCGGCCTGGCGCGCTCGCTCGGCGATACCGGCATGACCCAGACCGGCGCCATCGTCGGCACACTCGAATACATGTCGCCCGAGCAGGCTCTCGGCAGCACGCTCGACCAGCGCTCCGACATTTTCAGCGTCGGCCTGATCTTCTACGAACTGCTCACGGGAAAAGCTCCCTACGAGGCCGATACCGCCATCGCCAGCCTCATGAAACGTACTCGCGAGGAGGCGCGCTCAGCTTCGGACGTCGATGCCTCCGTTCCCAGATCCCTCAGCGCGATCGTCAGCCGCTGCCTGGAGCGCGAGTCGGCCAATCGTTACCATTCCGCCGTCGAACTGTTGCAGCAATTGACGACATGGGAAGCCAACCCCAACATCAGCGTCGAATCGCTGTCGAAGATGATTTCGCATCCGATCGTGCGTTCGTCGCGTTTCAGTCTCGATCTTCCCGGAAAGAGCTGGATGTGGATCGCCGGAGCCGTGCTTGTCGTTGTGCTGGCAATCTTTGCCGGACGCACACTGCTGAATCGCACGGGAACGTCGTCCGGCGAGATGGCGCAAGGCATTCCCTCGCTCAAACTGGGGAAGTATGTTGCAATCCTGCCGCTGAAAAAGGTTGGAGACGAGAAAGCCTTGGGCTATGTCGCCGATGGCATTGGAGAAGCTCTTGGTGCCAAGCTGTTTCAATTGAAGGAAGTCCACCTGGCGTCCGCTGACGCAGTCGACAAAGCAGTTGCCAGGGATCTGCCGCTTTCCAAGCTGGCCCGTGAACTGGGCGTCAACCTGGTGCTGCAGGGCAGTGTGCAGGGTACAAGCGACAAACTCCGCGTCACCCTCGGTCTGGACGATGCCACTACCGGCAAGCGTGTCTGGAGCCAGGAGTTCTCGGGAGCCTCGGGCGATGTGCTCGCCCTCGAAGACCAGATCTATGGCACCGTGGCCACCGCCCTCGCCCTTAAGCCGTGCCACTACCGGCAAGCGTGTCTGGAGCCAGGAGTTCTCGGGAGCCTCGGGCGATGTGCTCGCCCTCGAAGACCAGATCTACGGCACCGTGGCCACCGCCCTCGCCCTTAAGCCGACGGATGAAGAGCAAGCCCGAGTTGGCGCTCATCCCACCGAGAACGTGAAGGCCTATGATCTCTATCTGCAAGGGCGGAACATACTGCGCAATAGTCACGGTATCGACGGAATCCGGCCAGCCGTAGCGCTGTTCGAGCAGGCCATCGACAAAGACCCAAACTTCGCTCTGGCCTATGCGGGACTCGCAGACTCCAGCCTTCGTATGTACGGGGCAAGTAAAGACGGCATTTGGGCGCAAAAAGCCACTCTGGCCGCCCAGCAGGCGGAGCGCCTCTCCAACAACCTGCCCGAAGTTCACATATCACTCGGCAGCGTCTACTCCACAACGGGTAAGAATACCCAGGCGATAACCGAACTGAAGCGCGCTCTGGAGCTGGCTCCGAACTCCGATGAAGCGTATCGCAGCCTGGGTGACGCGTACGTCTCCAGCGGTCTAAGTAGCGAAGCCGTTTCTGCTTACCAGAGCGCGGTCGCTGCCAACTCCTACAATTGGTTGAATCACATTGCCCTCGGCAAGGCCTATTTTGGGCTTGGCG